>ERZ891134.719-NODE-719-length-25729-cov-6.140103_pt1 | contig 25729 bp, 14 predicted proteins | sample MGYA00520888_ERZ891134 | MGnify/ENA primary metagenome ERZ891134 (study PRJEB32303, sample SAMEA104408692) | aquatic metagenome | biome: Brackish water; feature: Coastal; material: water | place: Baltic Sea | collected 2014-10-23 | depth 10 m ... | reverse complement strand
TGCGGATCATCAGCAGCTCCGACCACTTCATCACCCACATGTCGACAAACTCCTTCCGCTCAAGGAGCTGGTCGATCAGGTGGGCCCGCTTGTCGGGATCCTCGCTCGCCAGAAACGATCGATACTCATCGCTCGTCGGCAGCACACCGCAGATATCGATGCTGACCCGCCGCAGAAACTCCTCGTCGCTGCAGATCTCAGACGGATTGATCCGCAGTTTGCGGAGCTTCTGGTGCACCAGCTCATCGACCAGGTTGGCCGCAGCGGGGTTGGCCCAGCTGAACTCGAGCCCAGCAGGGAGCGTGATCGAGTGGATGCCGACGGTATGCGTGTCGAAGCGGGCCATGATGAAGGCTTCGCCTCGGTTCTGGGCGGTCACCAGCCCGTTGACGTCAATCGACGCCGCGTTGTCGTTATTGCTGAGAAACACGGCCTGCGAGGTGATGTCGCGGTCGCTGCCGTCGGAGTAGATCGCCCGCACTGTCATCTGCTGGGTCGACCCCATGCCGTCGAGCACGATCTCGGGCGGATAGACCTCGACCTTTTCAACCGTGGGCACCTCAGCGGGGGCCGGATCATCGTTGGCCCCTTCCACCAGCCAGCGACGAATCGTCGCGTAATACTCGTCATCAGGCTTGATCTTTTGCCCACCGCCATGGGGCACGGCATTGGTGCCCTTGGTGAGGATCAGGCTGTCGTCTGGCAGGGCGAGATTGATCCGTCGGCCACTGATCTCCCGGGTGAGCCGCTGGTAGTCGGCCGCAGGATCGAAGCCAAACAGCGACATCCGGAAGCCATCTTTGCCGCGGGCCGCGCCATGGCAGGCCCCGGAGTTGCAGCCGTTTCGCATGAAGATCGGCATGATGTCGAGCCGGAAGCTCAGATGCGGGTCTTCCGCTGCTCGCTCCACATGCACGGGAACACTCAGCGTCTGGCCGCCGGCAGAGATCTGGAGCGTCGTGTCGCCATCGGCGAGAGGAACGAGTGTCGAACCCTCAATGCGGGCAACGGCGGGATCAGCCAAGGTCAAGGCGGCATCTTTGGTCAGATCGCGGGTGATCCCGTTGGCCTCAACCAGCTGCACCACGATCGACTGCCGGTCTTGAGCCGTGGAGAGATGCACGCTCGGGGGGAAGGCCTGAACGGTCGCTACCGTTTCACCAGCCTCCACGGGACGAGCGATCGCCACCATGGCGATGGCAATGGCTGCCACCACGACAGACGCGGATCGCCCGGCGGTGCGTCGATTTCCTGCGGCTCGGCTGGTCATCGCTGATCCTCTCTGAACTTCACCAAAAGTATGGAACACGAAATCCCTCCGCTGCCTGCGACCTGAGCCGCCGTGCAGCACGTCGTTAGTTGGATGCCGCCGCCGCCCGAGCCTGCTGCCGGAGCTTCTCAAGCCGAGAAAGCGGTTTCTCCGCGGGCTTTTCGGGCTCCGCCTGGGCCACCGGCGCTGCGGGTGCGTCGGGAGCGGGGGCTGCGATCTGCAGCTCGGTGCTGCCACCGGACATCTTTGAGGTTTCCCCCTCCACGGGCGTGACCAACTCCACAAACACCGACTTGTGGTTGCCCGCAGGGCTCTTGTCTGTCGTCGTCACCTCAAACACAAGCTCCGTCGTGTCTTTGGTGAAGGTGAGCTCTGCCGCCGTCGTTTCCGGTGGCAGTCCGAGCAGGCGGGCCGTGGCCTCGCCCTCAAACGGCCTGGCCTGCTCAAGCGTGCACACCACCTGCGCCTTTTCGCCCTGCTCGCATGCGGCACGAGCCAGCGTCGCATTTGTAAACGCCGAGGCCACCTCAAGCGTGGCCATCGGCGAGGCTACCCAGGCAGTGCCGCCAACGTCGACCGCCGCGATCGCATACACCGGCCACACGCCAACGGCCGCCTTGTCGTTGGCACTGAGCTGATACACCGCTTCGGTCTGATCAGGCTCAATGCGGATCGAGGGATTGCCCCCGACGCCGGCAGGCCGAAAGGGAAACTCGATGGTGACTGGCCCGGTAAAGCCCTCGCCGCGAGTGACCCGCACTTTCAGGTCGAGCGTGCCACGCTGGAGCAGCGGGGCTTTCGGCTGCACTATCTCCACCTGCAGCGGCACTTCCTCAATCACCGCGACCGCCAGCTTGTCGACGCGGCCGGAATAATGCACCGAGTTGTTGGGCTGCCCCAAGACAAAGTCGGCCCGGTTTTCAAAGATGCCGCGAATCCCATTGGCGCCTTCGGGGTCGTCGTCGGTGACCTGACGGGCCTCGAAGCGGAGCAGCGTGCCCCCAAGCGGGGCGTCGGCTGCCGCCTCAAACACGACGGGCACCTGGCTTTGTCCATCCTTCATGACCGGGGCTGTCATCGTGATCCCGGCGGGCAGCTGGCTGTCGTCGAGCTTCAGGTCGCCCCCGAAGTTTCGACGCGAGGCGTTGATCAACACCGCGTAGCGGTTGCCCCGCGGCACAAAGATCGTCTGCCGCGTCTGTGAATAGCGGTCGATGCGAGGAATCGAGAGCCGCAGCGATGGCTCCGGCGGAAGCATCTCCACGCGATAGACAAACTCAGGGCTGCCGCGGTCGAGATGATCCTTCACTCGCAGGATGTACTCCCCGTCTTCCGGCACATCAAATCGGAATGACGAGTCTGGTCCCCGCGCGTCATCGTTTCCGGCCAGCTGGCCGCCATCGAGCTTGTGCACCGTCACGACGGAATCCAGACCGGAGCGGAGCCGCCTGGCATGGCAGGTCACCTCCAGTCGCTGTCCTTTGGTCGCTCCGAAGCGGAAGTGGTCGACGTCGCCCGCCTCTCCGATAACGCCATTGAACGCCATCGCGGTGTCGCCACTGGTTGCCGCGGTGATCTCATTGTTGGGTTCGGCCTCAAGCACGTTGCCGAGCGGGGAAATGCGGAATGGCAGCGTTGCAGGGCAGGCTCCCAGATCGTCGCTGGCGAGGAGCTGCATCTCATCCCCATCAGACCCGAGCCCCTCGGTGGCCACCTCGATTTCCCGTTCAAACGGGCCTCGAGCGTCTCCCAAGAAGGTCACGGTGAGCTTGTCGCCAGCCTTGCCCCCGGCCGGGTAGACCGCGGTGGGGCGAGGAAAGTTGCCCACGTGCAGCCGGTATCGCGAGTTGCCGTCGCCGCCATACGACGACTCCCGCACCTGCACGTAATACCGGCCGTCTTCAGGGGCCAGCACGCTCAAAACCCCATCTTGGAGCACCGCCGGCGAGTCGTCGGCGGCGGCCAACTGAAACTTGTTGGAGTCGATAATCGAGATGTGCGGATCAAACCGATAGCTGCCTAGCCGCAGGCCTTCGATCTCCACACTGATCCGATCCCCCTGCTTGGCGTCAACAGCGTAGATATCGAGATCCTCGCTCGCGGCCACCCCATGGATGGTCGTGTTCCACTCGACAGCCTGAGCCTCTTCCAGCAAGCCGTTGGGCTCGACCTCATCGACAACCGGCAGCAGCCCAACCCAGAACGACCGATATTCGGTGATTCCCGACTTGGCCCGCACCTGCACGATGTGCTCGCCGAGCGAACAGGTCTCCGGCACATGGATCACCGCCTGAAACGACTTGTCATCCACTGGCGTCAGCGATTTCACCTCAAAGCCATCGTTGCTGTGGAAGAAAATCTCCTCCACATCGGCGAGCCGATCACCTTGAAAGGTCAGCTCGCGATCCCCTCCCCGCTGCACGCCACGCGGCAGAATGATCGAGAGCCGCGGAAAGGCCGCCTCAACGGGCGCGGCTATCACGGCGACAATCGCGAGCACGACGCTGGACAGCGCCACCTTGGCGAGACGGTCGACACCGGCGGAATGCAACACGGTGAACCTCCTGGAGTTGGCTGGTTTTGGATCTGTTGTCTGCGCCGTCCACAGGCAAGCCTGGTGGTTGCGGATGATGAGCAGGCATCCATGCCTCATCCACGGCGCATGGCCAGTGACGGCCGTTGGGGGGACAGTTGGTATGAACCTTGGGGGGCTTACACGATCAGCTGGTTGAGCACCTTGCCGCCGTCGACAATCTCGATCGGCCGGTCGCCCGGCGCCATCAGCTCCTTGCGAGCGTTGATGCCGAGGCGGTCGTAAATCGTGGTGGCCCAGTCTTCAATGGTCAGCGGATCGTCTTCCGGCTCGCTCGCGGTGGCGTTGCTCGAGCCATGCACGATGCCGCGTTTGATGCCACCGCCGGCCATCACCACGCTAAACACCTTCGGCCAGTGGTCGCGGCCCGCGGTGCCGTTGATCTTGGGCGTGCGGCCAAACTCAGTGCCCACGCAGACGAGCGTCGAATCGAGCATGCCACGCTCGTCGAGGTCGCGAATCAGCGCTGCAAAGCCCTGGTCGAAGGCGGGCAGCTGCCGCTGCATGTTGCCCTGGATGTTGTCGTGGTGGTCCCAGCCGCCGTAGGTCAGCGTGACAAACCGCACGCCGGCTTCGACAAGGCGACGGGCCATCAGCATCCGCATTCCCGCCTGATTCTTGCCATACCGCTCCTTCATCTCGTTCGACTCTTTGTCGATGTCAAACGCTTCCTGGGCCTTCTGCGAACTGATCAGGCTGTAGGCCCGCTGGTAGAAGGTGTCGAGGGCGTCGAGCGAATCACTCGCCTCGGTGCTGCGGAAGTGGTCGTTGACGATGTTGAGCATGTCCCGCCGCTTGTCGAAGCGATTGGCGTCGATGCCGTTGGGCAGGTTGAGGTCGCGAACCTTAAACCCGTTCTGGGCTGGATCAGAACCGAGGCTAAACGCCGAGTAGGCCGAGGAGAGATAGCCAGACCCAGCAAACTCGTTGGGCTGGTTCGGAATGCAGACATACGGCGGCAGGCTCTCCCTCGGCCCAAACTCATGGGAGATCACCGAGCCAAAGCTCGGATACTGCAGGGCCGGGCTCGGCTTGTAGCCGGTGAACATGTTGTGCGTGCCCCGCTCGTGGGCCGCTTCGCCATGGGTCATCGAGCGGCAGATCGCGATCTTGTCGGCGATCTGGGCGGTGTTGGGGAGATGCTGGCCCACGCGAACGCCAGGCACGTTGGTCTCGATGCTGCCAAGCGGCCCGCGATACTCGACGGGGGCATACGGCTTGGGATCGAACGTCTCCTGATGGGCCATGCCGCCCGGCAGGTAGATGTAGATCACCGACTTCGCCGCTCCTTCTTTCGCGGCCCCTTCGTCTGCCTGCGCCTGCTTGAGACGGAAGTAGTCGCCCAGCGAAAGTCCGAGCCCGCCAAGGGCGCCCACCGTCAGGAAGCCCCGCCGGCCCCACTCAGCTCGAAGGTTTGCCATGGTCAATGTCTCTCCGGATGAATGTGCGTTTCGTGTGTTGAAGGAACGGCCGCGAGATTCCAAACTGTCGACAGAGTTTAGCACTCCTCACATCTCGCCGGCAAACGGCTCCGCTCACCACAGCGGGGTCGCAGCGAGGCAAGACGTTGGGATTTCACGGGTTGTGACGGGCGGAGCACAGGAAATGGGACGCACGAGCCGAGCGCGAGAGGGCCGCCGTGTGCCAGACGGTTTCTGGCCGCATCCCCGTCTGGCCCGCCGCGAGGCCCTGCAGGTGGGGGCGATCGGCCTTCTCGGCCTGGGGAGCAACCATCTCGCCGGGCTGCACACGTCGCACGCCCGCGAACCCGACGGGGCAGCGGCTGGGGGCTCAGCCAGGAAGTGCATCTTCATCTTTCTCTCTGGCGGACTCGCCCAGCACGAGAGCTTCGACATGAAGCCGGAGGCCAGCGACGACGTCCGCGGCGAGTTTCGCCCGATCGCAACGCAGACGCCTGGCCTGCAGATCTGCGAGCACCTCCCCCTGCTGGCCGCCCGCAGCGAGCAGTGGGCCCTGTGCCGGTCGCTCACGCACAGTTCCAATGAGCACTCTGCCGGCCACCACATCATGCTCACTGGCCGATCCACCCTCCCCGTAGGCTTTCAGCCAAACGCCCCCTCCAGGAGCGACTCGCCTTCGATCGCTGCGATCGGCAGCCGGGCCCTCGCCGAACTCGGCCTCCACTCGTCCACCAACCTGCCTCCCGCCGCGGTGCTTCCAGAACGGCTGGTGCACAACAGCGGCCGCGTCATCCCCGGCCAGCATGCCGGCGAGATGGGGCCCGCATTCGACCCTTGGATGATCGAGGCCTCACCGTTTGCCGCGAAGTCGTACGGTGCCTACCCGACGTTCAGCTTCGACCACCAAAACCGAGGCGAGGCCGACGAACGTGTGTTTCAGGCGCCGCAGCTGACGGTCCCTCACGGGCTCGGGCTGAACGAACTCAACGGCCGGCTGGCCTTGCTCGACACCCTCGAGCGGCAGCGACGAAGGCTCGATGCGTTTGCCGAAACGCAGCAGTTCGACCGTCATCGCCAGACGGCGATCGACCTGCTCACCGACGACGCCGTGCATCAAGCCCTCAACGTGACGCAGGCCGACGACCGCACGCTCGACCACTACGGCCGCAACGCCTTCGGATGGTCGCTCCTGATGGCCCGTCGGCTCGTTCGCTCTGGTGTGCGGCTTGTGCAGGTCAACCTCGGCAACGATGAAACCTGGGACACCCACGGCAACGCCTTTCCGCACCTCAAAGACAGCCTCCTTCCTCCAACCGACCGGGCAGTGTCTGCCTTGCTCGACGATCTGGCGGCCACCGGAGAACTCGACGAGACTCTCGTGGTGATGGCCAGCGAGTTTGGCCGCACCCCCAAGATCACTCTGCTGGAAAAGCACTACGACAAGCCGGGCCGCGACCACTGGGGTGCGGCACAGTCGGTCTGGTTTGCCGGCGGGGGCGTGCGAGGAGGCACGGTGATCGGCAGCACCGACGACCAAGGCGGCTACCCTCGCGACCAGCCGGTCACCCCCGAAAACTTTGCGGCCACGATCTACGACGCCCTCGGCATTCCGGCCACGGCCGTCTGGCGGGATGCCGAAAACAGGCCACACCAGATCTACCACGGCCAGCCGATTGCCGGACTGACATAAGACATTCGCCTTCCACCAGAGTCTTGCCATGTTTCACGACCGACCACGCATCACTGGCCAACGCCGCGTGCCCCCCGCTCATCGCGCAGCGTTGTGGCTGCTGGCGGGCCTGCTCTGTGGACTGCCACCCGCGCGGGCCCATGCCCAGACCATCGCCGAGATCTCTCCGCGGACGCTCACCGCTGCCGCAACCACCACGCTCACCATCACCGGCACCGACCTTGCTTCGGGTGTTCGGGCGGCAGTCAGCGTCGGTCGCGTGTCGGTCCAGGAGGTCGCGGCGGAGCGGGCAACGCTTGAGGTGACGCTCCCCGCTGACGCGGCCGGCAGCGTTGGCCTCTGGCTCTTCACTGCCGCCGGTCCTCACGACCCGGTGGCCCTGATCATCGACGACATGCCAGCCGTGGTCGACACCGGCAGCAACCATGCCCGCGAGGCCCCGCAGCAGCTCAGCCAGCCCTGCTGCGTCGATGGACAGTCCGACGGGCCGCAGGCCGACTGGTTTCGTTTTCACGCCCAGGCCGGCGAGCGGCTCGCTTTTGAGGTGCTCACGCAATCGCTCGGCTCAGCCATGGACCCGGTGCTCGTCCTCCGCGATGCCGACGGCGGGCAGCTGGCCATGGCCGACGACGATGGCGTCAGCCCAGAGTCGCGGCTGAGCTATGTCTTCGCCGAGGAGGGCGACTATCTGCTTGAGCTCCGAGAGAGCCGGCACGCCGCCGGCGGTCGCTACCACCTTCGAATCGGCGACTTTCCTGTGCGGCTCTCGTGTCATCCCCTCGCCCTCCAGCGGGACGTGCCCACGACCTTCGTCTGCAACGACGGCGAGACCGACCGGCCTCTCGCCGACATCACGCGAACCATCCCGCTGGCGGACCGCGAGCCTCATCTGTCGCTTGCCGCGCGGTTTGCCGACGGATCCGCCTCCTCGGCCACGCGGGTGCTTGTCAGCGACCTGCCGCAGCAGCGTGAAGAGGAGATCCACGAGCCACTGGCCATTCCTGTCGGCATCAGCGGCCGGCTGCAGACGGCTGGTGAGCGAGACAGCTACCCCCTGGTGGCCACGGCCGGAGAGAAGATCCGCGTGCGTCCGCGAGCCCGCAGCCTCGGCAGCGAGGCGCTGATCAGCCTCAGGCTCCTGGCCGCTGATGGCAGCGTGATCGCAGAAACCAGCCCAACGCAGAGCGACGAATGGCCCCTTGAGGCCACCCTGCCTGCCGATGGTGAGGTGCGTCTGGAGGCCCGGGATCTTCTCAGCCGCGGCGGCCACCGCTTTGGCTACCACCTCGAAATCACACGGGGCGGCAGCGTGGAGGTGTCGCTCGCCGGCGATGCCAACACCCGGCAGGTGTTTCCGATCCTGGCAGCGGATGGCGCCGCAGCGATTCCCCTGTCGATTGAGCGTCAGGGGAATGACCAGCCAGTTCAGATCGCAATCGATCCGCCGATCCCAGGCCTGCGACTGCTCAACGCGGTGGTGCCCGCCGCGGCCAAAGAGCATCGCCTGGTGCTCGCCGCCTCGGAGGGCTGGACTCCAGCTGGCCACGCCGTCGTCAGGCTGACGGCGAAGGCGGTGGGCGACGACGGCTCGCCATCGATCGTCAGCAGCATCGCCCTGCAGCGGGCTCGCGAGCCACGCGTGCTCTTCCCGGAAGCCTGGCACAATGCCACGGTCGCGGCTGGGGGAGCCGCCGCCGCCGAGGCCTTCTTCACGCTCGCGCCCACGGCCGAGGCTGTGTTCGCACGGCCGGTTCAGAGCCACACCGCCAGCCTCACGCTCGCTCGCAGTGCTGAGGCCTTCAAAGAAGGCGTGACCCTGCTCGGGCCTGACCTGCCGCCCGGCTGGTCGCTCGCTGCCACGGCGGAGGCCGACACCTACAGCCTCACGCTGACGCGATCAGAATCTGCGAGCGAGCCGGCGACGCTCTCCGTCGTCGCCTACGGCGAGCTGGCGGGCCGCGGCCGGCTTGGTCGCGTGGAGCTTCCGATCAGCTGGATCGATCCGCTCGCCATCTCGGCTCAGCCAACAGGCCCGCTTGTGGCCGGCACACCACACCCCCTGCCACTCGAAATCGTTCGCCGCGGCCCGGACCCGCAGCCAGTCACCCTCACCGTGACGGAGGTGCCTGAAGGCTGGCCAATCCCAGAGCCGCTGACAGTGCCTGCGGATCAGGCGGCTGTCGTTCTGCCCCTCCGTGTGCCGGCAACGGCCAGCGGAGGCGGCCTGAGCATCGCCTACACCGCATCGAGCCAGTTTCAGGGGCAGGCCTTCACGATCAGCGGCCGCCTTTCGCTGCCCAAACTCGTGCCTGCACCGGTCAGAATCGAGGTGTTTCCTCAGCAGCTCGAGCTCGCCAGCCGCACGGACCGGCGGCAGATGATCGTCAGCGGCTTTGATGCGACGGGTGCCGTCCGCGACTGGACGCACGATGTGGCCATCCGCTCGGCCGACCCCTCCATTGCCGAGCTTCAAGGAACGGCCGTGGTGCCTGTGGGCGACGGCCAGACCGAGCTGATCGTTGAGATCGGCAGCCTGCAGCAGCGGGTGCCGGTGGCCGTTGGCGGCAGCCACCTCGACCGACCGGTCGCCTTCGAGAGCGAGGTGCTCGTTGCCCTCTCCAAGCAGGGCTGCAGCTCAGGAGCCTGCCACGGGTCGCCCAGCGGCAAGGGCCTTTTTCGGCTCTCGCTGCGAGGCTTTGATGCGGCCCTCGATCAGCTCACGCTGATCCACGAAGACTTTGGCCGACGCGTCAACACCTTCGATCCCGAGGCCAGCCTGCTGCTGGCCAAGCCCCTGATGCAGGTCAGCCACGGCGGGGGCAAACAGCTGCACCACGACGACACCGCCTACCGGCTGCTGCGGCGGTGGATCGCCGAAGGGGCTCGGCCTGATCCCGCCGACACCGCCCGTTGCGTGGGCATCGAGATCCACCCCGGCGGCAAACGGGTGCTGGCCCTCGCCGGCGGCAGCCAGCAGCTGGCTGTGCTCGCCCGCTTTGCCGACGGCTCGGTGAGGGACGTGACGCAGCTGGTCGCCTACGAAAGCTCCAACGCGTCGGTGGCCACCGTCACCCCCGATGGACATGTCCTGCCCGCAGGCCGCGGCGAAACAGTGATCCTGGCGAGATTCCTCGAACACATCGAGTCGGTGCCGCTGACGTTTCTCGATGCCGATCCAGCCTTCGTCTGGACTGCCCCGCCGCCCCACAACGTCCTTGACGAACGCGTGGACGAGAAGCTGCAGCTGCTGCAGCACACGCCCTCGCCGCTGTGCACCGATGAGGAGTTTCTCAGGCGGGTGCACCTCGACGTGATCGGCCTGCTGCCCACCGTCGAGGAGACGCGAGCATTCCTCGCCGACCCATCGCCCGACAAGCGGCAGACGCTGATCGACACCCTGCTCCGCCGCGACGAATACGCCACCTACCAGGCCCTCAAATGGGGCGACATCCTGCGGATGACGAAGAAGGCGGTCGGCGATGATGGTGTCTACAAGTATCACCGCTGGGTCGAAGATGCCTTCCGCAGCAACATGCCCTACGACGAGTTTGCCCGTGCGATCCTGGCGGCTGAGGGGAGCACGCTCTCGAATCCCCCCGCCAACTTCTACCGGGCAGCCGCCACCGCCACCGACTGCGTCGAAACCGTGTCGCAGGTGTTTCTCGGGGCACGGCTGCAGTGTGCCAAATGCCACAACCATCCCTTCGAGAAGTGGACCCAAGACAACTACTACGGCCTGGCGGCGTTCTTTGAGCCGGTGCAGCGGCGGGCCACCCAGCGGCCCGGCGAAATGTTTATCTACACGGCTGCCGGCAGCGGCGTGACCCAGCCGCGGACGGGCGAGCGGATGCAGCCGTGGCTTCCGGGCGAAGGCAGCCTGACGGTGGCCGAGGGCGACGATGGCCGAGAGCGACTCGTCGACTGGCTCGTCGATCCCGGGAATCCGTTCTTTGCCCGGATCGAGGCCAACCGCATCTGGAGCGGCTGCTTTGCCCGCGGCATCGTCGACCCCATCGACGACTTCCGCGACTCCAATCCTCCCGCCAACGGCCCGCTGCTCGACGCCCTCACCGATGCCTTCATCAAGAGCGGCTTCGATCGCAAGGCCCTGCTGCGGCTGATCCTCAGCAGCCGCACCTACCAGGCAAGCGTGGCAACCACCGAGAGCAACGCGGCCGACACGCGCGCCTTCTCCCATCAGCTGCCGCGGCTCCTCGCCGCCGAGCCGCTGCTTGACGCGATTGGCCAGGTGACCGGTGTGCCGGAAACCTTTGCGGGCCTGCCAGCCGAGACGAAGGCCACCCAGCTGCCTGCCCCCGATGTGGCGGATGTCGAGTTTCTGGAAATCTTTGGTCAGCCGCAGCGGAGCACGGTGTGCGCCTGCGAGCGGACGAGTGACTCCAACCTGGGCATGGCGATCGCGATGTTTAACGGCGAGCTGATGCATCAGAAACTAGGGAGCGAGGCCAACCGCTTCCGCCGTGGCCTCGCCGCAGGTCGCTCCGTCGAAGAGCTGATCGAGGAGCTGTATCTCGCTGCGGTCTGCCGCGTTCCCGACGATGCCGAGATGGCCGCCGCCAGGGCCCATGTGGAAACCCGCGAGTCGCCCGCCGAGGGCCTCGAGGATGTCTGCTGGGCCCTGCTCAACACCGATGAGTTTCTCTTTCAGCACTAAAGCCGCCGCCCGCTTTGCCACACCAGGGAACGCCCACACCATGCTCGATGCCATGCACCCACGGGGCCCTGCCCCCACGTCGCAAGCGGCCACGGCCTGCCTTGGCATGCTCTGCGGCCTCCTGCTGACACCCGGCATGCAGACTGCTCTCGGGGATGAGCCCGCTCCGCCCTCAGCAAGCTTCTCCCGCGACGTCGCTCCTCTGCTCGTTGAGCACTGTCTCGCCTGCCACAACCCGCGAAAGGCTGAGGGCGGCTACCGGGTCGACACCTTTGAGAGCCTTGGCACAGCCGGCGACTCCGGCCTGCTGCCCCTGGTAGGCGAGGATGGCGAGCCGGCCGAACTGATTCGGCGAATCACCTCACACGACGAGTCTGAGCGGATGCCCGCGGAAACTGCGGCGCTCGGCGATGCAGCGGTCGCCGTGCTGACGCAGTGGGTGGCCGCCGGGGCGAGTTTCGACGCTCCAGATCCGTCGATGCCGCTGCAGCAGGTGATCCCGCCGCCCCAGCACCCGGCAGCCCCGGCAGCCTATCCGGCGGCACTGCCCGTGACGGCCGTTGCCTTCTCGCCGGATGGCACGCAGCTCTACACCTCGGGCTACCACGAGGTGCTCGTCTGGAACCTCGACGGCTCGCTCGCTCACCGCATCGGCAACGTCGGCGAGCGGGTGTATGCCCTGGCGGTGAGCCCTGATGGCCAGACGCTTGCGGTGGGCTGCGGACAGCCGGGCCGAGAGGGGGAGGTTCGCTTTGTGTCGCTCACCGGCGGCAACGCCGACGAGGTGAGGCTCGTGCCGGTGCGGCTGGACGACGTGGTGCTCGACCTCGCCTATCGACCTGATGGGGCGGCCGTGGCGGCAGCCTGTGCAGACAAAACCGTGCGGCTGATCGACGCGGCCAGTGGCGAGCTGATGCTGGCCTCGCAGAGCCATGCCGAGCAGGTGACCGCGGTCAGCTTTAGCGGCGACGGCGGTCGCCTCGCCTCGGCCAGCCGCGATGGGTCGGCAAAGGTCTTTGACGCCAGCAGCGGTGAGCTGCTGGTGAGCTATCAGGGCCACACCGGGCCCGTGCGTGGCGTGGCTCTGCTCGCCGACGGTTCGCAGGCCTTTTCCACCGGCGACGACAAGCAGCTCCACCGCTGGAACGTAGGCGACGCCAAAAAGGTTGCCGACGTCGGCCTCGGTGGTGCGGGGTTTCGGCTCGCTTTGTCGCCAGATGCCATCTGGCTGCCCGCGGCAGACGGCCGCCTGCGGCGGATCAGCCTCGCCGACAATGCCGTGAAAGAGTTTCAGGCTCCGGCCGACTGGCTGCTCTGCACCGCAGTGAGCCCCGACGGCTCCCGCATCGCCACCGGCAGCCACGACGGCACGATCCAGCTCTGGAATACCGCCGACGCCGCCTCGGTCACCCGCTGGCAGGCCCAGCCCAACGAGCCGGTCGCCCTCAGGGCAGCCGCTCAAAAGAGCGCCGAAATCGGTTCGCCTTCCGCCAACAGCTGGTAGGGCCGGCCTTGGGCATCGCGGCCTTCGAGATCATGCGTGCCCGTGGCGTAATAGACCGTCTTCGTCACGTCGGCCGGCGTCAGCGGTTGATCGGCCGGATACTCACCGAAGCGGTCGCTCGCGCCATAGGTCTGCCCGCCCTGAATGCCACCACCGGCAAACAACACGCTCAGGCAGTGCGTCCAGTGGTCGCGGCCTGCTCCGCCTTCACCGCCGCTGCGGGGGTCGCCGATCTTCGGCTTGCGGCCCATCTCGCTGGTCACCAGCAGGAGGGTTTCCTCCAGCAGGCCACGGTCGGCCAGGTCTTCGACGAGGGCCGAGAAGCAGCGGTCAAACTCCGGCAACAGATAGTCTTTCAGACAGTTGAAGTTGTTGCCGTGGGTATCCCAGCCACCGGCGCTCTTGCATTTGTCTTTGATCTTCTCGTTTTCCTTCCAGAAAACGGTGACAAACGGAATCCCTGCCTCGACGAGCCGGCGGGCGAGCAGCAGGCTCATGCCATTGACGGTCTCGCCGTAGCGTTCGCGAAGGCCTGCCGGCTCCCGCCCAAGGTCGAAGGCATCGGTGGTCTGCGAGGCCAGCAGCAGATCGAGCGTTCGCTGCTGCTGCCGCTTCCAGATGTCAACCTCCGGCGATGCGTCAAAGGTCTGCCGAGCCGCGTCGAGCTGGGCGAGCAGCCGCTGGCGTGAGAGCAGGTCGTCTTTGGTCAACGCGTCGGAGAGCGAGAGCGACGGCGACTGAAACCGCAGCGGCTCCTCCACCGAGCCATGCAGGTAGAGCGGGTCAAACTCCACGCCCATCCGCGCGGCAAACTGCCCCGGTCGGGTGTAGGGCTTCGTGCTCGGCATGTGCGGGAGCGAGATGGCGTTGGGCAGCGGGCCAGCCTGCGGCCGCCGCGATCCCACCACCGACCCCATGAACGGCCAGTCGTCGGGCTGCGGTGTGCGGTCGTTGCCGAGCGTGCGAAAGGTCACATCCGGCACATGGCCGGTGAGGTTGTAGTAGTAGCCGGCGTGGTGGTCGTTGGTGTTGACCGTGCCGCCAACCGAGTTGACCACGGCGAGGTGGTGCGCCTGCGTGGCAAGCAGCGGCAGATGCTCACACAGCCGCACCCCGGGAGCCGACGTGCCGATGGGGCCAAACGGCCCGCGATACTCAGCCGGCGCATCGGGCTTCATGTCCCAGGTGTCGAGATGCGAGGCGCCACCGCAGAGGAAGAACAGGATCACCGACTTGGCTTTCCCGCCTCCAGGCCCGATCACACCAGATGCGTCTGCCTGCGGTCTGCCAAAGCGGAGGCCCGCAAATCCAGCGGCCGATGCCACCAAGAGTTCGCGTCGGCTCTGCACCGCCTGCCGTTGGCCGCTCCACGTGTGCATGCGTTCTCCCTCTGCCCTGCCCAACCACGCTGCTCCCGCTGCCCCTCTTCCGGAAAAGCATACGCCGACCATGCGTTCGACTCCAAGCAGAAGCGAGCACCTACTGGCTGCCGATCGAGGTCTCCACGCCAAGCAGCTCCGCCAGCTCCAGTACGACGCGTTCCACCGGGCTGAGGGCTGCCCGCTGAACGATCACCCGCCTGGCCAGATCTGGGTCGTCGGTGATCACACCGTCGACGCCACGGCCGATCATCCGCGAAATCGACACCGCGTCATTGGTGGTCCAGACGAAGACCTGTTTTCCAGCCCGATGGGCCCGACGGACAAACCCTCGGCTGACGAACCGGGCATTCACGGCCAAAAAATCGGCCTCCAGCGTGCTCGCATCCCCCACCGACACCGACATCAGCAGGCCGACGGTCCAGTCGGGCCGCAGGCTCTTCATGCGTTTCACCACCGTCGGCTTGAGCGACATCACCACCACGTCGCGTTCCATTCCGCAGGCTTCGACGATGCCGGCCACCCGCTCCTCAAGCATCTGGCCATGGCCGTAGTCCTTGAGCTCGATGGTGACGCCCGCCCTCCCGCGACAGGCCTCGAGCACCGCCGCCAGCGTCGGCACCCGCTCGCCAGCAAACGCGGGATCAAACCGGCTCCCCACATCCACCGCCTCCACCTCGGCGATGGTCGCCTCCCAGACCTTCAGGGGAACGCCGGCGAGCTTCATAAAGTCGCTGTCGTGCACCACGACCACCTCGCCATCGGTCGTCTCCTGCACGTCCACCTCCACCCAGTCGGCGCCGTCGGCGATCGCCCGCTCCACCGACGCCAGTGTGTTTTCCGGCGCGAACTTCCCGGCCCCGCGGTGCCCGATCACCACCACGTCGTCATCAAACCGCACCTGACGGGCCGCGAGCCCGCCGAGTGTGGCCACGAACGCACAGCCCACGCACAGCACCGCCGCAACGCGTCTCCGGTTGAGCCGCAGCCGTCCCGCCGCAGCCGAGAGTCTGCCCGCAGGCAGCGGCGCAGCCTCCACATGCCCGACAGCAGCGAGCCGGCGGTAGGCTTCGGAAAGCACCGCAGAAAAACTGACCGTTGTCAGCAGGTTGACCACCAGGCTGGCAGCAAACCACACCGCGAGCGTGCCACCGATGGCAAACACGAGCCGCGGAAGTGTTCCCGTCGCCAGCGGCACCAGCTGCCGCGCCCCCAGCACCACGGCGGACGTTGTCAAAAAACTGATGACCACACTCGCGAGGCCCCACGCGAGCAGCAGCATGACCACCACCCGCCGACTTCCGGCTGTCCGCCTCCGGCTCTCGGCCAGCGCCTCCCGCGGTGCGAGCCCTTCAAAGAGCACCAGCGGCAGCGAGAGGATCCAGCCGGAGGCGAGCCAGGCCAGCACAAGCGTCAGACCTGCTGCCAAGACGGCCCCGCACGCCAAGGCAGCCTGGAAGGCTGGCGGCTGCTCGGCGAGATAGTAGTTGATGTCGTAGTCTCCCAGCAGCCACAGTGCGATCACCGCAGCCACGCCGGCAAAGGGTGCGATCACCACAGACGCAAGGCCAACGAGCCAGACGGTGAGTCCGAGAATCTGTCGGCTGCGAGCTGCCGCCAGTCCAAATGCCGTGCCAAGGCTGAGCGACGAGGGCTCGGGAGCCATCAGGACCACCAGCAGCGTCGCCTGCTCAACCGCCACAATGCCGAGCGACACCGCCCCCGCCCCCACGAGCACCAGCCAGCCAAGCGGCCTGAGCACGAACGCCAGGATGTCGGCATCTGCGAGTGTGCCGCTGCCTGCCGCCCACAGCGACAGCTGCAGCAGGCCGGCCGCCAGGGGTGCCAGCAGCACAAACGCCACGGCCTTCACCAGCATGTCTGTCAAAAACAGCATCTTCCAGCGGCCGAAGAGGGCCTGAATCACGGCTCGGGCGGCTGCTCGGAACGTCATGGTCTCTCCTCGGCGGCGTGTCTCGTCCAGCGGTGAGTCGATGCAGACGGTCGCCCTGAGGCAACCCCATCTTTTCCACAGCAGCCCTGATCACCCCCTTTGGGGATGAGATGAACAGGCAGGGCTGGTTGAGTACGCTCTTAGCATTCGCTGCGGCAGCCCACCGACGCGACGCGTGCCATGCCCCAGACCGCTTCAGGAGTTGCCCGATGTGCCGACGACCGATCGTGATGATGCTCGCCGCTCTCACCGCTCTCTCGACCACAGGCCCCGGAGTGGCTGTTGTTGCCAGCGAAATCATCTGCCGATACTGCGAGCAGGAGCATCGCCAGCTGCTGCCCCCCGGCATGGAACTCGATGGCACGTATCAGTATGCGCCCGACCGTCAGGTCGACGTGACGCACATCAGGCTCGATGTGACCCCGAGCTTTTCCGAAAAGACCGTCTCCGGCACCGCCTCGATCACCGCCACGGTGCTGGCAACGCCGCTTGAGGTGCTGCGGCTCGACGCGGTCAACCTCGCCATCAGCGACGTGCGCTGCCCGTCGCAGCGTGTTCGCAGCTTTGCGGCGTCGGCGAGCGACCTTCAGGTGGTGTTTGCCGAGCCGGTCGCGCCCGGCACGAGCTTGACCCTGGAGATCGACTACGCGGCCGAGCCCGAGCAAGGGCTCTATTTCCGCACCGCCGACATGGGCTACCCCGAGGGCGACACCCACCTCTGGACGCAGGGCGAGGCCCACGAGGCGCGGCACTGGTTTCCCTGCTTCGACTATCCCAACGAACGCTCAAGCACCGAGATCATCTGCCACGTGCCCGCTGAGATGACGGTGCTCAGCAACGGGCAGCTGATCGGCGAAACCGCGGAAGCCGACGGCATGAAGGCGGTTCACTGGCTGCAGAAACAGCCCCATGTCAGCTACCTGATCTGTCTGGTGGCAGGTCACTTCGCCAAGCTCGAGAAGCAGCACCGCGATGTGCCGCTGGGTTTTTACACGCAGCCGTCGGTGGCGGAGCATGCGGCCAACTCGTTTGTCGACACGCCGGCCATCATGGCCTTCTTCGAGGAGGAGATCGGCGTCCCCTTTCCGTGGCCGAAATACGACCAGGTGACCATCCTCGACTTCTCAGCAGGGGGCATGGAAAACACCACGCTCAGCACTCTCACCCACAACACCATTTTTTCCACGGCCACCGAGAATCTGCACACCACCCGCAGGCTCGATGCCCATGAGATGGCCCATCAGTGGTTTGGCGACCTCGTCACCTGCAAAGACTGGAGCCACCTCTGGCTCAACGAAGGCTTCGCCACCTACTACACCCATCTCTACGAGGGGCATTCCCAGGGCCGTGATGCGATGCTCTATGAGCTCTACAAGGATGCCCACGACCGGGTGCTTCCCCGCAACGACGACAAGCGGCCGATCGTCTTCAACGAATACACCAACCCCATGCAGCAGTTTGACTTCCGCTCCTACCCCAAGGGCGGCTGGGTGCTGCACATGCTCCGCTGCCAGCTGGGTGACGACCTCTACCGCCGCTGCATCAAGGCCTACCTGGAGAAGCACGCCTACACGAGCGTGGTCTCCGACGACCTGCGACAGGTGATCGAGGAGCACTGCGGCCGGCCGTTCGACCGTTTTTTCGATCAGTGGGTCTACAGCCCGGGTGCCCCAGAACTGAAAATCGACTACGCCTGGCAGGCAAAGACGGGCCTGGCCAAGGTGTCGATCGCGCAGACCCACAAGACGGACAATGGCGCACGGGTGTTTGAGTTTCCTGCCGTGGTGAGGTTTGTCGTGGGCGACGAAATCGTTGATCACGCCATCACGGTCAGCAAGCAGTCGGAAGACTTCTATGTCGCGCTGCCGAGCGAGCCGGAGGTTGTTCGGTTTGACCCGGACTCCAGCCTCTTGGCGAAGGTCGCCTTCAAGAAGTCCGACGCGATGCTCAAAGCCCAGATCGCTCGCAGCGACGACATGATCGGCCGCCTGCTGGCCGCCAAGGCGTTGGCGGACCGAAAGACGAAAGCCGCTGCAGAGCTGCTGCATGCCGCGTTGACGAGCGACCCCTTCTTCGGTGTGCGACTTGCTGCAGCGGAATCCCTGGCAGCGCACGGCTCTGACGAAAGCTTCGAGCTGCTCGCAGGTGCCTGGAGAGGCCAAACCGATGCCCGCGTGCGCAAGGCGGTCGTGGAGCAGGTGGCCAAGCGCTACCACCCCACGGCACGTCGCGTCGTCAACGAGGTGCTCGCCGAGGAACGCAATCCCGAGATCATCGCCGTGGCCACGCGGGCGCTGGCCCGGTTTGGTGATGATGCAGCCGAGCAGACGCTCCGCGAGCAGCTGCGTGCGACCAGTTTTCGCGATGAGCTGCTGATCGCAGCGATGGCGGCGATCGAGAGTCGTCAGGATCCCGCCCTGGTGCCAGCCCTGGTGGAGCTGCTGCATGACCGCGGCGACGGCATGGCGACGCGGGGGCTCGCCCAGGGGCTGCGGAGCGTGGGTGGACTCGCGCAGGCGGCCGATGACACGACGGCCGTGCGAGAACTGCTCATGCGATGGCTCAACGACCCGCGGAGCGGTGTCGCAACCGCGGCGCTCCAAGGCCTGGGGGCGCTGGGCGATCGTCGGGCCCTGGCAGCGATTGAGGGGCTTCAGGCCGCCCCGAATCCTCGCGTCGCCGCGGCAGCCAAGGCCGCCGTCAGCACCCTCAACGAGAAGCAGGCCCTCGATGCTCCAGCGGAGGTGGTGGCCCTTCGGAAAGAACTTGGCGAGCTCAAGGACGACAACAAGAAACTTTCCGACGAGCTCGCCGCCATCCGCAAGCAGCTGGAGGGCCTGGCTCCAGTGCTCGAAAAAGACGAAGCCGCTGCGGAATGATGGCCCGCTCCCTGCAGTCGCTGCCTGCGATCACGCGGAGCTCGTGAAGCCGAGCGTCTCGCGTCCTTGCGACTCCGCCCCTACCTCCACGGTCGCCACGACTGCCGCCGCCGCGATGGCTAAAACGGCACGTCGTCGTCGCCCGCCTCGGCAAACGCGTCGTTGGGGTCAAAGCCATCGTCGGCTGGCCCGCCGCCGCCGCCTCCGGAGAGCACGCGAAACGACATCGCCTCGGCACTGAGAAAATACTTGACCTCACTCGAGGCGTCGCGCTGCCAGCGGCGTCCGCTGAGTCGGTAGGCCACCTCCACCTCGTCGCCAACATTCAGTTCGTCAACGCTGTCGCAGGCATCCTTGATGAACTCAAGCGGAACGTAGTTGGTGAAGGTCGCCCCCTTCTTCTGCTCGAGCACGACCAGCCGCTTGCGGAAGCCGTTCTGGCCATACGTTTTCGTCTCTTCGATCAGGTGGACGACACCACTGACGCTTGCGTCACTCATTCCAGCTGCCTAACAGGGTCGGGGTGAATCGAGGTGGAGACAGGCCAGCAGGCCTGCGAGAGACGGAGGGACCGCCGCTCGTGCTGTCCGCCGCCAGATTTTCGCATTGTGCCCGCTGACGTTGCCGACTGCCAAGAGGCACCGCTCCGCGTCGTGACCTCGACGCGGTCTCGGCCCACTCGCTACGGTTGGGGCTTTGAACCCCGTACACGTTTCCGCACCCCCCTGCAGGGAGTCTCTTGGGCATGCACCGTCTGGCCACCCACCTTTTCGTGGCATTCATCTGGCTGAGCCTGCCGTGCCCGTCGGCCAGCGGCGTTGAAAAGCTGACTGAGGGCACGACGATTCTCTTCGCCACCCCAGAGCGAGGCCGGGCGATTCTCTGCCGCAGAGACGACTACGTGGAGCGGCTGAGCCCCTTCGACCGATCGGCCAGACTGAAAACCGCCGAGCCTGTGTCCGAGGAGGCCTATCTCGCCTTTGTGGGCCAACAGCTGCTGCCGTGGAATGCCTCCGAGCGGGAAAAACTGCTGGCGGTCATGAACGAGCTCAACGATTCGCTCGATGCCTTGCGGCTCCCGCTTCCTGTGCAGCTGGTGATGATCAAGACCACCGGCCGCGAGGAGGGCGGCGCCGCCTACACGCGGGCCAACGCGATCGTACTCACCGAGTCGCACCTCCGCCGAGAGCCGGCCGACCTCAAGCGGCTGATCTGCCACGAGCTCTTTCACGTGATGTCGCGGGCCGATCCATCTGTCCGCGACGGTCTCTACGCGGCGATCGGCTTCCGCCGCTGCGGCGAGCCGCCGCTCCCGGCTGCCCTCCGCCAGCGTCAGATCACCAACCCCGACGCTCCGGTCAACGACCACTGCATCGACGTGGTGATCGACGGCACCCGCAGGACCGTGGTTCCCGTCCTCGTCTCAGACAGCGAGCGGTATGACCCGGCCAGAGGCGGGGAGTTTTTTGAGTACCTGCGGCTTCGCTTTCTGGCTGTCGAAGAAGACACAGCCGTGGGAGCCACCGAGCCGTTGCTGCTGCGAGGGCAGCTCCTCCTGGTGCCGGTGACGGAGCTCCGAGGCTTCTTTGAGCAGGTGGGCCGCAACACCGGCTACATCATCCATCCGGAAGAGATTCTCGCCGACAACTTCGCCCACCTGATGATGAACACGACCGAACTCGAAAGTCCGCAGATCGTCAGCCGCATGCGTGGCTTCTTCGCCGAACTGCGGCTGCTGGGCGGATGAGCCGCAGCGGTCGCGGTCGTCTTCAGCGAGATCGTCTTGGAGTTCGCGTCACTCCGCCGCGGTGTGGTCGTCCTGCCCGGCTGACTTCTCGTTGCCACGTTTCCCGTTGTAGACCCCCAGACCTTCAGCCGCCGGCAGGTGCTCCTCGATGTCAAATGCGGGCCGGTCGTGGCTGTTGACATAGGCCGCGATGTCGAGCGACTCAGCGTCGGTGAGATCGGCCTCATGCAGCGGCATCGCCACCTTCAGCCAGGCTGCCAGGTGCTCGACATGCGAAAGGCCGGCGCCCATATTGAACGACCGCGGCCCCCAGACAGGCGGTCCGTCGCCGGTGCCGTCGCCATCCTCGCCGTGGCAGCTGCCGCAGCGGGCTGTGTAGAGCGTCTTGCCGCTGGCCACGTCCGCCTCGGCCGGATCTATTGCCAGGGCCTTCACCCGCCTGGGCCCATGCGGGCTTTTCTCATTCATCTGCATCGGCAGCCCTTCGGAGAGCGACGTGATGTAGGTCGTGATCGCCACAGCGGGCAGGCTCCCCTGCGGTGGCCGCGTGCCGTTGCAGCTCCGCATGAAGCAGTTGAGAACGCGGTCTTCCAGCGTCACAACGGTCTCTTCGCGGGCCGCCCAGGCCGGGTAGGCGGTGGCCACCTCCAAGAACGTCGCGGCGGTGGGGTGTGTGCCGTTGTCGAGGTGGCACGAGGTGCAGTTGAGTGAGGCTCCCACGTACGACCGCGTCAGCGGATGCGTGGCGGTCTGCTCAACGAGAAGGCGGCCGAGCTCGATCGTTTTCCGCAACGGATTCTCCGCGGAGTCTGCTGGCTGCGCATCAGCACCGCTGACGGAGGGAATGCCGGCAAGTGCGAGCAGCACCAGCAGCAGAGGCACGCAAGACTTCATGGAGTTTTCCTCTCAGAAAAAGTGGTCGATGTGCGGATTGATTGTGGCCGATGCCCGGCTGCCGAGGCCAGCCGAGCTGCCGCACGGCCATCAGGCCTACGCTCGTTGACGGCGAAACGCGTCGAGCAGCACGGCCACGATGATCACGACACCGGTCACGATCTGCTTGTTGGCGTCAGACACGCCAAGCTGGGCGAGGCCCGTCTGCAGCACCTGAATGATCAGCACACCCAGAAAGGAGCTGATCACGCTTCCCTTGCCTCCCAGCAGGCTCGTGCCGCCAATCACGCAGGCGGCAATCGCGGCCAGCTCGATGCCCACGCCGGCGTTGGGATCCGCTGTGGACAGGCGGGCCGTCATCGACCAGCCCGCCAGACCACACAGCAGCCCGCTGAGCCCAAACACCGCCACCGACGGCGGCCAGGTTCGGATGCCCGCCATCCGCACCGCCTCGGCGTTCGTGCCGATCGCCACGAGATACCTGCCAAACACCGTGCCCCAGAGCAGAAACTGCCCAGCGATCACCACGCCACACGCCACGAGAAAGGCGGGCGATACCGCCAGCCCCACCAGCGGCTCACCAAACCAGCTGATCGACTTGCCGATGTAGATCGACTGCGAGCCGGTCAGCAGCTTTGTCGCTCCGCGGGCAATCTCAAGCATGCCGAGCGTGACGATAAACGAGGGGATGCGGCCGAGCACGGCCACCAGGCCACTCACCAGGCCGCAGCACGCGGCCACGACCACCGCCACCGCGAGCGCCGCCGGGAGCGGCCAGCCCGCCTGCGTCATCAGCACGCCGAGAAGGCCGGAGCTGAGAGCCAGCAGCGAGCCCACGGAGAGATCGATGCCGCCGGCGACGAGCACAAACGTCATCCCAACAGCCAGGAACGTCAGGTCTGGGATCTGATTGGCGATCGTGACGAAGGTCGCTGGCTGCAGAAAGTTGCGGCTGGCCACTGAGAAAAAGAGGACTAGCAGGCAGAGCACACCCACCAGCCCGCCATACTGCACCAGCACATGCCTTGCGAAGATCCGGTTCATCGATGCTCCTCAATGCGTTTTTGCAGGTTGTGTGGGCTCTCGGTGAGGGCTGCAGCGGCAGCGCCGCCCGCAGGGTCCGTCGCGAAACAGGCCTCGGTGATCGCCCGCTTGCTCCAGCTTCCGCGGTCGAAGCTGCCAACGAGCCTGCCCCGGGCCAGCACCAGCACCCGGTCACACGTCTCCTCGAGCTCCTCCCAGTCGCTCGACGCGAGGATGATCGTTTTGCCCGCCTCAGCGAGCGATTCCAGCAGGCGATAGATCCGCCGTCGGGCCGCCACGTCGATTCCCCGCGTGGGCTCGTCGAAGAGCAGCACCTCGGCATCCCGCAGAAGCCAGCGGGCGACCAGCACCTTCTGCTGGTTCCCGCCGCTGAGCGTGCTCGCCATCTGCTGCAAGGACGCTCGCCGTGTGGCGAGTTCATCAAGCTGCTTGCGGACGGCCTCCTCTTCTGCGGCCTGGCCCACGATTCCCAGCCTGGCAAACCGGCTGCCGAGGCATGCGAGCGAGGCATTCGCACACACGCTCTGCGAAAGCAGCAGACCATCCACCTGCCGGTCTTCGGTCACCATCGCGATGCCACGCGCCACCGCCTCCGCCGGCGAGCGGAAGGCCCGCGGCTCGTGCATCGCCCACGTCTGCACCGTTCCCGATGCTGGCCGGTCGGCCCCGAAGATCCCCCGCAGGAGTTCGCTGCGGCCAGAGCCGACGAGCCCGGTGATCCCCAGCCGCTCCCCCTTTCTCACGGTCAACGAAACGCCCTGCACGAAGCCCGTGGTGAGATCACAAACCTTAAGGCCGACCTCATTCCGTGTCCGCGAGCGAAACGGCGAGCACGCCGGCGACGAGGCCTCGCCGGTCATGGCTTCCACTGCCGCTGCGGCGGAGAGCGCCTTCGCTTGCCAGCAGCCCACCAGCGTGCCATCCCGCATCACGCTCGTGCGGTCGGCGATCTCGGCCACCTCGTCAAGCCGATGGCTGATGTAGACGATGCCCACTCCCTCGCCCCGCAGCCGCCGAAGCCAGCCGAAGAGCTGCGTTACCTCATGGGTTCCCAGAGCTGCGGTGGGCTCATCGAGCAGCAGGAGCCGACACTCCCGGCCAAGCGCTGCCGCGATTTCCAGGAGCTGCCGCTGCCCCACGCCCAGCGAGGCAACCGGCCTCTGGGCATCCACCGCCCCCAAGCCGAAGCGGTCGAGCAGCCGCTGAGCCCGCGCTCGCAGCTGACCTCGACGGAGAATCCCACCCCAGGCGGGCAGCCGTGCCAGCATCAGGTTTTCTGCCACCGAGAGCGTGGGGATCAGGTTGAGCTCCTGATGCACGATCTCCACACCAACAGCCTCCGCAGCCCGTTTGCTCGCCGGAGCGTAGGTCTCGCCGCCAAGACGCATGCATCCGCCGCTGGCGGGCAGCAGCCCAGCGATGATCTTCGACAGCGTGCTTTTGCCTGCGCCATTGGCGCCCAGCACGGCGTGGATCTCCCCCTGGTGCACCTCAAAATCGACACCTCGCAGCACGGGCACCGGGCCGTACTGTTTCTGGAGGGCTTCCGTGGAAAGCAGGGGCAGCGTCACGGTGTGGCGAGCGTCTCCGCGGTCACGAGATCAACCGGGGTTTCACGATCGACCACGTCAGCGGCCGGATCGGCCAGCATCCCCAAGGCGGCCTCGATGCCATACACCGCCAGCTGATCGCCGTGCTGATCGGCCGTTGCCAGCACATCGCCCTCGACAATCGCCGCCTGAATCGCACTGATGTTGTCAAAGCCAACGACCGCGACCTCACCGCCGCGGCCGGCTGCCTTGACGGCCGCCAACGCCCCCAGCGCCATGCTGTCGTTGGCCGCCAGGATCGCTGTGATCTCGGGATGTTCGCTGAGCATCGCTGCGGCCATTGTGTTGGCCTGGCTCATCTCCCACTGGGCCGACTGGCTGTCGACCAGTTTCAGTTCCGCAGCCTGGAGGGCGTCTTCAAAGCCACGCTTCCGCTGGGCCGCGTTGAACGATGTGCGGATGCCCTCGAGGATTGCCACCGCATCGCCTGCCTCGAGCCGCGATGCCAGCAGTTCGGCGACGGCCCGAGCGGCGGCCCGGTTGTCAGGCCCGACAAAGGGAATCGTCACCTCCTCGTCGGCCAGCACGGCCGCGTCGAGCCGGTTGTCGATGTTGACCACCACCACGCCCTGCTCCTTCGCCCGTCGCAGGGCCGGCACGAGCGCCTTCGAGTCGGCTGGCGCGATGACGATCGCATCAACACCGGCAGCCACCATTTCCTCAACGATTGCCACCTGCCGGGCAAGGTCGCGTTCGTCCTTGATGCCGTTGACGATCAGCTCGTAATCGTCGGTGTGACCAGCCTGATGGGCCTCTGCCGCCGCCGCCATCGTGGCGAAAAACTCATTGGCCAGCGACTTCATCACGAGGGCCACGCGGGGCTTTCCCGCGTCCTCGCGGGGCTGGAGATCCTCCTGCTCTGTACCACCTATGCAGCCGGTGAGCCCAAGGGCCCCAGCCAGCATGCTGCTGACCACCGCAGCGAATACCGATCCCGACGCCAACACTCGGTGCCGCACAGCACATCCTCCCCAAGCCTGTTCTGATCTCCGAAACCGTGAGCGTACCACCACCCTGGGCCGCTTGGCTGCGGCGGGACGGCGGCTCACGTGCCGGGCAGCACCACCCC
>ERZ891134.717-NODE-717-length-25768-cov-27.758838_pt1 | contig 25768 bp, 28 predicted proteins | sample MGYA00520888_ERZ891134 | MGnify/ENA primary metagenome ERZ891134 (study PRJEB32303, sample SAMEA104408692) | aquatic metagenome | biome: Brackish water; feature: Coastal; material: water | place: Baltic Sea | collected 2014-10-23 | depth 10 m ... | reverse complement strand
AGAACTGCCTGCAGAGGGCTTGCGGACGGGGGTTCGATTCCCCCCAGCTCCACCATTTTTTTAAGCAACAAACCAAGTAAATACAAGGGTTAAAGAGCATTTAATTATTCATAAAATCTTACTTGTGTGCCATTCTGTGTGCCACTACGACAAAATATATCGCTAGAATCAACATAATCGCTCTGTATGAGGTTTTTAGATCTGATGCGATACACACTCCAAACTAGTTCTAAGTCCTACTTCACATACTATGATTGGTAAACCTCTATACCCTTACTACCCCTACCTAAGTCATTGATTTTATTGATCTTTTATTCAGAGTATTTCTTGCTAAGTCCTTGATTCCATTATGTTTAATCTTGATAGACTTGATTGTTTATCGATTTGAATTACCTTGTGTGCCACATTGGACTGTTTTTCAGGAAAAATTTGAGTGCATTATGTAATAGTATTTCCTATGGGGTAGGGGGAACATAGTCAGTTGTTCAGCATCTAAAAACTCGATTGTTTTTCTCTGTAAGTTACTGGTTAAATTATATAAAGTAGAGCTAACTCTCCCTGTGAAAATCCCATAATATTAGCACCCCACCCGGGGGGTACCCCCTCATTTTCAAACTGGGACTCTTAACTATGCCTATACATCTTAATCTGTACAAATGATCTGTATGATTTTCAAAACACACCCCCTATGAAATATAAAAGGCAAATCAAAAAAAATTTCTATCAAAAATCCCCCCAATACCTAGCATTTGCCCACTTAATTATCTGGGAGTAAACTGGTTTTATGAAAAAATTTAGAGGTGATTGAATGAAATCTTACCCAAAATGTAAATCTAATATGGATTTCCATCAGACGAAATGACAGAAGATGCCTCCTGTTAGAATCGCAGGGTTACCAAGTCACCGTAACTGAATTGGTCGGTTGGGAACACTCAATGAAAAATGAATTGATCATAGCAAAAAAAACCCAACAAATTAAAGGCAATGCAAAGGCGCGAATTGAAAAAATATTAGGCGAGTTTAATCTCCTCGAGTTAAAATCGAAGTTTATTATTTAAGCTTTGAGGAAGGTGTTATGCAATTAATTCGTCGGTTTTTTTTCGCGTCATTTGTTTTTTTTTCTAGCTCTATTTTTGCGCAAGACTTGAGTGGCCAATACGATTGTGTCGGACAAGATCTGCATGAAGGCGAATTTAAGGGTAGCGTGACAATACAAATCCAACCAGATTACAGTAATCAAAAATATCAAAGTTATTCATTTGAGTTGAGCGTGCCTGATTTTGGAGTTTATCGCGGTTTTGCTGCTGGGGAAGGCATGGATGTTGGCATTTACTTTGCACTGGAGGCTAAAGCCAATGAAGATTATGGTGTGGCGACAGCCAAATTCTTCATTAATGAAGACGGAAATATGGCATTTAAAAAATTTTATTATGAGCCTAATTACAAAGGTGGCAATACTGGAATTGAAGAGTGTGTAAGGTTTCAAAAATAACTAAACAAATGGTCTTAAAATAGAGCGCACCTATGAGTACACTTAGTTTTTTTATTCTTATCTATCTTTTGGTTTCTGTGGGAATTGGTCTTTATGCCAGCTTGCGGGTGCATAATTCCAACGATTATGTGGTTGCGGGGCGTTCACTACCGATTTACATCACCATCGCCACGGTATTTGCCACATGGTTTGGCTCTGAAGCCGTATTAGGCATTCCTGCTACCTTCATTGAATCAGGGCTTGGCGGCGTTGTCGCAGATCCCTTTGGTGCAGGCTTGTGCTTGGTTTTTGTTGGGATATTCTTTGCAGCTAGACTCTATCGCATGAAGCTTTTAACGATTGGTGATTTTTTCCGGCAGCGCTATGGACGCACCGTGGAATTACTGGTTGCTGTTGCTATCTGCATTAGTTATTTAGGCTGGGTTGCCGCGCAAATAGTGGCATTGGGTCTGGTTATTAATTTGGTTTCTGGTGACATGATTTCCACAGAGATGGGCATGGTGATCGGCATCGGCGCGGTCATGATCTACACTATCTTTGGTGGTATGTGGTCGGTGGTGATCACGGATTTTGTTCAAATGGTGATGATTTTGCTGGGATTGTTGGCGGTGGCGTGGTTGGTATCCGAACGCATCGATGGTGGCGCAATGGAGGTGATTGACCATGCGGCGGCGGCGAATAAATTTGATTTTTGGCCCGAGCCAAGCCTTGCTGCCATACTCGCTTTTATCGGGACGTTTGTGACGCTGGCACTTGGCTCAATGCCGCAGCAAGATGTGTTTCAGAGGGTGATGTCGGCAGGTAATGAGCGCATTGCTGTGCGTGGCACAATCATCGGCGGTAGTTTCTATATCTTCTTCTGTTTTGTGCCAATTTTCATTACTTATGCAGCGGTGATGCTAGATCCGCAATTGCTGGCTACTCATCTGGCGGAAGGCGGTGATACGCAGCGCATTTTGCCAGAATTTATCTTAAGCGAAGTGCCTATGGTTATTCAGGTGCTCTTTTTTGGCGCGCTGTTATCGGCGATTATGTCAACCGCATCAGGCACATTGCTAGCCCCCTCGGCGATTCTGGCGGAGAATATCCTTAAAGACATGCTGAAGCTGGATGATAAAGGCCTATTGATTGCGTTGCGTCTGTGTGTCTTTGTGTTCGGTTTATTTGTGACAGTCTATGCGTTTCTGAGCAGTTCTGCAGGATTGAGTATTTTTGAAATGGTCGAAAATGCTTATCTGGTAACACTATGTGGGGCGTTTGTGCCACTCGCCTTTGGAGTATATTGGTCACGTGCAAATAATACAGGCGCACTCCTATCGATTGCGCTAGGCGTTGGTACATGGGTTGTGCTCGAGGGCATTAACATTCATCTGGCGGCAAGTGATGGCGCTCTACTTATACCACCACAACTCGCGGGGCTTGTCATGGCCATTATTGGTATGCTGATTGGTGGTTACCTTCCTAACAAAGAGTCCTGTTGTGCAGATCACGCTTAAAAACTTGATGGCAGTCAATTTTTTTTAAATAACATTGACTATTCTTCACCTTGGTTCTTATCGTAACTTTAAACCAACTATGGAAAATATTATGAACAGTAAACTATTTAAAACACTATCAATACTTGGATTAGCAACCGTATTGCCATTTTCAGCCTCCGCTAATGATCAATATGAGCAAGAGTCGAATTATGACATGGCGTATGGGGAATGCAATGAAGTGGCTGATAATCAGGCAACAGATGATAACTGGCAGGATATATTCAATAACTGCATGAGCCAGAAGGGGTTTGAAACAGAGCAGGAGTCAAACGACTACCAGGATGATACAAGCGCCGAAGATAAAGACCTGTAAGCATTTTGTTGTTTGGTGCATTAACTAGCCCTTGCCAGACGGCCATGGGTAAAATGCTGGGCCATGTTGTTGAGTTTTTAATTGTATGCTCTAGAATTATGAAGATAGAGCGATATTATCGCTCCTGTACTTTATAGCAATATGGCGTTTGGGAACTGTACTTCTACAAAAACGATTGTATTATATATAGTGCAATCGATAGATAAATTTACAATTGTTCTACGCTAGCTATGCCGCAGCATGCGGTTGCTCTCGCTTTCCCGTAGGCATAGCTGTGCAATTATTCATTGCTGCGTCTATATAACGAGGAAAGTATTTATGAAATATCACTTAGCTATTCATCCCATCTCTTTATTTTGGTATCAGTAGGTGGCATATAAGCGCGCTATTTTAACGCATGGCGGGGCAGGATCAGATCCAAAAGATTCTGATGGACCACTGTCCGCGGCAACTATTGGTATGGATTTAATGGTGGCTGGTCAGTCTGCTTTTGATGCCGTGATAGATGCGGTAAAATATCTGGAGGATGATCCGCGCTTTAATGCCGGTACCGGTTCTGAAATACGCGCCGATGGGCGTACCATTCAGATGGATGCTTCCTGCATGATGAGTGATGGTGCATTTGGTGCCGTTGCATGCATCGAAGGAGTTCGATATCCGGTAGATGTGGCGCGCGCAGTATTGCTAAACTCCTCCAACATACTATTGGCGGGAGCAGGTGCTCAGGATTTTGCAATAGAGCGTAATCTAGCAATGTTACCTACAAATAATTCAAATAAAAAAACACCCATTGGAAATGATAACTCAGCTTCTTGTGATACGGTTGGAGCAGTGGCTTTTGACGGAACTACATTTGCTGCAGCCTTAAGTTCTGGCGGCTTAGCAAAGGCAGATATTGGTCGAGTAGGAGATGTACCGCTGCCGGGATGTGGATTGTTTTGTGGAACCGCAGGAGCGGTCGCGTGCACTGGAGATGGTGAGTTTATAGCGCTTAAAATGTTGGCACGAGAGGTCTACGGCTGGCTCCAGCAAAATATGAGTTCGAGTGAAGCGGTAAAAAAAGCACTGTCTCTGTTCGATGACACAGTCGATGTTGGGTTAATCGTGGTTACCGCAAATGAATCTTCGGCAGATTCCAGAAATGGTATGCCATGGGCACATCTAGAGGAGAGTGAATAGCATGTTAAAACCTTCTAGTAAAGGCTTGCTCATTGCTATTGGTGGCAATGAAGATAAGGAAAATGAGCTGGTCGTTCTTAAGCGCGTGGGGCAGGAAATTGGCAAGACAGATTATAAAGTAGCCGTCATCACTACAGCCAGCGAAGAACCCGAAGAACGTGGCAAGGACTATACCCAAGTGTTTAAAGCTCTGGGAGCTGCCGAAATAGTAATACTTGACGTTAAAGAAAGAGATCAGGCAAATGACAAAGATGTAATTAAAAAGCTGGAAGGAGCGGATTTAATTTTCCTGACTGGCGGAGATCAGTTGAGGTTAACCACTATTATCGGTGGATCAAAACTATTTGAGGCCATTCAATATCAGCTTGAAAATGGCGTGCACATCGCTGGTACTAGTGCTGGTGCAGCAGTGCTTTCTGACACGATGATTTATGATGGGAAAAGTGAGGAAGGGCTGTTTAAAGGCAAGGTTTATACAACGAAGGGGTTTGGTTTTGTAGAGAATATTGTCTTCGACACACATTTTATGGATAGAGGCCGTTTAGGCCGTTTGATGCAGATATCCACGATCAATCCGGTATGTATCGGGATCGGTATCGGCGAAGATTCTGGAGTGATTCTCAACAGAGATGGAGTGATTGAGGTCATTGGCACGGGACAGGTTGTTATCGTCGATGCGAGTCATATCAAGCACTCTAATATTATGGATATTGAGCGAGGAGACTCAATCGCTGTCGAAAATATGTGCATTCATTCACTAGTCAGTGGCTATGGATATAATGTCAAAACGAAAGAATTTCTTACACCAACAACAGAAGAAGAGGACCTCTAAAATGATTGAAATAAAAGAATTGCGAGCATTACGGGGTCCTAATCGCTACACCAGGCATACTTCCATACTCATGGTGTTGGATATTAAAGATTATGAAGAGCAACCTTCGGATGTGATAGAGGGGTTTTCTGAGCGATTGCTGGCACTGATTCCAAGCCTAGAGGAACATGGCTGCTCTATCGGCGAGCCAGGTGGTTTTGTCACGCGACTTAAAAGGGGTACATGGGCTGGTCATATCATCGAACATATCGCCATTGAACTTCAATGTTTAGCTGGCATTGAGGTGGGCTATGGCAAAACATTTACCATGTTAGAAAAAGGTATTTACATTGTCGTATTCCGCTACCGAGTCGAATCAGCTGGTTTAAAAGCAGCGAGTGAGGCGGTTTCCTTGTTTGAGGCTGTTGCCCAAGGTGAAAATGTTGATATTGAAAAAGTTGTTTCTGAACTGAAGATATTACGAGAAAACGACAGGCTGGGTCCCACCACCTGGAGCATCGCTAAGGAGGCAAAATCTAGAGGTATTCCATATCTGCGCTTAAATAACAGTAACTACATTCAACTTGGATATGGTTCCAGTCAGAAACGAATTCAAGCATCTATGACCAATGAAACTTCGGCCATTGCGGTAGAAATCGCTGATGAAAAAACGGAGACTAAAGAGCATTTGAGAAAAGCTGGAATTCCTACTCCTAAGGGGGTCGTCGTGTCCAATGAAGCCGAAGCACTCCAAGCGTTTAATCAGATTAATAGCGCGGTAGTTGTGAAGCCAGATGTAGGAAATCATGGCAAAGGTGCGACGATTAATGTTACGACCGAAGATCAGTTAAAAATCGCGTTTAAAGCAGCGCAGGTAAGATGTACTAATGTCATTATAGAGGAATATGTAGAAGGCTTTGATTTGCGCCTATTGATCGTAAACAAAAAACTCGTCGCCGCGGCTAAACGTGAGCCAGCACATGTGATCGGCGATGGAAAATCTTCTATCAGGCAACTGATTGATGAAGCGAACCTAAACCCGCTCCGTGGCTATGGACATGAAAAAACACTGACTCGCATTGAAGTCGATAATATGACAGAAAGGCTTCTATCGATGATAGGGCTTTCGTTGGATTCATGCCCCGATAAGGCAGAGAAAATATATCTCAAAGCGACTGCAAACATAAGTCAGGGCGGTACAGCTACAGATGTGACGGCGGAGATAAACCCTGACATTCGCCTGATGGCAGAACGTGCAGCTACGATTATTGGTTTAGATTGTGCGGGTATTGATGCGCTGGCAACGGACATATCATTACCACTCGATCAATCGGGCATTAAAGTGATTGAGGTCAATGCGGCTCCTGGATTTCGTATGCATTTAGAGCCGACACATGGTCAAGCTCAGGCGGTTGCCAAGCCGTTTGTGGATATGCTATTTCCAGATGGTTATGTCCAAGTTCCCGTCATGGCAGTCACCGGGACCAACGGCAAAACCACTACCTGTAAACTCATTGCCCATAGCTTAAAATATGCAGGTAAAAATGTGGGGATAGCTTGCACCACTGGTATTGAGATTGATGGTAACTCTATTATAACGGGAGACTATAGTGGCCCCGATGGAGCTAAGATTGTCATGCGAGAACCTACGGTGAATCATATCGTGCTAGAAGTAGCACGTGGCGGCATTGCAAGGCGAGGTCTTGGTGTTGAGGAGGTGGATGTTGGCGTATTACTCAACATCGGTAATGACCATATTGGTACCGATTGGATTGAAAGCCCCGAAGACCTGAGTTTAATAAAATCAACAATATTGGAAGTTGTTAAAAAAAATGGAACCTCCGTGTTAAACGCCGATGACGACCTAACCATGAGCATAATAGACCGCGCCCGTGGGAATATTATTTTATTTTCTTTAAACCCCGATAACAAAATACTTAACGAACATATAAAGGCCGGCGGTACTGTGGTAACGATATACAACCGAAATGCCATCATTAGAAACAGTGAGCTGGACGTTATTATATGCGCAGTAGATGAAATTCCGATTACCTTCGGTGGTGTTGTTGAGTTCAACAGCTCTAATGCTCTTGCCGCCATCGGTGCGCTTCATGGTTTGAGCCTACCAGTAGAACAAATTCGTAATGGTCTAATGACATTCCATCCATCGGCTAACCAAAACCCAGGGCGCATGAATTTATTTGATTTTCAAACCTATAAGGTGCTACTTGATTATGGGCACAATCAGGAATCCGCTCTTGCATTAGCTGATTTATTACCTCGTCTTTCTAAAGGCAGAAAAATTGCTCTATGTCATGGAACAGGCAGTCGCACCGACGAGCAAATTATAGAGTATGGCGAGGCGTTAGCATCTGCCTATGACCGCATATTGCTAACAGATTTTGACCCACGCCAACGACCTATCGGTGAGACTTCCAAGCTCGTGCATCAGGGGCTAATTAAGGCTGGTTTCAAGCCAGAGAACATTGAAATCATCGCCGATCAAGACAAGGCGGTGGATATCCTTTTTTCAAAAGCCCAAACAGGTGACTTGCTCGTAATACATCCAGACAATCTCGAGCCAATAATGAGTCAAATTATGCAGCGACACCGGCATATGTTGGAGCCCCTCAGCGCTTTGTAAGCCCATTCAATTTCCATCCAAACCTTGTGCATGAATTCTGCTGGTACGTCCTTATGCTCCTCACGATTCACCTTGCGGCGGAGGGTGGAGCGCTGGAGGGCACCAGAGCCGAGATTGAAAGTGAAAGAAACTAAGGCGTTGAACTGATTATCGGTGAGCGGCATGTCAATCAAACGAAGCACGCCCTTTTCGGCTTCCCCTACATCTTGTCTTAATAAATCCTCGGCTTCTTCCTCTGATATGCCACATGAGAAATTTTCATGTTCCTTTACCACATGGCCATACCCTATGGTTGGATAACCCCAGCTCCACCAATTAAATAAATATTTAAAAAAAAGAGCCAAAAAGGCTCTTTTTTAATTGGATTTTTTAATTAAATTACTTTTTAGGGTAATATTTTTTTGGATCTTCGTACTGAACTTTTGCTGGCTCTTCATCTAAGCCAAAATCAACCTCAGAACCGTCACTTTCAAAGCCTTTACCACCTTGAGCATTTGAATTTACATCATCAGTAGGGTGAAATCCTTTTTCAGGTTCTTTGGTAGCACATCCTGCAAAAAGTGCTGCAACCGCTAGTAAAGCTAATAATTTTTTCATCTGTCTTTTCCTTTCGTTTAATTTTTTTTAATTGTTCAACATAGTATCAAAATAATAGTATGAAACAAGTCTAAATGTTCAATTTTTGCTAATATAAAAAATGTGAAAGAAAGTTATTTGAATATTGATGATATCACCAGCTCTTTAAAGATAAATAAAGACACTCTTAGGCAATGGATTAAAGACGGAAAATTTCCCTCTCCTATAGAAATGAGAGACAGGACAGCTTTATGGAGCTATGCCGTGATTGAGAATTGGGTAGCGCAACAACATAAAACTCAAGAATTTATTGATAACCAAGAGTTAGACCTATAAATTTATAATGAATATTTTAAATACATGGCAGTTAGAAAATACCTACGCAGACCTACCTAGGCAATTTTATACACGCATAAATCCAACTCCGGTAAATAAACCTAACCTTATTATTTATAATAAAGAGTTATCAAATTTGATAGATATCGATTTACCCGACGATAAAGAGCTTCTTGCACAACTTTTTTCAGGTAATAAATTACCAGAAAAAGCAAAACCAATTTCACAAGCATATGCAGGTCACCAGTTTGGTCACTTTTCTATTCTTGGTGATGGTCGTGCACATTTGATTGGTGAACAAATCTCTGCGAATGGAAAGCGTTATGACATACAGTTTAAAGGTTCAGGTCAAACTCCTTATTCAAGAAATGGAGATGGAAGAGCTGCGCTTGCTCCAATGTTGAGAGAATATATTATCAGCGAGGCAATGTATGCGCTCAATATTCCCACGACCAGAAGTTTAGCTGTTGTATCAACTGGTGAATCAATAATGCGTTCATCTTTAATGAAAGGTGCAATATTGACGAGGGTTGCATCCAGCCATATAAGGGTGGGTACTTTTGAATATGCAAGTAAAATGCTCGATAGCGAAGCGCTTAAGAATTTGGCTGATTATGCAATAAAACGGCATTATCCAGAACTTACTAATCAGGAAAATCCCTATTTAAGCTTTCTTAAAGCTGTTATTTCTCAGCAAGCTAAACTTATTGCCTCATGGATGCATGTTGGTTTTATTCATGGCGTTATGAATACCGATAATATGACTATTAGCGGTGAGACAATTGATTATGGCCCATGTGCTTTCATCGATATCTTTTCTATGAACAAAGTATTTAGCTCAATTGATCAAAATGGACGTTATGAATATGGAAGCCAAGCGCATGTTGCGCATTGGAATTTGACAAAACTTGCTGAGAGTCTTTTACCGCTTTTACACGAAAATATGGACGATGCATTAAAGCTAGCCGAAGTCTCAATAAGTGGATTTGCAAAAGAATTTAATAGCGCATGGATTTCTGGTATGCGGTCTAAGCTTGGACTTTTTAATGAAGAAGAGGATGACTATGTATTAGCTCAGAATCTTTTTAAGTGGATGGAAACTGCAAAAGCAGACTTTACAAGTACATTTAGGGATCTTTCATATGAAAGATTGTCTGAAAATAAAATATATAAATCACCTGACTTTAAAAAATGGTACGAAGTTTGGCAACAAAGGTTATTAAGAAATTCAAAGACAACTAAATCAGCATTAATTTTGATGCGTAAACATAACCCAGTCATCGTTCCCTATAACCATTTTGTAGAAGAGGCTCTATTGGCAGCAGAAAACGGGGATATGAAGCCTTTTAACTCTCTCCTGGCTGCTTTATTAAATCCATTCACTTTATCAACTTCAAATGAAGCATTTCAGCAATCAACCATTCGACCAAATCCTAATTACCAAACTTTTTGCGGAACTTAAAAAATTTATAAACTGGCTTGGAGGGATTAGAGCTAGACTTTAAAAACAAACGTTTTAAGCTAATTACTAGGAATTAAAAAAATCTTTAAATGTCTTAAGAAATTATTAATCAAGGTTTATTAATGAAATTTTTATTTACAATTTTCATCCTTTTTTCTCCGCTGGCTTACACTGAAGAATTTTCTTTATTTTGTGAGGGTAAAAGAGAGTTTAGAAGTTTTATAGGTAATGAATTGAATATCGAAGATTTTGAATCAGTGCTCATTAAAATTAAAAGGGACACAATGGAATACATTGGCATAAACTCTGGTAGAAAATATATATTCAGAAATACTGAATATACTGCCCCAAAAAGACCACCACATGAGGATATAGAAATTAAAGAAAATTATGAATTAACATTACAAGATATAAAAGCCTCACAAACAATTACTGATATTGGAAACACTAAGGATTCTCGTATTAGTCTTATGAATATCAATATTGATCGTTTGACAGGAAAATTGTCTGAAATGGAAAGTGTCAGTAATAAGAAAACGCTAAAAAAAGAAACAATGAATAATTTTCAAGCGATGTGTAAAAAAGAGGACCGATCTTTCTAAGCTAACAACATAATTTATGAGAACTTTATTTTTATTAATATCATTTATACCCTCAATTATTTTCGCAGAAGATTATAAGTTTTTGTGTCATGGTGAGGAGATTAAGTATATTGAAGGAGATCCAAGTACCGAAAGAGGTGCTAAAAAAATTATTGGTATTCAGTTGTATCAAAAAGGCATGAGAGTTGATGGAGAATGGTTTGATAATAAAACTGATCTAACGGAAGATTATTCCCTTGAAAGAAGTTACATTAAAACAAAAGATACTATAAATGGCACTAGAAACTTTGTTACAAGTGCATCAATAGAAAACAAGGACATTCAAACAATTAAAATTGATAAAGTAGAGATTGATGTGGTTACTGATAAAATTTTATGGAGACACGAATTTAACAGGGTGGATATTACTAATGACAAGGCAGAATTGATTTATGCCTTTAGGAAAAATTTTACAGGTAGTTGCAAAAAAGAAGGGGGATCCTAATATTTCTTTATCTGCGATATTGTTTTTGTAGTGCTTAAAAATCCGATAAAAAAACTAATAACTAATAAGTTTTTACCTGAAATTTCAATTCCATTTGCAATATACCAGTAACCACTTGCATTGATCCATAAGTAACTTAAAGCCAGAATGATGATTGTCATAAAAATGCTGCCCTGCCTTTGGCTTTTATTATCACCATTAAAGGATGCTCGAAGACCTGTACCAGAAAACCAAGCTAATATTGGAGCAAAAATTCCTGATAAGCTTGTGTTGGTTGAAGTATCACCAAAAGTGATAACTGAGCCATAAATGATAAAACCCATAAAGATGAATTGAATGAAGGCCAAGAGTGTGTTCATATCATTCTTAATATTGCAAAAATTTATAAAATGAAATTATCTCAATTTGTAGTGCATATCACCTATGGGTGTGGAAGATTTAAGTCCAACCCACTGCATATTCTCATCGTACCAAAGATGGATCAATAAATCACCGCTTTCACCCTCGGCTTTAATTTGCCATAAATTAGCCTTTATATTTTTACCTTTTAGAATATAGTCTTCCTGCGAGAGAAATTGAATATCAACATCTAGATACTCACCACTTTGTGCATTCATTAGTTTTTTTTGTTCTAAAATTTTAGGGTTTCCATAGGAAAAGGTCATAATACATAACGGAAGTTTTGTTGTTTTGTTATTCGATGAAACTACAAATCCATCTAAACCTAAGCGGCCATCAACATCATATATCTCTCCATCATCATCAGTATTGCTAGTGATTGATTTTAAGCAATTACCATCCCAGGTTTCAGTTGATTTATGTTGATAGATAAAATCCATGAAGAAGTATTCGAACTCAAAATTAGCTTGACTTAACGTTTTATCATCTTTGTATATAAAGGTGTGTTGCCCAATTAACTTATCGTTAAGTATGGCATCAAAAGTCCATTCTTTTGCAAGGGATAAATTTGAATACAGTAAAGTAAAGATAAATAAGATCAGTTTCATTTAATTAATTTTTCCATAAATGATGATATGAAGATAAGCACTAAACCTGCTAATAAGGATGAGACCGAAAGGAATGTAAATAAATCCAAATTATTTGATTCTAATATTGCTGGCAATTTTCCAGCCGTAAAGTTAGCTACCGCAGACGAAAGGAACCAAAAGCCCATCATAAGAGAGGCAATTTTTTTAGGCGATACTTTAGAAACCATTGAAAGCCCAATAGGGGAGAGACATAGCTCACCCATAGTATGCAAAAAGTAAACGCCCACTAGCCACCAAAGACTAATCGATGTTTCGCTAGAGTTATTGACAAGCATTATAAGGAAAAAACCACTTGCTAGAAGAAGTAAACCTAATCCCATTTTTTGCGAGGTGTTAATCTTATTTTTACTTCGATCAACACTTAACCAAAAATTTGCAATCATAGGTCCAATTAGAATAATAATTAAAGGATTAATGGATTGAAAAAATGAGGCAGGAATGACAAACCCTAGGAAATTTCTATCAACTGAATTATTAGCAAACAAAGTTAAAGACCCACCTGCTTGCTCAAAACCCATCCAAAAAAATATGACAAAAATTGAAAGGATACCAATATAGGCAATTCTCTTAATATCTTTTTTTACTGCTAAAAGTTGTTTTTTTTTGGTTATGAAGTAGAAAAAAATCAAAATAATTAAGATTGCTAATATTTCAAAAAAGAAATCATTGATGATTTGATTTAATTCTAGAATTACTAAGATCAGGGGGAGATTGATTAGTGACACCAATGTAATTATTCCCCAGTCTGCTGGGTTTAATTTTTTTGATTGTGATGAAATATCCTCTTTTATTATTTTGTTTTGGCCAATATAAAATTGAATGAGGCCTGCCAGCATACCGAAGCCTGCAATTGCAAAACCATAGTGCCAGTTGATTGTTTCCCCAACATAACCAACAATTAAGGGCGCTAAAAATGCACCCAAGTTTATACCCACATAAAATATACTAAATCCGCTATCACGCCTTACATCATCTGGTTTGTATAAACGACCTAAAAGGGTGCTTATATTGGGTTTGAAATAACCATTACCAATAATTAACATGCCGATTGCAAGATAAAGAAAATTGGGAAACGCCATCAAGAAGTGCCCAATCATCATGGTTAAACCCCCAATGAAAATTGCCTTTTGAGAGCCCAAAAACCTATCGGCTAGGTAGCCTCCAATAAGGGGTGTTAGATAAACTAAGCCCGTATAGACTGCATAAATATGCAGCGCATCTGATTCACTATAATTTTGTGAGTTAACCAAATACAAAACTAATAAAGCGCGCATACCATAGTAACTAAAACGTTCCCACATCTCAGTAAAAAATAAGGTGCTTAAGCTGTGTGGATTATTTTTATTTATAAATTGTGACATTTATTTGGTTCATCAATCTTGAAAAGTACCAATTTTAAGTTAAAATAAGCTCAATGAAAAAAAATCTTTCATATCTATTAATACTATTTAGCCTTTTATTTAACATACAAACAGGCTTCACTCATGATATTGAACATCAATATCATGGTGATGAACATCATGAAAGTGCCTTCGATTGTGAAGACTGTGTGCTTCAAGATCATTCAACTAAAACGACCAATTTTTCATACGATATTGATTTTTCGTTTACTCAAACCAATCATATTAACGACAATTACCTGCTTAGAGATATTTTTTCTCTTGGACTTGTCGCTTATCAATCCCGAGCACCTTAAAAAACCTAAAAATTCATTCGAAGAAGTTTAAATAAATTAATTTTTAGGAGTAATGTTGTGCGTTTAAAATATATTTTATGCGCTCTACCATTTATGAGTATGAGCGTTTATGCAGATGGTGTGGGGCATGTCCAGCTAAGAGAGATCCCGGTCACTGCAAATCCATTGAAGTTATCAAATGATGAAATGGTAAAACCCATTCAAATTTATAATGGAGAAGGATTAAGCAGAATACGAGACTCGTCTCTTGGTGCCACATTAAAGGGTACCCCAGGTGTATCTAATTCAGCCTTTGGTGATGCTATCGGAAGACCAGTCATAAGAGGTATGAGTAATAACCGTATTCAAATCTTAAATAATGGCATTCAAGTCAATGATGTCTCAGCTATGTCTGGAGATCACAGTGTGGCCATTGATACATTAGCAGCCGAGCAGATAGAAATCGTAAGAGGCCCAGCCGCAGTAATTTATGGAGGTGGCGCGACTGGTGGCGTTATTAATATCATAGATAACAGAATTCATAGTGATTACTATGAAGGCTTAATGGGTGCCTATGACTTAGGGACTGGTGGGGCTAATAATGAGCAGGCGGGTTCGTTTTTAATTGACTATGGTATCAATGACATAATGATTCATGTGGATGGTTACGATCGTTCCAGTAAAAACTTGAATATTCCAGGTCTGTCAGTGTCAAAATATTTAAATGAGGCCGAGCCAGAGGAGTACCCAAGAGATAAATATGGTGATGACACATTAGTTAATTCTTATGTTGAAAGCCAAGGTGGGTCAGTTGGAATCTCTAAGATTACCGACCAAGGTTATACAGGGTTTTCTTATTCAAACCACCAAATGGAATATGGAATTCCACTCGAAGATGGCGCTTATATCGATATGGATGTAGATAAATATGACTTTAAAATGGAAAGAAAAGATATTGCAAATAATATCGATAATTTTAAGTTTGCCTTTAGCTATGCTGATTACTACCACAAAGAAGTAGAGCCGGAAGGAGAAATCGGGACAGATTTTATTGATAAACAATTTGATGGAAAAGTAGAATTTGCCCACTCATTTTTTAATACTCCCGGTGTAGTTGGAATCGATGCAGGGCAGGGAAGGTTTTCTAAGGATGCAGGTAAACCATTGATTGCAAATAACCAGAATAAAGATATTGCTATCTATTTCTTGGAAGATTTTAAATTCAATGATCACACCTTTAGTTTTGGATTTAGGCAAGGCTATACGAAATATGATGCTAATAGCTTCACCAGTGATAATGGTGCATCTGAACCAGGCGGAGAAGAGAGTGAAACCACCTTTGATGCATCAGAAGAGGACTTTAATATTACCAATGCATCTATTGGGTCTATTTTTAATTTAAATCCAAATTGGTCGATAGCAGTTAATTTGAACCACACAGAGAGAGCGCCTGCGATGAATGAGCTCTATATTTATGGTGAACATCATGCAACTGAGACTATCGAGCAAGGTGATAGGAATTTAAAGAAAGAGAAATCTAATGGAATTGATACAACGGTTACGTGGCAGGATGGAAAAACTAAGTTGTCCTTTAGTCCATTTTTCACACGATTTGACGACTATATTGCTGAAATCAATACAGGTACAGTTCAGTATCATGAGCATGAAGGTGAAGAAGAAGCATTACCCGTCTATCAATATCAAAGTGTCCCAGCAGACTTTTATGGGTATGAATTTGAGGGAAGCAGAAAAATTACCACAAATTACACTGCAGATGTTTGGGGTGACTACGTTCGTGGCAAAAATAGAGATGGTGGAGATTTACCATTGATGCCAGCGATGAGAATTGGAACGGGCCATAACTATCAATGGAACAGATTAAATGCAGGAGTAGAAGTCATGCATGTTTTTGAGCAAGATAAGCTTGCTGAAAATGAATATAAGACTGATGATTTCACTGATATATCTGTTTATGTAAGTTATGCACTTCCTGTAGAAGCTAATATTATTCTCTCTGTAAAGGGGACTAATTTACTTGATACAACACAAAGAGAGAGTACATCGATTATTAAAGATAAAACTCCATTAGGAGCTCGTGCTGTGATATTTGGTGTGACTGGTACCTTTTAGTAAAAAGTAAGTTTTAAAACTCCCCTTTTTTAAAGGGGAATTTTTTATAATAATATTCTTGGAAATACTTGAATGAATAGATTTACGAATACCCTTGTAAATGTCACATACTGTTCTGGCATAGTTATTCTAATTGTTGGGTTATATGACAATAAAATGAGATTAATGAACGTAGATGATACTCAGTGGATCATTCTCTCTATTGTTTTGGGTATTGTTTTCCCTTTGATTTTAAATGCACTTTTTTTTAAAAAATTTTCACTCCATTTCTGGAATAAATTCAAATAAATTTAATTATTTTACTAGGCGCTCGTTAACATCTTGAGCAAAACCTTCGTATGTTCTTAATGCAGTAACATCAACTTTTACATGTTGACCCATTCGTTTCATGATAGGTAAGTCTAATAAAATTTGATCCAGCATTTCCATGCTCTCAACTTTTACAATTGCAATAACACGTCTATCTCCGACGGCTTTCCATAGATCTACAACCACTCCAGCTTTTTTGGCACCAACTGCGGCAGCTGCCTCTTCTGACCAAATATCAAATAAGTCGTTTTGTGACATCTCAGCTGAGTATTCAACACGAAAATCTAAATGAAATAACATTTTTTCCCTTATTTTAAATAATTAAGTTTTTAGTCAATAAATTTATAGAAACTACATAAGAAACTATATTTTTTAACATCTATCTCTTCAACTGCCCCAGAATCTTTTTCACCACCGTCGATTTCAACCTCGACACAAGCACCTACTTTTGCGATGCCATCCTCTTCATCAATTTCTGTTTCACTGGTTACCTGGTATGTCTTCCCGTCAATAACCCACTCTCCCTCAAATGAATTTTCAGGCATGCTTTCAATTTTTCCGTAGAATTCTTCATCAGCCAACGCAGTATTCATAAAGCCCAACATAAAAAAAGTGATTAAAATCTTTCTCATAATTTTTCCTTTAGTTAATTAATTTTATAGCGATTATACCTGAAATGATATTAATCAAAGTGAACTCAGTTGTCGGATATCAGTCAATTCACCATATCTTGCTTATGTGCTGGCTCTAAGAATAAATAAATCATCAAAAGTGATTTAACCTATGGCACATAAGTAAGAATCCTAAAACTATTTCTCTACTGCTAAAATCCGCCAATTTTTGTTCGAATAAATGGCCTGAAATCTTCGAATAATTTCAATACTTGTATTTTCTATTTTTATCACAATATTTATATTAACCAAATAAAAAAAACTGGAGAATATTAAATATATGCGTTTTGATAAATTGACAACAAAATTTCAACAAGCAATTGCTGATGCGCAAACCTTAGCAAATGTAAATGATAATGGATCAATTGAATCCATTCACCTACTCTATGCATTGTTAGAAAAAACAGAAGGAGATGAAATATCATTATTATCTTCGGCTGGTTGTAAAACTCAAAATTTAAAAAATGCTCTCAATGCAGCAATACAAAATCTACCAAAAATTGAATCTAAAGATGGTGAGATAGGTATCTCACGAGAATTGAACGGTGTTTTAAATTTAACTGAAAAATTAGCTTTGAAGCAAGGAGATGACTACATTTCAACAGAAATGTTTTTATTAATTTTGATCGAGGATAAAAATTTAGCAGGTAAATTATTAAGAGAGGCAGGCTGTGATAAGGAAACACTTAAAAAATCAATTATGTCAGTTAGAGGAAATGAGAAGGTAAATTCACAAAGTGCAGATGGTCAAAGAGAAGCCTTAAAAAAATATACGCTTGATTTAACTGAACGAGCAAGACAAGGAAAACTTGACCCTGTTATTGGAAGGGACGATGAAATTAGAAGAGCAATGCAAGTTCTTCAGAGGAGAACTAAAAATAACCCAGTACTTATTGGTGAGCCGGGTGTCGGAAAAACAGCTATTGTTGAAGGGTTAGCTCAACGCATTATCAATGAGGAAGTTCCCGAGTCCTTGAAGAACAAAAAAATATTATCACTTGATATGGCTTCATTACTTGCGGGGGCTAAATATAGGGGTGAATTTGAGGAGAGACTCAAGGCTGTTTTAAAAGAAATCTCATTAGAGGATGGAAGAATTATTTTATTTATCGATGAAATCCATACTATGGTCGGTGCAGGAAAGGCAGAAGGGGCAATGGATGCCGGAAATATGCTCAAGCCTGCATTAGCAAGAGGAGAGTTGCATTGTATGGGAGCTACAACCTTAAATGAATACCGTCAGTATGTAGAAAAAGATGCAGCACTTGAAAGAAGATTCCAAAAGGTAATTGTTCAAGAACCTTCAGTTGAAGCTACGATTGCAATTTTAAGAGGACTTCAGGAAAAATACGAAATTCATCATAATGTGGAAATTACAGATCCAGCTATAGTTGCAGCGGCTGAGTTATCTCAAAGATATATCACCGATAGGTTTCTCCCTGATAAAGCAATTGATTTAATTGATGAAGCCGCATCTCGAGTGAAAATTGAAATTGATTCAAAACCAGAAGTGCTTGATAAACTTGAGCGAAGATTAATTCAATTAAAAATTGAAAAAGAAGCTGTTAGAAAAGAAAAAGATGAAGCTTCAAAAAAGCGTTTGAAATCGATTGAACACGATATCAAAGAAAGTGAAAGAGAATTTAATGACTTAGAGGCGGTTTGGAAGTCTGAAAAAATCTTATTAAGCGGCACACATGACATTAAAGAAAAAATTGAGCAGGCTAAACTTAGGATGGACAGTGCAAATCGTGCTGGAGATTGGCAGGCAGTATCTGAAATACAATACGGTGAGTTGCCGCAATTAGAGTCTCAATTGAAAGAGGCAACAAAGAATGAAAATAAAGAAGGTAAAAAACCAAGGATGTTGGTTACTGAGGTGGGGGCTGATGAAATTGCAGAGGTTGTCAGTCGCGCTACAGGTATTCCAGTTTCTAAAATGCTACAAGGAGATAGGGATAGGCTTTTAAATATTGAAGAGAAACTTCATCAACGTGTGGTAGGTCAAGATGAAGCTGTGACCACAATCTCCGATGCAATCCTCAGATCAAGATCGGGCTTAAGTGACCCAAATCAACCTTACGGTTCATTTTTATTTCTTGGGCCTACAGGTGTGGGGAAAACTGAATTAACAAAAGCATTGGCTGAGTTTTTATTCGATTCAGAAGATCATTTAATTCGAATCGATATGAGTGAATTTATGGAAAAACATTCTGTAGCTAAGCTTATTGGGGCGCCTCCAGGGTATGTAGGCTATGATGAGGGGGGTTATTTAACTGAAGCAGTGAGAAGAAAACCTTATAGTGTAATTTTACTTGATGAGGTTGAAAAGGCACATCCTGATGTCTTTAACGTCCTATTACAAGTATTGGATGATGGTCGATTGACAGATGGTCAAGGACGAACTGTCGACTTTAAAAATACAGTCATTATTATGACATCCAATCTTGCTTCTCAGATGATTCAAGCAAAAGCAGATGAAGATTATCAAGTTTTAAAACTTGCTGTCATGGGTGAGGTGAAAAATTACTTTAAACCTGAATTTATAAATAGAATAAATGAAATTGTAGTATTTCATTCACTTGAAGCTAAAAATATTCAGTCCATTGCTAAAATTCAATTAGAAAAACTTCGTGAAAGGTTACTTGCGATGGAAATGGATTTTGAGATTAACTCTGAAGCGATTAAAAAAATTGCTGAAGCCGGATTTGATCCTGCATTTGGGGCAAGACCATTGAAAAGAGCAATTCAATCTGAAATAGAAAATCCATTAGCTAAAAAAATTCTTGCAGGGGATTTTATCGCCAAAGATAAAGTAGAGGTTGGATTTTCAAAACAAAAATTTACCTTCACTAAGACATAATAACTATATATAGAATGATAAAATAAGGTTTTGATGAAAAAATATGATTGAATTTACAGAAATTGCTACAGTAATCCAACTAGCGGTTGCACCTGCATTCTTGTTAACGGGTATAGGGGCTATTTTAGCTGTTATGTCGACAAGGCTCTCAAGAATCGTCGATCGATATAGAATTCTAAAGGAGGGATCCAAAAAGCTTAATAAGGAACACAAGAAAGAAATAGAGTTCCTCATCAAAAGATCTAAGTGGACACACTGGGCAATTGCATTAACAACAGTTTCTGCACTCTTGATATGTGTATTAATTGCTATGATTTTTATTGCAACAGAAGTACTTTTTAATTTTGATCAACTTATTACAATCTTATTTATTTTAGCAATGGCCTTCTTAATTTTTGGTTTATTAAGCTTCTTAAAAGAAGTTGATTTATCTAAGGGCGTGATTAATGTTTAAAAAATTTAATTCAGAGCTTATTTAAAATATCTATTGGTTTCTGATTTAAGGATTTTAACTAACAATAAAATACCAATTAAATTTGGAATGGCCATCATGCCATTCATGACATCTGAAAAATTCCAGACAAAGTCTAAACTCATGGTTGCACCAACAAAAATCAGAAGTGAAAAAACAACTTTGTAAAGATTGATTGCGCTAGTGCCAAATAAATATTCAATCGCTTTTTCTCCATAATAACTCCAACCAATGAGTGTTGAAAAAGCAAAAAGGGCAGAACAAACGGCAACAATGGTTGCGCCGTTATTACCTAGAGTGGCAGCAATACTCCTAGCTGTTAAGTCCGCTGCGCTGATGCCTTCTGTCCAGACATCCGTTGTTAAAATTACTAAAGCAGTGAGTGTGCATACAACAATCGTATCGATGAATGTACCTGTCATGCTAACTAAAGCTTGCCTAACCGGATCATTTGTTTTAGCTGCTGCTGCAACAATAGGTGCAGAACCAAGTCCTGCCTCATTAGAGAATAAACCGCGTGCAACGCCGAAGCGAATGGCAGCAGCAAGTGTTGCACCGACAAAACCACCTGTTGCTGCATGTCCATTAAATGCATGATTAAAAATTAAAGCAAAAGCATTAGGTATCTCTTCAAATCGATAGATCAAGACAAGTAAAACTGTACTGATATAAATTAAGATCATGAAGGGAACAAAAAATGAGGCAAATTTCCCAATGGACTTTATTCCACCGACAATAACTAATCCGGCAAGAATCGCTAAAATTCCACCAGTCCACATGGTAGGAATATCAAAAACATTTAGGAAGATAGATGCGGTTGCATTTGCTTGAACCATATTGCCTGCCCCAAATGCAGCCAAGAAAGTACAAACGGCAAAAATTGAGCCCAACCAAGGTAGGCCTGCACCTTTGGCAATATAATACATAGGCCCACCCCGCATTCCATTAGGACCCTTTTCTCGATATTTAACCGCTAAGAGTGCTTCAGAATATTTTGTCGACATCCCAAAAAGTGCTGTTAGCCACATCCAAAAAATAGCGCCAGGTCCGCCTAATGTGATAGCTGTGGCAACCCCAACTATGTTCCCGATACCTACAGTTGCAGCAAGTGCTGTCATTAGAGTTGAAAAATGTGAAATGTCACCATCTTGATCAGATTTACTAAATACAATTTTAAAGGCGAGGGGCAGGGTTCTAAATTGTATGCCTTTTAGTTGAAATGTTAGAAAGATATGCGTGCCAAATAAGAGTATTAATAAAGGGGCACCCCACATCCAGCCAGCCAGTTGGCTAACAAATATTTCTATTGATTGAAGCATAGATATTAATTTTCAAGTTTTATCAAATACTAAAGATAACATATAAAATTTTTACTAAAAAAAATCCTGACAATTTTTGTTTCCCTCGTCTAACTATTAAACAAAATCAAGGAAATAATATGTCTATTTCAAAAAAATCTTACCAAACAGGTGAATTACCATTAAAAATACAGAATCTCTTACTTGAATACGGAGAAAAGCAAAAACTCGGCATTTCAGAGTTTATGCGAACATTTGGCCAATCTTCATTGAATGCCATAGCAAATAAGTTGGATGATGCAGTTGTTAGTGAAGTGAGAAGTTATTTAGATTGTTATTTAATCCATTCAACAAATAAAAAAACGGTGATTACCTCAGGAAAGATAATTTAGTAAAAATTGCAGAGGAATTTCCTCCTCCTGTTCTTCTTCTGCCGCCGGGCTAGTGCGAAAATCTAGCCACCGATAAAAGGGAGAAAATTGTGAAAAAAATTAATGTAATTTCAATAATGATAATGCTTTTATTTTGTAATGTTATCTCAGCCAACAGCATTGATAATAAAAACCAACATAGCAACATTGAACAAAAGGCAGAAAATAATGTATACGAAGATTGGGAGGTAGAAAGGTATGAAAATCTTGTTCGTTACAGTACACATGGAAAGGTTGTTCATGGCCATCGCTTTGGGTGGATAAAGAAAGCTGGAAATTGTGACCGAGATATTCTAGCAACATCGCTGTCTACTCAAAAAGAAAATAAGAATCGTTTGTATAATTTTGAGGGAGATAGTATTGATTTGCGCGTAAATTTCCCACAAGCAGAAGGTGAGGATCCAGCGATTATTAATACTGACTTAGTAGGTGTATTTGATTTAGCAACACTCAAAATAGCTTTCTTTGGAAATTTTGTTCAAGGGAGGATGTTCGACTCACTGATGGCATATTTCAATACAATTAAAATTGAGGTAACAAACCCGCATAAAATATACTTTGATGTTCCATCGGACGAATTTAGTCTGAATGGTTATGTAGCTGCAAAATTAAAAGCACAAGAGTTATGTGAGGGCATTGTAAAAACAACAAGCCTATGATTATTAATTAAATTAGCGTAATTTACTTAGAGGAGGAAGTAAATGACAAAAGAAAAGCCATCAAAAGGTCATCAAGCAACTGAAATTGTTCGATTGCTTGTCGATAACCGTAGTGATGAGGCTTTGAAACTTTTTGAAAAATATGGATTTAGAAAAGAGTTTATCGGTTTTGCGATGAAAAGTGGAATTGATTATGAAGACGCAAGAGACTTAGTGCAAAAATTCATCATAGATAAACTTTGTATGAAATCAGATTCAATAAAAAATATTGAATTTGCAAGAACGTGGATGTATCAAGTTTTTCGTAACATGATAAATGATCAGGGAAGGATGCTCATTAGAAATAGAGAGGTTCCTCTTGATGAAAATAAAGATCAAGCTTATGAACAAAAAACATATGATAAAAATCAGACTTTAACTGATTGTGTGCAAGAGCAGCTTAAAATATTTCGTGAAAAAGAACCTAAACATGCAGAAGTTGTAGAATTTATTTTAAAAGACTTAAACACTGAACAAATCAGATTAATTATCGGCAGGTCGTATGGTGCCACGAGAGAATTTATGAGTCAGTGCAGAAAAAAGTTTAGACCATTTTTAGAGATATGTAACGAAATAGATGAGTAATAAATTTGAAAAATAAAGAACAAAAAATATTACAAGATTGGATAAATACGCTTCAGGGAATTGTTGTGCGTGGCATGGATTCTAAGACAAGGCTGGAGGCCCGTTTACTCAGAAAAGCCTGGCTAGACGAAAATAAAAAAATTGAAAATAAAATTCCTGATCGTGATGAACCTTTTTACCAAAATATTAGAGCGGCTATAAAAAAGAAAAAGCATAAAACTCCTGTAAAAAATCTGTGGGCATCTTTTTTTGAAAATAAATTTAAGGCTTTTTTGGTTGTTATTTTAGGTACAGGTTTTGTCTATGCTTCTAAAAAGACCTATGACGGGGTTGTGTCTATTTCTGAGGAATTAAATCATATTGTGCTTGCAAAAGAGACGACAGATAAAATAACAAAAGATATTGAACAAAATGATAAAAGTTTTTGGGATGAACATTTTGATAAACATGGCGGTTTTACCGGATTTTGGTCGCGTTACGCACCAAAGGATAATGAAAAAACCATACCGGAAGACGTAAATGATAATTTATGTTCCTACAATATAACTCTGAACTTAGAAAAGTGTTTAGTATTAGCAAATAAATACGATTCAAATGCTCAATTCAATATAGGCCTTATGTATGAGCTTGGAATTAATGTTGAGCAAAGCTATTTTCAGGCTTATGAGTGGTACAAAAAATCATCCGCGCTTGGAAATGAAGATGCAAAATCAAATATGGAGTACTTAATAAAAAAAGGTTTAGTTTATTAATATAATAAATTAAACCCTGACAATTAATTTTTTTTTCGTCTACCTCCTATTAATTAATATATTAAAGGTGGGGTATGAAAATTAAAGTTCTTTTATTAGCGTTCGCACAATTATTAATGTTTTCCTTAACAAGCCATTCAGAAGAAAAATGTCATGATGGTGATTTTTGGCACAAGTGGTTTAAAGAAAGTCAATTCATCGGGTTTGGGAATATTCCCTCGCAAAATCAAATAGCTAATGCACAACTAGACAGAGCGAACCAGTTTTTTTCTGGTAAAAGCCTTACTAAGGACTATTCTAAAGCTATAGCGCTATACAAAAAAGCCGCAAGAAACGGTATACATGAGGCTAATTTTAATCTTGGCTTAATGAGTCATTACGGTAAAGGAAGATTGGTGAGCTATCAGGAAGCTTATGATTACTATTATAAATCGGCTTTGAAAAATAACCCAGAGGCACAATTTAATTTAGGGTTGATAGAAAGATATGGCCTTGGACGACCAAAGAATTTTGAAAGTGCATTTGCTTGGTTTGAGAAAGCTTCAAGAAAACAAGTTTCATTGGATCGTTATCAATGCAAAGAGATTCGGGAAGGACTTGTTGAGGCTCAGTATAATTTAGCGCAAATGTATCACTATGGTTTAGGGGTAAATAAAAATCTTTCTTATGCCGCAATGCTTTATGAGCTTGCAGCAAAGCAGGGCATGAAAGAAGCACAATTTAATATTGCTCAAATACTACATTATGGCCCAAGCGAAATGCAAAATTTACAAAAAGCTTATCGCTGGTATCTAAAAGCTGCAAATCAAAATGTTTTAGAAGCTGAGTTTAATTTGGGATTAATGCATCATTATGGTCGAGGTACTCAGCAAGATTATGTTTTAGCAAGGCAACATTACCTCAAAGCGGTTCAAGCTGACATAGCAGAGGCTGATTTAAACCTAGGATTTTTATATTACTATGGCTTAGGCGTTCCTACTGATCCATCTATCGCATTTAAATATTTTAAAATAGCCTCAAAAAAAGATTTACCGCAAGCGCATTATCATCTTGGCTTGATTTATAAAAATGGCAATGGGGTAGAAAAGGATGACATTGCTGCAAATCAATGGTTCAAACGAGCATCATCATTGGGCGTCATTGAAGCATCTTCAATGTTAAATGATATCTCTATTCGTGAATCAAAAATAAAATTACAGCCATCAAAAGAGGAACTTAAGTCATGATAAAAAAATACCTCATAAAAAGTATTTTTATAGGTTTTGCAGTTATTACCCTTTTTTTAGTCCTAGATCATAAGGTCGATGAAAGAATTGCCATAATGCAAAAAATAAATCATAACCAAGCGTCATAACTTCGACATAAGTATCAATTAAAAATATATAATTAAAGTAATTA
>ERZ891134.713-NODE-713-length-25834-cov-8.992397_pt1 | contig 25834 bp, 28 predicted proteins | sample MGYA00520888_ERZ891134 | MGnify/ENA primary metagenome ERZ891134 (study PRJEB32303, sample SAMEA104408692) | aquatic metagenome | biome: Brackish water; feature: Coastal; material: water | place: Baltic Sea | collected 2014-10-23 | depth 10 m ... | reverse complement strand
AATCAAAAAGAAAATCTATTCTTGTAAAACCTAAAAACCTTTTCTTTAAAAACCAACTTAAAGTACTTTAAAGTAATGTAATTCGAGATAAACTCCTCGTCAAGTCTGTTGTAACCGCTGTTGCTTGTTGAGCTAAGGAAGGTATGCTATGATTATGCTCAGACCGACCGGCGAGGAGATACGATTGTGAGCGTTCCGAACTTCGGGCCATATTGGTGGCGAGACAAGAACACATTCATTGGTCTTTTGTCTATTTACGGCAATTGTACCGAGCTTGCAAACCGTTCGACGGCTGAAGGCTTTGAAGTAACAAAGAACACGGTTCAGAACTGGGCACGCAAGTTCGAGATTCCGCTAAGGCGCACAACTAAGGCTTTTACTCCGGTGGCATCTGAAGACGAAGAAGCATTTTTCATAACTTCGGTTCATGCTCTGCTGAATAAGCCTGTTCCAACTTCAATCCCAGACATCGCCGACGAGCTTGACGTGCCGCCTAAGCGAGTAAGGCAAGCCGTTGAAATTCTTCGGATGCGCGGTTTTCGAATTCCAGACGAAGAGCAAGGTTCGATCTCAATCCAGAAGATCGCTCCGGCCAAGAACAACTTGCACAAGTCGGTGCTAGAAGGAAACGAAATCGAGTTTGGCGTTGTCTCAGATACCCACCTCTCCTCAAACGAGGAGGCTCTTGAAGAGCTTCACCTGGCTTACGACGTGTTCGAAGAGCGCGGCATTTCACAGGTTTTCCATGCCGGAGACTGGACCTGCGGTTCAGGCATCTTTCGAGGCCAAATCGCTGAAATCAAAAACCATACATTTGAAAGTCAAGTCGAGTATTTGGTCAAGAATTACCCGCACCGACCGGGGATCTTAACCTCTGGGATTTCAGGGAATCACGACATCGAAGGCGATTTCGGGCGCATTGGCGCTAACCCGGTCGTCGCTCTTGCCAATCGCCGTGATGACATTGAATTCTTGGGCGACTATTCTGCTTACGTCAATCTTCACACTGACGAGCATCCAACTTGGCTCCACCTGCTACACGGCAAGGGTGGAATGTCCTATGCCTACTCTTACAAGGCGCAAAAAATAGTCGAAGGCTACAGCAACGATCGTCGTCCGGCGATGCTGGCTGTTGGCCACTGGCACGTGGCCGGTCAATTTGAAGCCCGAGGGACGCAGGTCTTGTTCCCCGCCTGTTTTGAGTGGCAGTCGCCATTCCTGGAGCGGTTGGGCCTCAATCCGGCTGTTGGCTTCACGATCATTAAGATGACCATCGGCGACGACGGCGAAATCGTTCAAATCAAGCCCGAGTACTATCGATTTAGGGAAGCACGCGAACTGGACTACTGAGACGCCGTCTGTGTGTGATAGAGTCTCTGTATGAACGTTATGAGAATTTTGGCTCTACTTTCTGCGGACATTGACGCTCTGTTTGAAGCCTCTTCTGAAGCTATCGGCAACGGGCTTGAGCCTTGGGCCTACCTAGAATCAGCCTCTCAGCTGGACGCCAAGAGGCGTGAATACATTATGCAGGCGTCTCAGATGGGTTTCACTTTGTTAGCCATCGCGCAGATGTCTAAGCTCAAGCCAGAGGTAGTTCGGCATATCATAAGATCCGAGCAGCAGTCGCAAGTTTAGCGAACACTAAGACATATTGACACGGCCATCTTCGTGTGCTAGTCTATGTTCTCAGACGACACTCACGGAAAGGAATTTACATGGCTAATGATGTAAAAGCAATGATGGATTTGTATGAGCAGGGCGAGACCCTACGCTCGATTGGTAAGCAGTTTAATCTCTCGCATGAGCGCGTTCGTCAGTTGTTTGAGAAAGAAGACCCCGAGTTCTCCGGGCGAGTCGCGATCAAGCGGCAAGAACAGCGCAACAAGGCAAAGCTTGAAAAGGCTAGGGCGCGGGAGCAGGAGCGCAACCGCCCCAAGGGTACGTGCCGCATTTGTGCCGGTCCTATTACGAGGCCGTCTGTGAAGTATGCGTGCAGCGAAGAGTGTCAGGCTACGTGGAACAAGATTCGATTCCACATTGATGACGAGATTCGTCGCAAGCACATTCTAGCGGCTTCGCGAGTTATTCTGAAGAATCCATCGCAGTACAAGGAGGCTCAGATTAACTGGGCAAACCAGGCAATTGCTGGCAATTGGAGCTACTTTGGACCACACGAGTTCGTGCAGGGATCTGAAGCTCACAAGGCTTACGTTGTTTGGTGCGCTAAGTATGGACACAAGAACGGTTCAAGTTAATATAGTAAAATTTGTCGCTTCGTAATCTACTTGGGATTAATAGAAATTAATACTCTCGAAAAGCGCTCATGGATTAAAGATTACAGGGAGCGCAGACGAAGCTGGAATTCTGGTCTGATGTTCCGGCGGTTCTTCTTTGATGACGGCGACAATTCGCCAATTCGCGCATTGCCGACAGCACTCCGCACTATTCTGTGCGGCATGTGCTGGGGACAGCGTGCTATAATTGAGCCGATCAAGATTGATGGTATTACTGTGATGTACGTTAATGTGATATGTCTAACGTGTGACGGCACGGGCTATCTCCCAGGCTGATTACCGCTACTATGAAAGGAATTTAAATGCCTACTTATTTCCCGAAGGGTAGAAGCAATCGTCACTTTCCCGAGAAGATGACTTTTCGCGGTCAGGGCGTTGAGAGTCTGCTTGAAATTATTGATATGTTTGTGCCAGATGAGGCAAGCAATGTGGTCATGGATACCGCTCAGGGTAAGGAAGTCTTTGACTTTGTGACTGGCGATGATTTTAACGAGATTCGTACGCCTATGTACGAGTACTTCCCTGACCACCAGGTAAAGTCTAAGTTCCCAGCCAAGATCACTCTGCGCGGTCCCGAGGTCGACGCGTTGAAGGAAATGTTTGAGCTGCTGAACGGTACGAAGCTGTCTCCCGAGGCTGAGTTCCTGCGCGACTTTGTGCAGAATCAGATGGGCAACGAGAAGCTTCACCTGAATCCGCCCAGGTTCGATCAGGAAGTGTCTGACGCGGAGTCTGAGGAGTTCGCTGAGCAGTCCGCTTAGCGTCAGTTTAGAATGGTAAAATCTATTTCTATGCTGATGCGAGGAAATATCTGATGGCAGTTATTAAGAAGGGGCCGGATGGAAGCGGGTCTATGGGTGGTCATGACCCGGAGAAGTATGGCCCTATTCGTTCCCTTCTAAAGTACTACGCCAAGAAGCCGAAGATTTTTACGGCTTGCGTTCGGGATAACCGCAAGCGATTTGGTCCGCGAGTCAACGCAGTTTGCGCTTGGGTCAAAGACCAAATCAAGGGCACCACTAAGTGGCGCGGCAAGGAAGCCGATCTGCGAGCTGAGCTTGGACTCGAAGGCCTTACCGAGGCCGAGATTGACATGTACATTTTCGATATGGACACGATGGAGTCCATCGTTTTCCCGCCTTCGCAGGCTGAAGCGGTTAAGTTCTGCGAGGCTAATGGTATCGATTATGACATTCATGGCTTCGATGAGCCTTGCCCGGCTTGTGGCGATTGGGGCGACTGCGGTTGTGTTGCTTTGCAGGAGGCTATGCTACGCCACAACTATGCGCGTCAGCTGCAGGCACGTGACTTGGTTGTGGTAATGAGCGAGTCTGATGCTGCGAATAACCCCATCTCTGAGAAGTCTGACAATTCGTACGGCGAGAAGGACGACGAAAAGCATCCACATTCGGCAGTTGCGCCGAGTCAGATGGGCGCTACTAATTCATCAGCCAAATCTGGTGGCATGAGTCCACGAGAGGTCGCTCGTCCTGAGAACGGCACAATCGTTTACGATGACGGCTCTATCAAGGACACCAAGACTGGTCTAACTCGCTATCCGTCTACGGTCTTCCCTGACGGTTCCGTGCGCTATGACGATGGTGCGGTTGCTCGTCCTGGGTCGCTGGCTTCTATGATTGTAATGCGCCCCATGAACAAGGAAGACCGCGCCGAGCTAAATGAGCGCGGTGCACAAGGCATGCCTGTACAGAACTTCGCTTCGGTAGACACTCTTATGAATGATCTTACCAAGCACATGTTCAAGACTACGGGCAAGGGCGGCGCTGGAGAATTGCCGGTCGACAAGATGGTGCAGGATGAGTTGGCGGCTGGCGCAGGGGTTTCTGGTGAAATGAAGGTTTCACCTCCTGCTGATCCTGTAAACGCTCGCAAGCCCTCTGACCCGAGCCATCCCTCGATGGAGTCTGACGATTACGATGTCCCCTTGAGGCCCCGTCGTGGCGAAGAAGTCGCTCGCGGTCCAGAAGGTGGTCGTGGTGTTTGGCGCAACGTGGACGGCTACAACATTTTCATCAAGATTGGGCAGACTCCGCGCGAGGCCCGCGCTGAACAGTCTGTTCGCGACAAAGAAAAGACGGGTAAGTGACCGATAAAGATCTGTCCAAGCATTACAAGCAGTTGCTTGAGAATGCTGCTATGGGCCAACAGTCTGCTGCACCCGCTCAGGGTCAGCCTCCTGCGGCTCAGGCTGGTCCGGTTCCTCCGGCTCAGCCCACCGAATTAACGCCTGATGTTACGCTTGACCGCCAGACTTCTATGTCGTTTACGCCTAACCCACACCGCTTTAAGTTTCAGCAGGGCGATGAGGTTGCTTTTTACGATGAGTCCGGCAACATGGTTATTGGCACTATTGCCGCCGATCAGGTCGAGAATCGGTACAATGTCGTGGATGCGAACAACACATCTCACGACATTATGAAGAATGAGTTGTTTTTCCCGCCTGGCGGCACCTTAGCCGAACAGGCACCGGGCGCTCAATCTAGCGCCTAGACCCTTCTAGTTAGAATATTGTCAAGTGGCAATATTCCCGCCACAGCTGTCTTTGAGGAGACTATAATGGAATCATCACGGGACGCCATCCTAAATGAGCGTTACATGCACGAAGGTGAGAATGAGGAGATTGACGTCTGGGAGCGAACCGCAGACGCTTGGTCTACCTCTAAAGCAGAGCGAGATGAATTTCTCTCTATGATGGCGTCCTTGGACGCCCTACCCAATACTCCGGCCATCGCTAACGCTGGTCGTGATAAGCAGCAGGGTTCGGCTTGTTTTGTATTGCCAATTGATGACTCGCTCAACGAGGGCGATGCTTCAATCATGAAGACTTTGGACAACGCGACGAGGGTTCATGCTACTGGCGGGGGCACGGGCTTCTCATTCGGTCGTATTCGTTCCTCAGGATCGACTATTTCCTCAAATGGTCGTCCGGCTATGTTGGGTCCGGTTGGTTGGCTGCGTCTTTACTCGGATGTTATCGGCAAGGTTTCTCAGGGTGGCGTGCGTTGGGGCGCGAACATGGGCGTTCTTCCGGTCGATCACGAGAACATTCTTGACTTCGTGCGATGCAAGAACATGGAATTTGAGGGCAACACTTCACCGATCTACAACTTCAACATTTCGGTGGGCATGACCGATAAGTTCATGCAGTACGACCGCACCAATGGCGGCAGTGAGCTATGGAACGAGATCGTGCGTGGTGCGTGGCTGAACGGCGAGCCAGGCCTTCTGTTCCTGGACGCCATCAACGAGGCGGCCCCACACCCCGAGAAGATCGAGGCCACCAACCCTTGCGGCGAGGTTCCACTTCTGCCAAATGAGGCTTGCGTCTTGGGTTCGGTTAATCTGGGCAACCATATGGTAGATGGTCAGATGGACTACAGCCATCTAGAGAAGACGGTTCGTACTTTGACCCGTATGCTCGACAACATTGTGGACATTCAGGACTACCCGCTGCCTCAGATTAAGGCGCAGCACCAGCGCTACCGTAAGATCGGTGTTGGCATTATGGGCTTGGCTGATTCGTTCATTCTGTCTGAGGTCGTCTACGGCTCTCCGGAGTCGGTTAAGCTGACTCGGGAGTGGATGGAGTTCGTCCAGATCGTCTCTTGGGATGAGTCGGCTAAGCTTGGTCAGGAGCGTGGTTTCTACCCCGGCTGGCAGCCCGGTTTGCCCGAGCGCCGTAACATTGTCGTGCAGGTCGTCGCCCCCACCGGCACGATCTCGCGTTTAGCGAAGTGCTCGTTCGGCATCGAGCCTATCTACGCCGGTGTGCAGGAGTCGTACATCCTGGGTCGCACCGAGCCGTTCATCGACAAGCACCCACTTCGCGACAGCCAGTATTTCATCACCGCGAAGGAAGTGTCGCTCGACCAGCACATCGACATTCTTTGCGCTGTTCAGGCTTACACCGATCAGGCTGTGTCCAAGACCTGCAACGCTCCTGAAGAGACTACCCAGGAAGAGGTCGAGGCCGCGCTTATCAAGGCGTATACGGGCGGGGCTAAGGGCATCACGCTTCTGCGCGAGAATAGCCGTGTGAACACGGTGCTGAAGGACAGCAAGGAAGAAGAGGACGAGGAGCTAATTCCGGCTGGCCTCGACAAGCAGCAGGTTGACTGCGTGGGCGGTTCCTGCGAACTGTAACGGAATGTCCGATTTGTGTGTTTCTATGCGGCCCCAGTTGCAATGTTGTGACTGGGGCCGTCGTTTATTCTAAAACGGTTGCCTCGGCACGTGTCCGAGGATACTGATTTAATTTTTAGCTATGGAAAAAACTTCCAGCTTTAAGTCAGACGTACTTATCGAGGCGGGTTCTACCACCTCTGATAAGCGTGAAGTAGTTCTGACGATTATCAAATCAGGTTGGGGCAATGCTGCTCACAACCATTATTATCCGTCTAGCGCTTTGCGCGAAGCGGGAGATCGACAGACGTTTTCGGGAACGAAGATGTTCGTCGACCACTTGTCCGAGTCGCAACGTCGAGCGCTAAATGGTTTGCCGCGTTCAGTACGCGATCTCGTAGGACGGATCAAAGAGACTTGGTGGGATGAGCCTTCCCAGTCTCTTAAAGGTCGTGCCAAGCTAGTACCTTGGTTCTACGACCTTGTCGCCTCTGACCTTGAATTGGTCGAGGCTTCTATTAACGCTGCTGGTCGTGCTTCATCCAAGATGATCGATGGTAAGCGGGGTCGCCTTGTCGAGTCAATCGAGAAGGCTACATCTGTTGACTGGGTCGTTGTTGGTGGCGCGGGCGGCAAGGTTGATGCCCTTCTAGAATCCCATATGGAGGAATACTCTACTATGATGGAGGACCTTTCTGTTGAGGCGCTCGTCGAGAGCCGTCCTGACATTGTAAAGGCCATCCTCGAGGGGCCGCTTAACGAGTACCGTGAGGCTGCAGCTGTAGCCGAGGTCGAGGAGACTGAGGAGACTGAGACTGCTGTGGAGGAGACTCCCGCAGCTGAGGTCGCCGAGGTTGAGGAGACTGAGGAGACTGAGACTGCTGAGCCTGCTGACGCTCTAACTGAGGCGGCTGTTCAGGAGATGGTTGAGAAGCGTGCCCAGGAAATCGCCCAGTCGGCGATTGACACGCACAAGTTCGAGACGCAGGTTGAGAAGAAGATCGACACCCTCACTGAGGCTGCCGAGGCTCTTCCGCCTTCGTCGCGTAAGGCGATCCGCGAGGACTTCCACGGTCGTACGTTCGATTCGCTGGAGACTCTTGAGGAGTCGCTAACCGCTGCTATTAAGGAGCGGGCGCAGGAGATTGAGGAGGCACTTGGTGGCGTGCGCGTCATTGAGGGTCTTGGTTCCTCGGCTCCGGCCGACATGCAGGAGGCTTCACGTCCCCGCAAGTCTGCCATTAATACTGTAATCGACGATCGTCTCGGCCTGGACGCTGCTGCTGTTGAGCAGCCCGTCGCCGCTGACGACGCCGAGTAAACCCGCGATTAGGAGACTTCTAAATGGCTCGTAATCTTCGCGAGGGGTCGCAGGGACAGATCAACGTCACCGCTAGTGGTGCGGTTGTCGCGGGCACCGTTTACACGGATGCTGGTACTGGTATGACCGGTATCGCCGTGACTGACGCTGCTGATGGTGAGGTCTTTGCTCTTGACTGCCGCCCCAACGTGCATTACCTTTTCCGGAAGGATGGCTCAGCCACCGTCGGTGAGCTTGGTCCAGCCATTCCGGATGCTACTTGGCCTTTGACTGCTGGTGAGATTCAATCCCCAGCCAGTTCTGGTAGTAGTGTGCCTGCTGTTCTGCTAGAGGATGGTGACGCTGCTAGCGCTGTTAGTGTGTACAACACGCCTGCTGGTCACATCCTAGTTATTGTTAACCCAACCAGCGCATAAGGAGACTGATTACTAATGTATGGTGATGTTGGTAAGCAGGTCCTCCTTTTCGAAGGTTACATGGAGGACCTACAGGAGGCAGGCACCACGTCTGACTTCCCGACCTATCTTGAGGACAAGCTTCGTCGTCGTTTTCTAAAGGCGTTCAACGAGGTCGAGTCTAACTGGAGCCGTTGGGCCTACGTGCAGTCTGTTCCTGACTTCCGTGAAATTACTACTGTTGGTCTTGGGGAGATGCCAGATCTGGCTTACATCCCCGAAGACGGTGAGTACATCGACTCGAGCATGGGCGAGTACACCGGTCCTACGATTCAGCTAGAGACCTGGGGTCGTTCGTTCACCATCGGTCGTCGACTCATTATCAACGACATGCTTGGTCAGATCAACGAGATTCCAGCTCGTCTGGCTCGTGCCTCAAAGCGTACGCTTGCTCGCAAGCTAACCGCTGTTCTTGAGAGCGATCAGACCAAGGCCTATGACGGTGAGGACTTTTTCAGCACTAGTCACGCTGCTGGTTCAAACCTTCTTTCTGGCATGCAGCTCACTGAGATTGACCTTCCGAACGCAATTGTTGCGCTTCGTCAGATGAAGGACCAGAACGGTCTTCGGATCAACCAGCGGGCCGAGATGCTTCTGATTCCGATCGAGCAGGAGTTTGCTGCTCGTCGTATCCTTCAGGGTACGTACATTCCGAATCAGGCTAGTGGTGTTCATGCGGGTCTTGGCGCTGACGGAACGTCTAGTTCTGTTGGTACCGCTGGTTTCGGTTACACCGAGTACCACGCGCTAAACGGTGCTCTCGAGATGGTCGTCGATCCTTACCTCGAGGATGTAGACGACTACTACGTGCTCGTGGGCAACACTCTGGAGACTGCTCCGGTTACGGTTGGCTTCCTTAACGGCAAGTCGGCTCCGGACATCATGCTCCAGGATCCCGGCATGCGTCTGCAGCTTGGCGGTAACGACCCGTATTCGTTCCAGTTTGACCGGATCGCGTACAAGACTCGCTACGACTTTGCTCACGGTCCCCACGAGTTCCGTGGCACCGTCAAGGTCATCGTTACTCCATAGTTATGGCTGATTCTAAGAGCACCAAAAAGCCTTCTACGAAGGCAGCTAAGTCCGTTGACGAGACAGTGGAGGTTACTGCTGTGGACGAGGTAATCGAGGTTGTCGAGGAGGAGCCTGTAGTCGAAGAGGCTCCTGCCGAGACCCCTTCCAAGGGCGAGGCAGAGATTGTCGAGGCTCTTGAGAAGGACCCGAAGTTGGTGGGTCGGCTCAAGGATCTTCTAGGTCTTGACGATGGCGCTACTCAGCAGATTAGTGAAGTAGATACGCAGACTCCTTTTCGCATTGAGGTATCAAAGTGGACAATCGATAAGGCTCGTACTGAATCGCTAAAAGCTGAGGACGTTGCCAAGGCATTTGGCAAGGACGTTAAGGATCTTGTATTCTTTAATGTTCGCACTTCTTCTGAAGGCGATAATGCCATTCAGGCTCACTTTCACGGTGATCCTGGCAAGGTGGCCAAGAAGATCAAGTAGTTTCTGTCCCCTAAGCAGGGAGGTGGAAGGGCCGGTGTCGATGTTAAAATTGGCACCGGCCCTTCATTTATCTAAGGAGAATCGTGGCAACGCCTACTTGGCCAGACCGTAGTCTAATTAACTCAATCTCTAATCAAGACTGGTCAAAGATCACTATTCCTGATCCTCAGTTCCAGGCTTGGCACCGGTGGACTCGCGCCGATCTTTCGTTTCTAACGGGTCGTGAGCTTGCGTGGTTCGAATCGCAAGACGATATGTCGCGTGAGTGGATTGTGGCTGAAGAAGTCTTCATCTTTATGATGGAGCAAAAGAATGTTCAGCGCCGTGAAGACATCATGGACACCGAATACGACACTTCGATTATCTCTATGAGTGTGACTGGCTACTCTGAGCAGAAGCCTCAGATGCGCGAGCGCAACCCGCTTTTCGCCAGGATGGCAAACACCTCATGGGAGATCGCGATCAAGCTTTGGTTCTTGATGACGCAAGAGATCCAGGACGAGATCAATTCCTCTGCTGGTATTATCGTGCCAGCCGAGGCTGTAACCGAAGTTAATTGGTACTCGTACCCGCAGCCACCCGCCGCTTCTGGTCTGCCAGACAGCGTGTGGTGGAAGGTCCAGGCGTAAATGTCGTTCGTTGGCGTTCTTTTGGACCGCGCTCGCAAGATCGAGCGTCGGAAGGGTATGCAGAATCCAGAGCTTGGTGAGTCTGAGTTTTACCAGCAATTTGGGGATTGGTATAAGATCCGGCTTAATCCGCCAGAGAATAGCGAGAATCGTGTTGAAAACGCGGGTTCTCGTATCACCAGCTCATCAACGATTATGACAACTCCTGACTTTGATCTCAAACATGACGACCGTGTTGAGATCGATTCTAAGGAGCTTGGCACGGGCGTTTGGTTGGTGGTTGGAGAGCCAACGCTAATTCGAAAGAAGCGTTCTTTGCTTGGGAAAACCTACAATGTACAGCAAGTAGACGTTACCTGATGGGCGTTCGTTGGCATTATAAAAGAAAGCCAAGCGATTTTTTAGAGAGAAAAGGTAGAGAGCTTAAAGATCGAACAATGCCGGTTATTGCGGGTCGGCTTGCTGAAAATGCTCTCAAAGAGACAATCGAAAACACGCCGGTTGGTGTTCATTGGGTGCCCACGAGCAGCAAGACCGCTGTTCCTGTTACTTCCGGAAAGCTCAAAAAGTCTTGGGAAAAGGACAGGGTAGGTAGGTGGGTCCTTAGACAGACTTACGTGTGGAAAATCTACACTAATGTAGAGTATGCTCCTCACGTTGAATATGGAACCTCGCCGCACATCATCACTCCCAGGAATTCTTCTCGACTTGTCTGGTATGACATTCGAGGCAAGCACACGGCTAAAGTTGTCAGGCACCCAGGCACAAAGCCGGTTTACATGCTTACCAGAGCTATTAATCAGACCAAGGCTATGACGCCTTTCATTGCTAGACCGATTCTTAGGGCCTGGGCTAAAGACCAGAGGCATTTCTATAGAGCATTTGTACTAAGTACTGGCACTAGCATTTAGTTGTCAGACTTTTGTGTTATGATTAATGAAGCATGGCTACTGTCTCTACGGCTTTCGATGCGCCGGACCTCGTGTCCGAGCACATCTCTATTCAGCGAAAGATCGCTTCCTTGTTCCCCGGCACCGAGGTTAGGCGTCGGTACCAAGAAGGTGCTTTCACTGAAAGGCCGTTTATTTTGATTTCGTTCCTAAGTTCGGTGGCGAATCCTCATAGTAACTACGTAGCCTATCCTGTGGCCGAGTACAACATTGCGTATTATGGTTCTTCTTTTGAAGATGCGCAACAGGCTGCGGACAAAATGCAGGCTTTGAACATGAACGGTGGTAATCGTATTGATCTCTGGGATTATTCAGATATGAAGAATCCTCAAGAGACCTCATACAAGCTGCGAGTGCAGCAAGCGTCATGCAATTTTATCGCCGATCTAGATGATGACACTTTATACAACGTTATGTGTTCTCTTTCCGTGGAGACGAAGAGGTCGCTTGGCGATGTAGTAGGTGTTAAGTTGCAGGAGATCCCTGTAGATGAAGATGGCGTTCCACTGCCACTTCCGTGGCCCCCGATCGATCCAGACACAGGCTTGCCTGAGGTTCCGGTTGATGGACCAGTTCCGCCATTTACTATTCGCAATGATTATCGTTATCTAGTAGGAGATCCTGATGACTGATGAGCCTGTAAACGAAGTTGAAGTGACTGAGGAAGAAGAGGTGAAAGCGGCTCCTGAGAAGAAGTCGATTAAGCCCAAGAGTGGGTCAGCATCTAAGACTACTCGTCGTAAGGACACCTCAGACACTTGGCCTGTTTCAAAGCATGTGTATTACGCAGAAGCATTGTACAACCGGCCCGCATGGTTGGTTAAGCACGTTCTAAAAGGTCATGACGATACTGAAGAGCTTACTACCGAACAGGTGACTAAGAAGCTCGACAAGTATCTGAAGACCCGTATCTAATTCGGAGGCATTAAATGGGTGGAACATGGAGTCCCACTAGCCCGCCTGCCGACCCTGGCTTTTACGTCAACTTTGAGGCTCTAGCCACAGCCACCGTTACCGGTGGCCAGAGTGGCGTTGTTCTTTTGCCGCTTCACGACGCAGTTTGGGGACCGGTAGGTGAGACTGTAGAACTGTACTCGTTAGCCGAGTACGATCGTTTGTACACCAACACAGATTGTGATGCACGCAAGGCTGTGGCTGGTGCGTTTACCGGCACAGGATATGCTCCTGGTGCTCAACGCGTTCTCGTGCATCGTCTGGGTGCTGATGTTGACGGTGGAGACACCTCAACAAAGGCAGCCGTTACCGTTAGTGGTCTGGATTTTGAAGCCAAGCACGGTGGCACAGGCGGAGACAATCTAAACGTTGCTATTGATGTTCTGAACAACGTCGCCAACGTGGTTGTAGAGCGGGATGGCACTAAAGTTTGGGAAATGGAGTTTGATGTTGATCCTAACGACGCTGTTTCCGTTAGTGCGTTTGCTGCAAGTTTAGCTGCTGCCCAAAACAATTGGTTCACGGTTGATGCTAACAGTACTTTCGATGGTTCTAGCGGTTCCAGTGATTTCGCTGGTGGTGTCGATGCTACTGACGACGGCAAGTCTTACTTTACCGAGTCTGAATTGCTAAACAACGATTACAACGTTGTTTCAACTTCTGATTCTGTTTTTGGTGATGAGCTTGCTAGTGCTGCTGTTGATTACAACCTAGAGGGCAAGCGTTTTCTGGTTGTTATCGGCGGTCCTGCTGGCGAGACTATTGACGCAGCTTGTGGTGCTGCCAAGGCTATTGACAACGAAAACGTTGTTCGCGTTGGCTACACCAGCCTCGAGACTGAGAATGGTACAATTTCTACTGCTGAGTTTGCTCCGCAGCTAGCCGGTATCATTGCTGCGAACGGTCCATTTCGTTCGATTACAGCTACTCATATTTCCGGCATGCGCGTGGCTACGAAGGCCAGCAAGGCTGACCTTCGCAAGGCTCGTAACAACGGTCTGGTTATGCTGGTTGAGGACCAGATTGCTGCTCGTCTTTACCAGGACATGACCACTTACTCTTCTGACACTATTCACAAGCCTCGCAAGGAGTTTGGTGTCATTAAGGCGGTCATGGTACACCACCAGATCGAGACAGATCTAACCCGCGCAGCCGAGGGTGGCTGGATCGGGGGTGCCAACGTAAACACGGCCAACTACCGTCGCGCTGTTCTTGACGGTATTACCGGTTATTTGGCACGCGTTGAGGGAGCTGCTATGATTCTCCCAGGCTGGGAGGTCGACCTTGACGATCTTTACGACAACACTGGAGACTCGATTCACATCAAGTATGGGATCAAGACTTCTCGCGTTGTTGAGCGTATCCTAAACACCATCGTTCTCTACTGAGCGAATTGACCTTGGAGGTGAAGTAAATGCCCGTAATTCCTGCAGAGAAGCGTATCGATGGAATGTACGGCGAGGTCTGGGTGGATGGCGTATGGTGGGCCGACCTAATTGAGGTTAGCGGCACCGTAACTGTCGAGAAGAAGGCTATCAACCCTGCCGGTTCAGTCCAGACCTACAACAAGCGTGGGCGTGTCACGCGTGAGGGTAATTGTCGTTTTGACAAGGTCGACTCGCGCCATGAGAAGAAGTTTCTTGGTTCTGTAAACCAGAGTCTAGAATCACGCCGCGCAAGCCGTGGAAGTCTGTGGTTTCCGCGTTTCAACATGCTGCTACAGCTTGATGACCCCGACTCGTGGGGCGCTGAGAAGATTACTCTCGGCGGTTGTGAATTCTGGAACATGCCAATTGGGTTCTCCCTTGCGGACATGCGCCAGATTGAACTGGAATTCACATGGGAGTGGGAGTCGTTTGGTCCTGGTACGCCAAGCGTAGACTACATCGATCCACCTGCTGGGTTCCAGATGAACTACTAGGAGATTTATTATGGCGAGTTATGATGAAGAGGTCGGAGTCGAGGAAGTAGTGGAGAGCACTTCGGGTGCCTCCACCCTCGACTTTTTTCTTGGTGCTGATCCTGAGCAGGCTCTCACCAAGGATGTTATGGTAAAGCGACTTGGTCTTGTGTTCACCTTGCGCTCAATCTCGGATGAGGCTATTCAGACATGCATGAAGCGTTCTGAAAAGCGTCAGACGAAGGCTGAGAAGCAGCGTGGTGTAGCTCCAGAGCGTGATATGGGCAGGATGGAATCTCTTGTCCTAGTCGAAGCTGTTCAGAGCATGAAGAAGGATCTTGGTGACGGCAATTACGCCGAGCCTGTCACTCTTCAGGATGAAGCTCTGTTATCTAAGTGGGGTCCTCGTCCTGAGGACGTTATTAACACTTGGCTTCTTCCTGGTGAGAAGTCACAGCTGACTGAAGTAGTCACGGATCTGGCAGGCTACGAGACTGACGCCATCGTAGAAGCGGGAAATTAATTGAAGCCGGTGGGGAGGCGTATCTTCTCTACCTTGCCTGGAGGTACGGCGGGGAAGACCCCTACCGGCTTTACAATTTGGGAAAGCCTGATGCGCCTAAGGAATCTCCTTTCCCCACTCGGCTTAAACATTTCATCTATGCTTGTAGTTATCAAGCCATCAAGGATGAAGTTCGCATTAGAGGAGGTGATATAACCTAAATTGGCCACCCTTGAAGCCATCGTTAGCGTTAAGGATAACGCCTCTTCTAAGTTTACTACTATGCGAGCTAACGCTCAGAGGTTTGAGCGACAGCTGGAGGGCGTAAACCGCGAGCTAGACAAAATCGGCATTAAGCTAGCCGCACTTACGTCTAAAAAATGGACAATTAATCTTGATTACGATCGCAACCGGATGGGTCGTGCTATGGGTGGCGGCGGTTTAAATCCTAACGCCGGAATGTTTGGGCCTCAGCTGGCGTTACCCGCTACCCCCAACCCCGGTGGAAATAATAGCGGCGGTGACGTTTCAAGAGCGGTTAGGAGTAGAATTGATGCTGATAGAGAAAAAAGAGTTAGTCTTGGCAGGGGTTTTGGTGGTTTAGGTTCTGGTGGCGGTGCTTTTCGTTTTATCAGTAGATCTCTTTTGCCTCTAGCATTTAGTGTTGGTAGTTCGGTAGGCTCTACTCTTGGTAAAGGTATGGCTGATTCCCTTGGCAATGTGTTAGCCAAGTCTGCGAAAGGGGCTGAACTAGCGGGAAAGTTGGCTCCTATGTTTACTAAACTTGGTGGAGGAATTGGCAGCCTTGTTGCTATTGCGGCGGTGGCTGTTCCTGGTGTAACTGCTTTAACCATGGCCTTAACGGTTTTGGGCACGCTCTTGTTTTCTCTGGCTGTGCCGATTGCCGCGCTTATTCCTGCTATAACCGCTTTGGGCGGAGCGTTTGCGTTTGTTGGTCTTCCGATGTTCATGATGTTTAGTCAGACTAAGCAGTTGGTAGACCAAAAGAAGAAATTGCGCGAAGAGTTAGAACAGTTAACTCCGGGCACAGAACAATATAACCAGAAGCTTAAAGAACTAAATAAGACTGAAGAAGAATTAAGAAAGAATGGCGGCGCGGTAGTTTGGGAGCGTGCTACTAAGGTATTCGAAGAATTAAAGAGTGCTGTTTTCAATGATAGAAACAATAAGGTGTTTGTAGATATTCTAGACAATATCATCACTGCCTTGAAGCCTCTTATTCCAATAATCTCAGAGGCTGTATATCAATTTAGCATTATTTTTCGCGATCTTTTCGCAGAACTTGGCGTTTTCATGCAGTCTGCTGAAGGTGACAGCTTCTTTAAGAGACTGTTCGGCAAAGATACATTAGGCTTGGTAAGAACGCTTGCCCAGGGTGTGGGGTGGCTGGTTAGGTTGTTCGGTGAGCTTTCTATTGCTATTGCTCCTGTAGCTAATGTGCTATTTAAAAAGCTAAACGGTTGGATGGAAGATCTTTCTGGTCGCTTAAAGAGCGGTGAGTCTGATCTTGGCGGTTGGCTTAGCGACATGATGCCTGTGTTCACCGGCGCAATGAGTGCTATTGGTGCAGCTGTTAAAGGACTTGCAAATTTCTTTGCTGAGCCAGCTATTAAGAAATACACAACGGACTTTATTCAGTGGTTTAAAGATTTAATTCCTCAAGCGATTGCTTTCTTTCGTGAGACTATAGTTAAGTACGGTCCAGTAACAATTAAAATTTTCCAACTTATTGGCAATGTTATTCGTGTTATTTGGACACTTCTGACGAAAATAATTGAGCCTTTCCTTCCAATCATAGAATTGGGTTACGATATTCTTAGTATAATTCTAAGAATGCAAAATGCACTGATGGAATTAAGCCCTCTCGGTGAGAAGGTTAGAGATGCATTTGAGCTTGCAATTTGGCCATTTAAAAAGATTTGGGAGTTCGTTGAGAAAATCGTTGAGAAACTTGAAAATAACAGTCTTTACAAATTAATCAGCGGTATAGCAGGAGTGTTTACTGGTCCTTCTGAGGAAGAACGGGAACAGGCTGTGAATTGGGCAAAGAGCAGGTCAGGCGGGAATACTCTTAATCCAATGACCGGAACCGTGGTCAATAATTTCACTGGCGCCAACAATTTTCATGGTGCTCAGACTCCACAGCAGCTAGCCACAGGAGTTAAACAAAGAACGGCAAACATGCCGTGGGGTCCTGGTCCGTCTGGCGGTACTCAATCGGTGTGGGGCGGATAATGTCGGCTAATAACGGTTCTTCAATTCATTTAATTCATAACGCGAAAAGAGCTGGAGATACCAGTCCTTTGCACAGGTTTGGTAGAGCCGGTCTTGTCTTGCCTGTAGGTCCAATTGACCAGGTTTCGATTTCTGAAAACATTATCGTAAACAATGAGACGCTGCCTAGGCGGGGTGCGGTCGTGTTCGGTGGTGGCCGAGGGGCTAAGCAGATCAATGTAAACACCGTATTTCCTCTTGAGCTTGTCGGTCCTCACATTGTGACAGCCTCGCAGAATCAAAGAAATTCTGCCGGAGTGCCCATGGCGCCCAAGGATTATGATGAAATTTTAGCCGAAGTCGGTCAGGGCAATCATATTTTTGATTTAGTTATTGCTGACACGTCTATTCCAGACAGTCGATACGCAATCATGCTCGCAACACCTGTGCTCATGCAGTCTTACAATTCAACTTTTTCCTATGGTTTAGATATTGATGTCAGCATGGAGTTTATTGAATATCAAGAAGTCAGAGTGCGCAGGGTTAAAGTTTGGGGCAGGGTTGCTGGAAATTGGTCTGACCGCAAGGGTGAGGGTCGTCGTCCGGGCAAGAAACCTCGACCTAAGTACATTAAACTGAGGAAAAGAAGTAAGAAAGCAAAGAAGCCTGAGAATCTGGCGCAGATTGCTAAAAAGTATTATGGTAAAACCAAGGCATGGCGATGGATTGCTCAGCACCCCAAGAACATTGAAGCCTTTGGCGTCGTGGTTAAGAAGACAAAGAAGAAGAAGGCTATTCCGTCGCACACCCATGCTAACCTTAAAGTAGGCACTAAGGTGTACTTGCCCGACACAACCGAGAAAGATTCTACAGGCAAGACCTTCTGGGCCTCTGTGTAAGGTGGATATAACTTGAGCAACGCCCGTTATGACAACTACAAAAATGTTATACCTATTCAACCGCACCGGTCATACAATTATGACGAGCGGTATTATCTCGGTGGTAAATTCAAGCAACTTGGTAGCGACGATGAAAAGATGGCCTATGAGCAAGATTTCGGCTATCGTTGTTTTGTTTACCCAAACGATCCATCTGCGGGTTTTGCTTATCTAGAAATTACCGATTTGATTTCTCAAGCTTCGTGGAGTGAAGATTTGGATTCGGCTGCAATGACTCTTACGCTTGACGTTTGGGACCCTTTGTACGAAGGTAGTCGTAGTCTAAATGAAATCTCTAAGTCTGATCGAATTACTCTATACGTTCGTGACGTAGTTAGCAATAAGCTTAAGCCTGTTGGATACTTTGTTGTTTGGGAAATTTCTAAAGGTAGTGCTTCCGAGCCTACTATTACTCTAACTTGCTATGACGAATTAATCTACCTTCTTAAGTCTGAAGATACTTTCTTGTTTAACAAGTCGACCAGTCCTTCTAAGAAGGGCTGGACCGCAACTGAAATTACAAACATGATTGCCGAAAAATACAAAATTCCTACTGGGTATATTGCTAGGGCTGAATACAAAATTCCGTATTTCAGAGTAGATAATGGCTCTGTGTATGATACTTTATTGATGGCCTGGACAGAAGAAATGAAACAGACCGACGTGCGGTATCTTATTCGCATGCATGAAAACAAACTAATCGTGCGTGCTAAACAAGAGTCTAGTCTTTTCTGGGAAGTTACTAGTTCTGAGAAAAGCAAAAATCAGAACCTGATTGATATAAGCTTTACTAATTCTCTAGACGATATGTACTCTGCGGTACGCGCAATCTCGGCTAAAAGTGAAGGCGGCGAAAGCACGACGTCTTCTTCTAGCGCTGCTGGGTCTTCGGGTGGCGAGTATGCCGCGCCTGACGGCGGAGGTTGGCGGCCTGCTATTGCTAGCCATTTCGATGTGAGCGGAGAGTCGGGACTTGCGTGCCCAGGCTATGCTTTGTCGAGCAGTCTCCAGGGTTTTGCTGAGCTGTCTAACAATTGGCAAAACTCTTCGATCTCTCAGCTTGATTTTTCTGCTATGGGCGGACTAAGCTGTGGTCAGAAAATCGAAGTTGAGTATAAAGGCAAAAAGATCATAATTCCAAAAGTAGACAAAGGTAGAGGTGGCGCGGGCAAAAACGGTTTAGCTCGTCAAATTGACTTGACTAGAGCTTCATGGAACAAATTGATTGGAGCAGACAAGCAGAGTTCGGGTTTGGTCGAAGTAAGGTGGCGCTTGGCTGGAGCCGTACAGGGCGAAGCTGTTACGCGCGATGACACAACAAGTGCGCCGCCTGAAAAGATGTCTGCTGATGTGATTGCTGTGCATGAGCCAATGGCTGAGACATACGGCTATTTGCAAAAGGTTTTGCAACTAGATAGCGGCATTAGCAAACAAAAAGCTGAGAAATTAGCTACCAACGCTCTGTATGAGGCGTCTCGCGAAAATTATGATGCTACTCTAACTACTTACCTGTTGCCTTTCCTTCGCGCTGGAGATGCAATTTACGTATCAGATGCAGGCACAGGTTTAAATGGTCGCTACTATTGCTCAGATGTGTCGCACTCTATGTCTACTTCTGGTTCTCGTACCAGCATTGGTCTTAACTGGCTGGACAAGGTGCCCGAAAAGGACATGCCTTCTGAGGCTAAGAAGCCGCCGCCACCTCCGGGAGGCGGAGGCGGAGGCACGGCTCCCGGAGGTGGCGCAAGCGGCATTATTCCCGGATCAAGCGATTGCGGCGTAGCTGCCATTAACGCTGGAGCGGAGCACATCGGTCTTCCTTACTCGTGGGGCGGCGGGGGAGCTAATGGGCCTAGTAACGGAATTGGGCGTGGTGCAAGCATCAAAGGTTTTGATTGTTCGGGATTTGTACAGTACGCTTGGTATAAAGGCGCTGGCGTCATGATTCCACGCTTTACAGATTCTATTGCTGCATTGATTACTTCTGGTTTTGGTCAAAAGATTGATAAGGGCAATGAGCAAATCGGTGACTTGCTTCTCTATAAGCATGACCCAAATCAATCTGGAACGAAGTATGGTCATGTCGGTTTATGGGCTGGTCCGAACAAAACGTTGGAATCGGGTGGTCGTAACAGTGGTGTTGGTTGGACCAATCGTACCGATCATATTCTAGTTGTTAGAGTTTCTAAGAATTGCAAGGGCCAAGGCGCAGTTGGTAGCGAATCGAAACCAAATGTCACAAGAGATACTGGTGCCAACTCTACACAGTTTGTAAGCGCATCGGTCGTACCCTCTATCAATAAGAGCCATGTTGGTCTTACTTTTCCTGGTATGTATTTTATTCTTATTGATCCTAGCATTTTCCCCAACAACCGCAGAGTGTTGGTATATCGTGACGGTGCTATGAACAAGTGTTGTGTTTGTTTGACTCTAGATATTAATAGTCCTAAGTTTAAAAGGTTAATTCCGATGGGTCCGCACCTAGCCGTTGTGCCCAACGAAACGCGTCGGTACCTTTACAAAGATTCTGAGGGCAAATTGCTAAACAGCAAACAAAATCACAATATTTCATTGCAAGTTGCTAGTCTTAACCAGGTTAAAGATCAAAACTTAACTGCTTTTGGCCCGAAGTCTCAGAAGCAACTCGAGCAAATTCTAAACCATTTAGCATAATGTCTACTTTTGCAAACGGACTTACCGACCAGATTAACAGAATCGTCGCTAGACAGATTAAATCTCGTGTGCGACCATCGCGGATTGTGGCTGTACATTCTTCGACCGGCCCTGTTCTAAACGACGCTGGTTTGATGTTGCCACCAGACACTTTTTATATCTCAAAAAGCATTGATCTCAATTCTTTAAAGCCTGGTGATTTGTTGCTCATGGTTGAGACTAAGAATGACATGCCGGTTGTTACAGATTTGATCAGAAGCGTTGATGACGATTCTGATTCTTTTGATCTGGTAGGCGATTTGGGTGTTTCTGGTGAGCTTGTTGTTCAAGACACTTTACACGCCGAGAACGGTATTAGAATTAGGACTTTTACTGACAAGGTGCCACCGGTTGACTCGGATCCTTCGGATGCAGACTTTGTTGACCCGCCAACAGGTACTCTAGCTCTTGATTTGAGAGGAAATGATCCTAAGCTTTGGGTTCGTACGGTAGATCTTGATGACTCTGATCCGAATGCTCCGATTCGGACTGTTAAATGGAAGGTGGTTTAGATGGATGAAGAAGAATACTTAGATTTTCTCTCTAGACGCGATCCGTCTATTCGTATCTATGATGCAAACGATCCAAACAGCCTGTTAGATATGCCTTCGGTTGTTCCTATCAACCAGTCTGCCGCGCAAGCTATCGATCGCATGCGTCACTTCATTGGCTATGACCAATACACAGGCGAAGAGTTGTATGAGTATACAACCGACGCTGGATTGGAAGTGCCGATTGGACGCACTTGGAAGTATGACTTCAATAAAGAAGAGTTCGAATTAGGTGGAAGTAATACTCCTTTGGGCTTTAAAAACCAAGACCACGTGTTGATCACGCAGTGGATCACGCGTTGTTTGAACACCGAAAGGTATATGTATGACGCTTATCCAGACTGGTTCGGAGTTGAGCTGGGTCCTGTGTGGCGCGGCGAGTTAGTCGGTGTTTCTGCTATGTATCATGTTTCTGAGGAGATTAAGGACGCGCTCATGACGCACGACCGGATTACTGCGGTTGAAGTCGTCGACTTGGCCGAGGACAGTGGTACAATTAGTTTGCGTTGCAATGTTTTCCTGGATGACCACGAGAAGGTCTTAGAATTGTCTCTTAGCGGACTAAACGGCGAGTTTACAATTGGCTGAATACGATTCCTTTTACCCTCCTTTTAACGAGGATGAAGACACGATCGCTGAGCGTGTGTTCGCTGATGCGGACGCGGATATCGATAAGCGACCGGGCGAGATCTTTCATGATCTTGTAATGCCCACCGTCATCGAAATGGCCAGAATGTGGGACTCGCTCAATTCGATGGCATCTGTAACTTTCCTTCCTTGGTCGTACGGTCCTTACCTGGACTACAAGGGGGCTTACGAGATTGGCCTCACTCGTCAGGACCCGACCCACTCTTATGCCGATGTCACTTTTGTAGGACCTAATGTTAGTGACCAGACTGCGGGCGACGGCAATCGAGTTGAAGTCTCTCAGGGAACGACTGTTTCAACTAGAGTGTACAACGATGCTGATTCGTCGCTCCAGTTTACTACTCAGGGCCGTGGCCTTATTGGCATGGCTGTGTTGCCCGAGAAGCCGTGTACCGTAACTACGACCACCGACCCTGTTAATTGGGGCAATATTCCTTTATCTGACGTAAACGATTCAGGCAGCCCGCCGGTGACGCACGTGTTTTATGCTTACACTCTGGTTGGTCGTGGGGGCGAGACTCACTTAAGCACCAATCTTGAGTCTGCGGAGATCGGCCTCGATAAAAAAGTGTCTGTAACCGTTCCTGCTGGACCAAATGGCACAGAGTCTAGAAAGATCTATCGTGCCCATACTGACGGCTCTGTTCCTGTAACTGAAGATTTCTACCTTATCCATGAGCTTCCCGGAAACGCAGAAGACGAAAACTTCAAAGACGATCAGGTTGCTGTCTGGACCGGAGATCCTGCTCCTACCGTCAACACTACAGACCGTGTAACGATTTCTTGTCGTTCGGTTGAAGCTGGTGAAAACCAGAACGTGCCCGCTGGCGCTATCAACAAGCATGACCTTCCAAGCGATCAGATTTTCTCTGTTTTCAATGATCTTCCGGCTAGCGGTGGCCAAGATCTAGAAGACGACGACGACTACAGAAGTCGTCTTATCGATGCGGTCGAGCTGTGGCAGGGTCAAGGCAATAAGGACGACTACGCTCGCTGGTCTTTGATGGACGAGCGTGTAGATGACGTAGTTGTTCTAAATGCTGATGAAATCCAAGACATGGCTACGACGAATCTAATCCCGTACGTTAACAGCGCTGATGACGCTGCGTCACGAGTTCACGTTGTGTTAATCGGCCCGGACAACACTCCTGTGTCCGACATTGCCGTACAAGAAATTCAGATTCGCATTGATCCGTCCGGGTGGGATGAAGATATCGAAGATTTCAAAAAGCCGCTTGGGCACGGAGAAGGTTTTGCGCCTATTGGCGCTCTTGTCACGGTAAGGTCTACTAAGGCCGTGAAGATCGATATTAATGTAACAGTCAATTTTGAAGATGGTTATACTCTAGATGGTGACGAACTTACTGGTCCTACACGTGTGTCTATGTTTGATGCCGTAGACAATTACTTTAGAGGCTTGCCCGGCGATGGCGACGTTGTCTGGACGGAGGTCCTGGCTGCAATTGTAACGACCCCTGGCATTTCCGACGTAGAATCTTTGGAGATTATAGAAAACGGCGGGTCCGGGCGAAAAGCTGTTAACACTGGCCAAAGCTTGCCTATTGAGATGGTAGAAGTGCCTGTCCTTAACAAGCCAAACTTCAACCCAACAACCCCATGAAAACTAGAAATAAATATTCATACGACGTAGCATCCCCAGAGTTTGTTGCTAGCGAGTTCGCTGAGACTTTTGAAGAACTCACGGACAACATTCGTGATTCGATTCCGCTTGATTACTCAAACACGCACTACGGCGAGAACATTCACCGTGTTATTTCCTTCGAACTCGAGCGCATTTCGGCGGCTATGTATGTCACCATGCGCAACACGTTTATTCATCTTACCGACAAAGATGGCATGAGCGTCTGGGAAGACATGGCAGGCATTCCGATCGAGCACGCGGATACGCTGGAGCAGCGACGCAAGTATATGCAGGCCAAGTTGACTGGTCGGCACATCTTTTTGGGTTATCACTTCGACGCCGGTCTGGAGTCGCTCGGAGGCCCCATTCGGATGTACGTTTACAATGCCGAGACAGCACAGGCTAGCGTGAGGTTTGTTGAGCCATTATCTGAAGCTGAGTTGCGCAAGATTCGTTTCTATTGTCAGAATGTGGGTCCGGCTCATATTCGCTGGACGATTGATTCTCCTGGGGAGGGCGACAGCTGGCAACCCTCTCCAGCTCCAGAATACTCAGCGCCTTGGCTTCGTTCCGTTCCCGATCAAGAGAGCGTCTACCTGCACAAGCGTTGGACCGAGCTTACCAACGTCGAGCGCCAAGAGTATGTCACTGCGGCTAGCGATGACTTTGACGCTATGAGCATTGATGAGAGAATTGAAATCTACGGCAAGGATAAAAAGCCTGATTGGATGACAGAAGATTGGGAAAACACGCCGAATGATGGTAGCTTTACTGATGATGACGCCCCGCCACGCTACGATGAGTACATCTAGGAGAATTTATGTCTATTGAGAACCAGAGAAGGGTCACGTTCATTGATGACATTTCTCCTATTACTTCGGACATTCTGAATGATCTTCAGGGTGTCGTCTTCGATACTTTTTCTAATCTAAACTTTGATGTCGTAGATTCGGGCACAAGGCTTGTCTTGTCTGTAGTTGAGGACGGCTATACGTACACTGACAATGTTTCTGCTGTAGTTGTTAATGGACGCATTCGGTTTCCTGATGGAAGTACCGGTGCTATGTCCTCTGGTCTTCTTGCGACAAGTTTATTACCGAACACTTCTCACGATGTCTCAATTGACGCTGGCGACGATTCTGGTGTTTACACCAATTTAAATCTGTCGGAATTGAAGCTGACAACTGACGCTGCTTCCGGCGATAATTCACAGAATCGGCGTTGGGTCGTTAAAACACATGTGGATAACGGCAAGTTTCATGACACCGAAATGGTCGCTGGTGCCCTAGCTCGTTCTAATCAGCGCAACAAGTTTACTTTCGAGAGCATTGATGGTAACAGTACGCCACTCTCGATTGTAGGCATCAACGAGGACAAGACTAACCTATTCGTAGAATCTGATGTTACTTTCAAGCCGCACGACGACCCAGACATGGCGGCTGATGGGTACCAAGTGATTAACACCGCTCAGGGTGGAATCGAGACTTCTTTAATTTGGGGTTCTGATCGCAACGATGGTCTTGACCCAACAGTTGTTATCGGCCAAAATCTTCACATTCCTGGCGACATTACTGTAGATGGCGACCTTATTTTTGATACCCACGAACTGGGAACGCTCGGGGCCAGTCGTTGGGACGACTTGCTTTCGGCTAACGAGACATTGCCTTGGGAGCTAGCGGATTGCACGTTTGAACATCTTCTTCCCAACCCTTCGCACGCTCCGCTTAATCACTACCCTATCGGGTCAGTCCTAGAGATTGCGGTTTCTCACGATTTCGATTCAGACAAAATCAACACGTGGCCTACCGGTTGGTTGCTCTTGGATGATCAATTAATTTTTGATCTCGATCACGATATTACAAGAGCCTGGTTAACTCCTTTGATTCAGCACTTGGAGGGTCCCCTGGCTGGGCCGCTAAGTGGTGATTGGTCGTTCACCCCTGGATATACTCGCGTTCCTGGTGCGTTTACTGAGCCTTTTATCTTTTTGGGTCCGATGAGTTACTTGCATTACGACGCTACTACTGGCGATATTGAAATCAATCCCAATATGCAACAGCATGCATACGACTTTGAAAACATTAAGTTTGTGCGACAGCCGTAATTTAGGAATTGTTTTGCTAGAATTTACGTACAATTCTTCGAGGAGTTTTTAAGTGCCAGCCTGGACTCAAGCGCCATACTCTCTACCTTACATCGCGGCAAGTGATGTAATCGAACAAACGCCTGCTACAAACAAAGCACAGATGGAAAAAGTGTCTGAATATTTTGAATTCGTTGCTGGTATGATCCCTGTGTTCCCTGTGGGCACCATCATTCAGTGCGCCGCGCAACCCGCCGCCGGTGGGTGGATTCTCTGCGACGGGGCGATGTATTCACAGTCCGACCTAGGTTCCGAACTCTATGCGGTCCTCCGTCAGTATTGGTCCAGTGACAACGACCCGATGCCCGT
>ERZ891134.709-NODE-709-length-25891-cov-7.889031_pt1 | contig 25891 bp, 21 predicted proteins | sample MGYA00520888_ERZ891134 | MGnify/ENA primary metagenome ERZ891134 (study PRJEB32303, sample SAMEA104408692) | aquatic metagenome | biome: Brackish water; feature: Coastal; material: water | place: Baltic Sea | collected 2014-10-23 | depth 10 m ... | reverse complement strand
TTACGAGCATCTGGATACACTACCACTTGAAAGACAGCACGCGACAGTCTATGCGCAATCCATTACTCCGATCTAGCGCTCTTTGGGCATTACCCGCTTGGTTAATGGCAAGCCTAGTGGCGGTGCCCATTCTGGTCACACTGCTGTCGATCACCAGTTCTCCGAGCCCCGTGTGGAGCCATCTCAAGGCGACGGTGCTCAGCGACTATGCCGCGAATTCTATTTTTTTAATGGGGCTCACTGCCACGTTCTCGCTCATCTTAGGAGTCTCCACGGGCTGGCTGATTGGCGCTTGCTCATTTAGAGGGCACCGCACGTTATCGTGGCTACTGATGCTCCCGCTGTCGGCACCCGCCTATATCGTAGCTTATGTGTACACCGATCTGCTTGAAGTGTCCGGTCCCGTGCAGAGTGCGCTGCGGTCATGGCTATCACTGGGGATCGGCGAGCTGCAACTGCCGTCAATCCGCACGTTGCCCGGTGCGGCGCTATTACTGTCTCTGGTGCTCTACCCTTATATCTACCTGCTCGCCCGCAATAGCTTTGCGGGGCGCTCGGGCACACAATTTGACGCCGCGAGGGTGCTAGGGCACGGCCCCTACAGTGCGTTTTTTCGTATCGCACTACCCGCCGCTCGTCCCGCCATCATCGGCGGGCTCGCACTGGTATTAATGGAAACGCTAGCGGATTTTGGGGTGGTCAGTTATTTCTCGGTTCCCACCTTCTCAACCGGCATTTACCGAACGTGGATTGGGCTCGGCGATAGCGGTGCGGCGCTCAAGCTCGCGTCGCTCATGCTGTTGTTTGTGATTGCACTCATTGGTCTGGAGGAGAGTAGCCGCCGCAGCGCAGTCGATCGCAGTGATGTCTCACGCGCCACGCCCATCTCACTCACTGGCGGGCGCGCCCTCCTCGCACTGACAATCTGTAGCGTCCCCGTCTTGTTGGGATTCATAGTGCCCGTCTGCACACTGGCGATTTATGCGATTGAGCATTGGGACCTCTCATCTAACAGGCATTTTGGCGCCCTGGTGTTCAACAGCACCTCATTAGCCATTGCAACCGGCATCATGGCCACGATGATTGCGTGGGGATTAGCGTATTTAAAACGCCTGAACCCCAGCCCGCTCAATTACGGCCTGATCCGCCTATCCACTTTGGGTTACGCATTGCCCGGTATCTTGCTGGCACTCGCCATACTAGACGCATCAGGCACATTGGCTCAGTGGTGGCCTGCCGGTGGAGGCTTGCTGCTGTCTAGCGGCGTTGCACTGCTGCTCTATGCCTATGTCTGTCGCTTTCTAACGGTGGCTTATCAGTCGGTGGACGCTGGCTTCTCCAGCATTTCCCCTGACATCGATGCCGCCGCCAGAACACTGGGGGCGGCGCCCAGTCAGGTACTGTGGCGCATTCATTTACCCCTGCTGCGACCTAGCATCCTCGCCGCCACTCTTCTCGTGTTCGTTGATGTCATGCGCGAGCTCCCCGCGACACTGATATTGCGGCCCTTCAACTTCGACACACTCGCAACACGCGTTTATCGATTGGCAAGCGATGAGCGCTTGGCCGATGCTGCGCTACCCGCCATCGTGATTGTCTTAGTCGGGGTGATCCCCGTGCTGTTGTTGCAGCGATCCAGCGCAACTCGACAGACGAGCAGTGCCAATGCCTCGCCATGACCCGCTTTTACGAAAGAGGATGGCGTGCCCGTAGCCTTACGCCTTACTCGCTCAATGATCGCAACGCTTAGCCACCCTGATGACGCCGTGACTAACGACGGGGGGGGCAACCACACCATCTGCCAACAACAGCGACATTCATCAATGGGTCAAGCGACTCGCTGGCTCGACGCTGGCTGCCTGGCATTCGTTGCGGTTTTTTATTCGCCTACGGTTTTTTATTCACCCGCGGTTTTTTTGACAGGCAGTAAAGCATCGTACTCAGGCTTCTCGCCCTGGGCCTGCGCCACATAAGAGGTGCGAATGGCCTCGCCATCGAGCATGGCTGCATTCCAAGTCGCGATATAATCGAGACCGTCTGCTGTGGTGTGATCGCGGGCATAATTGACCATGCGCTTTGCACCCGACACGGCGAGGGGCGCGTGCAACGCTATCTGTCTGGCAATGTTCATGACCGCCTCGAGCATCTCTTCTGCCGTGTCATACACCTCGTTCACAAGACCAATATCGCGCGCTTTCTCAGCACTGACGCGCTCGGCGGTATAAGACATTTGACGCGCCCATCCCTCAGGAATCAGCTTCACCAAGCGCGGGTAAGTGCCTACATCTGCCGTCATACCAATGGCTGTCTCGTGAACCGAGAAAAACGCATCTTTCGTGGCATAACGACAATCACACGCGGTAATCAGATCCATGGCGCCACCGACTGCCGCTCCTTGAATAGCCACCAATACCGGCATGCGTGCTGCCTCTAAGCAACTAAACGCATCTTGGAGTGCCATACAGTGATGGCGAAATGCTTCTGCGCGAACAAAGCGGCTATCACTGTCATTGTCAGAGCCATCTAACCCTCCGTCCATGAAGACTGCAATATCCATTCCCGAGGAAAAATGTCGACCTTCCGCTGAGAGCACAATGACCCGCGCTGTCCCATCTCTTGATAGTGCATTCACCGCGTCGGGAAGCTCCGTCCAGAAAGAGGGAATCATAGAGTTCGCTTTCTCTGGGCGATTAAAGCGAATATGCGCGATACCCTCGGCGACGGTGAGATCAAAACATTCGTAACTCATGACTTTCTTCCTCATTCTGATTGGCGTCATTACCCAGCGCAGCACCAGCACACCGGCCAGCATTCCTACTGCCGTGATACGCTGGCTCACGGACCGCAGTAGCAACGTCACCGGTATTGGGTCAAGCCAGTATCTGCTTCGCGCCTAAAGGTTCGATCGACTGCGTATTAAACGATCAAACTCTTAAAGTCGCAACATTGCTCGGTCAATGCTTGGCGGTGGCATTGGCGCTGGGAACCATGTTGACGCCCTCACCGCGAATCGTTCTGAGCGCCTACACCGACTACTCGTTAACTCGATCAATTGGGCTATCACGCTATTGCTTCGCAATCACCGCAATAGCACTATTGTAGATCTACTCAAGCGCACTACCCGGTGGGCATGAGGGGGCATTGACCGATCTGGGTTTTGAGATTGTTGGCAAATTGGACGAGGCAGTGCAACGAAATGCTGCTCGAGCCTTGTGAGAGTATAGGCGCGTGAAGAAGACTCAACGCTGCGACAAAGCGCTAGCAAAATGGCTGTTGCTGTTGACCTGCTCAAGCTTCGTGGGTGTGCCCACGGTCAGCGCCAGTGAAGACCCTGCTGTGGACCTTGGCGGCTTCTTCTTCGGTGATCTCTACCACGTTCCCAGTCACCACACTATTGAGGGTGACGGTGCGTCGGGGGCGGTCCTGCGCCGGCTGCTGCTCACCGCGGATGGCAGATTTAGCGATGAATGGTCTGGCAGAGCTCGGCTTGAGGCCTATCATGAGGGTGCGTTTGAGAATTACAAAATGACGCATCGGATACTCGACTTGGGCGTAACGAGACAATTGGGTGATCACCAGCTGTCGGGCGGACTCATTCCAACTATCACTTACGATGTAATGGAAGCGTTTTGGGGTAAGCGCTACTTGGTGCGCACCGCGCCAGACATCCAAGGCATTGCGGCACGTGATGTGGGCTTAAAATTGATGGGACCGTTGCCCGTTACGGCGGGTTTGAGCTACCGGGTGATGTACGGCTCTAAAGCAACTTGGGAGGCGGACAAGAACCCTTTTGACAAGACCATGGGCGGTATCACCTGGCACGGATCAACAGGTTTTTTGATAGATGCCTATGTGGATTGGGAATCGCGACCGGGGCCTTACGATCGATCCACCGTGCAATTCCTAGTGGGTAGAAAAACTGAGCAATACACTCTCGGTTTGGAATATACCAATCAGGATAGAGAAGAGGATCCAGATCTCGAGCTCGCTTCGCTGATGGGCGTTATGAAATTAGGCGGGCCATGGAGTGTGATGGCACAGTTGCACCGCCTGTTTAAACCCAGCGTGAAAGGCAATGACATTGCCTACATCCCTTTTGACCCCACTGCGAAAGCGACCAATGTAGTGGCAGGCGTAGAATATCGTTTCAATCGACATTTTACGGTGAGTCCTAACATTGTTTGGACCCGCTACAGCGTCAATGCGTCAGGCGTAAAACCTGACGATGATGTGCATCTGCGGCTGACCTTTTATGTGAACTTCGAGTGAGTACGGCACCATGTGCCGAGCTTGGAGCACCGTCTCAACCCCGCGTTTTAAAGGCCTGTAAGTGGTCAGCTCTTCTTCGATCACTCCTGGGGCTCAGCAGATGACGACGGCCTACACCATGCTCACTTAGCTGGCTATATTGCCTATAGCGATCTTCTACCGCCCTAAAGAGGTAACATCACGAACAGAAAGGTGAGTACGCGGTAAGGGACTTCTATAGTAAAACTTGCCTATCCTGACTGAAGCGGCGCAGGCTAAATGGGATCGCCACCTAAAACCGCCGGCGTTTCACAAAAAGTCTGCAGGATGTGCCGCTGATGCTCTTCAATCCGATGTGAGAGCACCTCGGCGATGGCCGGAATTTTTGAATTGGCTGCAAAGAACTTCAACATACCTTGGTTTTGCTCTGTTACCGGCATAATCTCTGGCGGCACGGCGGTAATACACATACTCATCGTCGCCCAGTAGATGTCAGCGGCTGTCGGCGTTTCACCGACGAGGTACGGAGAGCCGTGCTCGGCTTGTTTTTGCAGACGTCGGTCGATTAACCCAATTACCTCGGCGATCTTGGCCGGAGCGGTCGAACTTGCCGCGTCGGTGTAGCCATATTTTCGGCCCAAAGGGCCATCATTCATAATCCGCATATTCCAAACGAGGCCGTCCTCACCCAGTACCACCGAACACAACCCAAACATTTCCACGCGCTGCTCGAAGTCTGTCGGAATCAACGCCGGACTGTTAGCACTGCCAATCTTCTCCGCTAGTGCGAGTTGCTCAATCCAAACGCTTCTAGGTCTCTCGTCATTAAAGAACATCGTCGGCAAGCTGGTTTGGCTAGTCAGCTCATAAAGCCGCTTTTGTCTGTCCTCTCCTGTCCTCTTGTCGACACCCATAAGCGGGTGCAGTGCTCGGATAACGGGAATCTCTTTAACGAAACAGATATTTTTGAGGGCCTCAGCATAAAGCGCCTGAATGCCGGGGATGAAGGTGATTCGCACCCCCTCTTTCATCGTTGCCGCTTCGTCTAACGTTATAAAAGATACCGCCATCCTATTCCTTCCTAATTTTGTCTCAGTGAGTTTTTAGAACCTAACGGTGTTGACAGTGTCACCGAACAGGTCAAATTGATATTTTTTTGTGCCAACAATGCCGCCGATGCAGTTTCCTGAAGCGACCCCGATGCGAATCTGCCAGTCGGTACCTAGGGCCTCATTGATTTCCTTCAGGGCGTTAAGCATCTCTCTAGAGATGCGCAGCAAATTGCTGGCGGGGGTACTGTTGGAGGCGGAAAGACCGCTCACACACATATAAGCGTCACCAATAGTTTTAATGCGTTCCGATTGATGCTGTTCGAGAATTTCATCAAAGCGAGTAAAGATGGTGTTGAGCTGCTTTATTAAATCTTTTGGTGGGAGTTTTTCAGTGATGGTGGTGAATCCGACAAAGTCAGTAAACATAACGGCCACCTCATCAAAAAATTTCGGAGTTGACGTTCCTTTTTCCTTAAGCTCCTCGACAACGTATTGCGGCAAAATATTGGCTAGCAGCGCTTCGGTCTTCTCTTTTTCTTCCGCCAGCTCATCGGTTCTTTCTTTTATCGTCCCCTCAAGATTTGAGAGATATGCGAGCAAAGCCGCCAAGAGTATTAGTGGGATAACACCAAAAATCAGAGCACGTGGCGGGGCAACTAATACAAATGCGAAGTAGGCGCATATTGTAGAGGCGAGCGCGATAAGTAACGACCGTCCATTGAGAGCGGGCAGCTTCAGCAGCGCATTCTTAGAGGCCAAGAGCAGATAGACCAGCAATACCACTGCATAAGCAGAGGTGGTCTCGCCGAACAACGGTGCGACCAATGACGCATCCGCTTTGGCGACCAGTGCGTTGATTATCTGGACATAAGAGAACAGCGCGTGAATGAGCAAAAATAGTCCTGCCAATTGCAATGCATAGCGATGACTAAACCTTCGACCTGTTGCCAGAGTCATGATGATGGCTATGGGCAGAAAGCTCATTGATGTGAAAGCTAAGGGCCCCGCGTCGTAAAAGACCACGTGTTGCGGTGCTTGCCGAAGAATTTCACCCCAGCTCTGTCCCCCTGGAGCAAAAAGAGCGATACCCCTCGACAAGACCACGAAATACAAGGGGATATGCACCAGAGGGCTCAGCGATATCAACGCTATTCTGCTTCCGGCGCTCAGCCAATCAGGTTGAGGGCGCTTGCTAGCGCTTGCCAGTGCAAATACAAAAGCGAGAAGCCAGAAAACGATTGAATAAAACACCCCCAGTAGTGAAAAGTGGGTCAGGGCGCCGAGTGCCCTCGGGTCATCAATGTAAACCAGTGCGCCAATGCACATGAACAAGATAGCAAAATGCGCTACCGAGCTGCCCCACAGCAGTCTTGAAAAATAACTGCGGTAAACGCCTTGACGGGGGCGTAATGCGGCAAGTGCTACTACGACGAAACTGATCCCGAAAAATGAGGACGCATTGTAGAATATTATGTAAATATCCTCTTCGATATTCGGCACTAGCCGCTGATGGAGAAGAAAAAGTCCTACCAGAATTCCAGCAGAGACTATCGTGACCCAGATAGGCTTGACATCTGGGTCTGCCCAAAATGTCTTCTGAGCTGCCGCGGTTTCTTCCCTCATCGGATAATCCAGTGACGATTTATCTGGGACTAGATAGACGGAGCGCGCAGGCGCGAAAAGTACGGTTACCCATCAGAAAAAAGAGCGGACTAAACGACAAGTTGATTAGAGCGCCTCGTAGCGCGTTACGTGAACGACAACCCGTCGATTTTTTGCCTGATTCTCCGGGATGTTAATGCCCTCTGCGTCAGTGTTGGGCGCCTCCGGCCGGGTATCGGCATAAGCAATGGCCGAAAGCCGCTCCTTTTGTATGCCGGTATCCTCAAAGATATGCGCAACGTTGATTGCGCGAAGCGATGATAGCTCCCAATTGGATGGAAACTTTGCCGTGCTAATAGGAACGTTATCGGTGTGTCCCTCCACCTCCACCTGATACTCACCCTCGGGGAGGCTTTGAAGCACGGAGCTGAGCTCGATGAGGGAATCAATCATCGATTCTTTTACATCAGCGAACCCTGAGGCAAAAAAGGAGCTGCTTGAAAGTTCAATTTTCAGCCCCGTTGGCGTAAACGATGTGCTCATTTCTCCAGCGAGGTCGCGTTCCTCGATTAATTGGTCCAGCATTTCTTTGGCGGTCGCCAGGGGAGATATTTGGACCACTGCTTCTACGCTGGCCAGTTCAGCAATGCTGGCAACTTCAGCAATCAATTCGGGGCCGGGTGAGTTAAAGCCTTGCGCGATGCTTTGCGCGACTTGCTCATATTTTTCTTCACTGACTTTTCCGGCTGAAAACATGAGCACGAAAAATGCCATCAGCAGCGTCACCATATCGCCGTAAGTCACCAGCCAGCTAGTGTCTTCATTGGGATCCGAATCGTAGATTTGTTCATCGCTCATTTTTTTCTCGCTCCCTGATCAGCTCTTCGCCGAATCAAAGTGGATGGCAGGGTCGAGGAAGCTGTTCAAATGATCTTGAATTTCCACAGAGTTGGCCTGACTAATAAGAAGCAAAAAGCCCTCCGCGGTAAGTTGATTTTTAAATCGCGCTATCTGCTCCTTCTGCTCGGCTCTTCGTGAGGCAGGTTTAAACAGTAGCTGTGCGAATAAAGTGCCATAGAGTGTAGTGAGCAGGGCAACGGAGAGAGAGGTGCCGAGTGAGGACGGATCGCTGGCATCGAGAGAGGCGAGCATCATGACCAGGCCAATCAGGGTACCCAACATGCCAAAGGCTGGAGCAACGTTTGCCATCGTGTTCAAAATAGAGGCCCGAACCATATTCCTTTGGTAGGAGCTGCTAATGAAGGTTTCAAGCTTTCCTCTGAGATTTTCTTTGTCATATCCGGCCAAAAAAAGTTGGATACAGTGATGCAAAAACGGATCTTTTTCGGTGTCAACCTTTGCGAATTCACTTTCTAGCGCAGCAATACCTTCTTTCGCGCCGACGCGTCCCCAGCCGATTACCAGTTCGACGGTTCCAAAAAGAGATTTGGAGTTAATTGATGTAGCGCCCACCACCTGTAAAAGTGTTCCCAACGCCTTCCAGACGTATCTCCCTTCGTAGGACACCATCGTTGCGGCGAGCGTTCCGCCCAGCACAATGCCAAGGCCGGCTGGTTGGAAAAACTGGAAATATACGGTCGGTTCTCCGCCGATCACGGCGTAGGTTAAAAGTCCCAACCCGAGCACTAGGCCGATAATAGTGCTGAACGCGATTCTCATCTTAAGAGCTCCTCAAATGACATTTTCAAACAAATATTGCTGACGTAGCTTAGTGCGGTCTTAAGTCATCAGTCTACCCCTTATTAGGCAGCCACACTGCGCTCCGCAAGCTCTGTTTTGGTTCTCATTGCTTGTGTAAACGCTGTTCTAAAAGGCGTTGATTTTCTTGTTTTTTCGCGTCGAAGCGTTTCATTCCCGCGGGCGACTGCCAGCTGTGTCGATCCATCAGATCGAGGGTGGTACTCACCATATCGTCGATGTTGAGCTGCATTTCTTCCGCAATCAGCTCGGTCTGGTGGAAAAAGTCCTGTCTCCCAAAATTAGCCATATCGGCATCGAGCAGCCAAGGGGATAGCTTGGTAGTACAGCGATGCACGGGGCCATGGACGTGTACCCGTGTATCCAGAATCAGTTTGACCACTAAATCGATATCTGCGGGTTTGAACCTGGAGTCTGCTGACATCGCGTCTGCCGCCATGCGAGCGCCAATTTCTTCATGGTCAGTACGTTGTGCGAGAAACCCAGCATCGTGAAACGCCGCGGCGACAGCCAGCCTGAGAAGTGAATGTTCATCAACCCCGTCAAGTTTTGCTAATGAAAGCGCCTCATCGATCACGTCAATCGTGTGCGCCTGACAGTGATAGGCGAGGTTAAGATCTAGCTCTAAAGCGAGGCGGTTAACAATGCTTTCTACCAGAGAATCGGCAGCGATTTCGCGTGAAACAGCATAACGGCCTTTGGTCATCTTTTTTCTGTCCCGTTAGATTCACTTTGTAAACGCAAAGCTAAGCCTAAAAGGCTACGCCAGAGAACTTGTTAAGCATAACACTGCCGCCTATATAAAATTAATACGCCTGAAGATTTTTGAAATTGTAACTTGCAGAGACTCATGGCAGTTTATTGCGTGGGTAATCGGGTGTGGCTCCCACACACCATCAACTGGAGACAAAAGCACGTGAATCTGATGGACTTTTTATTACAGCGGGTGCCAGGGATGGTCGATCGAAGCGATGAAGACAATGACGTCTGGGACCGGTTCGGTGCCGAAGTCGCACCACTAGTGATTGACTCGGTTGGCTTTACACGCACTACGCAGTCCAGCGGGATCGTCCACTTCCTAACGCAACTCGCGCAGGCGCGGCGCCATACTGAGCGAGTGTTGTTGGAGCTAGACCCCATTTCTTTTTCCTTTCACGCCGACAACTGCTTCGCTTTTTTCGATCATGCTAATGCTGCTGTGGAGGCGGCTATTCAGATTCGAAAGGCGATTAATGCTGCCGCCATCCCATTGAGTCCTGAGGAGCATTTTGGCGTCAGTATGGGCGTTGGTTATGGAAAGCTATTAAACGCCGGGGGTGAAGATGGCTATTTTGGCGATGAGATGAACATCGCCTCAAAGCTGGGAGAGGACCTTGGAAGCCATGACGATATTTTTCTAAGTAGCGGTGCCTACTCCACTCTGACGATCGGAGATCAATTTGAGTTTGACGAACTTCTGGGCCAGGTCTCGGGCGCGGAGTTTCAATACTATCGCTTGCAAGGTGAGCTCTAAGCCCTCAGGTTCGCAGATGTGAATAGATGAGCGAAACATAAGTCGATATTACTACCGGTCAAAAAAGGCCGCGTTATTCGAGCGTACCAATACCGCAGCGTGCCAGGAGCCGGACTGGTCGACAAGTAACCAAGCACCCCCAGGCACCTCTTTTATCCCACCCACGCTAAACACAAATTTGATTTTTGTAAGTGTTTCGTCTACACCTACGTTTGCGCGAAAGTTGGGGTCGCGTGAAGTTCCGTTAATGTAACGAGGTTAACTCAGGAAACCAGGGCAGAACTTCAACTTAGAATCACACAATGTAATGGATCATTCATATGAAAATCTCGATTTTTTCGACACATATTTTGTTTGCCAGTTTGTTATTTGTGCTTTCTAGTCAAACACTGGCGCAAAAAGAAGGTAATTGGTTTGTGGGGACGACGCCATCGGGAGAAGAGGTGAATGTCCCAATTGCTGCCGCGAAGCCGCTCAAGTATCCACGAAGGGCCGAGCGTCTAGGTGTAGAGGGGTATGTAGCTGTAGCCTTTGATGTTGACGAAACGGGAGAGGTGGTCGACTTGAGAATCACTGACTCGAAACCCAAGATTTTATTTGATAAGTCCGCGTTAACCTTCTTTAAAAACATACAATTTAAACCAGCAACGCTCGACGGTGAACCTGTTTACGCTTCTGTCAAGTTTAGGCTTAAGTTTAATTTGGAAGGTTGAGAGGGATGTAACTTCTCTCTCGATGCATAAGGAAAACACAAGACGTGAAAATTAAAACCAGGATCATCGGCATAATTGTATTTGGAATTACGTGTCTGTTTGTAGCCAGCTTTATTGCTTCTCAGGAGTTGAATAAAGCCAACCGTGAGTATAGTGCGCAAGAAAGCATCATCGCCCACAGCTCTGCTTGGACTAGCAACATGGACATAGAATTTAAAGATAAACTTCTTGTTTATGATCCAACGGTAGGTGCGTATGAAAACATCCCATTTTGGGATCACTCCGCCGTGGACCCTTTCGAGAGAGGCGACAACTCCAACCCTTTATTTGATGCTTTAGAGTCCAAAAATGGGGATGCTGTCACCAATTTGATGTCTTCTATCTTCGCAAACGACCTTGAGTCGGAGCAACTCACTTTTGCAGTTGCATATGACAATCGCGGATTGCAGCTTTACTGCGAATCTGGCCCTTATGTAATTGGAGTTGATCCCTGCTCTGAATCTGCGTCGCCAGACTATTTCCTTAATTTCAGAGCATTTGCCAAGTCGCTTCAAAACAGCTCAACCCGCAAGGTTGTTACGATCAAGGATCTGGATGAGCGGGAGCCCATATCAATAAATGACACACTATCGTTTGCGCTTGCTGATGACGAGGGTGAGGTTTTTGGGATAGTGGTACTAGGGAGAAATATCACAGAGAATCTGGAAGACTTTACCGAAAATTTCGAATTAGAAGCTGCGCTGGTAGTTGGCAAAGAGGTCATAACGATTGGCGATTACTATGAAGAAGAGCGGTCCGAAAAATTAAATTCATTAATCAGAGACAGTCTTCAATACGCTGGCGATAACCAAGCATTTGAGTACAGTTATATAAACAACGAGCTGCAAATGCGAAGTTCGTCAATACCACTCAGCAACAGTATTCGAGCGAGCGATCTAAGAATTTTATTCTTTGATGACCAATCCGAGTTGTTGAGCAAATTATCGAGCTCGTCTCAGCAATCTCAGGCCGTCTTCGCTGCGGTCTCACTTGTCATTCTGGCACTTGCATTTGTCATTACCTCTGGTTCCTTCAATCGAATCTTAGAGGCCATCGCAGCGTTAGAGCGGATGGGAGACGGGGACCTGTCTGAAACCAAGCTTTCTAAAGGCTTTTGGTCATCCCAAAAAGATGAAGTCGGTCGACTTCAGAAGTCAATCAATGAATATCGATTGCACCTTGTGGAAGCTGAAGTCCAGCGGAAAGACAGATCGAAGAGGCGCGATGAGCGCGATGAGATTATGTTTGAAAAGATGTCTGCACTCTCGGAACAATTAGAAGGAGATGCACGAAAGCTGCTATTAGATGAGATCAATGAGATGCGTGAGGCTTTATCTTCGGGCACGGATACGCAAAAAGAGGAAGCCTCAATAGAAATTATGTCAAAGGCTTTTTCTAAAATGTCTGATGAAGTTGGGACGCTTATAGATGCAAGGACACACGACCTGGTAGTTGCAAAAGACGAAATAAACAGTTCAATTCGTTATGCTGCAAAGCTTCAAAATGCCCTACTACCTAGAATGTTCCCAGGTGACATTGATATAAATGTAGAGTGGAAACCTAGAGATCTTGTTGGGGGTGATATTTACTTTATTAAAGACTTACCTGATAGGGTTTATATCGCCGTTGTTGATTGCACTGGGCATGGTGTTCCTGGTGCATTCCTATCAATAATCGCAAGGAGTCATCTGGACAAAGCAATTACGCCTGATGACTACCAGAGCGCAGGTTCGTATCTTTCAAAAGTGCATGAACTATTGAAAGATACGCTTAACCGAGCAGACCAGAAAAATACAAGCGAGGAAGGTTTCGATGGCGGTGTTTGCATTTACTATCGAAATGAAAGGAGGTTGGAGTTTGCGGGAGCAAAGGCTTCAATATTTCAGGTAAAGGCAGATGGAGCCACTGAAAGTAGCGGAGATAGGAAATCAGTTGGATCCACTCGAATGAAAGAGGGATTTGAATACACGACTAGTGTAATCCATGATTCAAATGGCGCTTTTGTAATGCTTACAGATGGAATTACTGACGTCATGAGCGCAGAAGAACGTCCTATCGCCTTTGGTCGCAGACGTGTCCTGAAGCTTCTGCAGCAAGCCACGGACCAGTCCCCCAAAAGCATTGTGCAGAGCATCATGAAAAGCGTAGATTTATATAGAGACGGCGCGCCATTTAGAGACGATCTAACGTTGCTGGCCTTTTCACTGAACGACGAGATATCGAACAGGGACGCCCAGGTAGTAGAGGATAAGGTATGATTTTTGAGCAAACGCAACGAACGCCCTACGTTGAAATCGGTTCCACTGCATGCGTCATACGTGGCGAATGCTATCCCGAAAACATTTCAGAGTGGTCAGGCCCCGTTTTGGAGGCTTTAGAGGGAGCGATGAAGCATAACAATGGCTCTTTTGAGGTCTCGATAGAACTCTATTATTTCAACAGTTCTTCGGCCAAGTTCTTATTTGACTTTTTTGAGTATCTAGAGGAAACGGCCGAGGCTGGCCGCGACATAGTTGTGAAGTGGCTCTACAGAGCAGAGGATGACACGATGTTGGAAGCGGGAGAGGACTTTCAAGAAGACCTAGAAACTTGCACATACGAGCTGGTTCAAATTGAAAACGAGCAAACCAGCTAATCTGCCCGCAGAGGAGAGCTAGGACATGAGCGAACACAGAGATACAGTTGGTCTTCATTCATTCATGCAGGACCGGAGAACCCTTTTTTGCTATTCAGGTCCAATGACGGAGGATTTGTTGACGACAATCGCGAATCCCGTCAGGCATCAACTATCGGAAAAGGAAACAGAAGAAGTCGTTGCTAACCGAGTATTTGGTGTTTTCATCGAGCAGGCTCAAAACATAATTCGTTACTCACACCAAAAAACTAAAGCGACCGGAGATAGTGTTGGGACAATTGCGATCTCTTTAGATGATGACAGCTTTTTAATTGAGGCGGTAAACGTGGTGTCAGAAAGCAAACGTGATTTGCTAGAAGCGACGCTAGTGGATCTAAGTGTCAAGGACCAGAAGGAACTCAGAGCACTCTATCGGCAACGTTTGAAGGAAGGACCTCCAGAAGACTCGGTAGGTGCCGGCTTGGGTTTCATTGAAATGGCTCGAAGGGTTAAGAGGTTCGAATTTGATTTCCAAGCCCACGAGTTCGGAGCTCTTTTTGTCTATAGAGGATGGGTGAGTTAGAAGCTCTGTATCGTTCAGTCGCCTCATGACACTAATCCTTAATTACTAACGCCTTTATAGGCATCGATCTTGCCAATGGCATTGAGCAAGCTCTCCTTTGCTGTGTCCAACTCTGATTGCGACAAGTTATCAATCACGAATGAAACGTTACGACTACCCAGCGCCATTGAGACCGCTTTGCTACTTTTGGAATCTAACACCTTCCTTGCTTTGAATTCTCCGATGCCCTTAAGGTGTATTGGCGGTAACGCCTCAGCGTCGATGAACTCTCTGACAAGGTTGAAGGTATCTTCCGATATGTAAATAGATCCGTTGTCCGCCGCTGTTTCAAGACGAGAAGCCCGATTAACTGCGGCGCCTATTGCTGTGTAATCAAGGCGAGATTCGCAACCAAAGTTACCAACGGTCGCAAACCCAGTATCGATTCCAATCCTCATCTGGAGGTGATCTCTGAGACCGTATTTTGCCCACTGGTCAGATAAGTTATCCAGCGCCCTGAGCATTTCCAGCCCCATGTTCACGCACTGTAGGGCATCTTCTTGAACCCCCTTTGTTTCCGGGTCACCAAAAAACAACATAATACCGTCACCAATGTATTTATCGATGGTGGCGCCATATTCGAGTGCTATGTTTGTCATCGTCTCAAGGTATAGATTCAGAATTGCAGTAACGTCCTCAGACTCCATACTCTCAACGTAATTTGTAAATCCACATAAGTCTGAAAAGAAAACGGTAAGTTTTTTGCGGCGGCTGACACGTGTACCTTGTCTGGATCCGGTAAATATTGAGTTGTAGAGCTGGGGAGATAAAAACTTCGACAGCTGAGCGGACATCCCTTCCAATTGCTCATTTGTGTCTTGAGCTTCAGTTTTCAGTTGATTCAATCTCTGTTCGTTTTTATCACTGAGCTTGATGATTCTTTTGGTTGTTCTTAGCAGTTTTCCATAGTGATCGATCAGATCGCCAAAATCATCTCCGCTCCATTCGTTCTTCTCTTTCAGTTGTTTAAATTTTGCTAACGTTGCTGCCTCTTGATCAAATATGTCGGACGTCATAGCGAGAGATCCAGATTGAATTCGAATAAGAGCATAGGCAACAACCAAACAAAAAAAAAGCCTTTATTGCCGTCGCATAGCCAAGACAGCGGCCCTCTTCTCAGATGAAGTATTTCCTGAGGTGCCACCGCGCCAGTGGGTCATCAGCTTCCCCTTTCATCTGCGGTACCTGGCAGAAACACCCCCACGGGAGGGGGTCGGCTTTATTCATTTATGGAGGGTGCCGCTCCCACACATAAGAGAAGAAACTGAGCCTGTGGCCTGATGGAAACAAGGAGCGGGGCTATTGGCATGTGTCGTTGGTAACATTAGGGCGACAGCGCTCAGGCGAAGGAGGCGCTGCAGTTCCACCTTCCCAAACTAGCGGATTTTAATGATCTCGAAACCCTGCTCTGCGGGGCGCCATTTCAAAGTTAAATCATGTACCACACCATCGACGACAACATCAGTGATCGTAATCTCATTACCGGTTGCAGTGAGCGCGCTGTTGGTGAGGTCAACTGCGTCATCGCCGGGGATAAACTCTCTGTCGAAACGGACAACTTCAAACGTAGCGGAGCTCTCGAGTGTTTTACCGTCAGTGGTGTGGGCAGTAGCAGTGATAGTATGCTGACCAAAGGATAAGGCACTGTAGTTGAACGCCAGAGAAAACCCAGACTGCGAAGAATTCGCAATGTCGGGAAAAACGTTACCTACGTCTGTTCTATTTCCCCCATAGGGCGCATCAGGCCGAGGAATACCGTCAATTAGTATCTCGATCCTCGCTATGTCCTCGTTTGAAACGGCCCAGCCACGCAGATTACCTACGCCCATATGAATCTGGCCATCGACAGGCTCCTCCAAAGACACTCGAAAAACTTCATCGCTCGACTCACCCGCAACAATATCGTCAGCTTTTTTGAAACGAAACCAGTCCCCTTCCCTTCGACCTCCCCAGCAATCTGCCGGCAGTGGATTAGCGTTCCTAACTTCTCTGGATACGATGACATCACCTCTGCTGTTTAAACCGTACCGCTGGTAAAGAGCGAAAACCTGCTCCGTCATCACGGCATCATCGAAATAAGACCGGTAATGGTATTCCGTACTGCTGACCTTCCTCAGAATGGCGATATCAGATATTGTGCCGCGCAAATCGGCATAACCGATTACCTCACCCGAGGAGACCGTGAGGCGCTCGTAGTCAGTATCGTCTGCGCCATGTTGCGGCCAATATTCAGCCGGATAGTCGTTCCAGTAGTCTGGAAACAGATCCAGCAAATTGACATGGAAAACGATGGCAAAGATGTCGGGAGAGACATCAGACTGTATCCATACCTGCTTGTTTTCGTAGCCAGAGTCGTGGCCCCCGGCGGTCACTCGGTATATTGTTCCGTCGAAAGGAGCATGCAACTCAAGCGTATTGTTTGATCCGTTGTCACGGAATGATTGAAGCGGTGAAAAATAATGCTTCATGCTTCTGTTTGTTTCAGTGGGGTCAGTCTCTACTTCATGAACACCCAGACCGCTAAACGTATCATCGTAGCCGTAATGATGGCCGGCGCAGGATCGAAATTTTGAGATCTCAGCTACGTTCTGCGGGTCAAGATAATAATGGTCAACGACCTGAGCTGCAGTACTGGAGGTGCTCAGCAAAGCCGCAGTCATTAGCACATTCGCAAATTCATCTCCGAAGCGTTTACGCAACATGGCCTTAAGCAGTCGAATGACTGCCCTCCTCCCAAGATAGATTCAGTTAACCACAGGGTGCGTAAATTTCAAACTAACGTTCTGTCCACTAGGGAACTACAAAATGTTGCGTTTAGGTCGCAGGAAATGAAAACGCCCTCAGACGACGAATCGGCCTCGAGGCATTGGTATTACTAGGAGATTATGGTGGAGCCAGACGGGATCGAACCGACGACCTCAACACTGCCAGTGTTGCGCTCTCCCAACTGAGCTATGGCCCCACAATCGGTCTCAGCAAGCGCTGAGAGGCGACACACTACGGATACCGCCAAATCCTGTCAAGCAAGCCGATCGCTGGGTTGTACGAGTGTAAAAATTGCTCAGCGCGCTTGCCTGAGGGTTTACAATGACGCCCTGTCTCATCGGAGGATCGCGAGATGCCTAGCCTCAGCACGCTCACCCAGACATTTGCCAGAGCCGTATTGATTATTCCGGGAGGCCTTTTCTTAGGTTACGGGGCGATGTGCTGGTACAACCCAGAGCTACCTGCTGAATACGCGGGCTTATGGGTCGCTCATCAAGATGGCATGGCAGAGCTCGCGGCCATGTATGGTGGGTTGCAGTTCTGCTTGGGTTCGATCATCTTTTTGTCAGGCATTCTCAAGGGCTACCTCCGCCCCGGACTATGGCTCGCCATGATGTGTCTGGGAGGCCTTGCCGCAGGGCGCGCCAGCGTGGCGTTTGGCGATTTTGATCTGACCATTCGAGCGGTCAAGGGCGCAACCGACGTGGCCATGAATTCGGATTTCACAGTCTATACTTGGTATGCCCTCATCTTTGAATCCGTCTTTGCCGTGCTCGCAGGCGTTTGCCTTCTGGATAAAAGCAATGCCAATTAGAGGCCTAGTGCGGCGTACTCTTTCTCCAATCGTTTCATCGCTTTTTTAGAGACACCGCCGCAGGCATCAATCGCATGACGCAATCGAGCTCGGGTCATGTCAGGGCCCAATATGGCCATCGAATCGGGAATTGAATACGCCACCGACTGCCCCGATAACGCCAGAAACAGCGGCGCAAATAAGGCTTTGGGCTTACTGCCCATTGCCTCTGCCAATGCTTTGAGTACAGCAAAAAGGGCATCGCGGCGCCAGTCTTGCTGTGCCTCAAGCCGCCATAGTACAAACTGCATTTGTGCTACCGCGGTATCACGGTCATCACCTTCCTCACCAAACGCAGCGGGTATTAGAGAGACATCACCGGATAACAAATAAGCCGCCTGCGGGATGAGATCGGACAACACATCAATCCGACCCTGCGCCTGAGGCACAATTTTCTCAAGCATTTCACGATTCAACGCCCAGTCTTGCAAACGCTGGATCAAGTCATCCGTGCTCAGCGATTCACGAATCCACAGTCCGTTCAACCATCTGAGTTTTTCCACATCAAACACCGGCCCGCCCAGTGACACGCGGGTGATATCAAAGGCCTGCTGCATTTCTGACAGCGTGAACTTCTCTTGCTCGTCGGGCATCGACCAGCCCATACGACCCAGATAGTTCACCACGGCTTCAGGCAAAAAGCCCATGCGCTGGTAATACAGAATACTGGTCGGGTTCTTGCGCTTGCTGAGTTTCGATTTATCGGGGTTTCGCAGCAACGGTAAATGACACAGTACAGGCATCGTCCACCCAAAGTAGGCATAGAGCAACTGATGCTTGGGGGCGGAGTTGATCCATTCCTCACCCCGGATCACATGAGTGATCTCCATGAGATGGTCATCCACCACGTTGGCAAGATGATAAGTGGGCAAGCCATCCGATTTTAAGAGAATTTGCGCGTCGACCATGCTCCAGTCGAGCTCAATGGCACCACGCAACATATCTTCCACCACACAAGCGCCTGCCTCTTCCGGCACCATCATACGAATGACAAAAGCCGCGCCCGCCGCCTTGCGCGCCGCTTGCTCCTCCTCTGAGAGCATTAACTCCGAGGGCTTCAGTGCAGTGGCTTTGCCCGCTTCGCGTCGTGCCTCGCGGAGTGCATTGAGTTCTTCTGGCGTGCGATAACAGACAAAGGCATGGCCTTTCTCTACCAATTCCCACGCGTAGCCACTATATATTTCTGCACGCTCACTCTGCCGATAGGGTCCTGTAGGACCACCAATATCGGGGCCTTCGTCCCAATCAAGCCCCAGCCAGCGCAGCGACTCCAATATCTTCGCTTCGGCTTCAGGCGTACTACGCACCTGATCTGTATCTTCGATTCGGAGAATAAATTGACCACCGTGTGCATGGGCAAAACAGCGATTAAAGAGCGCCATATAAGCCGTGCCGACATGGGGATCACCGGTAGGGGATGGCGCAACGCGGGTTCTGACGGTCATGTAATGAATTCTTTTAGCGGCGGGATTCTACGTTAGTTTATCAAAGGCGCAGCACAGATTTTATGCTGATTGCAGGCATTATTCAGTTTCTCTTTACTGATGAAACTCCGGTAGCATACGCCCACGCTTACAAGAGTTCTGACCGTTGATACGACACCCGTTGACTCAAGTGCAGGAATCGCTTGCACCGCCAAAAACACTCTCCTTTTTAGCCACTACTCGCGCTGTCTTCGTCTGCATACTCTGCGTCGTAGCGACAGCCTGTGGTGGTGGTGAAAGTAACGTGGTGAGCGGCAACCGTGAGGGTATTTTGCACTACGGCAACGGTACTGAGCCCCAAGGTCTGGATCCCCACGTGGTCACGGGAGTGCCCGAGAACCACATTATCCGCGCCCTATTCGAAGGGTTGGCGGTTAAAAACCCCATCACCTTGGAGCCCGAACCCGGCGTTGCCCAACGCTGGGACTTCAGTGACGACGGGCGCATCATTACTTTTTATTTGAATCCCGAGGCCAAGTGGTCCAACGGAGAGCAAGTGACTGCCTCCGATTATGTCTGGAGCTGGAACCGAGCGCTGCACCCGATGACGGGTAATGAGTACTCGTACATGCTCTTTCCGGTCAAAAATGCCGAGGCTTACTTAAAAGCCGAGATCAGTGATTTTGCTGAAGTGGGGGTCAAAGCGCTTGATGACACCACATTAGAAGTCACGTTGAACGAGCCAACGCCCTACTTCGTGCAGCTCATGGACCACTACAGCACCTTTGCGGTTCATCCTGAAACACTGCTGCAGTTTGGTGAGATGACCGATCGCTACACTCCTTGGACACGGGTTGGCAACATTGTCAGCAATGGTGCCTTTACGCTGAGCGAATGGTCCCTCAACCGTCGCATCATCGTCGAAAAAAGTGCGTATTACTGGGATCGTGACAACGTCTCCCTTAACGGTGTTGTATTTTACCCAATGGAAAATGTGGTCAGCGAAGAACGCATGTTTCGTGTCGAGCAACTGCATTACACTCAAGTGGTACCGTTGGATAAGATCCCGCTCTATCGCGATATGCCCAATACGCCTTATGTGCAGTCGGCGTATCTCGGCACCTATTACTACCTGATTAATACTAAACGACCACCGGTCAATGACGCGCGCGTGCGCAAAGCACTGGCGATGTCGGTCGATCGCGAAAAGTTAACGCGAACGGTACTGCAAGAAACCGCTTTCCCCGCGTACTCGATCACGCCACCCGATACCCTTGGCTACTTTCCGCCCAAATTATTCGACTATGATCCTCAGGAAGCGCGCCGGTTACTGGCCGAAGCGGGTTATCCCAACGGCGAAGGCTGGCCCGGGCTCGAGATTCTCTACAACACCAACGAAGGGCATCGAAAAATCGCGGTCGCCATTCAGCAGATGTGGAAGTCCGAGCTTGGTATCGATATCACCATTACGAATCAGGAGTGGAAGGTCTACCTCGATTCGGTCACACAGATTGACTTTCAAGTCGCACGGCGTGGCTGGATTGGCGACTATGTGGATGCCAATAATTTTCTCGACTTATTCATTACCGATGGCGGTAACAACAACACGAACTATAGCGATCCGCTTTATGATGATTTGATTCTGTATCGGGCTCCCGCCGCGAAGACCCGGGAGGAGCGTTACGCGCTATTTGAACAAGCGGAAACAATGCTCATGGACCAGATGCCGATCATTCCCATTTATACCTACACCAGTAAGCATCTTATCCACCCCAGCGTAGAGGGTTTGCACTCGAACCTGATGGATTCACTGAACCTGAAATACGTGAAACTCATTCCGGGCAGGACACTACCCGAGGCACTCCGCTGATGTTGCGCTTTTTGTTGGTCCGCATACTACAAGCCTTACCCGTCATTTTTGTGGTCATCACCGCCACTTTCTTTTTAGTGCGCTCAGCGCCAGGCGGCCCTTTTGACCAAGAGAAGGTGGTGATTCCTGAGGTGCGGGCAGCGCTTGAAGCGCAATATCGATTAGACCTGCCGCTACATGAACAATATTTTGCGTACTTGGGCGATCTCGCTCAGGGCGACCTGGGGCCATCGTTTAAGTACCCCGGTCGCAGCGTGAACGAAATTCTGTTCGCAGGCCTGCCTGTCACCGCAGAATTAGGCCTGTATGCTTTGATGATTGCGCTGGTCATTGGTGTAGCTGCTGGCGTCTTTGCCTCGCTTAAACCCAATACCGCGCAAGACTATATCCCGATGAGCCTGGCGATGATTGGTATTTGCATGCCGTCATTTTTATTAGGGCCTTTATTGGTCCTCATTTTTGGCATTTGGTTGGATTGGCTGCCGATTACGGGCTGGGGAGATATCCCCGGCGATAAAATACTGCCAGCCATCACACTGGGGTCCGCATACGCCGCCTATATTGCGCGCCTTAGCCGCGCCGGCATGCTCGAGATTCTCTCACAGGACTACATTCGCACCGCACGCGCTAAGGGGCTGCCGGAGTGGCGCGTCGTCACGCAGCATGCGTTGAGAGGGGGATTGATTCCGGTCATTGCCTTCCTAGGACCCGCCTTTGCAGGACTGCTGGCGGGGTCTTTTGTGGTCGAGACCATTTTTCAAATTCCCGGGCTGGGAAGATTTTATGTGCAGGCCGCCTTTAACCGGGACTACACCATGATTTTGGGCACCACTGTGTTCCTGTCGACGCTGATCGTGTTCTTTAATCTGGTGAGTGATGTAGTGGCCGCGTGGCTCAACCCCAGACTCAGGCATCAGTTTAGAGGGGGTAATGGATGAATACGGTGTCATCCCCGGCATTTGACGAGGTCGAACAAGGCTCTTCGCTGTGGCATGACGCCTGGCTCAGACTGCGCAAAAATAAATTGGCGCTGTTGGGCGGCGCGGTGCTGTTGTTCATGATTGTCATCGCAGGGCTCACTCCGTGGATCGCCCCCTATAGCTACGAATCACAAAACCTCGACTTAGGTGCCTCACCGCCGTCGGCAGCGCACTGGCTAGGTACCGATATCTTTGGCCGAGACCTGCTCACACAGGTCATGTATGGAGGCCGCATTTCACTCGCGGTGGGCTTCATTGCCACCGCAGTCGCACTCCTCATCGGCGTCACTTGGGGTGCCATCGCCGGCTACGTCGGCGGCCGCGTCGATGCCATCATGATGCGCTTGGTCGACATTCTCTACGCCCTCCCCTTCATGATATTCATCGTGCTGTTAATGGTGGTGTTTGGCCGCAATATTCTGCTGCTATTTCTGGCAATCGGCGCGGTCGAGTGGCTCACTATGGCGCGTATCATGCGCTCTCAAGTTCAGTCGCTCCGACAGCAAGAGTTTGTAGAGGCGGCCGTGTCGGTGGGCTTATCGCCGGCGACCATTATCCGCAAACACATCGTCCCCAATGCCCTTGGTCCAATTATTGTGTACACCACCCTAACCATTCCCAGTGTCATGCTGCTAGAAGCCTTTTTAAGTTTTCTCGGTTTGGGTATCCAGCCCCCCGCCACCTCCTGGGGGCTGCTCATCAGCTACGGCGCCGAAACGATGGAAGAGTACCCCTGGCTGCTGATATTTCCCGGTTGCGCGTTAACACTGACGCTCTTTTCACTGAATTTTCTGGGCGACGGTTTGCGCGATGCGCTGGATGTTCGTGGATCTAAGGACTAAGCCATGAGCCTACTCAAAGTCGATCATTTATCCGTGAGTTTCGTGACTCGTAATGGCACCAATCAGGCAGTGGATGACGTGAGCTTTGCGGTTGAGCCGCGACAAATCACGGCCATCATTGGCGAGAGCGGTTCTGGCAAGTCGGTCTCTTGCTACGCCATGCTCGGTCTTGTCCCGAGTCCTCCGGGGCGAATTGATGGCGGCAGCGCGGTGTTTCAAGGGCAAGACTTACTGTCGCTGTCTGAATCTGAACTACGCGCTATTCGCGGACGCGATATTGCGATGATCTTCCAAGACCCGATGACATGCTTAAACCCCTTTATGCGAATTGGCGATCAGCTAATCGAGCCACTGACTCTGCATCGCGGGCTCGACAAAAAATCCGCACAGGCCCGTGCCACAGAGCTGCTTGATGAAGTCGGTATCCGTGACCCTCAAGGCGCCATGCGTGCTTTTCCTCATGAGTTCTCGGGCGGCATGCGACAGCGAGTGATGATTGCAATGGCGCTCATCAATGAACCCAAATTACTGATCGCAGATGAGCCGACCACCGCTTTGGATGTGACAATACAAGCGCAAATTCTTAAGCTCATCGCCGATCTGCAGCAAAAACGCGACATCGGCGTGTTATTGATCAGCCATGATCTGGCAGTCGTCTCTGATATTGCCGATCAGATCGTGGTGATGGAACAAGGCAAGGTCGTTGAGCAAGGCAGCCCCCAAGCGATTTTTGACAACGCTCAACACCCTTATACCCAAAAGCTACTCGCCGCGATTCCCAGTGGACAGAGAACCGCTGATGCCGTTGCAGCCGACCCGCTCATTCGAATCCACCAGTTAAAAACGTGGTTCACGTCAAACGAGGGTGCAGCGCCCGTGAAAGCCGTGGATGATGTGTCGCTCGAGATCCATCGAGGAGAAGTACTGGGTTTAGTGGGTGAATCCGGTAGCGGCAAGTCCACCTTAGGCCGATCGCTGCTGCGCTTAGTGCCACTGACTGGCGGTCAAATCGATTTTGACGGAACAACGCTGAGCGCGCTGCAGGGCAAAACACTAAAACAATTTCGTCATCGCATGCAGATGATTTTTCAAGATCCCTACGCCTCCCTAAATCCGCGCATGACCGTGTATGACACGCTGGCCGAGCCGTTGCTGCTGCATAATCTGGTGAGTAAGGGCGGCCTCGATCAGGCCATTCGAGCGCTAATGGACAATGTGGGCCTGGCGCAGGCGTTTGTGCGCAAATACCCACACGAATTTTCAGGTGGACAGCGCCAGCGCATTGCCATTGGTCGCGCGCTAGCAACGCGACCTGAGTTTATTGTCGCCGACGAGCCGGTCTCGGCCCTTGATGTCACGATTCAGGCGCAGATTCTGGATCTGCTTGCCGAACTCACCAAAGAGTACGGCCTGACAATGCTCTTCATCTCTCATGATTTGGCTGTGATTCGACAGATCGCTGACCGTATCGCGGTGATGTATCACGGCAAGCTCGTTGAGGAAGGCCCAACGGCGCAGGTATTTGACTCGCCGAGCGCAGACTATACCCGCTCATTGTTGGCAGCGATTCCGGGCGTACACGCGGCGTAACACACCACATTGGCAGCAGACGCAGACAGTGGCGCTCATCATCCAGTGGCACTGATGAACACAACTCAGTGGTGTTAGACCAAGCACAGTGGCACTGGAGAAGCGATGGACCTGCAACAACTACCTGGGGTGACCCACTGATCAGTGGTTACAACGTGAACCCGGAGTCCAGCGTGACCAGCTGTCCGGTGACGTAATCGGAGCCGGTCATCAGCGAGATAATCGTATCGGCGACATCGGCTGGCGTCACAACATGCCCCAACGCGGTTTGCTCCGCGAACATTTTCTTCAATCCCTCGTACTGCTCAGCATCGCCACCACCCCAGGTGTTAAAAGCCCAGTCGCCATCGATCAAACCGGGCAGTACGGCGTTAACCCGAATCTTGCGCTTGCCTAGCGTCTTGGCCAGCGTGCGGGTCAAGCTGTTCATGCCCGCTTTCGAGGCACAGTAAGCAATCGAGCTGCCTGCAGCGGTGGTACTCGCGATGCTCGAGGTCATCACAATCTCGCCTCCACCCGCCGCCTCGATATGAGGTGCGGCTTCTCGCGACATCATAAAGGCGCCAATGAGATTCACGCGCAAGGTCTTGAGCCAAATCTCTTCTGTGAGTGCCTCGAGTTGATCATGGGGGACAAAGGTCGTGGTGCCGGCGTTATTCACCAGCATATCAAGTTGGCCAAAGTGCTCGACGGTCTCCGCTACTAACCGTTTGCAATCGGCTTCTTCTGAGACATCGGCCTGAACCGCGATCGCTTGACCGCCAGCGCCAGTCACTTGTTCTACCACCGCCTCGGCAGCCTCGGCAGAGCGGCTGTAATTCACCACAACGCGTGCCCCCATGGCGGAGAGCTTGCTGGCTAGCGCAGCGCCCACACCTGAGCTGGCACCTGTGATCAACACAACTCGGTCTGTTACATCCATTTTGCGATTCCCCTGATTATTTTCATCTGAGCGTAGCCATTTGATGCAGTATGTCCCAGCAGCGCCACCATGACGGTGCTAAGACCACAGACCATTAAGCGCCAAAAGCTTACGACGCTTAAAGCCAGCCGTGTTGCGTCCGCCAGTGGCACTAGATAGGCGCCTATTTGTCAGCGCAGCGCGCCCCGTATCAGGCCAGCTTAAGCGGCAGCGATCGTAACCGTTGCCCTGTTGCTTTAAATACCGCGTTGGCAACCGCCGGAGCAATCGGCGGCAGACCCGGCTCTCCCACACCGGTGGGCTCAGTCCCACTGTCGACGATCACGACCTCAATCTCAGGCGACTCATTCATGCGCAACATGCGGTAGTCATGAAAATTACTTTCCTTGATGGCCCCGGCCTCAAGATTCAAATCGCCATAGAGCGCCGCCGTGAGGCCATAAATAATGCCGCCCTCCATTTGTGACCGCACAATGTCAGGGTTAACCGCCTGACCGCAATCGACCACGCAGGTCACCTTGT
>ERZ891134.708-NODE-708-length-25988-cov-8.193190_pt1 | contig 25988 bp, 23 predicted proteins | sample MGYA00520888_ERZ891134 | MGnify/ENA primary metagenome ERZ891134 (study PRJEB32303, sample SAMEA104408692) | aquatic metagenome | biome: Brackish water; feature: Coastal; material: water | place: Baltic Sea | collected 2014-10-23 | depth 10 m ... | reverse complement strand
GCAGTGTAGAGATTGCCTTGATAGACTTCCACACACATAGTGCCGCTTCCGATGGTGCGCTTTCTGCCTCAGCTCTGGTCGAACGAGCAGCGAAGGAAGGCGTCAGCCGTTTGTCTTTGACCGATCACGACACGGTACAAGGTTATCTCAGCGTTTATCAGGATTGCCCGCCCGACCTAGAGTTGATCAGTGGTGTGGAGCTATCGTGCCAGTGGGGTCGAGTCGGTATTCATGTTGTGGGGTTAGGCTTCCGGGTGCAGGCGGCAGAGATGAAGGCACACCTAGTGGTATTGGATGCCGCGCGTAAAGACCGGGCTGAGCGCATTGCTCACCGTCTTGAACGCGCGGGTATGCAGGGGGCGCTCGAGGGTGCCTTGGGGGTTGCAAGAGATGCGCAAATTGGTCGTCCACACTTCGCGCGATGGATGGTGTTAGCAGGGCACGTGGCCAGTGAGCAGGCAGCATTCAAACGATTTCTCGGCAGTGGTAAGCCGGGAGATATTTCTATCTTGTGGCCGAGTCTTCAGGACACCGTTGAGGTGATCACTCGGTCTGGGGGAGTGGCAGTGCTGGCTCACCCACTGCATTACCGCATGACAGCGACGCGCCTACGCGCGCTGGCCGATGCGTTTTGTGAAGCAGGAGGCGGTGCCATTGAGGTGATTAATGGGCGGCCCAAGGCGGATGACGTAGAGCAGTTGTGGCGGCTGGCTTCTGACCGCGACTTGCGTGTTTCTGTTGGTTCGGATTTTCATCGTGACTCGCCTTATGGGGCGGGTTTAGGCGTGAGCATCACAGAGATGCCGGAGGGTATGGGCGTTTGGGAAACACTATAGATAACGCTAACGCCACCGGAAACGCGCTCGCCATAGGGCACGTTGTTGATAGCGGTATCTGGAGCGAGCGACGGAGTACACGCGCTGTGCAAACAGTGCCCCCCATGCGCACGAGGCAGTGATATGAGCCAGTTTTTTGCAGTTCATCCCGAGACGCCCCAGGCCCGCCTCATTAATCAGGCGGTGGCAATCATTCAGGGAGGGGGGGTGGTCGTCTACCCCACTGACTCGGCCTACGCGTTGGGCTGCCAACTGGGGAATAAGCGGGCAGTTGAGCGGATTCGCCGGATCCGTGCCTTACAAGATGACCACAATTTCACGTTGGTATGTCGCGACCTCTCAGAATTAGGCACTTATGCTCGCGTTGATAATGCCGTGTATCGATTACTGCGCCACGCAACACCGGGGCCATTCACCTTTGTTCTCGAGGCCACACGCGACGTGCCGAAACGGTTGGTACAACCCAAACGAAAGACGATCGGGTTAAGAGTGCCGGATCATCCGATTCCGCAGGCATTACTCAACGCACTCGGCGAGCCTCTGATGAGCGCGACCTTGGCCCTACCTGGCGGTGATCTGCCGCTATCTGATCCTCATGAGATCCGTCAGCAACTCGAGCATGACGTGGATCTTGTTATCGATGGCGGATTTTGTGGTTTAGAACCGACCAGTGTCATTGATTTGACCGCATCGCTGCCCGTCATTCTCAGACGCGGATTGGGTGATGTCAGCGACTTTGAGGTCGCCTGAGGGTATACTCGGGCTGTGACAAAATCCCCTGAACAATCGACCAAGCCCATTGAGGAAAACGGGTCCCACGCGACGGTAGTCCCTGCGCCCGACTCGTCTCCTGTACGTCCAGAGCAAGCCGAAATGCCCTTCGCCATGGTGCGAGGGCAGGCAGTGACCGAGCTGCCAAAAGATTTATATATCCCACCGCAGGCGCTTGAGGTGTTTTTAGAGGCGTTTGAGGGACCTCTTGATCTGTTGCTCTATCTCATTCGTCGACAAAATCTCGATATATTGGATATCGACGTGGCGCAGATCACCGAGCAATACATGCGTTATGTTGAACTGATGGATGCCATGCAATTTGAGTTAGCTGCCGAATATCTGTTGATGGCGGCGATGCTTGCTGAGATTAAATCACGCATGCTGTTGCCCAGAGCGACTGAAAATGAAGAGGAAGAGGAAGATCCGCGCGCTAATCTGGTACGTCGTCTGCAAGAATATGAGCGTTTTAAGAAAGCAGCAGAAGATCTCGAGGCGCTACCCCGTTTAGAGCGCGAGCTGTGGCAGGCCTCTGCCGCCCCACCCGATATTCGATCGGAGCGCCCACTGCCAGAGGTCGACATGCGCGAAGTGTTGCTGGCACTGAGCGAGGTATTGCGCCGTGCTGAGATGTACCAGAGTCATCAGATTCAGCGAGAATCGTTGTCGACGCGTGAGCGGATGTCGCAGGTCTTAGAGACGCTTAAAGGCGATGGATTCGTTCCCTTTGTGACGCTGTTTCGACCCGAGGAGGGGCGCTTAGGTGTCGTCGTCACATTTTTAGCGCTGATGGAATTGATGAAGGAATCCCTGATTGAACTAGTGCAAACAGAGGGATTCGGTCCTATCCACATCAAAGTAAAGTCGGAGTGAAAATGGAAGCGGGTTTGGTGCAAATTCTTGAGGGCGCGCTGCTCGCCGCAGGGGAGCCCTTGTCTCTGCAGCGCATGGCAATTTTGTTCGAAGAGGATGAACGGCCGTCGACCGACGAATTACGGAGTGCCATTAAAGTCGTTGGCGAGCGCTGTGAGGATCGCGGTTATGAACTGGTCCAAGTCGCGTCAGGTTATCGATTCCAGGTCCGTCAAAGCTTGTCGGATTGGGTGGCTCGACTATGGCAAGAGCGCCCCGCGCGATACTCACGTGCATTAATGGAGACGCTATCGCTGATTGCGTATCGGCAGCCTATTACACGCGGTGAGATTGAGGAAATTCGGGGCGTTGCGGTCAGCACAAATATCGTTAAGACGCTATTAGAGCGAGAATGGGTGCGCGTTGTGGGGCATCGCGATGTGCCTGGCAGACCGGCAATGTATGCCACCACGCGGCAGTTTCTTGATTATTTCAATTTGAAGTCGCTGGACCAATTACCGCCTTTGGCCGAAATTAAGGAGCTCGACAATTTGTCAGGTGAGTTGGGTTTGGAATTGCCCCAGGTACCAGACGATACCCTTCCAAATGAAGACCTCCCACATGGTGATCTACCGAATGATGACGTTCCACATGATGACGTTCCACATGATGACGTTCCACATGATGACGTTCCACATGATAAGAAGTCATCTGAGACCTCAGGCACCCAAACTGATGGTGTTGCCGATGAACTGGAGACGGTAGGCGATGGCGAAGCACCGCCCGAAGCAGCCCCCGAAGCGTCCTAACGCTGCGGCGATACCCGCCGCAGATAAAGGTGAAAAGCTTCACAAGGTGCTCGCGAATCTGGGTTTTGGCTCACGCCGAAAGATGGAGCAATGGATCGAAGAGGGTCGCCTGAAGTTAGACGGCAAGGTCGCGACACTGGGCGATCGTGTCACGGCAGAGCAGACGGTTCGCTTAGATGACAAACTTCTTGCCCGAGAGCCAGCGGATCAGGTCCGGGTGTTGCTTTACCATAAGCCGGAGAGAGAGGTCTGTTCTCGCAGTGATCCCGAGGGTCGCAAGACCGTCTTCGACAGTCTGCCGCGTCTTCAAAGCGGGCGGTGGATTTCGGTAGGCCGACTAGATTTCAATACATCGGGGGTGTTGTTGTTCACCACTGATGGAGGCTTAGCCAATGCACTCATGCACCCGTCGAGCTCGATTGAGCGCGAATATTTGGTGCGGGTAATGGGCAAGGTCGACGAGCCCATGCTGGAGCGGCTAAAAAGCGGCGTCGAGCTCGACGACGGTCCCGCGCGTTTCACAGACATTCAGGAAGGCGGGGGTGATGGGATCAATCGGTTCTTCTACGTTGTACTGATGGCGGGGAGAAATCGCGAAGTCAGACGACTGTGGGAATCACAAGGGACGACCGTTTCTCGCCTAAAGCGTGTTCGCTATGGCGACGTTTTCTTGCCCTCAAAATTAAAAAAAGGACAGTGTTTAGAACTGCCACAACGCGACGTCGACGTCATTTATGCGATGGCGGGCGTGCCGACTCGCGAAGTCGCGAGTGTCACTAAAAAAGAACAAGAAAGGCGTGATCGGTTTTCGGGTAAGGGCAAACGACTGACAGGCAGGCGGGGTCGCTGGGAGCACTAACTAGTTCTGCGCACTCAACGTCTCGCCCTGTAATGATTGACTGCTGTCGCTCAATAAATAAATCCAGTGAGCAGTGAGCGCCTCGGGTGACGGGTTGGTGTCTGGTTGCTCTCCAGGATAAGCCGTGCGCCGCATCTTGGTATTGACTGCTCCCGGATTCAAGCTATTCACCCGGATCTGGCTGGTGGCTTTCAATTCATCTGCCAACACTTGCATGTAGCCTTCGGTGGCAAATTTCGATACCGCATAAGCGCCCCAATAGGCTTTGCCTCGCCGCCCAACGCCTGAGCTTGTCAAAATAATCGAGGAGGGGTTTGCATGCGTCAGCAACGGCATCAGCGCGCGCGTCAGTAAAAAAGTCGATGACACATTAACCTGCATGACTTCTTGCCAACTTGCCGGAGAGGTCTGTGCTAACAAGCGGCGCTCCCCCAGCACACTGGCGTTATGAACTAGTCCGTCTAGGGTGATGTCTGCTTCGGTCAGCTGCTCGGCGAGGGCCTCGTAGCGAGTCGGGTCACTGGTATTTAGGTCGAGTGGGATGATGCCCGCTTCGCGACCCCCTGCGCTGAGGATTTCATCATAAACGGCGTCGAGCCCGGCCTCATTGCGACCTAGCAGGAGCACCTCGGCGCCGACTTTTGCGCAGGCCAGCGCTACAGCGCGTCCAATGCCATCACCTGCTCCGGTGATCAGTACGGTTTTGTTCGCAAGCTCGGTGTCAGAGGGTTGCCATTGCGGCGGTAAAAAGCTCATTGCAGCAACTTCTCAATCATTTGGGACAGTTCGATGCTGCTATTGGCAGTGGCATTAGCTTGCCAAGCTGCTGCCGATTCCCCGTCGGCAAGATAACCGTATGCGGCGGCGATCGTAGCGCAGCCTGCTAAGCTGCCGGCCTCAATGTCGCGACGGTGATCACCGACGAACACAGCCCGGTCGGGTGGGCAGTTGAGTCTTTTGCAAGCCAGTATGAGAGATTCGGGATGGGGTTTCGGGTGGCGCACATCATCCGGCGTGATGACGACATCGGCGGGCGGGTCAAAGGCCATTTTTGCCATGAGTGGGTGCGCAAAGCGCCCCAGTTTATTGGTGACGACCCCCCACTTTATGCCCGCTGAGGCCAGCGCTGATACGAGTTTGGGAAGGCCCGGATAGGGGGCGCTGTGTTGCCCTAAGCCCTTTTCATAGTCGTTCAGAAAACGCTGGCGCCAACCCTCGAAGGTGGCGTCGGTAGTCGTCATGTCCAGTGCCGCAGCCACCATACCCATGGCGCCGTCTGACACGCTGCTGCGAATGGCTTCAGGTGCGATGGCAGGTAAGCCCGCCGCTTCTCTGAGCTGCAAGCCAATCGCCACAAATTCAGGCGCCGTATCGATTAAGGTGCCGTCAAGGTCGAACAACACCGCGAGTGGCACAACGTCGATCACGGTTTGCGTGCTCGAATGAGATAATTCACCGACACATCGTCAGGGGTGAGGCGATAGTGCTGCGTGATGGGGTTGTAGGTCATACCCACCATCTCCTGCATATCCAATCCGGCTTCTCGTATCCAACGCGCTAATTCTGAGGGTTTAATGAATTTCGCGTATTCGTGAGTGCCCTTGGGAAGCAGGTTCAGCACATATTCCGCACCCACAATGGCAAACAGAAAAGCCTTAGGATTGCGATTGATCGTCGAAAAAAATAAATCGCCACCAGGTCGACACAAGTCCGCGCAGGCCTTGATAACGGTCGATGGGTCGGGCACGTGTTCTAGCATCTCTAAGCAGGTCACCACGTCAAAGTCTCCTGCTCGCACTTCAGCTAATGCCTCTGCTGTGCTGAGTTGATAGCTGACATCAACGCCGCTCTCTAACTGGTGCAAGCGCGCAACCGACAAGGGCGCCTCTCCCATATCGATGCCGGTCACCGAGGCGCCTCGATGCGCCAGTGCTTCACATAGCAAGCCGCCGCCGCAGCCGACATCCAATAAGGTTTTGTCTTGGACACCGGTTCGCTCATCAATCCAGCCTGCGCGCAGAGGGTTGATGTCATGCAATGGTTTGAATTCGCTATGTGGATCCCACCAACGTGAAGCCAATTTTTCGAATTTAGCAATTTCGTCGTAGTCGACATTTTCAGGGGTAGACATAAGGCTAAGGCTCCAGTGTCTTGCGAAAGGCGCCGAGTTGTTGGGACCATCGCTCGGCTCGCGTCATCAGGTCATTGTAGTCGAGTGTCAGCAGACGGCCCTCTTGCATGAGAGGTTTACCAGCAACCCAGCTCCAGGAAACCTCCTGTCCACTGGTGGCATACACGAGACTTGATGCGAGATTGTGGTTGGGTGAGAGCGGCAACGCAGAGACATTAACGGCGATAAGATCCGCCACTTTGCCCGGTTCAATGCTGCCAAGCGTGTCGGCTTTTCCCAGCGCCCGCGCGCCGGCCAATGTCGCCATTTCCAAAGCTGCCCAAGCATCGACAGCTTTGGGGTCGCCGTGCTGAGTCTTGCCAATCAAGGACGCGGTTTGCATTTCTGTCAGCATGCTGAGTCGATTACTGCTCGCCGCACCGTCCGTTCCCAGCGCGACGTTAATGCCGCGATCGAGAAGTCGTTGAACCGGACAGATGCCCACGCCAAGCTTTAAATTTGAACGAGGGCAGTGCACCACGTGAGCACCGTACTTGGCGACGGTATCCATGTCTTGCTCGCCCATGGCCGTCATGTGCACACACTGTGTTCGCGGACCGAGTAATCCGATACGCTCTAGCAGATCAACGGGACGAACGCCGGTGCGTTCCACCGCATTGAGCACCTCTTCGCGACTCTCATGTAAATGAATTTGTACAGAGGCCTCCAGTTCATCGGCTAACACGGCAACCTTGGCCAGCGTCTCTTCCTTCACCATATAAGTAGAGTGGGGCCCAAAACCAATATCAATGCGATCGTGATCTCGATAATCATCACGCAACGCTAACCCTCTATTAATCCCTTCTTCTGCGTTACGTGCCCAACCGGTTTCAACATCAATGACCGGAAAAGTGAGCAGTGCCCGTAAGCCAGCGCGGTCAATGGATGCGGCGGTCACTTCGGGAAAGAAATATTGATCAGCCAGCGTTGTGGTGCCTCCCAGCAACAAATCGGCGATGGCGAGATCCGATCCATCTCGGACAAAATCTGGGCTGATAAATTGACGCTCGGTGGGCCATATGTAGTCTTGTAGCCATGTCATGAGCGACAAGTCGTCCGCGTAACCACGCAGCAATGACATGGCCGCGTGGCAATGCAGATTAATAAGCCCCGGCATCAGTACGCAGCCCGGCAAAGGCGTGTGCTCAGCATCAATTAACAGCGCTTCTGATTGAGGCAGGATCGCGGCGATTTGCCCCCCTTTTAACGCAACGCTGTGATGTGAGAGCACCTGGCGCCGCGGCATAATGGGGACGACGTGATCGGGGTGCAAAACTGTATCAAAGTCTGACATAGCGGCTCCTGTTTCCGCCGGGCAGTATACCCCGATGCGTGCCGATTCAGTGCTGCGTCTGAAGCCCTTAAGATTCGCTCTGAAGCCTGTTACTTGGTACACTATCGCCTACAGATGGGGGCCGCTGTTGGCCCTCTCATTACGCCCAATTGAGTAGGCCGAATGGCAGAAAATACGCAAGAAATAGCTCGAGAAATTCTCCCGGTCAAAATCGAGGACGAGCTGAAGCAATCCTATATGGATTACGCCATGAGCGTCATCGTGGGGCGGGCACTGCCGGACGTTCGAGATGGTCTTAAACCGGTTCATCGCCGCGTTTTATTTGCGATGAACGAACTCAATAATGACTGGAATAAAGCGTATAAAAAGTCGGCGCGCGTCGTGGGTGACGTTATTGGTAAATACCATCCCCATGGAGATTCTGCGGTTTACGACACGATTGTGCGGATGGCGCAGGACTTTTCGCTGCGTTACACGTTAGTCGACGGGCAGGGCAACTTCGGATCAATCGACGGCGACTCTGCCGCCGCGATGCGGTACACCGAAATTCGCATGTCCAAAATTGCGCATGCGTTGCTAGCAGATCTCGATAAGGAAACGGTTGATTTCGTCGACAATTACGACGGCACCGAGCAAATCCCTGTGGTGCTGCCGACTCGCGTTCCCAATTTGCTGGTCAATGGTTCGTCGGGTATTGCCGTTGGTATGGCGACGAATATTCCCCCGCACAATTTGCGAGAGGTGGTGGCCGGTTGTCTGGCAACACTGCGGGACCCAGACATTAGTCTTGAGGCGCTAATGGAGTTCATTCCGGGCCCTGATTTCCCGACGGGTGCGCAAATTAATGGCCGAGCGGGCATTGTTCAGGCATATCGCACTGGTCGTGGCCGTATTTATGTGCGGGCGAAGGCCGAGGTTATTTCGGATGAGTCTAAGGGCAAAGATACGATCATCATTCACGAGATCCCGTATCAGCTGAACAAAGCGCGCCTGATCGAGCGCATCGCTGAGTTAGTGAAGGAAAAGAAGCTCGAGGGGATTACCGAGCTGCGCGATGAATCCGATAAAGACGGGTTGCGTGTGGTGATTGAGCTGCGTCGTGGCGAGGTCGGTGACGTGGTGCTGAATAACCTTTACGCGCAAACGCAGCTCCAGTCCGTCGTGGGTATCAACATGGTGGCGCTGGTAGACGGCGAGCCTAAGGTACTGAATTTAAAGCAGATGATAGAGGCATTTGTCCGTCACCGGAGAGAGATCGTTACCCGGCGGACAGTGTATTTGTTGAAAAAGGCGCGGGAGCGGGGTCATGTCTTAGAGGGACTGGCCATTGCGCTGACCAACATCGACGACATTATCGATTTGATCAAATCTTCCCCCACTTCTGCCGATGCACGAGAGGCTCTGATGGCCCAATCGTGGGTGCCCGGAGATGTGATGGCGATGCTGGAACGAGCGGGTGCCGATGCGTGCCGCCCGGATGAATTGCCCGAGCAATATGGTGTCTTAGAGGGGCGATACCATTTGTCGCCAGTGCAAGCGCAGGCCATTCTCGATTTGAGATTGCATCGCCTGACAGGTCTGGAACACGAAAAATTACTGCAAGAATACGCGGACAAAATCGCTGAAATTGCTGATTACCTCGATATCTTGGGCGATCCAGATCGCCTCAAACTGGTTATTCGAGAAGAGTTGGAGGCGGTCGTTGAGGAATTTGGCGATGAGCGTCGCACGCAAATTTCGGATTCTGCTCATGATCTAACCGTTGAAGATCTGATTACCGAAGAAGATCGTGTCGTGACCATTTCTCACGGTGGATACGGAAAAACACAGTCGCTAACGGATTATCAGGCCCAACGGAGAGGGGGGACGGGTAAAAGCGCTACGGCGGTCAAGGATGAGGATTTCATCGAGCACTTGCTGATTGCCAGCACTCACGCAACCATCCTGTGCTTTTCTAATCTCGGCAAAGTGTATTGGCTGAAGGTTTTCCATATTCCTTTGGCGAGCCGCACTGCCAGAGGCCGGCCAATGGTGAATTTGCTCCCCCTCGATGAGGGTGAGCGCATCACGTCGATCCTGCCGATAGAGGGCTATGAGACGGATCACTACCTCTTTATGGCGACGGCAAATGGCACTGTGAAGAAAACCGATATGAGTCTGTTTTCTCGTCAGCGCAGTGTGGGATTACGAGCCATAGAGTTGGATCCTGACGACGTGCTCGTTGGCACGGCGGTCACTGATGGCAGTCAAGATATTATGCTTTTTTCCAGTGAGGGCAAGGTCGTACGCTTTGCTGAATCGAGCGTGCGGGCCATGGGTAGAACGGCTCGAGGGGTGCGCGGTATCCGCTTAGGCAGCGGCCACCGACTCATTTCTTTAGTGGTCCCACAGGCGGGTAGTAAGATCTTAACGGTCAGTGAGAATGGCTATGGCAAGCGCTCTGAAACCAGTGAGTTCCCCGTTAAGGGCCGCGGTACGAAAGGGGTCATCGGCATGACGACTTCTGATCGCAATGGCCCTCTTGTGGGCGCCGAGCAGGTTTGGGACGGCGACGAAATCATGCTGATCTCTAACCAGGGCACGGCAGTGCGCACCCGGATCGAAGAAGTGGGTGTTCAGGGGCGCAACACCCAAGGTGTGCGAGTCATTCGTACTCGCGACGGAGAGGTGTTAGTCAGTGTCAGTCGGATCACAGAGGACGATATAGAAACGCCTGATATCGCTGCCCCCATAGCGGTAGATGTACCGGTCAGTGGTGCAGTCGATTCAGAGGAGGAAGAGGACTCAGCAGAGTGAGCCGCGCCCACAATTTTTGTGCTGGGCCCGCGGCGTTACCCCTAGCGGTATTAAACCGAGCCCAAGAAGAGATGACCGATTGGTTAAGTTTGGGCGTGTCAGTCATGGAGGTGAGCCACAGAAGCCGAGAATTTATGGCGGTGGCGAAGCATGCTGAGGCCACCTTGCGGCGATTGTTAGCGGTCTCCGATGACTACGCAGTACTGTTTCTTCAAGGGGGCGCCTCGGCACAGTTTTCTGCGGCCCCACTCAATTTGAGTGCGGCTGGGCAAGTGATCGACCAAGTTGTGACGGGCCAGTGGTCGAAAAAAGCCCATGCCGAAGGTGAGCGGTATTCTCCGGTCAATCTCGTCGCGAGCTCCGTGGATACGCAGTTTACGACGGTTCCCGAGGAGGCCGCGTGGCAACGAGATCCGTCGGCAGCTTATTTGCATTATTGTCCTAATGAGACGATTGGCGGCTTGGCATTTTCTTATGTGCCTGAGTCAGAGGTGCCACTGGTGGCCGACATGTCGTCGACCATTTTGTCTCAGCCCATTGATATCAATCAGTTTGGGGTCATCTATGCTGGGGCTCAAAAAAATATAGGCCCGGCGGGACTCACCGTGGTGATTGTGCGGCGCGACTTACTGGGTCGCGCTCGCTCAGAGACGCCTTCGACAATGAACTGGCAGAACGCTGCCGATAACGATTCCATGCATAACACGCCACCCACCTTTGCCATTTATTTGGCGGGCTTGGTGTTCGACTGGCTAGAGGAACTCGGCGGGTTGACGGCCATAGCAGAGATCAATCGACGCAAGGCAAGCAAGCTCTACGATCTGATTGATGCCAGTGATTTTTTTAGCAATCCAGTTGAGGTGAAGAGCCGTTCGTTGATTAATGTACCCTTTACCCTCGCGAACGCTGCGTTGGATGACGTGTTTTTACAAGAAGCCGAGGCGGCCCAGTTACTGAACTTAAAGGGCCACCGCTCGGTCGGTGGTATGAGAGCGAGCCTTTACAATGCGGTTGACGAAGCATCGGTCGATGCTTTGTGCAGCTTCTTGCGGCACTTTGAGCAGCGTCACGGATAATAAAGGCGGGTAAGGGGAAACGCTATGAACCCTGATGAAGAGCTAGGCAAAATTCGGGACCGTATCGATGACATCGATACGCAGTTGCTGGATCTGGTCAGCGCGCGTGCGCGTTGCGCCCAAGAAGTGGCAGAGGTGAAATTAAAGGCGACTCGACCGGGAGAAGCACGCCCTCAATTTTATCGACCTGAGCGCGAAGCGCAGGTCCTGCGGGCGATTCAGGAACGCAACCCGGGCCCACTTGCCAGTGATCATGTGGCGTCTATTTTTAGAGAGGTGATGTCTAGCTGTCTGGCGCTGGAGCAGCCACTGTCTGTCGCATTTCTGGGGCCAGAGGGAACCTACTCACAGGCAGCAGCTTTGAAGCATTTTGGTCAGTCGGCGATCCCGGAAGGGCAGGCGAGTATCCACAAGGTATTTCGGCAGGTGGAGGAGCGAGCCTGTGACTTTGGTGTGGTGCCAGTAGAAAACTCAACTGAGGGTATGGTGGGACAAACCCTAGATTGTTTTCTCGAGTCACCGCTGCAAATCAGTGGTGAAATCGAGCTGCCTGTCGTGCATCATCTGCTGGCGGCTAAGGGGGTTTCCTTAGAGGCGCTGACATTAGTGATTGGACATGAGCAGGCCTTGGGTCAATGTCGTCAATGGTTAGACAGTCATTTGCCCCATGTTGCACGAGAGGCGGTAGCGAGTAATGGTGAAGCGGCGCGCAGGGCGAGCACTGCGAGCGATACAGCGGCGATTGCAGGGGAGCTTGCTGAGACACTCTACGGACTCACTCAACTGGCGAGTGCCATTCAGGACAGCTCTAACAACACTACCCGATTTTTAGTCTTAGGCCGCGAGACGGTACCGCCAAGCGGTCACGATAAAACGTCTTTGTTGGTGTCTGCGCGCAATCGTCCCGGCGCGTTGCTGGGATTACTCAGGCCTTTTGAGGACAGGGGTATCAGTCTGACGCGCATCGATTCGCGACCCTCCAAGACAGAAAAATGGACGTATGTCTTTTATATCGAATGTGAGGGGCACCTCGGGGACAGCGTTTTATCAGAGGTAGTGGCCCAAATTGAAGAACATTCGATCATGTTGAAGAAACTGGGTTCTTACCCTCGGGCACTGATTTGATCTCCTCGAATGATCAGGATCCCGTCGTCGCATTTTTGGGTTTGGGCCTGATATCCGGCTCTCTCGCCGGTGCGCTGAAGGCGTCGCAATGGGGCGCTGAAATCATCGCATGGGGTCCTAGGGCGCCGTCGCTGGAGCGCGGGCAGGCACTGGGGTTAATTGATCGATTCTCGCTAGATTTAGCGCAGGTGATGGACGAGGCTGATCTCATTGTCATTGGTGCGCCGCCCGTCGCCACAGCCAAGTTGCTACCCCAAGTCATAGCCCACGCGGCGCAGGGGAAACAGCCTGTGGTCACTGACATGGCCAGTATCAAGGGCGCCATTGTTGACGCGGCGCAACCGTTTTATCCGCGGTTTGTGCCGGGGCATCCTATTGCAGGCAGCGAGCACAGTGGTGTTCAGGCAGCGAGTAGCAGCCTTTTTCAAGGGCGTGAGGTCGTTTTGACTCCGCTGGAGGGAACCGAACCGGCTGCGATCGCGGCCGTCGAAGCACTCTGGGTTGCCGCGGGCGCGCGGGTCACGCAGATGTCCGTGGCCGATCATGACGCGGCATTGGCTGCCAGTAGCCACGTGCCGCATATGGTGGCGTATGCCCTAACGGCAATGCTAGGTAGCCATGCCCTAGACCCGATGAAACATGGCGGTGGCGCCTTGCGTGACATGACTCGGATAGCCGGCTCTGACCCGATGATGTGGCGTGACATTGCATTGACTAATCGGGATGCCATATTAGCCGCAATGGATGCAGTCTCGATGGAACATGACCGTTTGCGGACGCTGATTGCAGAGCACGATGGAGTGGCTTTAGCAGCATTGTTTAGCGAATGTCGTGGCTTGCGTCGCGAGCATGATGCGATTCTGAACCCCATTCTCAAGAGCGAGGAGTCCTCAGCGTAATGCAGTTTTCCCTGGCGCCAGGCGGCAAGCTCACAGGACGTATTCGTGTGCCGGGCGATAAATCGATGTCGCATCGCTCGATTATGCTCGGCGCTATTGCAGAAGGCCGCACTTCGGTGAGTGGCTTCCTCGAGGGGGAAGATGCCCTGGCGACGCTGTCGGCCTTCCGGGCGATGGGGGTCGAGATCAGTGATCCTCAATCGGGTCGATTGACGATTGAGGGTGTGGGTCTGAGAGGTCTGCAAGCACCCAGTAGGACCCTAGATCTCGGTAATTCGGGTACCAGTATTCGGCTGATGTCGGGCCTTTTGGCAGGACAGTCTTTTGATACGGTACTGACAGGAGACGAGTCACTGTGCCGTCGCCCAATGGGCAGAATCATTACCCCGCTGTCCCAAATGGGCGCGTCTATCGATGCTTGCGAGGGGTGCCCGCCACTGCGCATTCAAGGGTCGGGCGTTTTAGCGGGTATTCATTACGATTTGCCGGTTGCTAGCGCGCAAGTCAAGTCTAGCGTTTTGCTTGCTGGGTTATACGCGTCGGGTCGCACCAGTGTGACCGAACCCGCACCCACACGCGATCATACAGAGCGGATGTTGACAGGCTTTGGGTACACCGTCAGTCGCGAAAAGGGCGTCATCAGCGTGACAGGCGGCGGCGTGCTGCGTGGCACAGAGATTGATATCCCTGCAGACATCTCGTCTGCGGCGTTTTTTATGGTGGGCGCGTCAATCGCGCCCGGTTCGGATTTGATTTTGGAACATGTTGGCTTAAACCCCACTCGCGATGGTGTCATTACGATTTTACGGGCCATGGGTGCCAATATTGAAATCAGTCATGAGCGCACTGTGGGTGGTGAGCCGGTGGCAGATCTTCGTATTCGTTACGCGCCCCTGCGAGGCATCGACATTCCTATTGCAGAAGTGCCTTTGGCTATCGATGAACTGCCTGCGATTTTAGTAGCCGCAGCCTGCGCAGAGGGTGTCACGGTATTGCGGGGCGCTGAAGAGCTTCGCGTCAAGGAAAGTGATCGCATTGCCAGCATGGCAGAAGGACTGACCCATCTGGGTATTCGTAATAACGTGGCTCCCGATGGCATCACCGTATTCGGCGGCTCTCCTGTGGGTGGCGTGATTACGACGCATCACGATCATCGCATTGCGATGAGTTTCGCGATGGCCGCTTTGCGCGCATCCGATCCCATTATCGTGACGGACTGTGCCCATGTCGCGACGTCGTTTCCGGGATTCGCTGAATTAGCGGCCAAAACGGGTTTGCGGCTGACCGTGACGGCATCATGAGGGGAGCGGTTGCAGGGAGCGCGCCTATTATCTGCGTGGATGGTCCGAGTGGAGCGGGTAAAGGCACCTTGGCACAAAGCTTGGCGGACACGCTGGGTTGGCATTTGTTAGACAGTGGTGCGCTTTATCGGGTCGTGGGACTGGCGTGTTTATCCAGTGGGGTCCCGCTCGATCAGGCACAGCAAGTGGCCATTGTTGCCCGCAGCCTTGATGTCACATTTCAGTCGGGCACCGAGGGCGTATCCGTCTGGTTATCGGGGGAAGATGTCACTCGGGAGATTCGCTCTGAGGAGGGCGGCACAAGTGCGTCGACAGTCGCAGCGTTACCGGAAGTCCGCGACGCCTTGCTCCTGAGACAACGAGAACTGGCGAGATTGCCTGGATTGGTTGCCGATGGTCGGGATATGGGTACCGTCGTGTTTCCGAGCGCTGACCTGAAAATCTTTTTGACTGCCAGTGCAGAGGCTCGTGCTGAGCGCCGTTACCATCAGTTGCAGGGCCGAGGGGAGAGTGTTAGTCTCCCGCGCCTTCTGGATGCCATCATAGCGCGTGACGCTCGGGACGAGTCCCGATCAGCGTCGCCCTTGGTGCCAGCAGACGATGCCATTGTGCTCGATAGCACGGCCTTGTCTGCGGGAGAAGTGTTAAGCCGAGTGTGTGAATTGGCAAGCGCGAGAGAGATTATGGGAGATGCTTCGGAAAAACGGCTGGACTCCGCCGAAGCGTCAAGACAATAAACCCGGCTAAGTCTAGTAGCTGGAAGGGGTGCAGATTGCCCCGTTACCGTAGGACACCATCATGAGCGAATCCTTCGCCGAACTCTTTGAAGAAAGCCTCCAAACCGTCGATATGGAACCCGGTTCAATTGTTACCGGCGTCGTGATCGACATCGATAACGAATGGGTAACCGTGCACGCGGGCCTGAAATCCGAAGGGGTGATTCCCCTTGACCAGTTCACTAATGCCAACGGCGAATGTAGCCTCAGTGTGGGCGACGAGGTGCAGGTTGCCCTCGAGACGGTCGAAGACGGTTTTGGTGAAACCAAATTATCGAGAGAGAAAGCCAAACGAGCCGAAGCCTGGAAGATACTAGAAGCGTCACATGTCGCTGATGAAGTGGTCATGGGTGTGATTAACGGCAAGGTCAAGGGCGGCTTTACGGTTGATATCGATTCGATCAGGGCGTTTTTGCCTGGATCGCTGATCGATGTCCGTCCTATTCGAGAGACAACGCACCTTGAAGGCAAAGAGCTTGAATTCAAGGTCATTAAGCTCGATCAAAAGCGCAATAACGTCGTGGTCTCGCGCAGAGCCGTGATGGAGTCAGCCAACAGCGCTGAGCGCGAAGAATTGTTGCAGAATCTGCAAGAAGGCCAATCGGTCAAAGGCGTGGTGAAGAATCTCACCGATTATGGCGCGTTTGTCGATTTGGGCGGCGTAGATGGCTTGCTGCACATCACCGATATGGCATGGAAGCGCATCAAGCACCCCAGCGAGATTGTAGAAGTGGGACAAGAGCTTGATGTCAAAATCCTGAAATTCGACCGCGAGCGTAACCGCGTATCGCTGGGCCTGAAGCAGCTGGGTGAAGATCCTTGGGTGCAGATTACAGGCCGTTACCCTGAAGGCAGTCGCGTCGTCGCCACGGTGACTAACCTGACAGATTATGGCTGTTTTGCAGAAATCGAAGAGGGTGTTGAGGGACTGGTTCACGTTTCAGAGATGGACTGGACTAATAAGAATGTTCATCCATCGAAAATCGTCCAATTAGGAGATGAAGTCGAAGTGATGGTCCTCGATATTGATGAGGAACGACGACGCATATCTCTGGGAATCAAGCAGTGTATTCGTAATCCGTGGGATGCCTTTGCTGACGATCACGCCAAGGGCGATAAGATCTCTGGCAGCATCAAGTCTATTACTGACTTCGGCATCTTCATTGGACTAGAAGGCAGTATTGATGGCCTAGTGCATCTCAGCGACATTAGCTGGAATGAAACGGGCGAAGAGGCGGTCCGTAATTACAAGAAAGGCGACGAAATCGAGACTGTGATCCTCTCTATCGATCCTGAGAGAGAGCGCATTTCGTTGGGTATCAAGCAGTTGGAGGAGGACGCATTCTCCTTGTACGTCAGCGATAACGATCGCGGTAGCTTGGTCACAGGCAAGGTAACTGAGGTCGATGCCAAAGGAGCTGTTATTAAGCTCTCTGACGAAGTGGATGGTTATCTCAAGGCCGCAGATATCAGCTTCGACCGCGTTGATGATGCCCGGTCTCAACTGAATGTCGGTGATACTGTTGAGGCGAAGGTGATCAACGTTGACCGCAAGAGTCGAGGTTTGGGACTGTCCATCAAAGCGAAGGATATTGACGACGAAAAAGAAGCTGTTGCGTCCCTGAAAGAGCAGGATGAAACCTCATCTCCTGGCACCATTGGAGACCTGATCAAGGCGCAGATGGACGATCAGTGAGATCATTTGAGCGTTTTACTAAAGGCCGGCTTTTGCCGGCCTTTTTTATGGATGATAGGGGACACGGTGCAACGCTAAAACCACATGAAAATGAATGACTTGTTAATGAGTTTGGGGTCGGCCAGAATGGCACTTGGTAACAGAGAGACGAGACGATGACCCGTAGTGAGTTGATTGAACTGATGGCGGATGGTCAGAGCCAGTTAAGTGCCAAAGATGTGGAACTGGCGGTAAAGCTACTGATAGACCAAATGGCCGAGACGTTATCGTCGGGTGAACGGATTGAAATCCGTGGATTCGGCAGTTTTTCACTTCACTATCGTGAGCCGCGTCAGGGACGGAATCCGAGAACGGGTGACGCGGTCGACCTGCGCGCTAAGCATGTTCCTCATTTCAAACCGGGAAAAGAGCTGCGAGACCGAGTCAATTTGGCGGTTAAGTCTGGCTTCTGACCATGCGGTTGTTGCGACAATGTCTGACCGTGTTGTTTGCGCTTTGCGCCCTGCTTGCTGGCGGTCTTTTTGCTTTGCAGAACACGCAAGCAGTCCCTTTAGATTTGCTGCTGTTTCAATTGCCTGAGCAATCTATTGCGATTTGGTTATTACTGGCGCTTGGCATTGGGGTGTTGCTTGGCTTGGGCTCTGGGTCGATGATCGCGCTCCGTCGCGCAGCGACAATTCGTAGTCTACGTAAACGTTATGATCGGCTGTTGCTTGAGACACAAAAGGATCATGTCGATGATCGCTAATAATGCACTGCTACTGCTTTTATTAGTGCTGGCTGTTGCGGGAGGTTGGACACTCGGTCGGGGTGGTTTGCGAATGGATGATGCCGCTCGAGCACAGTTACCGTCTCAGTATTATCGGGGCTTTAACTTCTTGCTCGATGGTGAGGAGGAAGACGCTATCGATGCCTTTACCGAGGCATTGTCAGTTAACGAGGAAACCTTAGATACCCACATTGCATTGGGTAGTGTTTTGAGAAAGCGCGGTGAGGTGGACCGCGCCATTCGTATCCATCAAAATTTATTAACGCGCTCTCATCTGACGGCGGTGCAATTGCACCAAGTGCATCTCGAATTGGCGCGTGACTTTATCGCTGCCGGCCTTTATGACAGAGCCGAACAATTATTGCGGGATCTGTCGGATCAGTCACCTGACCTTAACGCGATCGCACAGCGACATTTACTTGAGGTGTTCGAGGCACAGCGCGAATGGTCTGCGGCAGTCGTTACCGCAGAGAATCTGATCGCGCTGTCACAGTCACAAGATCCCTTGGCGACAGGACACGGTCAGTCTGCCCATCAATTGCGTTGCCATTATCTTTGTGAACAGGCAGAGGCCGCCATCAATGCGCAGGAACCATCGCGTGCGCGGCAGTACTATCGAGATGCGCTGCGCGATAACGACGATGACTTGCGAGCGCGAATGGGCTCGGCCAATTTGTCATTGTTGGAGGGGTCACCGAAAGACGCGTTAGCGCATTTTGAGATGATTATGTCCAGCGGCCGGACTTGTACGCCCGAACTACTGACCTTGCTGGCACGAATTTGTGCCGGCCAAGGCGGCGAGAGTGCTTATGGCGCGGTGCTCCGGCGCTATTATGAGCAGCAGCCTTCCCCTTTGTTGGCATTGTCACTGGCCGCGGAATTGGAAGCCGAAACAGGTCGAACCGCTGCTGATGACTTCTTACGACTGACCCTAGCGGATAACCCTTCCGTTGCCGTAGCGACTTCGCTCTTACTGAATGGTCTGCCGGAGGAGAATGATCAACCGGAGCGACGCATTCTCGAGCAGTTGATGCGGAACGAGCGGGGATATGCTTGTGATCATTGTGGTTTTACGGGTCAATCCCGTCACTGGCGTTGCCCGGGATGCCGGCATTGGGATTCGATTCATTACTTAGGTACCGTGCCGGAGCATGATCGTGTCTGATCGCGACAACCCCGTCTTGGACAGCCCCTTAATTGTTGCCCTCGACTATGGATCCGCAGAAGAAGCGCTCCACCTCGCGCGCCAGTTAGACCCGACGATGGTGCGCTTAAAAGTTGGAAAACAACTGTTTACTGCGGCTGGGCCGAATATTGTCCTGACATTGCAGGACTTGGGGTTCGAGATTTTTTTGGATCTCAAGTTCCACGATATTCCGAATACGGTTGCCCGTGCTGTAGCGGCAGCAGCCGAGCTAGGGGTCTGGATGGTGAATGTGCACGCCTCTGGCGGTTCTCGCATGATGTCGGCAGCGCGGGACGCGCTGTCGGATTTTACTCAGCCTCCTTATTTGGTGGCCGTAACGGTTCTGACGAGCATGCAGCGTGGCGATCTGGCCGAACTAGGGTGGGATGCAGAGCCGATTGACCGTGTCTGTGAATTGGCTGCGCTCGCTGAAAAAGCGGGGCTAGATGGGGTGGTTTGCTCAGCAGCGGAAGCGACACTCTTGTCACAGCGCCAGCGTCCTGGCTTCCTGTTGGTGACGCCGGGAATCCGGCAAGCGGGAGACGATGCAGGAGACCAGCGACGAGTGGTCACCCCAAACGGCGCAATGGAGGCGGGGGCAACCCATCTGGTTGTGGGGCGATCAATTACCCATGCGCAAAACCCCGCGGCTACGGCAACACAAATTGTTGAGTCATTAAACATCAATGTCAGTCGTTAAAGCATCGTTGCGTTCGGTGATCTGTTTCAGTGTCAGGCATAGCGCCATAGTTGTTCAGTATCCCAGTATGGGGATTCACTGATGATCACACTAATGGAGCACTACATATGAAGACGGAATTTCTTTCACTAGCGCAAGTCCGGTCACTGTCAGCACCTTTTGGGTCGCGGCGGCATGACTCTCTTCCTCGCACTCTCCGAGCCTATTTGATGGGGCTCATGGTGGTGTGCCTTGGCGCTTTGCCGGTGACGTCGTTTGCGGAAACGCCTGTCAATATCAATCTTGCTACTGCCGAATCCTTGGCAGAGGCGCTTGAGGGCGTGGGACTCGCGAAGGCCTATCGCATTATTGAGTATCGAGAAGCGTATGGGCCATTTGAACAGATTGAAGAGTTGGCTTCTGTTCAGGGTATTGGTCAGGCCACGATTGACAAAAATCGTGATGTCATCCGTCTACAGTGACGCCATGAGGGGGTGCGCACCGTGCTCCTCTTGACGGGAGCAACTGGTTATCTCGGACGAGCACTGTGTGCCGCACTCCTTGCTCGTGGCGTGAAAGTGCGCGTCGCGGGACGGCAGGCACCTCAGGGCTGGGAGCATGACTGGGGCTTTTACGATCTAGACAGTCCCAGCATGCCTTCCGAAACGCTCTTTCGCGACGTCTCTTGCGTGGTTCACTGCGGTGGCTTGGCACACCGTTTGGCGACTTGGGCAGATTATGAGCGAGCAAATGTGCAAGCAACAAGTCAGTTGGCTGATGCCGCCGGTCGCATGGGCGTCCCTCATTTTCTTTTTATCAGTTCTCTCAATACGGTGCCGACCGCGGCGCCGCTGGTAGATAGTGATGCCTCGTTATATCCCGAGCCAAAAGATGCTTACGCCGCATCCAAATGGCAGTCGGAAATCGCGCTGAAAGCGGTTTGTCAGCGCCACGAACAAGCGCTGACAGTCATTCGACCCGCACTGATTTACGATAAAGAGCTCACGGCAAATCTAGCGAGAGTCTCTCGGCTGATGCGCTGGTGGCCGGCTGCGCTACCAGCAGTTGGGAATCGATGTTTGATTAGCCGGCCAGACTTGGTCGAGTTGATAGTAGCGCGCGCGATGCAGGCTTTGCCGAGATCGACTCCATCATCAGTGTTGGCCGTCACCGACGGACAGGAATACGACGCTGCGCGCATTTCCGCAGCACTGTCTACCGGCAAACGCTGGGGAGTGACGCCCGAGTGGTTATGTCGTTGCGGGGGGCTTGCTTTGGATTGGCGCGGCGCATTGGAGCCCGGTGCTACCTGGCGCGCTCTGACTCAGCACTATTGGAGCGGTGCTCAGCCATCCATTTCTGATTGGCAGCCAAAATGGACGCTGGAGTCCCTTTGTCTTGCCGAGTCACTCTTGTGATGCTTATTTTATGCTTGCTGGCCGCTTCTGCAGTGGGGTTATTGCTCTATCTCAAATTCGCACCTTATTGGGGGCTGGTGGATCATCCGACCGATCGAGGCCTTCATGACAAGGCGACGGTGGTTGGAGCTGGGATCGTGCCGGTTAGTTTGCTGGCTGCACTGGTGGCATCGGGGCCTCAAGCAGAAGGTGTACGAATGGTGGCTGCGTTCCTTGTGCTGCTGGCCGCGATTGGTCTGACCGATGATCGCTGGGGATTAGCCAGCGGTTTGCGACTGCTCTGCTACTTGGTTGTGGGTTTGCTGACACCGTGGCTGATGTTCCCAGAATCCGCTTTGTCGGGTGCTGCTTTGATTGCGATGGGAGTGGGTGTTGCTTGGTGCATCAATCTATTTAACTTTATGGATGGCGCGGACGGATTAGCGACTGCACAACTGCTGTGTGTGTCGGTGGGTTTGGGTTTGATGGCTCATTTTAGTCTCTCTGATTATCCCTATTGGGTGGTGTGGTGTGCTTGGGCTGCTACTTGTTGTCTGCCTTTGCTGTGGCTGAACTGGCCTCCCGCTAAACTCTTTATGGGGGACGCTGGTGCTATACCACTTGGTTTTTTTCTGGCGGTATTGGGTTTATTGGCTTTTGAGCAATCGATGTTGCTGGGTTGGGCATGGGTTGTGCTGATGATGCCTTTCTTGCTTGATACCAGCATCACGCTGCTTATTCGACTGTTGCTGGGACAGGCCCCGCACATAGCCCACCGCGATCATGCCTATCAGCGACTTAGCCTCAAGGTGGGCAGTCCTCTGCCGATCACGCTGGGATTGCTGGCAATGCAAGTGGTCTGGCAGTATCCGCTGGCGATACTGATCATCGATAACCAGTTACCGTTAACACTTCTGGTACTTTTGTCGACCATTCCTACGCTTTCAATAGTGGTGTACGCGCGAATCAGCGCTTAAACTAACGCCTCTCTGGATAAACAGCGTCAGTTCCTTGGGACTCGGCTGGGTGGTGAGAGTGGATATACTTAGCAAGATAGCATCGCGTTTTCGAGCGATTGGATTCAGTTCTATTTCTGCCGTGATTTGGCTGCTTGTCCGTCGATCTCCTCCAGTCCCTTTTCACTTCTCAGGCTGGCTTTTACTGGATCTGATGATTGTGGTCGGCGCCTTGTATGGTGCCGCCATCATCGGCACCGATGCACTAGCGCGACCCCTGAACGAAATATGGTTGCTGGGCGTTGGTGTACAGCTGATCGCAACCTCGCTAATCTTCATATTACAGGGCCTGTATCGATCAGTGATTCGATACATGGGACAGCAAGCTGTATGGGATCTGGTCAAAGCGGTCAGCTACTCTACCCTTGCGCTGACTGCGGTCAGCACGGTTACTTCGCTGAGCCTGCCGGGCACCGCGCTGCTCGTTTACTGGCTGCTTCTCTTTGTTGGCATTGGTGGTGTGCGGCTGACGTCGCGCGCTTGGCATCAGATCAGCACCCGCGCGGATGCGCGCCGCGTCATTATTTATGGTGCAGGCGAATCTGGTCGCCAATTGCTCAATGCACTGAATCATGGCTCTGATTACCGGGTTGTTGCTTTTATCGATGATAATCCTGAGCTGCATGAGACCGTGATTAACGGTCGACCGGTATTGGGTGCGGCAGACGTCACAAGCTTGGTTGAAGAACATGTCGTCCGTCAGGTGTTGTTAGCCATTCCCTCTGCATCTCAGGAGCGTCGTCGCGCCATTATTAACTCGTTAGTGGGTTTGCCGGTTCGGGTCCGCACTATCCCCAAAATTTCGGAGCTGATCTCGGGCAATGCGATCGTCAATCAAATACAGGATGTGGATCTTGATGATTTACTCGGGCGTGAGCCCGTTCCGCCTTATCCAGAGCTCATTGGTCGATGCATCACCGATAAGGTCGTTATGGTCACTGGTGCCGGTGGCAGTATCGGCTCTGAACTGTGTCGGCAAATCTTAACCTCGTCGCCAAAAGAGCTGATCTTGCTGGATATATCAGAATTTGCGCTCTACAGCGTCGATCGTGAGATGAAGAGCCTGTGTCAAAGACTGGACCTGCATTTTCCAATCATCACCTTGCTGGGTAGTGTTAGAGATGAACAGCGGCTTGAATCTATTTTTAAAACCTTTTCCGTTGATACGGTCTATCACGCGGCTGCTTATAAGCATGTGCCAATGGTGGAATACAACGTGTCCGAAGGGGTTGCAAATAACGTCCATGGCACATGGAGTGCCGCTTGGGCAGCTCATCGTGCTGGTGTTGGGACGTTTGTTTTGGTGTCCACTGACAAAGCCGTTCGGCCCACTAATGTCATGGGCGCTTCGAAGCGATTCGCTGAACTGATTTTGCAGGGCCTGTCTCAAATTGAGACGCCGACACGCTTTTGTATAGTGAGATTCGGTAATGTACTGGGCTCATCGGGCTCCGTAGTCCCATTGTTTCGAGAGCAAATTAGCAGTGGTGGCCCCGTTACGGTGACTCATCCGGAGGTGTCTCGATACTTTATGAGTATTCGTGAGGCCGCCCAACTCGTTTTGCAATCGGGCGCGCTGGGCACGGGTGGTGATGTCTTGGTGCTGGATATGGGAGAACCGGTAAGAATTGTCGAGCTTGCAGAGCGCATGATCCGCCTTAGCGGATACGATGTGGAGCGTGACAATATGTTCGGAGAGCACATCGATCTTGAGTACATCGGACTGCGACCGGGAGAGAAGCTCCACGAGGAGCTTCTGTTAGGTACGACCGTCACTGGAACAGGGCACCCCATGATCATGAGGGCGGAGGAAGATGCTTTCGATTTTGATGTGATCGAAGACGCGGCACATCGCCTATTGAGAGCCTGTGCTGAAATGGATCTGAATGTCGTTACGTCGCTGCTGACTGAGCATGTGATGGGCTTCTCGGGTCATGAGCCGAGGCACGATTTCGTGTGGGTTAAGCAAGGCCGAGTCGGCAAGCGCGTTCGCAAGGTGTTAGAGGCTGAAAATGTGACGCCGATCCGCCCTGAATTGATGGGCCCTCATCAGGGCACAGGCTTAGTGAGAGATTGAATCCTTCGAAGCGGGTCTGCAAGGTGCCGTCGGATCCTGTGACAAGAGCAGGGTCGATTCTACGCAAGTAAACCCGCTATCCTTTGACCGCCGCTATGGCTTGCTGAATGTATTGAAAGCATCCTGTGCGTTTCAAGTTTTACCGTCATCTGTCAGGAGTTAAGGCATGTCCATGATTGTGAATCGTCGCGATATCGATTTTTATCTATACGAGCTGCTCGACTTAGAGGGACTCCTCAAGAATGATCGATACAAAGAGCATGATCGCGATACGGTCACCGCCGTACTCGATCTGGCACAGCAGATTGCCGAGGAGGCCTTTTTACCTTGCGCTGCGGAGCTAGACGAGCACGAACCTGTTTTTGAAGCAGGTCGTGCGGTCACACCCGATAGTCTGAAAGCCTGTCTTAAGACGTTTATCGAGGCAGGATTGCCCGCCGCGACATTTGATGCCTCATTAGGGGGCATGCAGCTGCCTATGTTAGTGGCTAACTTCATGCAGGGCATTTTCCAAGCCGCGAATGGTTCGGCGGTCGGTTACATTTTTCTGACCACTTCTAATGCCCACATGCTGGAAGCCTGTGGTAGTGACGCGCTACGAGCGCGTTATCTACCCCCGCTCGTCGAGGGGCGTTGGTTTGGCACCATGTGTCTGTCTGAACCTCATGCCGGATCGTCGCTTTCTGATATTCGTTGTATGGCTGAGCCGCTTGGTGATGGCAGTTTCAGCCTCACGGGCACGAAGATGTGGATTTCAGGTGGCGACCAAGACGTCTCTGAAAATATTGTTCACATGGTGCTGGCTCGAACGCCTGGAGCACCGGCGGGCGTAAAGGGCATTTCGTTATTTTTAGTGCCGAAATATCGGGTGACTGAAACCGGTGAGATAGGCGACTTCAATCACATTGCGCTTGCGGGTTTAAACCACAAAATGGGCCAGCGAGGGATCACCAATACCCTGCTCAATTTTGGTGAGGGTGGTGAGTGCTTGGGTTACTTGGTCGGAGCAGAGCACGAAGGCCTCAAAAACATGTTTCATATGATGAATGAGGCGCGCATCGGCGTGGGCATGGGCGCGGCGATGTCGGGTTTGGCAGGATATCTCTACTCCCTCGATTATGCCCGCAACCGGCCCCAAGGTCGGCATCCGGGAATTAAGGATCCTAATTCACCGATGCTACCGATTATCGAGCATGCGGATATTCGGCGATTGTTAATGGAGCAGAAAGTCACGGTCGAGGGCAGTATTGCACTGCTGTCGTACTGCACTCAGCTGGTTGACCAGCAAGAGATGGCTGAGGACGCTTCCGATAAAGAGCGCTTAACGCTGCTGTTAGAACTGCTAACGCCAGTGGCTAAGTCGTGGCCCTCGGAATACACACTGGAGGCGAATAAGCATGCCATACAGATACTGGGGGGTTACGGTTATACCCGTGAGTACCCAGTTGAGCGCCACTATCGCGACAATCGTCTCAATCCGATTCATGAAGGGACTCACGGTATTCAAGGTATGGATCTCTTGGGCAGAAAAGTGAATCTGGCGGGTGGCGTCACGCTCTCTATCTTTGAAGAGGAGATGCAGCCGGCGCTGCAAGCGGCGGCAG
>ERZ891134.702-NODE-702-length-26180-cov-14.644019_pt1 | contig 26180 bp, 50 predicted proteins | sample MGYA00520888_ERZ891134 | MGnify/ENA primary metagenome ERZ891134 (study PRJEB32303, sample SAMEA104408692) | aquatic metagenome | biome: Brackish water; feature: Coastal; material: water | place: Baltic Sea | collected 2014-10-23 | depth 10 m ... | reverse complement strand
TAGTTCAAGTCTATTCTATTAGCTGTCACAGTAAACGTCTGACCTCTGTGGTTGACTGCCTTGGTGACATTCGAAGTCTTGGTGCCTGATACCGTTTCTGACAGGTTGCCTCTTACGTCTAGGTTGTAGTTGCCATTAACTTTCATATTGTAATCACCATTTACATTGGTATTAAACGTCCCATCTTTGACCACAAGATTTAGGTTGCCTTTGTCCACTTGTATGTTAATATTGGCGTTAGGACCTATCTGTATGTCGTAATGGTTATCTAATTGTCCGTCTTTATTAATGTATAACTTATGCCTGCCACCTATGGTCAAATCTGATTTGCCTTCAATTAATGCTTGCCTTTTACCATAAACTATGTTATAATGGTCGCCTTTAATAATATCGGTCTGTGTACCATCTGGCGATATTTCATATGACGTGCCTGTTCTATGTGCCTCGTATATTCTCTCTGACCCCTTTGTGTCATCATATTCTTTTATATGACCACTCTCTGATTCGTATACGTGATTGTAAGGGTAAGTTGCATTGTAAGGGATTGTAGGTTGTGACCAAGTATCGCCATCTGAAGCGGCAATCTCTGTTGCCTCGTGGTCTTGTAATGAGACCAAATCAAAGTCTGCTGTTGGTATGCCGGTCACCCTTGATAACTTACGCAACTCTAAACTTAAATGCGGTTGACTACCATTGACCGCCAACCTATTTACATCCACCTCATCCTTATAACGAGGGTATATACCATTAGGGTCATAGAAACCTTTAGAAGGAGAAGATAACTCACTTGGTTTACCAGGTAAAGAACCTAATATCATAGGCTCCTGACAGTCTGTGCCGTCTCTAAAGTAACCAAACACCCACGAACCCTCTACAAGAAAACTCGGAGATTGCCCAAGTCCAGATATGCCTGCTGATGTGACTGGCAGGATACATTGTGACCAAGGTAAGTCTGCTGTCGGTAAAACGGTCTTGTCCTGCGTATGGATGCCAAGAGTACGCACCTTCACTCTGCCAAGTTTCTGTGGGTCTTGACGGTCTTCAACTACGCCGTTAAACCAGATGAAGTCGTTAAATCCTAAAAAGTTATTATCTCTGCTCATATTTTTTCCGATATTGCTCGCCTTTTAATACGCTAACCATACGCATTATTCGACCATTTAATTAATCCTTACGCACACCACCTAGATAGTTTACTGTTTGCTTATCTTTCTTGTCCATCAACGCTTTTACTCTACGCAAAGGCGAGTTTAAGACCCTTATAACCTTCTTTAGGCGGTCTTTAAATTTGTCTTGTAAATAATAGAATACCGTAGTTTTCTCTATCAATTCGCCCTTATAGAACCTCTGAAGCTTCTCATATTCTCTCTTATTGTCGGTTGCTGAGCGTATATCCTGTTGGATGCCATTGACTATCTCAAATACTTTTCCTAACATATATTATCTATTGCCTTTCACGGTGGTTTGTGTTATATTATTTAGATGAAGTCTCTCGGTCTTATTATGTTTACTCATTTTCATTGATATGTTCGTTATATGTTCTTCTTTTGCAATCTCTTCGTGAAAGTACCTTATCTCCTTAACTGGTTGCTTACACGCCGGACTCTCGGATTCTCTGTTTTTTCTGTTAGACATATACATCTCCATAGAATTCTTTGTATTGTTCATCATATATATTATAATTGGTGATTGTCCCTTTACCTACGTTGGATAATGCTTCTTCCTCTGTCGGATACGCACTCCTAACGCTATCTTTGAAGCATTTGATGACCATTTCGTGGTTCTGCGTCTCTACATTGACCATATGTTTGATTGCCATTATCAAATATCTACCACTTGTATATGGGTTGTTCTCTTCTTGTTCACCTGGTCCTACTGGTCGCATAAGTGGTGTGGTAAATGTAATGACATCACCTGCTGTCAACAATGTATTACCATATACTAATAGTGATAGATTTGAATTACGCATACCTTGTTTCATACTGATTCTTGCTGATAAGCCTGAAGTTTCACCACGGTTTTCATAATCATTGTGTATCTTGGTTGTGGCACTCTTGACCATTAATTTACTATCAAACATTTGTGTTAAAGGTTTTCTTGTGTCATCATATTCTACGTTCTCTGGATATAATAGACCTGCCTCTCTTCTCATTTCCATATGGGGTTGTTTCTTACCCTTTTCATTATAATCATATGTTGAAGTGGTGATTGTCTTGTTAAAGGCGTCGTGTGAAATCGTCTTACTTGCATATAAACCATTAAAGATATTATCAAGTGTGTTAATAGGTTTATCATACTCATATTTGATTACATTTGATAATCTACGTTCTATGTCTTTCAATTCTGGTGATTTTGGATTGTCTGTGATAGATGAAATCAATGAGGTGTATTTCCATTTCGGGGTCACCTCACTACCAATTTGACCTATTGCCATCATACTTGCGACACTTCTAAAATAATACCCTTGACTTGTCTCATAGAAAAGATAACCTGCATTTTCAGGATAGTTTTTAGGAATAGCACTCTTAGCAAGAAGTTGTATTGCTTGATAAGGATTTAAATTAGGTATCACAATCTTTGGGTTTGTTCCTGTTGGCTCAAAGTAAAATGGTTTCTCTGACTTCAGGTAATTACGTAATATATCAGCAACACCTTGTTCTACTGGTCCTGTGTATGCCTTACTAATTTTGGTAATAGAATTACGATACATTTCAGGCGAACAAAAGAATATCTGATACAGTTGTGCCTTATCGGTATCGGGGTCTCTTCTTACATTGTCTACCTTATAGATTTGTAAGGGAATGCCATTGACTTCGGTAAAGTCATAACCTGGTGTGCCTGGTGAATTAAATTTTAAAGAAAGTCTTTCAAGACCTGTAATAGGCAACATAGTTCTTATATCTTGCATATCATATACAATCGCACTACCGACCACGTTGTTGGTCATAATGTCTTCAGCGATTTCAAAGTTGTATAGAATACCTTTTATATCAAGTTTTCTTGGTAAAGATTCTTCTTTATCAAACTGATAAGATAAGATAGCTATTTCTTCAAGGTTATATTGACCAACTTTGTCAAATGTATCTCTATCGTTTTGTGCCATATCATTACAATCTAATTAAATTTCTAAATTCATCAATAAAACTATTTAAGTATCCTGGTGTTAATAGTTTAATCTGCCTCTTCTTATCTTGTTCTCTTCTTTCGTATTCTATATTTGATACTGCGCCTGCACCTGGCTCATCACTATTACATTCTATCTTATGTGAGTAATCACTAGGTCCATCACCTTTTTGTTTACCACTTTTTTGTGTAATCTCGTAATGGTGTATTGCCTCTACGTTATCGTATTTGTCAGCAACATACTGTTGAAAATTGTACTCATCTAATGGCCAGTCGTAAAATCTGTTGACTACATTATTTAATAAACATACAACCCAAAAATAATCTGTACTACCATATACTTTGTATGCAACTGTTTCAGGTGAATCTCCTTCAGGTACATCAAAACTATCATAGAGAGCAAGGTTATTAGCAATCTTACTTCTTACTTTTACTCTTCTCCATATATCAGTAATATCTTTTGTGTCACCATTGACACCTGTTATATTATATTTGATTGTAGGAAATTCATTAAAGTATTGCATTATGCACCGTCCCTAATGTCTGATTTACTTAATACTCTGTCTTCACTAAATGCTACTGTTAACTGTGTGTGAACAGGTTGACCATCAGGAAAGAAACTAGGTTGTCCATCAGGAGCATAATCAACATCTACACCTGTACAATAACAAGCAGATATTTGATTTAAATTTGTATTGACATCACCTTTGTACATATAACTAATTCTAAAATAGTTTGGTATTCCAAATAAGGCACCTGATTCACCATTTAATGATGGTGATGAATTGTATTTAAATATTTCTATAATTTTTCTTACTGCCTCTGCCTCTTTCATATTTCTAGGCCAAAAATCAAATGTGTATGTAAACTGTCTCATACCAGGTCCATTATAAAATAATTCATTTCTAGGATTAATGGCAGTTCCACTTCTTTTCATAATAAATTTAATAGGGTCACCTAGGCCTGCTAATTGTACTGCTGAGCCTAACATAGTCTTACCTGTTTTCAATGCTGAATTTGTACCTGCACTTAAAAATGATTTAATTTGGTCTGCACTTGAATCAGTAGAAAGACCGTTACCCAAAGCCGCCTCTATATCTCCTGCAACACCAGTTTCTTCGGCACCATAGTCTTGTGAATAAGTTGCCTTAATAGTTTTTGGCATATACAATGCAATAGCAGATGTTGTAATAGATTTGTCTGAAACTTTTGATGTAATTTTTTTACCTGGTTTACCTTGACCACCAAGTAAAGATGATGTTTGAGGACTATAACCTATAAAACCTGATTCAAATATCATATAGTGTCCTAATTCTGTACTACCAAGGTCTAATGGATATTGTACAGGACTGAATGATAATGGATTTTCTATCAGTTGTTGACTTGGCGCACTATCAATATTAAATGGTGATTTTTTCTGCAATTGAGCAGCCATTTTACCAGCTGACTGTGCCGTGTCTTGTGAAGCAAAACGATTAATCGTATTTGCTAAGAACGGTGTAGATAGATTACTGATTGCGTTTTTTAACTTTGTGAATGCCATATAAATACCTTTATCAATATTTATATAGATTATAGGTACATTATGGCAAAGAGTTATAAAGGGTTATATAAACCCACCCACCCAAAGAAATACGTAGGCGACCACACAGGTATTGTATATCGTTCTTTATTAGAGAGACGGTTTATGCGTTATTGTGATTTAAATGAAGATATATCATTTTGGGCTAGTGAAGAATTAGCAATTAGATATTACAACCCTCTTACAAAAAGATTTCATAGATACTTTCCAGATTTTATCATTAAGACCAGTAATAATGAAAAGTTTATGATAGAGATTAAACCTTATCGTCAATGTGATAAACCAAAAACCCCCAAGAAGAAGACCAAATCTTATATGCGTGAGAGTTTAGAGTATATCAAGAACAAGGCAAAATGGTCAGCAGCAGAATCTTATTGCTCTGACAATGGTCTTAAATTCAAACTAATTACAGAAAAAGATTTAGGTAAATATTAAGCAGCTGCAAAAGCGTGTCTGTCGTGATAAGGGTCTACGCTTGTGTCTAATTTACCTGCGTGTGTACTACTAGAAGCCACATTTGTTTGAACAGGTGCATTTGTCTGATTTACAATATTAGTGACTGGTGCTTGATTGTTAGCAATAGGTTTAATACTACTCGCTTGAATCTTTGCTTGTCTTTGAAATTTATCGTCTTGTAGCATTTTGTCATCTGGTGACATCATTTCATCTGGTGCTGTTTTGTATTTGGCTATGTAATCTTTATTTTTATTATCAAATGTAATCTTTTCATTCATTAATTTATCAAGCATTCTTCTACGCTTTTGCTCTTTTTCATCCATATTTTTCAAATACTCTAACTGACCATCTGTATCTAATTTATTATATTCGCCAAACTCCTCAGGTGTTAATATACCTCTTGTTTGAAAACCGTTATTGTTAATTCTAGCTTCACCATATCCTTCACCTGCAACTTCATTAAATGCCTCGTTCATAGTAGCACCGCCACCTGTCATTCTTTCTCTTTGCATTCCTGTAATACTATCATCAACATATTTACCTTTTACACCTGTTTCATCAATTCTCTCACCAGCCGCTTTTGTAGCTTCTGTTTCAAATTTCATTTTATCTTTGACAAATTTAGGTAATGGTAAAGAGTCAATAATACCATTAACAACAGTTTTTATTCTATCACCTATACCAGCAAAGAAGTCAATTATTGGTGCAAACATATTTGTCACGAATCCTATAAATTTATCTGGTAAACTGGTTAGAAAATCTTTTACATTATTAAATACATTCATAAACATTTCACTAATACTTGTAAAAAGGTTACCAAAAAATGTATGAATTGAATTAACCATATTATTCCAAGGTTCAGCAATCAGATTAACTAGGTCCATAAACAATGGTTTTAAGAAATTTACAATCATTAATGGCACAGCAAATATTACCTTTAAAATACTTTCAAATATTTGACTTAAACCATCCATAAAGTCAACTGAAAATAGTTTTATAAAACCATCTATAAATCCCTCTACTATACCAATAACAAATGATATTGCTTCACCAATACCTTTAATAATACCTTTGATTAAGAAATCACCAATCGCCATAAGTACATCAATAGCAGGTTTTAATTTAACATATAAAGCTTTAATCTTGTCTAATGCCGGTGCTAATGCTTGTGCTATCTCATCTGCATATTTGTATAATAATGTTGCACCTAATATAAACGCACCAAGAGGTCCAAATCTACCAAAAATTTTAACAAGAAATCCTGATTTACTAAAGAACGCTAAGATTGGTTTAAATATCTTTGATATGAAACCAACACCAGGTAAACCAGCAAAGAAAGAACCAATTGCTTGTAGTTTGCCTCTGCCTTCTTTTACATCATCTTCAGGTACTTTTATACCAGCAGAACCAGGTGCTAACTCGTCACCTGCACTTTCTTTTGCAAGTTCATTAGCCTGTTCACGTTCCCTTCTTGAAGCGTCTTTGTCAAACGTTAACATATCGCCTAATTTAGTAGCAACTTCTTTAATACCTCTCACAGCTTTGATTTGTAAATCTCTTAACTGTTCAAGTATTTGTACAGAGCTATCTGTACTTGTAGATAATACAGAAGCACCACCTCCTACTAAAGCACCACCAACAACTTTCTGTTGTGATTCTACTACAGCAAGGGCTGTTGATTGTATTGCGTCTTTTGTTTCGTTATCAGGCATTTTCTTTTCTCTTTACTACTTTTTTTGTATGTTTGATGATTTACCATTAACATATAAACCAAACCAGGCAGCGCCAGCACCAACGACAACAGATACAAAACCTGCTTGAGCGTTGTTAGGAGCGTCTAAAGCCATAAACCAAGTCATAGTTTCATAGAATACTAATCCATATAAAACCATCATTAGTCTAGGTACTGTTCTCCAGTTTGATAAGAATTGAGGTAGTTCTTCTTTTAAAAACCACCATAACCATTTTACTTTGTCAATAAAATTTGTTTTCATTTCTTCTATCATCTGTTGTTTCTCTCTCTTTGTTTTTCTTGTTCTTCTTTAATATAAGCAATCAAAAGATTAACATATATTTCCCTCTCCCAAGGCAGCATACTCCCTAACTCTGTTAAAGAATATTTATGATGTTGCATTAAAGCAAAATTCACTTCATAATGATTTTGAAGTGTGTCGTGTGAGAGGGCTATCCGAAAAAATCAGTTAGTCCTGACAACGTTATTTCACTCTTAACGTCTGTTTTAGGGTTTACAACTTCAAAGCTATGTCTTAACTTTGGCATTGTTTCATAAAACAATTGTATTTTCTTAAATGCAACACTAGACATACTCTCTACGAATTTGTCTAAATCTTCTTTAGTATAGTCAGACGCAAGATGTGTTTTTTCACCTTCAAACACCTGATAGATACCTTTTGAAATCATATCAAATAATACATTACTGTCTGCACCTTTTGAATAATCTTTCGTAGGGTCAATAGAATTGATAGTAGGGTATTTCATAATAATACCGATATTCTTATCTTCATCTACCATAATCTTATTACTGTGTTTGTCGTCAACGTGTACATCAATTTTAGAAATATCAACTTCTACATCAACATATGTTTTCTTATCGTCTGGACACAAAATCTTTAGTTTTGCAATTTCACCAACTGACTTTGAACGAATTTGTAAAAATACATATTCTAAATCAAATGTCGGTAGTTCATCAACATTTAAAGCACCAAATGTACAAACTTTAATAATATCTTTTAATGCTTGTATAGTCTGCTTCTGGTCTTGCGATTCAAGAGCCTGCAATAAAACTTTTTCCTCTTTCACCTGAAAGGGTCTAAAGCTAACTGCAACGTCTGTTGATGGTAACGTCAACTCAAACTTCGCTGTTTCTAATATAGGCAATGCCATAATATTATCTCCTTATTAATTATAAAAATGGTGGAAATACTCTTCCACCGGTAACTCTACCAATTGGTAGATTTCTCTTCGTAGCATTTAATACATCACGTCCTGCTCTTCTTATTTCAGGAGGCAATTTGGATAATACGCCACCAAATAATCCAAAATCTTTACCAGCTTTAATAGTTGGTACATCACCAAATGATGAACCTACTGTTGCACCCTCAATTTGGTCAAGTGTCAAGTTAGTCCATCTTCTAAAGTTCATAGTAATTGGTATACTAACACCTTGGTCATTTGAACCATAATTATATTCAATACCTGATATAGTTTGAGGATAACATTCGTGTAATCTAACTCCGTATGTCACTCTATCTTTATCCATAGCTGCTTCATACTGACCTAATTGTAATATGTCTATACTACCAACATATGTATCATAGTAATTCATATTGTGTGTAGTAAAATCAAAAACCTTTTTCTGCCAATTTTCAAAGAACATTCTTTGTCTTAAAAACTTGTCACCGTAGAATGACATTTCTACTTTACCTTCAAAACCATATGCATATGGCATTTCTCTTTTTGGTCCATATGTCAGGTTACCAGCTGTTTGTATGTCTCTGCTCGGCATTGTAACCTTATCACACATCATAGCAACGTTTCTAGTCATATTGATTGATTCTAAATCGTTATTACCACCGGCAGTACCACCACCGTGTTCACTTGCTAATAGTTCTTCTTGTGTTAAATCTTTTCTTGCAGGTGGATTTAATAAGACTAAAAACCTATTTGGTCTTGCTAGACCTTCACCTTCGTTTACTGTTGCAATAAATCTATTAATAGTAGATTCAGGATTACCACCTGGTTTTCTACCTAATCTTTCATCAGCGTTGACATTATCAAGTGACCTATCTCTAGGTAAACCTATTCTAATATCATAGTTACCAATTCGTCTGCCCCCACGTAAAATTGCCATTAGATTTTTCTCCTACTATCAGCAAATACTTGACCAAGACTTGCCTTTTTAAATTGTGCTACTGGTAAATAAATTGCAATAGCCATTTCATCTACATCAACTCTTAAAAAATTACTTCGTACATAACGCCAAAGGTATTTTTTAATTGCTGGTTTAATCATACCAATATTTTTTACTGCGTCATACGTGACTTGTAGTCTAGTTGACTGGTCATATTTAGTATTGCTGGCAAACTGTTGTAGTTGGTCTAATAATTTATATCTAATACCATAGGGCAAATAGTGAAAGTTTAAACCTATAAAACCACCTCTAAATGTGTCAATAGGTAATACTAACGGAAATACGTCATAGAATGGTAGTTTTGCTTTTGTTTTTGGGTCATATGCAAACAAGGCCATTCTGCCGGCACTTGGTCTACCTAGTAATTTACCATCTTTCATTAATTTACTAGACGTTGCTCTGTCTGATATTAATGAAGCTGCATTACGGTACCAAGAAGCAGATTTAAACTGATTTCCTTGTAAGTCAACAAGTGGATTAAATATATTTACCATACCACTATTTATAAGAAAACCCCTAGCGATTTCTCGCTAGGGGTCGTAGTTGTGATTTGAGAGAGATTTGTTTAATCTTCGTCTGCCAATTTACTAAAGTAGGACATTGTATCGTCCTCATCACTAGCTGGCGTTGATTTAACATCACTTCCACTAGGCACAGATGTTGTAGTATGTGGTGGGAGGTCAACATTTTCTACTGTCTCTGTGTTTCGTTGTCCCATAATTACCCTATTCAGTTTCTCTTTGAGTTCATCATAGGTCTTAAAATTACTAGGGTCAACAAAAGGGTTTAGAGGGTATTGCTTAGACCAAATAGATTTGATGTCTTCATCATTCTCTTTGATTTGGCTAACACCTTCAAATTCAGACTTATCGTAATTCCAATAGCCATCAACTTTTCTGATTTTCAGTTTAAAGTTTGCACCTTTCCAAAAGTCAAATGGGTTGATTGGTGTTTCATCTTCAAACGCCGGTTGCATTGCTTCGGTAATCTTATCAAAGATTTTCTTACCAAACTTGAACAACTTAACTTGGCCTTCGTTCTCTGGATGTTTCGGGTCACTAACGATAAGAACGTTAGCATAGTATGACAATTTTCTTTTTCTCTTACGAGCAATTTCTTTGTCACTATCTACACCAGTATTCCATAGTCTAGTGTTCTCTTCACTAACTGGATCCTTTTGATTCAATGTAGTTAAAGAGTTTTCAATAAACCAACCGCCTTTATCTTGGAATGCGTGTGACCATACTCTTTGCCAAGGCATTTCTTCACCACTTGTAGCAGGTAAGAAACGTAGAACAGCATAACCATTACCAGTTTTATCTAGTTCAGGTTTCCAAATTCTTTCATCTTGGTATTTGTTTTTAGAATTACCAGAGGTCTCTGGTTTTTCGCTTGATTGTTCTAGCGCCTTTGTAATTTTATCAAAGTTGCTAGCACTTGATTTTAAGCTTTCAAAATCCATATTATATCTCCTTTGTATTTAATATGTTCGTTGTATTTGTGTGACCTGTTTTATCGGCCTCATTAGTATTTATAATAGTTTTACTCACTCTTTCGCAAATATTCCATTACATTCTCTGGTGTTGACTCTACATAGGGGTCATCATCTTTACCCTCGTTATTAATTCCTGGTTCTTGCCAAAACTTCTCGACAACACCATTATTAATAACAGCCATATATCTCCAACTTCTATTGCCAAAACCTAAATGGTTTTTACCAATCAACATACCCATAAATCTAGTAAAGTTTCCTGAACCATCTGGTATCATTTTGACTTTTTCAATTCCCATATGTTGTGACCAAGCGTTCATCACAAACGAATCATTTACTGAAATACAATAAACTTCGTCAATGTCAAACTTCGTGATTCTGTCATAATGTTCTTCAAAGCTTGGTAGTTGCTCAGACGAACAAGTAGGTGTAAATGCACCAGGTAAACTGAACAAAACAACTCTTTTCTTTTTAAAGATACTATCTGTTGTTAAATTTGTCCATTGACCACCAATAGCACAACCACCATCTGTTTCAACCTCATCACCTTCTCTTACTCTAAACGTGACTTTTGGTATTTTAAATCCTTCGTACATTCTATTCCTTTATTTTATTTTCTTTTAAATATTTTTTATAACCATCAGCCCATTGTTTTGCTGATACTTTTTTTGGTATTGACTTTTCAATAAGATAATCTCTGTATCTATTCATTAGTTCAATCATATTTGTAAGTATTCTTATCATCATATATGCCAATATATCAAACTTTCTCTAAATTGTCAATGCTGGAATAATCAACATAGAATAAATTTGGTGTACCTGCCCATTCATCTACGTGGTTATTAACATTATCTTTTAAGTTCAAATCTCTATTTACTTTGTAAAATGTGACATCTGGATTCTCTTTGAATAGTGTCAACCATTGATTTACCCAATTTACGTGTGGAGTAGGACCATTCTCTTTGGCAACATAATGTTTTGTGCCTTTGTAGATATTATTAACTGTTGGTTTAGTTGATTGTAAGTCGTGGCCTATTAAAAATACCTCTGTTGCACCTAAATGACAAGCAACATAACCACTAGATGGACCTGTTGCCCAACCCTTATCTTTACCATACATTATATCTGTTAAACTTGTGGTTCTATCTTTAGTTGGATGTATCCAAGATACTTTAATTTGACCTGTGCTAATATTCTTTTCAATTACTTCTTTATTCTTCTTGATAATATGTGCCACACCCTCTAGTTTTGAGCCGTGAAATACAAACTCTTTAGATAGACCTTTATTGTTTTCTGTTAGTACGCCTTCTTTTCTGATTAAATCAATATCTTTACTAGATACATTACCTTCAACGACCATTTTATACATCTTTTCAGGTATCTTGGTCCAATCTCTAAAATAACCTTGAATATGATTACAAATACCACTATGGTAAATTTCGTGCATTACGCCGTGGTCAACAGCACATATTACATCTGGTGTAAAATCTCTGTGAAGAGCATTACAACCAACAATAGTTCCTAATACTCTTAATCTTTCTAAATCAAAACCAACTCTTGATTCACCATTGCCTATACAGAATACTCTCATTGTACATAGTGTCCTATTACACCCATTAAATATATTGCTAATGATACTGCATTAAGAACAATCAATGCTCTATCGTGCCATAACATTCCTACAATCAACCAACCAAGTACACCGACACTTGCAACCATAATATTATATGGAAATAAATTAACAGACGCCAACATCATACCAACAATTAAAAATGCACTTGCAGCCCACTTAATATACCAAGATAAATCACCTTTTGGTGTAATCTTTTTGAATACTCTACTACTATTCAACTTCTTAATCTTTTCGTCTAGTTTCTCTGTAATCGGTTTAATCTCACTCATTTAAAAATACATCTTTCATAATCATTTTCGCCTCTGTCACATTAAAGTTCAAGAACGGTGTTAATCTCTTCATTGTACCAGAGATTTTAGGCCATACAACCTTTTCATTAATTTCTTTATCCCAATTTTTAAAAAACGACAAATGTTTGTTGAGATATATGGCGGTCTGGAAGTTAATTTTCCTTTGTATAAGTAATCGTAGCAATCTAGGATGTTGTCCATTAGGTACGCCAAAACCATCATCAAACCGAATACGCTTAGAGATAAAATCATCATTAATCCGAACACAATCGTCCCGAAAATGATACTTAAATGATTCATTATATTTTCTGTACTTGGTAAAATTTTCAACACTTTCATTTGTAATTAAATCACCTATCCAACTATCACCATTAAGAACAAAATTAGCAACAAAATAATCCAAAATATCTCGTTCATTATATCGCTTAGATAACTTATGAAAAAAATATCTATCTTTTCTTTTAGTGAACGTATCCAATTTAGCATTACTTTTACCTCCATATTTTATATAATCATAACTATCTGTTGTAAAGTGGAGTTTGACACCCAAGTATATTTTATACACATCAAATCCGCCATACATTAACTTTTATCCCTGGTTTCATCATAACCATAATCTAATACAATGCTTAACAATGCAAATATAACACCTATCGTAATCAAACCCCATAAAGCAGTTTCGGGTTCCACAAACAACATATGATATAACATTTCTAAGCCATTCATACAGGTAGAGTACCACCTTTCTTAATCTTCAGCATATTGGCATTTAAAGCCTCTGCTTTGATTCGTTCTTTGAGAGATTTTGATATTAGTCTTGAAGTAGTTTCTATTTCAATCTTATGTTCTTCACAATACCACACTACGGCATCCAGATAAGAAATAGGTCTTTTCTCTTTGACTATGTTATTAATTATTTGAGTAAATTCTTTTGAGTTCATATTATATAATATATCACTTATTCTATTAAATGTAAAGCGTGGATTGTTTCTGTTTCGAAGTACAATCCACAAAACTCAAAGCAGTGATTAAGCTGCTAATGCAAAGTTATTATCGTTTGCGTTTAATTAGCATTTAAGGTTGCCACCTATTAATCTCTTACAAATTTCTCAACATCTGTCGAATCCTATATCAGCCCCATCAAAAACACTTTGCCGTTCTCTCACGATACTAGACCAAGTGTTTATGGTGGAGCTGTCCGGAACTGCCCCGGAGTCCAGTCTGTCTACCATATTTGTCGTCAACGACTAATTCTTATGTACTCTTTTTAGGTATTACTTGTAAATCAAAAGAGTGTGATACTATACAACTTTCTTGTCCTGTCGGACTAGTAAGTACAATCAATTTTTCAGTTCTATCTGCGTTTACAAACGTATAAACATAATACGCTACAGGTGCTTCTTTTTGAGCACCTTCTTTTGCCATAGACATTGATTCAATTACAAAACCAAATTTCATTACATATTGATTTACAACTTCACTTGGTCCACATTGAGCAGGTAAACTCATTTGTGTCATTTGTGCCTTTGCTGTAAATGCTATTATGGTGAATAACAAAACTAATATTAATTTTTGCATTAAAGCCTCCCTAGGACTTAAAAAGAGGTCTTACTATAAATCGGCAGTAGTTTTGGTTTCTTTATTAAGTTCTTCATAATATTTATAAAAGTCCTTAATTGCTGTCTCTAGGTCTGACGTATATGTCGCTTTATCTTTTACAAATGGTTTCATAGAACCATCTTCTCCTGATTGAAGAATAACGATTTGTTCTATGGGAGTACCGAATAGCTCTTCATACATAATAGCATAGGCAGTACATTGTAAATAATAACTATGATTCCAAGAATCAATACGTTCTTTATTAGCAGTTTTGAAGTCAATCACAGATAGTTTACCATTGTATTCTGCAATACAATCAACTTGACCAGCAAGGGTCAGTTTGTGTGAGTACATAATCTTTTCAAGACAATGAATATTATCAATCTGGTCAAGATATGGTTTCATCAACTTAAACATACCAAGTGGTAATACATCACGAATTGCCGGTGTCTCACCTTTTAGATATTGTTCTACGAGTGTGTGTACAGCTTTACCTCTACGTGCCGCTCTGGCCATTTCCCATTTGGCAGCTGCTTCACCAACATTTTTACGCCATTGTTCTAAACCTGGTTTCTTTTGAACACCTAAAATTGTGGTTACAGATGGATAGTTTTTACCGTCAACTTGGTAAAATCTAAAACCACCTTGATTCATTCCCTTTGTTTGTGGGAATTTACTCTCGTCTAATTGTACAAAATTTTTCATTATATCGTTCCTTGTAGGTAATTTAATATTAAAGCTAATATTGATAAACCAACACCTAGACAAACAAGTCCAAGTACGTATTTAGCTATTTCTAGTGTTTTTTCTGTCTTTATCTTTTTCATCATATATACATTATATACAGTTTATATCACAATGGCAAGCCTAATTCGACCTATAATCCATCATATGTTCATTAATTAAGTCAGGAGAGTTTCTTAACTCTTCCCTATCTTCTTTTCAGCTAGGAACATAAGACTCATAACAAGTCTTGTTGCTTTCATTCTTATAAGCACGTAAGATTTCTTTACGGTTTTCACCATCACTACGATACGAACAATGTACCCATCCAGAGTTTGGTTCATCCAAATTGTGGAATTCCAAAATCATCTGGTCAAAATCACAACTTTCAGAAATCCATTTTACTAGTTCAGCATTGCTTAATCCAAACACCTCAAAATCGGCCGCCTGGCCTTTAGCGTGTTGTGAATTTGTGCTTGAGCCAATGGCTACACACAATTCAGGACTACGATACCCACTTGAAATGGTAACAACTTTACCAAAATGGTCTCTTACTTTTTGTAATACGTTTTCACACAACTCTTTCAAGTTGTTCATATGGTCTTCGCTAGGGTTATTATTAATACCCTTACGTACAGCTGTTTGTGAAGCTGTCATTTCTTTTAAACTAAAATTGTTTGATAGTTTCATTTTAATCCCTTGTAATTTTTAATAGTTTCTCAATTTGAGCCTTAATGATTGGCGCTCTGTTTGGCCAATGTATGTAAGGTTCATCACTCTTCATTAAATTATATAAAAAAGGTAATATTAACTTTTCTATATCTTTGAATCTGGTTAGAGTTTGTTCGTCATTTACTTCTTTAGTGATAGTATCTTTTTCTGCCACTATCTGCATTATCTCATTCATCATTGATTTGATAGATGAAACATCTGTCTTTACCTTTGCCAATTCTATATTAGAGGTTTCAATTACTTTAGGGTCAACACTAGGTGTTGACTCTGGTGCATTAGAAACTGGTGTCATACCCCAATCATCATCAATATCAAAACCACGCATATAATCTGGTAAATCTTTTGTCATTACTTTCCTTTACGTTTACGGTGTTTTTCAATCACCTGTTTTGTTTTAATTTCTTTGATTGACTTCTTGCCAAATCTGTCTGCAAAAGGACTAGTTGGGTGTGCCTCTGCAATTCTGGACAAGTTCTCTTTCCAACCAGAGTCATTCTTAATACCTGTACCACTTACAATATTTATCTTTGTGATAAGTTGTTTAATGTGTTTGTTTTTCTTCAAGTATTCTTCTTTATCAGATATAGAATAAAACTCATCAAACACTTTACCGGTTTTAGTATCTTCAAAAGTATAACTTGGCATTACCCTTGACTCTTTAATGGGTCTCTAAAAGTAAAATACTTATTAAGCATTTCTAATTGGTCATCATAATCAGCAATAATCTTTAATTCTTTTTCAATTTCAGTTAATATATCACCGTGTTCACCGATACCTACTGCTTTGGTCAGCAACACTTCAATATTTACTTTATGTTTCTTAATATGTCCTTCAGCGTGTGCTTTAAGAGCTTCTATCATTTCATTTCGCATTTCTTTTCTCCTTTAATATTCTTCCATAATTAGGCCATCCAAATTTATCAGGTGACTCGTTAACGTATCTCCAACGAATAACTCCTGTCATAGGATTTCTTTCGTAGATTTTAGGTTTAGATGTATTGTTCTTCAGCTTCATTGTCTATTATTTTGCCCTCTATATACCATTCTGGTGTTTTAGTAAACTCCCATTTTGCAAATCTTTTCTTTTCTAGTATATAGTAGTTTCTATAACTAGCTACTGAATCACCATCAACCTTACAATGGTCAGGCATAGCAGGAGTTGGTTCTGTTGCAATCTTATTTAGTTGTATATTCATAGGTGTATGTTTTAGTATATCACCTAACAATTCAATTGTCTTGTGATTAGTAGTATGACCGTATCTCAATTGCCATTGTTTATGTAATGCCATCATATGTCTATACAACCACATATAATTGTATGCACTTTCCATAACCCATAATGTACTAGGGTGTCCTGTGTGACAAGCCAAGTATAAAGTTTTTTCTAGGTTTGAGTTAGGGTGCAACCATCTTTTAATATTACGACCTTTTTTAGTTTTGCCTGTGTACTTGGTACCGTCTAACATTCTATGAGCAGTAGATAACATTTGTGCTGATTCTACAATCATTTTTGGTACGTGTTTATCACACATCATTTCAGCTGCTGTCACAGGTGATTTATCTACATAAAAAATATTCATATTAGTCCTTTAGTGTAAGTGTTTATTATATAAGTCTGGTCTATCATACTTTTTGCACAATGTTTTAAATGTATTGAACCAAAAGTCTTTAGACCAATCTGTTGTTGAGTTCTTGCAAGCCGTAGCTGCATTATTAATCAGTCTTTCGATATTATTTTTCATCATATATTTACTATACACCTTTTTCTATCATTTGTCAAGCTTTAATTGCCTAAATTGGCACCATTTGTTATTATGGTTCTAAAGAGTGTGAATTTAGGGTCTTTCCAGTCTACCTTTTTCTCACATTTTGTTTTCCAAATACTATGTGATACACAGGTTGTTTTCATACAACCAACTAGTGTACTACTTAATATCAGTAGGATTAATAGACGTTTCATTCCACTCCATAATTTGGTCTAATTTGATTCGTATTGCGTCAGGATCCAGACCAAGTTCCTGAAGTTCTTTAGTACCCATTTGTCTAAAAAATTCTTCGTAATCTCTATTCTTTAAATCTCTCTTACCTAATTTGTTAAAAAAGTCTTTATAAACTTTTTGCTTATCTCGGTAGTCTTTCGCTCTAGCTTTTGCATTAGTAGCTTCCTTTTGCCAATCTTTTTGGCGCTTGGTACTTTTCTCTGATTCGTCTTTGATTTTTTGTTTTTCTGCTCTGGCATTTTTCCAAGTCCTTAATGATATGTTAGCCGCTATCAATAACAATACTGCTAATGGGTCAAATACAAATATCAATACCATAATGGCGTATCTAACTGCCTCATCAAAATGGTCTTTTGCATTTTCACCATATATCAATTCTGCAATATACTTTAACGGACCAACCTCTGCCTCTATCTTTTGTTGGTCTAATTCAACTGTACTTTTTTCTAAATACAATTCTGAAATCTTTTTCGTACTAGACTTAATCTCTTCTTTGAGTAAGTTTCTTTCTTCTTCTTGTTTACTTCTTTCTTTTAAACCTCTTGTTGCATAGTCATTTTTAAGATATACTTCAATTGATTTATCTAGTTGTAATAAAGTATTCTCTGCTCTACCAATGTTATTCTCTTCTTGTTTAATCTGTTTATCAATCAAACTAATTTGTATTGAGAAGTTGCCCATAGGTTGAACACTATCAAGGTGTGCTTTTGATAAGAAACCAAAAATACCCATAGAAGTAATGAAGATTAAAACTATAACAGCACTCGTTAGATATGCTTTTATAGTTCTAGGTACTAAACTGTTATGCCAATTATTATATAACCAACTGGCGGCTACAAGTTTACCTACTTCCAATGCACTTCCCATTGCTATGATAGGAACATATGCACCTGCAAATATAGTTGCTAAACCCATAATAGAATAACCGGCAGCTATTATAGAAATAGATATAGCACTAAAAAATGTTAATAGTATTGCGAACATAGTATTATTTATCTTACTTTGTTGATTGTACTTTTTCAATCTCTGTCATCATATTGATAACTCTTTTAGCATAGTCTTCGGTTGTAGAAAATGCTTTTAAAGTTTTGATGAGTTTAACTGAATCTAACTTTTGGTTTTTTGCCCACATTTTGGCTCTTAAAACTCTAAAGTCTTCGTAAGCAGGATGCTCATTGAGTAATCTTATATACTCTTTTACTGAATCACATTTAGTATCAAACACTCTTACACCCCAACCAGGCCATTTAGTCATACCCTCTGGTAGTAAATGTCTTGATGTTGATTTAAATACTCTGATACCAAATAGATTGTTTGCCTCTTTAGCAAACCTTGATGTTCCCCAACCAGATTCTAATACTGCTTGACCTACTAACATTTGAATAGGTACTCTCTTGTCAACTGGTGTAGTAAAGTTAAGATAATCAACACAATAACCAAGTTCTTTTACAAACTCATTATTCGTTTTGTATTTCATTTCTTTTGAAACCAAACCTAGGTTTTGTGCCCAAGCCGTGTGTTGTTTTCTTAAATCTTCGTTTGCCCATTTTGTTGATATGGGATTTGGATAGAAAGTTCCTGTAGCAAAGACGGCCACTACAACTATCAATGACCAAAAAAGTCTTTTTGTCCACAACCAAACTCCTGGCAATTTCTTATTAAGTTCGTTTTTTATTTTTTTTACCATACTACCTCTTCATTGCTATGTATTCAAAGCCAGTAATATCATATGGTTCTTGTTCGCCATACTCTGACCAACTACCAACTGAAATAGGTTTCATACGCTTTTGTAAGAACATAATATTAGGATTACTTTTCATAATCTTATTCATATTCTTAAAGATTTTTTCAGATTGTTTTTCTGTAAAGTTAGCGGCTACATCTGTTGACCAATTACCAGTATAATAAGTAATCTTTTTATCTTCACTAGTTTCAAACTTTTCTAGTGTAGTTGGTACTTGATTGATGATGTGCTTTAGATGATGGTCTAGTTCTTTAGTTTTTCTCATTATATATTTTCTCTCACTTGTTGGTTGGTATTATAAGCCAAGACCAAGGGTCTTTGCTCGTTTTTCGAAAGACCAGAATAATGCATTATGATTTCCTGTGTCTCCCAAATTCTGCATTTGATATAGGTGCACCATTTCGTGGCACAACGTATCAAGGAAGTATTGAAAGCTTGGATACTTTGGTAACATTTCAAGATGGTATCTTCTAGTACCTTTTCTCCTCCACTCCCACGTAATAACTTGACCGACACATTTTTGTCTAGCCAAATTTTTGATTTCAACTTCGTTAAACGGTGATAATAAACCGTCAAACATTCCCTCGTTGATATACTTAAAATACTGTTTGATTGCTTTGTATGTAGTTCTATATTGTCTATCGCCAGAGGCATTTAAACCTCTTTTGATAAATTTTTTAACTTTAAGTTTTTTACTTGTGAGTCTTGGCATAAATTAGTCTTTACATTCATAGGAGCCTCCTTCAAGTAATTTGCACTTGTATGCCTTGTCGGCATTTTGCCTCATATTTGCAGCTAAACTTTCCAAGATATTTGGTAAGTTCTTTTGTATAACAAAGGTCATTTCAGTTGCAAAATTGTAAACTAACTTTTGCATTTCTGCCTCTAGTACAGAGGTATCAACGTTACCACCTTGTATGGTAGTTTGTATAACGTGACCAACTACTGCTGTGCTATACTCATCTGCTTTAACTGAATTATTTAAGGCGGTTAAACCAAACCATAATATCGTTAAAAATACTATCAATGTTTTCATAATATAAACTCCTATTAGTTATTTATAGGTACACTATACACCACCGACACACTAAAGGCAAGCACTTTTTATAGAAAAAAGCACTATTTTTATAGATTTTAGAGAAAAATCTTCTCTTTTTACAGATTTTATAGAAATATGTTCTATTTTTGTTCTGGTTTATAGAATTGGTCGTTCCAACCAAACGCTTCTTTGACTACTGATTCGGTTAAACCCTTATATTTCTTGTTCAGTTTCTTATCTTTCATACTTAATAAGACCTCTGCGTCACTCTTATGCAAGCCTTCTAATACTTGAATAAACATAGTTTCTTTTTGAGTTTTTGTAGTTCCAGCGTCAGCGCCTTCAACAAAATGCCATAGTTTTTTTGATTCTATATTCAACATTGTATGTTCAGTACCTAATGGTGCTTCATTAGCAATGTAAGGTGGTGTACCAGTTGGTAGTTGCCATTTGATATTAGGGTCAAATGCACCTTTAAGAATCATTCTTAAAGCAGGAGTATTGTGTTCTCTTAAAACAGCAATCTTCTTTGTTTTGTCTTTAGCGTTATTTACTTTTGTTAAAATTTCTGAAATCAACGGTTCTTGATTTGCGTTGGCGCCTTGGCCACTCTGCATATTTTGTTTAGGCATAATACCTAATCTCTGTTGATGTTCCATAATGTTTCTATCGTCTTGTGCCATAATTATCTCCAATTCGGTTTCTTCTATTATTTATACTTATTTAGGTACTTCTTTTTATACCAATTGTAGTAGGTCTTATCTGTAAAGATTTCTGCTAATTCACTCGCTGGTACTTGGTCACTTCTAATACATTCAGCTAATGTCTCATACTCATAGGTATCAACCTTACGAGTCATCTTACTATTTTTGTTGTTTACACCTATTGTCATAATCGTTCTATCAATTTTCTTTAGTTTAATACTTTCTGACAATGTGTTTTCTCAATGCTCTTACAAGTTCCTCTAATTTGTCTATAACTGATATAAGACTAGGGTCTGTAATATAATTTGTTTGTTCTTTTAATTTATCGTATTCTCTTAATGGTATTGTAACCGTAGATTGTTCATTTTCAAAACTTCTATCATTATCTCTATCATCAACACTTGACATAAAAACCTTTTTGTTAGTTAATTGGAAAGGGCGACTCGAAAGCCGCCCTCTCTTAAAGTAATTATGCTGAGTAAGCTACTTGCTTACCGAATACAGCAGTAATACCAGCTGCGATAACAGCTTTTGATGGTGTTCCTACTCTGTATGAAACGCCTTTTGAAGACCTATTTTCATAAATCATCATTCCTTCGTTTCTTAATTTACCAACCATTGCAGCTGGTGATTTAAGGTCGTAAGTGTTTCTTAATTGTTTCCAAGAAACATCTGAACCTTTTGAAAAAAGATTTCTAATCTTTTCAGTTTTAGTTAGCTTTGTATTAGCCATAGTTTTATCTCCTTTAAAGATATTTGTTATTAAGTCAAACATAATTGTTCTCCTATCATTGTGTTAAGGTCACTACACCATTCAGAGTACACAGCGAACATATGTTGTGTGTCCTCCCGAATTCTTTAATCATCATCTAAATCAAAGTCTGATTCAAACATATCACCACCTTGCCTCAAATAATCTAACTCTTTTTTTAGGTCTTTAGATAATCCTGTAATTGGTCTTCCAGGTTTACTTAAAAACATATCGTAAGTAATCTTAGCAGTTCTAAAATTACCATCTTTGTTAATCTTTAGGTCTACCATCTTCTCGCTCAACAATTGAGCTGGATGTGCCATATCAAAATCTCTATACAATAGACCTCTAGCAGTATCAATAAGTATTGCAAGGTCTTTTGTAAAGTTGACTTCTTTAGTTTTTACACCAGCGTCAACAAATCTTTTTAACAAATCAAATCCTATTTCATCTACTAGAGCCTCAACATAGTCTCTAGTTTGTTTCTTTTTTAATTCCTTAGCAAACTCGGTGTTTTGTTTATCTTCTTCGACTTTTCTTTTAATCTTTGCCTCTGGAAAGAATACAATATTGTCATTACTCAATTATTTCTCCCTTGAAATTTACTTGTTTTTTATCTTCAAAGTGTTCCACTAATTGATTATAACCACCAATTAATTTGCCGTCTATTTTGATTTGAGGCATTGTTCTAACTTGTTTACCAATGTCCTCAATCATCTTAACAGGATCCGAATCAAAGTCTTTTTCAAGAGACTTCTCTTCATATTCCAGACCAAGGCCTTTTAACAAGGCCTTTGCCTTTGTACAAAAAGTACAATTATTTTTACTGTATACCGTTATTGTCATTTTTACCAGTTTCTAACACCTTATCAAATGCACTATTAGCCTTTGCTTTGATGTTGTAAGCGTCAACAGCTTGTTCAATAGTATAGTTATACATCTTATTGTATTCACCAAGTGGTAATCTCATACCAATCCAAGCTCTGTAATAACCTTGTTTTGTTAAGGTTACATCTTGTTTCCAGATTTCATATCCTCTCACAGGTGTATTTTTAATAACATTCACCAATGTTGATTCGACCTCTGAAACAGTTGTCTTGGTATTAGTTTTACCTAATTCAGTAATAAACTGTTTGCTTTGTTTGTTCATTTCACCTGCTACAATATCAGCAATCTCTGATTTAGCATACATCTTTGCTTTCTCAATAGCAAGTTGTAAGTCTGGTGATACGGAAGTTGCGACACCGAATAAACATTCTCTGTCTTTTTCTTTACCAATTAAATCAGTATCACAGGCTTTTCTTTCAGAATAATCTGACATATACCATTTTGGCACTTGATTCATTGTCTTACCGTTTTCAGACTTTATCTTATAGGTACCACCAGCACAAGCATTTAATAACAACGCCGAAGCAAGTACACCTAGTATCTTTAGTTTGTTTGTTTTCATTTTTCTCATCATAAGTTTTTACTCTCCTTTACATCATATAACAATTCTTGTATAAAGTCAAGCGTGGTTTGAACGTAACCTAGCGCCTGGTCACTTGATACATCATATATTACTAATAATACAAGGGAAAGTATGATTATATTCTTAATCATTATTGGACCTCCCATTTTCCGTTAGGTTGAAGACACATTGTTCCATTTGATTTGAAAGCGTGTCCTGGTCGGCTATAGTGCCGACAATATTGAGGCATATTAGTTGTGTTATGATAATAAAATTGAGCAAATAGGTCCCAATAACCTAGGCCATCTGCTTTTTTCTTACCATCAGCACATTCCATAACTTCCTCTTTTATTATTTCATCACCTTTTTGTTTGATGGTTACTTTAATAAAACAGTATTGACCATTGACCTCATCAGGTTCAATAGGCAAAATCTTTGTGTAAAAATTATCATTCGCTACTGCGATACCAGATATTAATAAGAACACTATCATAATAAATGTCCACGTTAAGTATCTTTTAATTATCGTATGTTTTGGTTCAAACATTTACAACTCCTAACTTTTTAAGAGAATCTTCAATCTCATAAATTTGGTCATCAAGAAAATCTAACTTCTCTTGACTATTTGTTATTTCTTTTTCGTTTTCTAAATCTAACTTTTCTTGTTTCAATCTATCTACTGTACTCATTGTGCCTTTATCTGTTTTGGTTTTTCAACCCATTGACCATCAGGCATTTGACAAGCAGTACCAAATTTGACTTCTCTATTAACACCACCAACACCAATCAAAGGCCAACTGTTAGTAATATCAACTGTGTGGTCATATTCTATACACTTAATAGGACCTGCTCTATATGATTTCGTTGTGTGAATAATACCAGAATTACCAGTATTAGAATTGTACCAATTTGTATAAGACGAACCATTTGACGCTGTATTTAAGTGGTCTACAAATACTGCATTGTGAACATCTTTGTCTGAATTGTATAACATTTCAGCACCTGCAAATGCACCGACTACAGCACAAGCGGCCGTAGCATAAGGGTCAGTTGTTAAACCCATTTCTACACATACCGAAGTTGTGGTAGCTGCACCTAATCCTGCACCAACTGTTGACCTTGAAGAGCTACAGGCTGTCAACGTCAACCCCATTATAATCATAATGGTGGTCTTTTTCAATAGTTTCATTTTCATAATCAATTTCTGCTTTCGCAACTAATAAACAATCTGATTGTATTAAATCAATTGCATTTTTAACTAATATTTTATCGGATGGCGGATTGTCTCTTAAACTTTCCGCCATCTTCTTAATGGTATCTAATTTACTACAAATAGATTTTATATTTTGTGCCATTAGTTCTTTACAAAAAGATTAGTTATCTTCTCCTTTGTACTGATAAATTGTGCTTTCATATCAGCCCAAGACTCTGCTTGGTATTCTTTTGTTTTCTGCCATTCACTCTGAGCAAAGACTTTCGCTTTACCAGGTACAGCAACAACTGTTTCTACAAACTCTTTTGGAGATATTGTAGTCACTTCGTCTGCTTTTGATTTATTCATTTCTAAAGTTATTAATACAAGAGCAAAAATGGCTATCAAACCATAACTTGCAATTCTATCCCAAACTTTCTTCATTACTTTGTCCACGATTTCCTCTATCTGTTCGTTGTTTAAATTATCTGACACTTACGCCTTCGTTTGCTTTTTTCTCTTGAAGTTCAATATCAGATATTCTCATTTTTTCAGCATATGACATACCAAAAACTTTGTTATAAAAATAGTCTAGTGGACTAACTGATTGGTAACCGACTAAAAGGTTATCAAATTTCACATCTATACCATCATAATATTCGGGGTGTTGTTTTTTTAACTCAATATGGTCTCTACAAAACTGTACTCTGTTTGTATAATAATCATTTAATTTATCAAGCATATATTTTTTCTTACTAAGCTTGACATCTTTTTCTTTTGCAACTTTAAACTCTGCAAACAAGTTCTCTTTATCATATTTGAACGACATACTATATAACCTCCCAAGGTTGTTTGTTAATATCTCTTACTATACCAGAAAACTCTGAAAATGTCAAGCCTAATAATAACCACGTAATTACTCGCTTTTTTGATAAATTTAAGCGCCTAGGAGACGCCTGGAGTGGTGATTCGTTCATATTACGTATTACCGTACCCCCTTAGGATACTCTGGAAATGGAAATTGTATCTGTTCTTCAAAAGGAAGTTGTTCTTTTGTTTCGTCTAACTTGATTTCATCTTCTAGCCAGGTCTCAAAGACCTTAACTTCTTTTTCTTTATAGGCAATACATTCGTCAATCAATTTGATTGCACCTGGCATATCACCATCTACCAATTTTGTTTTAATTTTTTTAAGGTCATCAACCATTGCTAAAATTTCATTCATCATACTTTCCTTCCTGCTGTCTTCAAGTCTGATTTGTTTACCACCATATATGGTCCTTTATTATATGCCGGCACGATTGTAAAGTTTTTACTTGCTTCTATCTTCCAAGAGTTATCTACCTTTGTACCATTACCACAAATCTTATTTGATGTTTTCGGTAAGTCTTGTAATTCTGATAAATCTATTGTAGGATAATAACCCCTATTATTACTTATCTCTCTTGACTTGATAATGTTACCACTATCGTTCACATTTAAACCTAATGACCTCATCCACCTGATGTGTTTGGTCATAGCCATCTGTAATGATTGTTCTTTACTTACTTTTGTTTTTGGCATTTGATTCATCTTCACTTGACATTAATAAAACGATATAGTGTACAGCTTTTAACAAGTCTGCTCTATTACGACCGGCTTTCTTACCAAACCTTGCAAGATATTTGATTGCATTGGCTTGACAGAAATCTTTGTCTATACCACAAGACCTTAATAAGTCTTGTACTTGAACACCCTCTT
>ERZ891134.701-NODE-701-length-26196-cov-33.132818_pt1 | contig 26196 bp, 23 predicted proteins | sample MGYA00520888_ERZ891134 | MGnify/ENA primary metagenome ERZ891134 (study PRJEB32303, sample SAMEA104408692) | aquatic metagenome | biome: Brackish water; feature: Coastal; material: water | place: Baltic Sea | collected 2014-10-23 | depth 10 m ... | reverse complement strand
TCTGGGAATTTAAAGATCAATTGGTCAATCAATATTGATCCATTAAGTTCAGTAATGTTAGTCGTGGTTACTTTTGTATCATCACTTGTCCATGTTTATTCTATTGGTTACATGAGCCATGATCCAAATAGACCAAGGTTCATGTCTTATTTATCATTATTCACATTTTCAATGTTGATGTTGGTTGTTTCAGATAACTTTCTTCAATTATTTTTTGGTTGGGAGGGAGTTGGATTGTGTTCATATTTATTAATTGGGTTTTGGTATAAAAAAGAGTCTGCAAATAATGCGGCGATCAAAGCATTTCTAGTTAATAGAGTTGGAGATTTTGGTTTTGCAATTGGTATTTTCTTAATTTTTTATTATTTTGGTTCTGTAAATTATGATGAAGTTTTTCTTAAAGCTGAAAGTCTAATTGATAAAGAAATAAATTTTCTTGGAATAAATTTAAATTTGATCACTTTAATTTGTTTAACACTCTTTATAGGAGCAATGGGTAAATCTGCTCAGTTTTTATTTCACACTTGGCTTCCAGATGCGATGGAGGGACCTACGCCAGTTTCTGCTTTAATCCATGCTGCTACAATGGTGACAGCAGGAGTTTTTTTAGTAGTAAGATGTTCACCTTTATTTGAATTATCACAATTTGCATTAAATATAGTTGCTATTGTAGGAATGATAACTGCTTTATTTGCTGCTTCTGTAGCCTTAGTACAAAATGATATAAAAAAAATCATAGCCTATTCTACATGCAGTCAGTTAGGTTATATGTTTTTTGCAGCAGGGGTAGGCGCTTATCATGTTGCTATTTTTCATTTGTTTACTCATGCTTTTTTTAAAGCCTTGTTATTCCTAGGCTCTGGCTCAGTTATTCATGCATTTAAAGACGAACAAGATATTAGGTTAATGGGTGGCGTTTGGAAAAAGCTACCTTATACTTGGATTTTAATGTTGATTGGAACTCTTGCTTTAACTGGTTTTCCATTTCTTTCAGGTTTTTATTCTAAAGATGCAATCATAGAGTTTGCCTTTTTTAAAAATTCTTCAATTGGTTATTATGCAATGTCAGTTGGGATTTTTACTGCCTTTTTAACTGCAATTTATTCATGGAGGTTGTTTTTTAAAACCTTTCATGGATCGTATAATAACAAATCACTACCAATTGAAAAAACCCATGAGTCGCCAGCGATAATGTTAATACCATTAATCTTATTATCTTTCGGTGCGTTGTTTGCTGGTTATTTATTCAAAGAAATGTTTATTGGACATAATTATTTAGATTTTTGGAATAATTCAATTTTCTTTCTCAAAGAAATTGAACATTTACATCTACCTTTATGGCTTCTTTTAATTACACCAATCCTAGTTACTATTGCTATCCCAATATCTTATTATTTGTATGTAAAAAACAAGAACATCTTAGATGGCGTTAAGCTTTCAAATGAACCTTTATATAATTTTTTATTAAACAAATGGTATTTTGATGAATTATATGAATTTTTAATAGTCAAACCCTTAAAGCAATTAGGTTTCTTTTTTTGGAAAAAAGGTGATCAAAACACCATTGATCGATATGGGCCTGATGGTTTTTCAAGAGTTGTAAAATTTTTTTCAATTAAGGCAGTAAAATTTCAAAGCGGATTTCTTTATGACTATGCTTTTATAATGTTATTAGGATTATCTTTTTTATTAACTTATTTAATAATTAATTAAATGGATTTTCCAATTTTATCATTAATTACCATTCTTCCTTTAGTTGGGGCGATATTTATTTTTATTTTTGATAACAATCAATCTGAAAATAAAAATACAATTTATGTTTCTTTGTTTACGAGTTTTGTTAATTTCTTTCTTGCACTCTTTCTTTGGTATTCTTTTGATAAAAATACTGCGGATTTTCAATTTATAGAAGAAGCAAATTGGATTAATGGGTTTATAAAATTTAAATTTGGTATTGATGGCATATCAATCTTGTTTATAGTTCTTACAGCTTTCATAACACCAATTTGCATTATTTCTTGCATAAGCAGTATTAAGAAAAGATTAAAAGAATTTTTAATTGCTATTTTAGTTCTTGAAACATTCATGATTGGAGTTTTTTGTTCATTAGATTTAGTAATTTTTTATTTATTTTTTGAAGCTGGTTTAATCCCTATGTTTTTAATCATTGGAATATGGGGCGGACCTAAAAGAGTTTATGCAGCTTTCAAATTTTTCTTATTTACACTTCTAGGATCAGTGTTGATGTTAGTAGCTATTATTTCTATCTATTGGATCACGGGCACAACTGATGTTGTTCAAATTTATGAAATCAAAATACCTGTGGAGTTCCAATATTTGTTATGGTTAGCTTTTTTTAGTTCTTTTGCTGTTAAAATGCCTATGTGGCCCGTACATACCTGGCTACCTGATGCTCACGTTGAAGCACCTACTGCAGGATCTGTAATTTTAGCAGCTATTTTATTAAAAATGGCAGGCTACGGTTTTTTAAGATTTTCTATTGGAATGTTTCCAATAGCTTCAGAGTATTTTATACCTTTGATTTACACTTTAAGTATAATCGCAATTATTTACACTTCCTTAGTCGCATTAATGCAAGAAGACATGAAAAAACTTATTGCATATTCCTCTGTCGCACATATGGGTTTTGTTACTTTAGGAATTTTTACTTTTACCAAACAAGGAATTGAAGGAAGTATCTTTCAGATGTTAAGTCATGGTATTATTTCTGCAGCTTTATTTTTATGTGTCGGTGTCCTTTATGACAGGGTTCACTCAAGACTAATAAATTCATATGGAGGTATTGTAAATATTCTTCCTAAATACGCATTTGTTTTTGCAATTTTTATGCTTGGCTCATTAGGGTTGCCCGGCACCAGCGGATTTATTGGAGAGATTTTAGTTCTACTTGGTACATTTCAAAAAAGTTTCTTAGCAGCAATCTTAGCTAGTATAGGGATAATTTTAGGAGCTGCTTATATGCTCTGGCTTTATAAAAGAGTAGTTTTTGGAAAATTAGAAAAAAAGGAACTCCTAGAACTTAAAGACCTTAACTACTCAGAAACCGTTATTCTATTTTCTTTAGCTATATTAACTTTAGTATTTGGTTTTTATCCTAATTTGATATTAGACACGATACATGTTTCAGTGGATAATTTAATAAGCGATTATCAAAATAGTTTAATTTTAAACCTATTAAAATAAATGGAAAACCTAAGTATTTTATTACCAGAAATTTTCTTATCTCTAGCAATCTTTGTTACGTTGTTAATTGGAGTTTTTTTTAAGGATAGTTATAATTTAGTAACAAAGATTATCTATGCAATCATTGTCATTCTAATTTTAATAATTTTTAACACATTTACTGAATCTTTTGATTTGTTTTCAAATAGTTATATTTCGAATTCATATACAAATTTTTTTAAAATCTTAATTTTAATAAGTGCTTTATTTACATTAATTATTACTCAAGCCTATATTAGAGAAAAAAATATTAATTATTTTGAATACTCATTAGTTCTACTTTTATCAATTTTAGGTATGTTTATAATGATCAGTTCTAATGATCTAATTTTATTTTATCTTGGCTTAGAATTACAATCACTATCTTTATATATACTTGCTGCACTTGATAGAGATAATTTAAAATCAAATGAGTCTGGACTTAAATATTTTGTTTTAAGTGCGTTAGCTTCAGGTTTATTATTATACGGTTGTTCATTACTTTATGGATTTACTGGATCAACAAATTTTGAACAAATAAATTTAAATGCTGGATTAGAAAATACCGGAGCAATTTTTGCAATGGTGTTTATTTTAGTTGGTTTAGCTTTCAAGGTTTCAGCAGTACCATTTCATATGTGGACACCAGATGTGTACGAAGGTTCTCCAACTTCTGTTACAAGTTTTTTTGCTGTAGTGCCTAAAATTACAGGTATCGCAGTCATCATAAGGTTTATGCAAATCCCGTTTGCTCAATTAGTTGATCATTGGCAACCAATATTAGTTTTTATTTCGTTAGCTTCTATGATTTTAGGAGCAGTAGCCGCTATTGGCCAAACAAACATTAAAAGACTAATAGCATATAGTTCAATTGGGCACATAGGTTATGCTTTAGCTGGAGTCGCAACAGGAACAATCAATGGTTATAATAGCAGCATAGTTTACATTTCAATTTATGTAATAATGAACCTTGCAATATTTGCTTGTATTTTTTTAATGCAAAAAGAGGGGAAATACTGTGAAAACCTTGACGACCTTTCAGGAATTTCTAGTAAACATCCATTTTTATCAATTTCGCTTTTAATTATTTTGTTTTCTTTAGCAGGCATTCCTCCACTAGCTGGATTTTTTGCAAAATTTTATGTTTTTATGTCAGTTGTTGAAAGTAAAATGTATGTGTTAGCAATTATTGGATTATTGAGCACAGTCATTTCTGCTTTTTATTATTTAAGAATTATCAAAATAATTTACTTTGATGAACTTAAAAAACCATTTGACTCAACAAAAAATATTGGAGTTTATTTTACACTATCATTAAGTTGTCTAATCTTAATTTCATTCTTTATTTATCCTTCATTTTTAAACAATATAGTTGAAACATTATTAATCAATTAATGAAACTTAAATTATTAAAATTTAAAAGTGTAAAAAGCACTAATGATAAAGCTATAAAATTCATACAAACAGGAAAACATAGCTCTGGGATAATTTTTTCAGAAAATCAAACCAAAGGAAAAGGAACAATGGGGAAAAAATGGGTTTCTAAAAAAGGAAATATTTTTATTTCAATATTCTTTAAAGTGAAGTTTACAAAGATTAAAATACATAATTTTTTAATCATTAATGCAAAAATTATAAAAAAAATTCTTCAGCCTTATATTTTAAATACTATTAAAATAAAAAAGCCTAATGATTTATTAATTAAAGGAAAAAAAGTTTGTGGTATTTTGCAAGAAGTAATTGAATATAATAATGAAAAGTTCTTGGTTACTGGCATAGGTATTAATTCAAAAGTTAATCCTAATGAAAAAAACTTCCACTCAACTTCACTTAAGTTACATTCGGATAAACAAATCAATAACATTCATATAGTAGGTCAGATAAAAAATATTTATGAAATTTTTTTAAAAGAGTTTTATCAAAATAACTATAACTTAATAAAAACTAAGTATATTTAATATGAAATACATTATTGGAGATATCGGCAATACATTAACCAAAATTTGTTTAATTGATAATAATTTTAAAATTTCAAAAGAATTTTCCATAGAATCTAAAAAACTTTTAAAAAAAAATAATGTAATTAAATTTTTAGAACCAATTTTAAAACAAACAATTAATAAAAAAATAATATTTTCTAGTGTGGTTCCAAATGTTTATAAAATAATTAGTAATGCTATAAAACATAAGAAGTATTACTGTTATGAAATTAAAAAACTGCCTTTAAAAAAAATGATTAAAATTAATATAGATAATTATAGACAACTTGGTTCAGATAGAATTGCAAATGCAATCGGTGCTTATTATAGTTTTAAACAAAGTTCTTTGATAATTGATTTTGGAACTGCAACTACGTTCGATATTGTAAAATCTCCTGGTATTTATGAAGGTGGCGTTATCACCCCAGGTCTTAAATTATCAATTATCAATCTAAATAAATTTACAGCTGCATTACCTATATTTAAGCTGAAGAGTAATGCAAAAGTTTATGGAAAAAATACCAAAGACGCTCTTAATGCTGGTTTTTTATGGGGCTATCAGGGTCTTATTAACAACATTATAAAAAAATTATCAATTAAGTTTAAGACAAATTTTAAAATTATTCTTACTGGTGGTTACGCTAAAATTTTCTCAAAATTTATAGATAAAAAAACAACAATCGATAGACATATTACTATAAAAGGAATTATGCATATTCATAAAAAGTTAATTAAATGAGCAAAGAAGAATTTTTATTTTGCCCCCTAGGCGGTTCAGGAGAGATTGGTATGAATTTAAATCTCTATGCTTTTGGCAAAGAAGACAATCATAAATGGATAGCTGTGGATATGGGCGTTACCTTTGCTGATGACTCGATTCCAGGTATTGATCTTATTTATCCTGATCCAGGTTTTTTAATTGAAAAAAAAAAAGAACTCTTAGGCATAATATTAACACATGCTCATGAAGATCATATTGGTTCGGTAGCTTTAATTTGGCCTGAGCTTAAATGTAAAATTTATGCAACACCATTCACAGCTGCTTTAATAAAAGAAAAATTTCGTGAAAAAAAAATAGATATAACACATTATCTTCAGATTGTTCAGCTTAATGGTAAAATAAAATTAGAAGAATTTGAAATTGAGTTTATAACACTTACTCATTCCATACTTGAACCTAATGGTTTAAGTATAAAAACACCTTCAGGTATTGTGCTACACACAGGCGACTGGAAATGTGATCCAAACCCATTAATCGGTGAAAAAGTTGATGAGAAAAAATTAAAAGAACTTGGTAATCAAAATGTTTTAGCAATGATTTGTGACTCCACAAATGTTTTCAATGAAGGTAGAGCAGGATCCGAGTCAGATGTAAGAAGCAGTTTGCTTAACATTATTTCTGGATTAAAGAAAAAAATAATTGTAACCACTTTTGCGTCTAATGTCGCTAGAATGGAGTCAATTTTTTATTGTGCCCAAAAAACAAATAGGCAAATATCTCTTGTGGGTAGATCAATGCATAGAATTTATAAAGCGGCAAGACAATGCGGGTATTTACAAAATCTTATTGAACCAATTGATCCTAGAGATGCAAAAAATATTTCTAGAGATAAAATTATTTATTTATGTACTGGCAGTCAAGGTGAGCCTATGGGTGCAACAAAAAGAATTGTAAATGGTATTCATCCAGATGTTTACCTAGAAAAAGGTGATACCGTTATATTTTCCTCTAAAATTATTCCTGGAAATGAAAAAAAATTATACGCTATGCATAATGAAATTGTAAAAAATGGTGTTGAAATAATTACTGAAGAAAATTCTTTTGTTCATGTGTCTGGACATCCTAACAGAGATGATCTTAAAGATATGTATAGTTGGGTAAAACCTAGATCTGTAATTCCTGTTCACGGTGAGCACAGACATATGATGGAACAAGCAAGATTTGCTAAAAAAATGCAGGTACCTCACACTTTGCAAGTGGAAAATGGGGACATAGTCAGGTTGCATCCAGGAAGTAACCCTGAAATTATTGATAAAGCACCATCAGGAAGAATGTATTTAGATGGATCAATAGGAGTGAGAGAAGACTCAAACGGTATTAAAGAGAGAAAAAACTTAGCTCTCAATGGGTATCTTGAAGTTACTTTATTGGTGAATAACAACGGAAAAATCAAAAAACCAATTATTTCTTTTAGAGGTTTACCGGTAGATGAAATTCCTGAAACTTTTATTTTTGATATGGAAGACGAAGTTGATAATATTTGTAGAACATTCTCTTTACAAAGTAAAAAGCAGGAGCAAAATTTGATAGAAAATTTAAAACAAAGTTGCAGAAGGATTGTAAAAGAAAAAACTGGCAAGAAACCTTTTACAACAATTAACATATTTAGAATTTAATGGGATTCACAGGATCTATTATTGTTTACGTTTCGATTTGGTGGATTGTTTTTTTTTCAATTTTACCCCTAGGAATAAAATCACAAAATTTAGAATTTAAAGAACAATTAACTGGAAATGATCCTGGCGCACCAAAAAACCCAAAGATGGGTAAAAAATTCTTAATTACTACTTTAATAACATCAGTAATATTTATAATAATATACTATTTGGTTAGTATCGATTATTTAAATTTAAGGAATTATTTACAATAATGTTTTTATCAAAATTATTCTTACCTTTAACTAAAGATTTGCCTGCGGATGCAAAAATAAAATCTCATCAACTTATGTTAAGAACAGGCATGATCAAACAATCAGCCGCAGGTATTTATTCATGGTTGCCTTTAGGTTTTAAAGTTATGAAAAAAATAGAGCAAATTGTTAGGGAAGAACAAAATAAAATAGGTGCCCAGGAGATGTTGATGCCAACGATTCAATCTGCAGATATTTGGAAGGAAAGTGGAAGATACAACGACTATGGCGAAGAAATGTTAAGAATTAAAGATCGCCAAGGTAGAGAGATGCTCTATGGTCCTACGAACGAGGAATTAATAACTGAAATTTTTAGGTCAAGTATAAAATCATATAAATCACTTCCACAAATGCTTTATCATATTCAGTGGAAATTTAGAGATGAGATTAGACCTAGATTTGGAATTATGCGATGCCGAGAATTTTATATGAAAGATGCTTATTCATTTGATTTAGATGAAGATCAAGCCAAACAATCTTACAATAAAATGTTTTATTCATATTTACATACGTTTAAAAGACTAGAACTTGAAGCCATACCAATGGCGGCAGATACTGGTCCAATTGGGGGTGATTTATCCCATGAATTTATTATTTTAGCCGAAACAGGAGAAAGTAATGTCTATGCTGATAAAAACATTTTTAAAATAAAATTAGAGGACTATAAATTTGATAATAATTCCTTAGAGAAAATGAGAAATGATTTTTCATCTTATTACGCTGTTACAGATGAAAAATTCAAAAAAGAAGAGTTTGAAAAAAAAATTAAAAAAGAAAATCAAATTTTAACAAAAGGTATAGAAGTTGGGCATATATTTTACTTTGGAGATAAATATTCCAAACCACTTAATTGTTTAGTTGATCATCCAGATGGTAAAAAAGTTGCCGTTAAAATGGGTTCTTATGGCATAGGTGTATCAAGACTTGTTGGTGCAATTATTGAAGCTAAGTTTACAAACGAGATTATGAAATGGCCTAAATCAGTATCACCTTTCGAAGTTGTTCTAATTCCAAGTATTAATAAAAATAATACTGAAAATTTAGAAAAAGCTCTAAAAATATACCATCAGTTAAAAAGTGAAAACATAGATGTTCTTTTAGACGACGTAGATGAAAATATTTCTGCAAAATTCAAAAAACATGATCTTTTAGGCATACCATACCAAATTATAATTGGTTCTAAATCTGAAGGAGATAATTTAGAATTCAAAGAGATTGGACATAACGCCGTAATGCAAAGTTTAAATAAAATTATTAATACAATAAAAAATTAAATTGTTCTCATTAGCTGAAAAACTAATCGCCTATAGAAATTTAAGACCTAAAAAAAAAGAGGGTTTTTTAAAAGTTATTTCCACTTTTTCATTTATAGGAATAATGCTTGGAGTAGCAATTTTGATAATTGTTATGTCAGTTATGAATGGTTTTAGAACTGATTTAACTAATAAAATTTTAGGATTTAATCCGCACATTATCATTAAACCATACGAATCCTCAAAGATTGAGAATATTTTTATAAATCAAATTAATGATTCTTTTGAAAAAATTGAAGTAAGAAAATCATATACAGGTGAAGCCGTAGTAATGGTTAATGATTACACAAAAGGTATTTTAGCAAAAGGAATAGATACTGATAATAAAAAAAATTTAGATTTTTTGAAAAGTATTTTAATAGAGGGTACTGAAGAAGATTTTAAAAGTAATGAGTTGATAATTGGCAAAGAATTAGCCTTTGATTTAAATCTAAAAGTTGGTGATAAGATAAATCTTTTGTCATCATCATTAGTTAACACACCGTTTGGTAATCTGCCTAAACAAGAAAATTATGAGATTAAAGGAATTTTTAATAGCGGGTTTTATGAATTTGATAAAAATATTATCTTTTTAGAGCTATCAGACAGCTTAATATTCTTTGATAAGAATAATGACGATATCAGTTTAGAAATTTATCTAGAAAATCCTTTAGAAGCAGATGTATTTAAAGAAAATATTCAAAAAATTAATACTAATTTATATGTTTATAGCTGGATTGATCTAAATAAATCATTTTTTAGCGCTCTCAAAGTTGAACGAAACGTTATGTTTATCATTTTGACTTTAATTATTGTAGTTGCGGCCTTTAATATTATTTCTGGTCTTACAATTTTGATCAAAAATAAAACAAAAGAAATCGCCATATTAAAAACTATGGGATTAACAAATAAATCAATAATTAAGTCTTTTTTTTTAACAGGTTTTGTCATAGGGCTTTCAGCAACTGTAGCTGGAACTATTCTAGGTGTATTGTTTTCCCACTATATTGAGTCAATTAGAATTTTTCTGTCATACGTGTTTAATGTAGAGATTTTTCCAAATGATATTTATTTTTTGGATAGAATGCCAAGTGAGATAAACCCTGTTTCTATAGTGATAATTTTTATTCTTGCATTAATTACTACTGTCTTAGCTTCCTTAATTCCAGCTATGGCTATTTCAAAAATGGATCCAATTAAAGCCCTTAAATATGAATAAAAACATACTAGAAATCATTAATGTAAATAAATCATATAAGCACAAAAATGGTGAAGTAAAAATTTTCTCAAATATAAGTTTAAGTATAAAAAAAGGAGAATTAATTGCTTTGGTAGGTCCGTCTGGATCAGGTAAATCTTCTTTGCTAAATATGATATCCTTTTTAGATGTGCCAGATTCAGGTGAAATTATTTTCCAAGATAAAAAACTAAGTGGTTTGTCCGAGCACGATAAGAATTATTTAAGAATAAATAAAATTTCATTAGTCTTTCAGAATAATAATTTATTAAACGATTTTACGGCTGAAGAAAATGTTGCTTTACCGCTAATTATTAAGAATGAAAAAAAAGATAAAGCTATCAAACATGCTCAAAAAATTTTAAAAGAATTTAATTTAAGTAATAGAAATTTACATTTTCCAGATGAACTTTCAGGAGGAGAACAACAAAGAGTTGCAATAGCAAGATGTTTGATTGCAGGTACAGACTTAATTTTAGCAGATGAGCCTACAGGAAATTTAGATTATAATACTTCCCAGGAAGTTTTTTCATATTTTTTAAAACTAAAAAAATTAAATAAAACTATAATTTTTGCAACTCATAATAGAGAACTTGCTAACAAAGCAGATTACAAGTTGAGTATTTCTAATTGTGATATAAAAAGAACTGATGTCTAACGTCAGGATTTTTAACCATTTTAAAATACATTCTCAATATTCTATCTGTGAAGGAGCTATAAAACTAGATGAACTCTCAGAATTTTGTAAAGAAAGTAAAATAAAAGTAGCGGGTATTTGCGATAGTTTTAATTTATGTGGCGCTTTAGAATTTTCTGAAAAAATTAGTAAATCTGGGACGCATCCCATTATAGGTACTCAAATAAATTTTTACATAGATGAGGTAATTGGTAAGTTACCTTTATTTGCCACAACCTCTTTAGCTTATAAAAATTTAATCAAATTGTCATCAAAGAGCTATATAGACTCTGATGAAAAAACAGATCCTCATTGTAAATTTGATGATTTAAAACTAATTCATAAAGATCTCATACTTCTTAGTGGTAATCACAGAGATTTATTTGGAAAGTTGTTCAAATTAAATAAACTTAAACAAATAGAGGAAAACATTAAGGCTCTAAATGATTTATTTAAAAATAATTTTTATTTAGAAATTCAAAGGCATAATGAGCCTGGTGAAGAAAATTTTGAAAACTATTTAATTCAATTATCTGAAAAATATAAAATTCCTTTAATCGCAACTCAAGAAATTTATTATCTAAAACAAGATATGTATGAAGCTCATGATGCTTTAGTATGTATAGGCCAAAAAAATTTCGTAGATGATGGTAATAGAGAAAAATTTAGCGATCAACATTACATCAAAAAAAATGATGATTTACTGGAGTTATTCAAGGATATTCCAGAAGCATTAGAGAATAATTTTAATTTTTCATACAGATTTAATTTTAAACCAAAAAAATCTTCTCCTGTACTTCCCTCAATTCAAACAGATCAAAACATAACCATTGAAGATGAATTGCTCGCTCAGGCAAAGAATGGACTTAAAAACCGATTAGAAAATTTTATTATAAAAAAAAATGAGAAAATCAATAGTTTGGAATTAAGTAAAATATATGAAGATAGATTAATTCATGAATTTAATATTATAAAATCAATGAATTATGCTGGATATTTTTTAATTGTATCTGATTATATTAAATGGGCAAAAAAAAATAATATTCCAGTTGGACCAGGTAGGGGATCGGGTGCTGGTTCGCTAATAGCATATTGTCTAGATATAACGGATATTGATCCAATAGAATTTGATTTAATTTTTGAAAGATTTTTAAATCCAGATAGGATATCGATGCCTGATTTTGATATCGATTTTTGTGAAGAGAAAAGAAACTTAGTTTTTGAATACCTAAAAACTAAATATAAAAATGGTGTGGCTCACATAATTACATTTGGAAAACTTAAGGCGAGAATGGCTTTAAGAGATGTTGGTCGTGTTCTTGGACTTCCTTATGGCCACGTTGATAAAATAAGTAAAATGATACCATTCGATCCATCAAGACCACTCTCTCTTCAAGAGTCTATTGATCGTGAGCCTAGATTTAAAGATGAAATTAAAAATAATAAAAAAGTTGAAAAACTAATTGAGCTTTCTTTAAAACTTGAAGGACTAAATAGAAACATGGCTACTCATGCTGCTGGAGTTGTTATCGCTGGAGAAAACCTATCGGAACAAGTACCGTTATACAAAGATCACTCTGCTAATTTAATTTTACCCTCAACTCAATTTGATATGCATTCATCTGAAAATGCAGGACTAGTAAAGTTTGATATACTTGGTCTAACTGCATTAACTGTTATTGATAAAACAGTCAAAATGTTAGCTCAAAAAAATATCAACCTAGATATCAGTAAAATAAATCTCAAAGATGAAAATGTTTTTAAACTTTTGACTTCTGGTGAAACAACAGGATTATTTCAATTAGAAAGCGCTGGGGTGAGGGATACTCTGCGCCAAATGAAGCCAACAGAATTTAATGATATTGTTGCGCTTGTTGCTCTTTATAGGCCTGGTCCTATGAGCAATATCCCAACCTATAATGAATGTAAAAATGGTTTGAGAACGCCTGACTATATTCATGAGACATTACAAGAAGTCCTTAAACCAACATATGGAATTATAATTTACCAAGAACAAGTTATGCAAATAGCTCAAACATTAGCCGGTTTTACTGCTGGCGAAGCAGATATTTTAAGACGCGCTATGGGAAAAAAGAAAAGAGCAGAATTAGAAAAACAAAAAGAAAAATTCATCTCTGGAGCAGTAAAGAATGGAATAAAAAAAGATGTTGCAAACTATGTTTTTACAAAAATTGAGCCATTTGCTGATTACGGATTTAATAAGAGTCACGCGGTAGCTTATGCTTTAATTGCTTATCAAACAGCTTTTTTAAAAACTTACTATAAGGAAGAATTTATTGCAGCTTCAATGTCTACTTCTTTAACAAGCACAAGTAAATTAAGAGAATATGTAGAAGAATTAAAAAGGTTAAATGTAGAAGTAGTACGCCCATGTATAAATACGTGCTACGCAGATTTCAAAGCAGGTGAAAATAAAATCCTTTATGGTTTAGGTGCAATTAAAAGTGTTGGATACGAGGCTATATCAAATGTTGTAGCGGAGAGAGAAAAAAATGGAAAATTTAAATCTTTTTCTGATTTTATTAATAGAGTTGATCCTAAAGATGTAAATAAATTACAGCTCGAAGGCCTAGTTAAAGCTGGCGCTTTTGATCAATTGGAGACAAATAGAAAAAAAATCTTCGATTCTATTCCAAAAATTATTTTAACAATAAAAAGTAAATATGATGACAAAATGAGCAGTCAAACAAATCTTTTTGATTTAACTAATGAAAACAAAGATAATTTTGAATTTGATAACACTGGTGAATGGAACAAAAAAGAACTTTTGTTTAATGAATTTAACTCAATAGGTTTTTATATGTCTGACCACCCATTAAATGAGTATAAAGAATTTTTTCAGCATCTTGATATAGAGTCTTATAAGGAATTTACAGAGTCTAATAAAAGTGAAGCGCTTGTAGCTGGAACAATTATGTCTATTCAAGAAAAGAAAAGTGCAAAAGGAACTGCTTTTGCGATAATTAAATTTAGTGACAACAAAAGTGAATTTGAAATATTTTTATTTTCTGAATTATTAATTTTAAATAGAGATAAATTAAAAGAATCTAACTCCTTTATATTGACACTTCAAAAGGAAAAAAATAACTCTGATAATTCAATAAAGAGAATAAATATAAGAAAATTAGTTGATCTAAATGATTTGGTTAATAAGACTTATGAAAATGTCTCTATAGTCGTTAAAGATGAAAAGAAATTGAATGAATTAAAGGATTTATTAAAAAATAATGGTGAGACAAAAATAAATATTATTTTAAAAGATAAAGAAAAAAATTATTCATTTGAATTAGAAAAAGGTAGAAAATTTGACTTTGATTTATTTACTTTAATTAAAAGCAAGGAATTCATCCAAAAAATTAGCTTTTAATAGCTTGATTTCTTATAGGTTTGCATATAAATAATCGCTAATTTCGCACACAGCGTTAAGGGGTTAAACCCTACCGGTCTCGAAAGAGGTTTGCTGTGGTGGATTAACCGGAAAACTATATGAATATACCTGAAGTAAATATAAAACAATTATTAGAAGCTGGAGTACATCTAGGTCATAAAACTTTGAGATGGAACCCAAAAATGAAAAAATTCATTTTTGGTGAAAAAAATTCAATACACATAATAGATTTAACACAAACAGTAGTATTTTTTAAAAATGCACTTACAGAAATCTATAAGTGCATTTCTAGCGGAGGAAAAATATTAATCGTTTCCACAAAGAAACAAGCTTCAGAACAGATTACTAATTTAGCTAAAGAAACAGATCAATATTATGTTAACTACAGATGGCTTGGAGGCATGCTTACAAATTGGAATACCATTCAAAATTCCATAAAAAGAATGAAAATGCTTGAAGACAGGCTTTCTAAAGAAGATACAGGTTTTACTAAAAAAGAAATTTTAAAATTAGGTAAAGAAAAAGAAAAATTACAAAGGTCATTAGGTGGTATTGCTGATATGAAAAAATTACCGCAAATGATTTTCATTATAGATACCAACATAGAGTCTTTAGCTGTAAATGAAGCGAGAAAACTAAATATCCCAATTGTTGCTATATTAGATACAAACTCTGATCCTTCAAATATCGAGTTTCCAATCCCGGGCAATGATGACGCTAGAAGATCAATCAATCTTTATTGTGATTTGCTTAAGGCTACAATTATAAATGCATCAAAGTTTATTGAAAAAAAAGAAGATAAAGAAGAAAAAGAAAAGCCAAAAAAAGTAGATACAAGAAAAGAAAAAAAAGCAGAAGAAGAAAAAGTATCTAACTAGAAATCAAAGTTATCATGTCAAAAGATTTAATTGAAAGTGTAAAAAAACTAAGAGAAATTACTGGAGTAGGTTTCAAAGATTGTAAAGCTGCAATTGATGAAACAGGTGGTGATATTGAAAAGTCTATCGAGCTTTTAAGAAAAAAAGGAATTGCGAAAGCTTCCAATAAAATGAATAGAACTGCTGCAGAAGGTCTATGCCTTTTGGAAGAAAAAAATGGCGAAGTATCAATAATTGAAATAAATAGTGAAACAGATTTTGTAGCAAAAAATAAAGATTTTATTTCATTTTGCAAAGAAGTTTCAGATATTAATTTTAAAGTAAAAGCAGATTTAGAAAAAATCAATAAAACACTAATGAAAAACAATTTAGCTGTTGAGACAAATTTAACTGATTTGATAGCTAAGATTGGTGAAAAGATTACAATTAGAAGAGCAGTTTTTTTTGACAATAAGAACGGTGACAATTCATTTTATATTCACGGTGCAGTAGAAGAAAATATTGGAAAAATTATAGCTTTGATTAAGACCTCAAAAAAAGACGCTAATGATACAGGAAAAAAAGTTGCAATGCATATTTCAGCTATGTCTCCTTTAGCTCTTGAAGAGAAAAAATTAGATAAAGCAATTATAGAAAAAGAGATGGAAATTATAAAAGCAGAATTATTAAATAGCGGAAAACCAGCCGATATGGTTGAAAAAATTGCAAAAGGAAAAATTAACAAATTTATTTCTGATAATACATTGATAAACCAAGTCTGGATTATGGATCCAAAGAAAAAAGTATCAGATATTCTAAAAGAAAATAATATTCAAATAGTTGATTATATTAGATATAAAGTTGGTGAAGGAGTTTAGTTTAGCAAATGAATGCAAATTTTAATGAAAAAAATTATGCAGCTAAGATGGACAAGACCATTCAATCTTTTAAAAAAGATATATCCTCTCTAAGAACAGGTAGGGCAAACTCATCAATGCTAGACATGATTAAAGTTGATGTTTACGGTCAATTAATGCCAATTAATCAGTTAGCTAGTATTAACGTTCCAGAAGCAAGATTAATAACAATTCAAGTTTGGGATCAATCAAATGTAAAAGCTGTAGATTCAGCTATTCAAAAATCTGACCTAGGAGTTAACCCACAAATAGACGGCACAACTTTAAGAATAAGAATACCTGATTTAACTGAGGAGAGAAGAAAAGATTTAATTAAAGTATTAAAAAATATTGGTGAAAAAAATAAAGTATCTGTCAGAAATATAAGACGAGAAGCAAATGATGAGTTGAAAAGATTAGTTAAAGATAAAAAAATTAGTGAAGATGAAAATAAATTATTTGAAAAAAATATTCAAAAAATAACAGACGATCACATCTCTAATATAGACAAAATTTTAATAGAAAAAGAAAAAGAAATCCTTCAAGTATGAACACTTTAAATCACATTGCTTTTATCATGGATGGCAATGGAAGATGGGGTTTAAGGAAAAAAAAAAATCGAAATTATGGTCATTTAAAAGGTGTTGAAACAGTAAAAAAAATTGTTCAAGCTTCCATTGAATATAAAATTCCAATATTAACTTTCTATGTTTTTTCATCAGAGAATTGGAAAAGACCAAAAACAGAAATAAATTATCTTTTTTTTTTAGTAAAATCTTATTTTGAAAAAGAAATTACAAACCTTTCTCAGCAAGGTATCAGAATTAATATTATTGGCAGAATCAAAAATTTACCAAATGATATAAGACAAATATTTTTAAAAACTGAAAATAGAACCAAAAATAATAATAAAATTGTAGTTAATTTAGCAATTAATTATGGATCAAAAAATGAGATGATCGATACTTTTAGAAAGATTAAATTGAGAAAAATAAATCAAAAAAATTTTGAAAATAATCTAAACTTAAAATCTCCTTTTCCAGATATTTTAATTAGAACAGGAGGTTATAATAGATTAAGTAATTTTTTATTATGGCAATTAGCATATACAGAAATCTTTTTTTTAAAAAAACTATGGCCTGATTTTAATAATAAAGATTTAATAAATATAATTAAGAAATTTCAAACTATAAAACGAAATTTTGGTGGAATTTAATGACCGAACTTCTAAAAAGATTTGCTACATCAATAATTCTATTGCCACTATTAATTGTTTGTTTTTATCTTTCTGGTGAAATTTTAATTTTATTTTTATTTTTTTTTTTAGCGTTATGTGTCTATGAAATTTTTATAAATTCAAAAAATATTATATTTAATCTTGTTAGTAGCTTTATAGTTCTCGCTGCATTTTATTCTGCATACTTCCTAAGAAATGAAAATGATAATTCAGTTCTTATTTTAGTTTGGTGTTTTTTAACAACATTTTTCTCTGATATTGGAGGATATGTTTTTGGAAAAACATTTAAGGGAAAAAAATTAACCAAAATAAGTCCTAATAAAACTTACTCCGGAGCATTCGGCTCATTTGTCTTTTCTGTTATATCGCTACCTATTCTAAATTCTTATCAAGACACATTAATAAATTTAAATTTGATAGATTTTATGAGTATAAAATTTTTATCACTTACTTTGTTTATGTCATTAATTTGTCAGTGCGGTGATCTATTAGTTTCTTACTACAAAAGAGCTCTTAACATCAAAGATATTAGCAATTTCCTACCCGGTCATGGCGGTGTCCTAGATCGAATTGATGGATTAATTTTTGTATTAATTTTTGGTTACATTTTCACAAATATTGTTTTTAATTAATAAAATGAAAAAAATTGCAATTTTAGGTTCAACGGGATCTATTGGAAAGTCAACACTTGATGTTGTGAGTAAAGATAAAGAATTTAAAATTGAAATACTTGTAGCAAATAAAAATTTAAAAGAAATTATTCATCAAATTAAAGTTTTTAATCCTAAGATTGTTATTTTAAATAATTATAAAACATATTTGCAGATTAAAAAAAAAATCAAAAATAGAAAAATTAAAATTTTTAATGATTTGTCTTCAATAAAAAAAATTAAAAATAAAATAGACTATACAATTTCAGCAATACCCGGGATAGCTGGACTTGAACCTACATTAGAATTTGTTAAGTTAAGTAAAGAAATTTTAATTGCAAATAAAGAGTCAATTATTTGCGGCTGGAGTCTTCTAAGCAGGGAAGCAAAGAAGCATAGTGTTAAATTGACATCTATAGACTCAGAACATTATTCAATTAGCCAGATAATCAAAAATTATAAAACAGATCAAATTGAAACAGTTTATATTACTGCCTCTGGCGGACCATTTTTAAAACTTCCTAAAGATAAATTCAAAAAAATTAAACCATCAGATGCAATCAAACATCCAAAATGGAAAATGGGTAAAAAAATTTCAATAGATTCATCAACTATGGTTAATAAAGTTCTAGAGGTATCTGAAGCTTTTAAATTATTTTCACTTAGACTTAATCAATATAAAATTTTAATACACCCAGAGTCACTTATACATGCAATTGTAAAATTAAAAAATGGATTGAGTATTTTTTTATTTCACCAACCTGATATGAAAATACCTATATCAAACGCGTTAAACGCAAATAATTTTTTCTTAAAAAATTTTAAACAAAATAACAATGAATTTAATAAACCTACAAAGCTAAACTTTGAAAAAATAGATTTAAAAAAATTTCCTGTAGTAGAAATGATAAATAAAATTAATGAAAAAGAGTCCTCATTAATAGTATTTAATGCAGCTAATGAGGTATACGTTGATCAATTTTTAAAAAATAACATTGATTTTACTGCAATATCAAGATATTTGAATTTATTAATTAAAGATAAAAACTTTATTAAAATTTCTAATATGAAATCTAATACCTTAAGTCGTATAAAAGAGATAGATGCATTGGCAAGGTCTTTTTCTTTCAAAATTTTAAAAGAAAATCAATAATGCCCAAGTTCATTTTCTTAATATTTTTTATTTTAATTACTTTTAATTTAAAAGCAGAAATAATTAAAAATTTTATCGTAGAAGGTAACGAAAGAATAAGTGCAGAGACAATCAAAGTGTACTCTGGAATAGAATTAAATAAATCTTATGACCAAGATTCAATAAACAATGCTCTAAAAGAATTATACTCAACAAATTTTTTTGAGGATATTCAAATATCAATTGAAGGTGATACGTTTAAAATTTATGTCAAAGAATATCCATTAATCAATTCTGTAGAACTAGAGGGTGAAAAATCAAACACAGTAAAAAAATCTGTTTTGGAAAGACTTTCATTAAAATCATCAGGTAGTTTTATTGAAAGTAGTTTAAACGAGGATGTAAATTTATTAAAAAAAATATACGCATCAATAGGCTTTAATTTTGCTCAAGTAGAAGCAAAAATAGAAAAATTTAGTAATAATCGAATTAATCTAATATACGTTTTGGACAAGGGTAAAAAAACTGATATTAAAAAAATAAATTTTATTGGTGATAAAAAATTAAAAGAAAGAAGATTAAGAGACATCATTGTTTCAGAAGAAGCAAAATTTTGGAAATTTTTATCCAAAAATACTTTTTTAAACTCAAATACTATAAATTTAGACAAAAGATTGCTTGAGAATTATTATAAATCACTTGGTTATTATGATGTTCAAATTTTATCTAATAGCGCTGAAGTAAGTAATCAAAATTTTACCACTTTAACTTATACAATTAATGCTGGTAATAGATATAAAGTGAGCAAGATATCTCTTAATCTTTCTGATGTTTTAAACAAAGAGTTATTTACGTCATTAGAAAAGAATTATCAAAGCATAGTAGGAAAATATTATTCGCCATTTAAAGTTAAAAATTTGCTAGATGATTTAGATGAATTAATCGTCGATAATGATCTTCAATTTATTGAGCATAATGTAAATGAAACTATCAGTAATGAAAATATAGAAATAGCCATTAATATATTTGAGGGAAAAAAAGAATTAGTCGAAAGAATAAATATATTAGGAAATACTGTTACGGATGAGTCAGTAATAAGATCTGAAATGCTAATTGATGAAGGCGACCCTGCGAACAATTTAAAATTAGAAAAATCAGTGGCAAAATTAAAAAGTAGAAATATTTTTGGAGATGTTAGAACAAAAGTTTCTGATGGTTCTTCTAAAGATCAAAAAATAATTGATATTATTGTAGAGGAAAAACCTACAGGAGAAATTTCAGCAGGAGCTGGAATTGGAACAAATGGAGGTTCATTTGCATTTAATATTTCTGAAAATAATTGGTTAGGTAAAGGAATTAATATAAACACTAGTTTAGATGTTTCCGCAGAAACATTTACAGGAGGTATTAATGTTAATAACCCCAATTACAATTTTTCCGGTAATTCTATAAATTATTTTATTGAAAATACGAAAAATGACAAACCAGATTCAGGATTTGAAAATAATATTATTAGTACCGGAATTGGAACTAGTTTTGAACAATATAAAGACGTTTTTTTGTCACCAAGTTTATCACTTTCTTATGATGACCTAAAAGTTGATAGCACAGCTTCAAATTCTTTAAAAAAACAAAAAGGAACATTTACAGATTTTAGTTTTAATTATGGAATTAGCTATGACAATAGAGATAGGGTGTATAAACCAACTGAGGGGTATTTATCTTCATTCAGCCAATCCTTACCTATTATTGCTGATGCTTCAGCCATTAGAAATACTTACCAGCTAAGTTTATATAATTCATTTGGTCAAGATTTTATTGGATCTTTTAAATTTTACACATCAGCTATTAATGGTTTAAGCAATGAAGATGTTAGATTAAGCAAAAGAACATTTCTTTCCACAAATCGACTTAGAGGTTTTGAGTCTGGGAAAGTTGGTCCTAAAGATGGACTTGATTATGTAGGAGGCAATTATGCAATAGCTACAAATTTTGATTTAAATTTACCAAATTTGTTGCCTGAAAGCACTAAAACGGACGTTGGCTTATTTTTAGACTTAGGAAATGTATGGGGTGTAGATTACGACAAAACAATAGACGACTCAAGCAAACTAAGGTCTAGTGCGGGCATAACAACAAATTGGTTATCACCAGTTGGACCAATGAGTTTTATTTTTTCCCAAAATATATCTAAGGCTAGCACAGATGTAACAGAGTCTTTCAATTTTAGACTTGGAACAACTTTTTAATTTATGAGATTTATATTCAAAAAAATAGTTATAATTTTTTTAAGTTTGATTTTTTGTTCAAATGTTGCATTTGCTGATAATACATATTTTATAGATTTCACAAGAGTATTAAATGAAAGCAAAGCTGGTTCAGAGGCTCAAAAAAAATTAAAAGATAAATTTGAATCCGAGTCAAAAAAATTCAAATTAGAAGAAGAAAAAATTAGAAAGGAAGAAAGTGATCTTATTTCTCAAAAGAAGGTTTTATCTAATGAAGATTATCAAAAAAAAATAAATGATTTAAGATCTAAAGTATCATTAATTCAAAAATCACAACAAGAATCTCTCAACTCAATTGCCGCTTCTCGAAATAATGCACGGCAAACCCTATTAAAGTCTGTTAATCCAATCATAAAAAAATATATGGAAGAGAACAAAATTAGAATAGTTTTAGACAAACAAAGTATAATTTTAGGTGATACAACACTAGAGATCACCGATAAAATAATTGATATATTAAATAAAGAAGTTACATCTATAAAAGTTGACTAAATATAATGGAAGAAAACATCTTCTTTAAAAATGAAGGCCCATACTTTCTTGATCAAATTTTTGAAAACAGTAAGATTAAAAAAAATCAAAAAATATTTGATGTTAAACCATTAGATAAAGCCTCAGAAAAAGACTTAAGTTTTTACGACTCAATTATTTATAGAGATTTTGCAATTAAAACAAAAGCTTTAGCTTGTTTAACAACTGAAAAACTTAAAAAAGATCTACCGCAAAGTACAATTCCTATAGTGGTTAACAATGTTTTATATGAATTATGTCGCGCTACAAAAAAATTTTATTCAAAGGCAGATATTGATTATCCAGATAATACATTAGAATTAGCTGATGAAACAAAATTTACCAATGTTAAGTTTGGTCGAAATGTTTTGGTTGGTAGCAATTGTAAAATAGGTTCAGGCAGTATTATTGGTTCAAACACTATTATTGAACAGAACGTTAGAATTTCAGAAAATTGTGTATTAGGGTCTTTTATAAAATTAAAAAATTCTATTATTGGCAAGTCAGTAGTTATTCAAGATGGTTGTAAAATTGGACTTAAGGGTTTTGGTTTTATTCCAACTAATAAAATAAATTTAAAATTTCCCCATATAGGAAAAGTTGTTATAGGAGATAATGTAGAAATAGCCTCTAATTGTACAATCGATCGAGGTTCAATAGACGATACTGTAATTGGACAAAATACATATTTAGATAATCAGGTTCATATAGCCCACAATGTTAAGATTGGAAACAATTGCATGATTGCCGGTCAAGTAGGTTTTGCAGGAAGCACAATTATTGGAAATAATGTTTCTATTGGCGGTCAGGCAGGAATTTCAGGCCATTTAAAAATAGGTAATAATGTTAAAATAGGTGGTGGTAGTGGTGTTGTAAAAAATGTACCTGACAATAGTATAGTAATGGGCTATCCTGCGGTACCACTGAAAGAATTTTTAAAAACTTCAAAAAAATGACAGATACTATTGATAGAAAAAAAATTGAAAGTTTATTGCCACATAGAGCACCGATGCTTTTGATAGATAAGCTCACAAAGATTGTACATTTAAAATCTGCAACAGCAATAATGAATGTAAAAAAAGATGGTTTTTATGTGCAAGGACATTTTCCTGGACAACCTGTAATGCCAGGAGTTTTAATAGTAGAAGCTTTTGGTCAAGCAGCTGCAGCTCTAACTGCTTACGGTATTGATCCTAAAGAATATGAAAATAAATTAGTTTTCTTAATGGGTGTTGATAAAGCGAGATTTAGAAATCCAGTTATACCTGATTGTGAATTACACCTAGAAATAGAGGCAATCAGATCACATGGCAGAGTTTGGAAGTACAAAGGTACCGCAAAAGTTGACGGAAAAAGAATGGCTGATGCTGAATGGTCGGCAACTATAGTTGATAGAAAATGATTCACAGCTCAAGTGTTATTTCAAAAAAAGCAAAAATAGGAAAAAATGTTAAAATAGGTCCATTTTGTTATGTAGGAGATTATGTTGAATTACATGATGATATTGAATTAATTTCTAATGTGCACGTAGAGGGAAATACAACAATAGGGAAAGAAACCAAAATTTTTCCATTTGCAAGTATAGGAACATCTCCTCAAGATTTAAAATACAACAATGAACCAAATAGTTTAGTAATAGGTGAAAAAAATATTATCAGGGAATATGTAACGATAAATCCTGGCACCATTGGTGGTGGAGGTAAGACAATAATAGGAAATAATTGTTTATTTATGATCAGCTCTCATGTTGCCCATGATTGCAATGTTGGAAACAATGTTATTATTGCTAACAACGTTCCACTAGGTGGGCATGTTACAATTGAGGATAATGTTGTTATTGGTGGAAATTCAGCTGTACAGCAATTTACAAGAATTGGAAGATTAGCAATGATCGGCGGAATGACAGGAGTATTAAAAGATGTTGCTCCTTTTAGCTTATCAATTGGAAACAGAAATTATTTTCAAGGATTAAATTTGATTGGTTTGAGAAGAAAAAACTATGAAAATAAAAAAATTATGGAAGTAGATAAAGCTTATAAAGCTATTTTTTCCTCAACAAATCTTCATGAAAATTTAAGCAAAATAGGGAATGAATTTCAAGAAAATGAATTAGTAAAAGAGGTAATAGAGTTTATATCTAAAGATAAAAAAAGACCCATTTGCACACCATTAGACAACAAAGAATAATATGATTGGGTTAATATTTGGCGAGACAAATTTCCCAAAAGAAATACTAAAAAAAATAAAAAAATTAAGAAAAAGATATTTAATAATTGATTTAACAAGAAAAAAAATTTTTAAAAAAGATAAATATTCTCAATCTATTTCAGTTGGTCAAATAGGAAAAATAATAAATATTTTACACTCAAATAAATGTAAAAAAGTTTTATTTGCTGGAAAAGTCAAGAAACCAAACTTTAAAACTCTAAAATTAGATCTAAAAGGTGTTTACTATATACCAAAAATTATTAGAGCTTCGAAAATTGGGGATGCTGCAATTTTAAAAGTTATAATCGATATTTTCAAAAAAGAAAAAATTCAAACAATAAATTCATTAACATTCACCCCAGAACTAAGTTTATCAAAAAAAATTTATACAAAAATAAAATTAAATATTGATGATAAAAAAGATATTAAAAAAGGAATTTCAACGTTAAATAGATTAAACAGTTATAATTTTAGTCAAGGTGCAGTAATTAGAGAAAATAAAGTTTTAGCTATAGAGTCAAAAGATGGAACTCAATCAATGCTAAAAAAAATTAAGCCAAAAAACAAAATACTAAAGGGTCTTTTGATAAAATTTCCTAAGAAAAAACAAGATTTAAGAGTAGACCTTCCAACAATTGGTTTAAGCACATTAGTTCAATGTAAAAAATCAGGGTTAAAAGGAATAGTTTTGAGAAGTAAAAAAAATATTTGTTTAGATAAAAAAAAATTAATTAATTTTGCAAATAAAAATAAAATGTTTATTGCCTCTATATGAAAAAGATATTTATAGTAACTGGAGAAGCCTCAGGTGATAAATTAGCGTCAAAAGTCATCTATAATTTAAAAAAAATTAATCCTAATATAGAATATCTATCTGTTGGAGGAGAAAATTTAAAATCTTTAGGAATTAAATCCATATATGATTTAAAAGAAGTTACTTATATAGGATTTACAAATGTATTATTTAACTTATTTAAAATTAATAAAAAAATTAATCAAACAGTTAATTCCATCTTAGAATTTAATCCAGATATTCTTTTTACAGTCGATAGTCCCGATTTTACTTTAAGGGTAGCAGAAAGAGTTAAAAATAAGAACATAAACATTAAAACAGTTCATTACGTTGCGCCGCAAGTTTGGGTATGGAGAGAAGGTAGAGTAAAAAAAATTAAAAAATTTATTGATCATATTTTACTTCTATTTAATTTTGAAAAACTTTACTTTGATAAAGAAAATGTAAGCTGTGAATTTGTTGGTCATCCTTTATTAGAGAATAGAGTAGAAGATAAAATCGATATCAATCAATTTGTTGGAAAAAACAAGGCATTATTTTCTATATTTGCAGGGAGTCGAATTTCAGAAATTAATGTTTTAATGCCCATATTTCTTAATTTTATAAAATATATGGAAAAAAAATATAATGATATTACATATGTTTTTCATTCAACAAAAGCTCACAAAGATTTAATTCATTCATATATTAAAAATAGCAACACGCTTAACTGTGAAGTTGTAAGTGATGATAAGCTAAAAGGACATTTACTCAAAAAATCTATATTTGCAATTGCTAAGTCTGGAACAGTTTCTCTTGAAATTTGTAATGCAAAAATTCCTTCAATCATTGTTTACAAAATGAATTTAATAAATTTTTTAATTGTAAAAATGTTGGTTAAAATAAAATATGCAAACATTATTAATATTGCTGCTAAAGAAGAAATCATACCAGAATTGTTACAATCAAAATGTAATTCTAAAAATATTTATAACGAAGTTAGTAAATTTTTAGACACTCCATCTTTAGTAGAAGAGCAGGTGCGAAAGACACAAACTATACTAAATCAATTTAAAACTTCAAAATCACCTTCTGAACAAACTAGTGAGGCACTTAATAAGATAATATTAAAATAATATTT
>ERZ891134.699-NODE-699-length-26203-cov-8.328668_pt1 | contig 26203 bp, 10 predicted proteins | sample MGYA00520888_ERZ891134 | MGnify/ENA primary metagenome ERZ891134 (study PRJEB32303, sample SAMEA104408692) | aquatic metagenome | biome: Brackish water; feature: Coastal; material: water | place: Baltic Sea | collected 2014-10-23 | depth 10 m ... | reverse complement strand
TACCAACTGGACCATTCCAGTATACATCAAGTCGAGCATTAAAGAAGTCTGGATCGATATAATATGGACCATCTAAAACAACATCTCTTACTCTAGATACTCCATTTTCATCCAAAAACTCTGGGTGAGATGCAAGAACACCAGAATCGTGAATAACTACATCAACGTTTTTTCCAGTTAAACTATAACTTGCATCAGAATTAATTGGTGGGATTTGTAAAGTTGCAGTTCCCCACGAATCTCCATTCGTTTTGATCCCAGTCCTAACAATCTGCCAACCTGTTCTATCTAATTCACCAATAGTAGCACCAGTGGAAACTGGTTGATTTCCACCATTTAAATCACGATATACCTTTACTTCCTTTCCCCATCTTTTAATATAATGCTCTGGTTTGGGATATTCATCTGGATTCTCAGTTGGGTCTAACTCAATCCAATCAATGCAGGAATCTTGTACTAATGCATTTGCTTCCGTTTTGTGAAGAATAAATGTTCCTCTAGTTGGACTATGCAGTTTATCATCCAAGCATGTTATTTCCCTATCGGGAAAATTTTCAACACTGGATATTTTGGAAAGAGTATTTAAAACTCCATCCCAGTCTTCAGGTGTTTTTACCTTTAACTCGTATTTTTTTAATGTCATATCTTATCAGGAAACAATGTTGATAGTACCTACCATACCACTATGTAAAGTGCATTGGTAAACGATAGAATTAGGTGCATCAAATGGAACTGTAAGAACTTGTGTTCCATTAATTGAACCTGTCAAGAAATTGCCTCCAGGTGCGTATGCTGCTCCACCATTACTTACTCTTAATTCAAATGGATGTCCACTTCCAGTAGAATTCTCTAAGATATAAGTAAATCCTCTATGGAAATATAAAGTTGGATTATCAGTACTGTTTAGAACACCTGGACCTGCAAATCTATATGCAGAGGAACCATTCGATGTTATATAATATTTAATTGCAAAACCAATATCAGAACCATCACCAGTAGTATCATTTGATCTAAAGTTTGTAGCAGTGATTTCTTGAGTAGTTGTATTTCCTCTAGCAGTTACTGTTGCCAAAGTATCTGTTTCTGCTCCTCCAGTTGCGGTAATTTCTACTGATGCAATACCACCAGCAAATGTTGCTGTAACACCAGAACCTATAAAGTTGATAGTGCCAGCAGTACCAACAGAAGAACCTTCTTCTTGAACTACAACACCAGAACCAGAACCAACAACTCCAGTTAATCCAGAACCATCACCAACAAATGACGTTGCTGTAACTGAACCCCCAGCAGTTAAATTAGTACTAATGGCAACAGTTACTGCATTAATATTTAAATTATTTGGTGAATCAATAGTAGGAGTTCCTGCAGAAGTACTCTCGAATCTTGTAGCAGTAACAACACCAGTAATATTTGCACCACCTGTTCCAGTAATATACTTATTATTAATATCTAAATTACCACCAAGTTGTGGTGTAGTATCTTCTACAACATTAGAGATTCCTCCACCTCCTCCAGTTGCGGTAATTTCTACAGATGCAATACCATTAGATAAAGTTGCTGTAACTCCAGCACCTATAAAGTTGATAGTTCCAGCAGTACCAACAGAAGAACCTTCTTCCTGAATGACAATTCCCGTTCCTTCTGCAACAACACCCGTAAGACCAGAACCATCACCAACAAACTGAGTTGCGGTAATAATACCAGAGGTATTTAAATTATATGTACTACCATTAAGACTTGTAGCTGTATCAGCATTACCAGTAACATTACCTGTTAAATTACCATCAAACGTTGTTGCTGTAACTGTACCACCGTCGATGTTTACTAACTCTACCCATGCACCAGAATGTGCATAGTATGCCTTTCCAGTCGCATGAACATGTGCAAAAGCACCATGATATTCGGAAGCACTTGGCAAATCACTAAGATTTGCATATAAGAATGGAATGACGTTAGTTGTTGCCGAACCAACAATCCTTCCATTGAAAGTAGAAATACCAGAAACGGTTAACGTTGATGTGGAAACATTATCCGTACCACCTGCACCAGCAGAAATACCAGTTAAGTTGGAACCATCACCAACAAATGACGTTGCTGTAATAATACCAGTTAAAAGAATATCATTAGTTGCCTGATTTCCTCTCGCAAGAACAGTGCCTAAGTTATCTTGTTCTGTATAACCAGTGATATAACCAGCATTTTCTAATGTTTCAACATCAACAGCAAGCTCGTTAATGACTAAACGTTGTTGCTCAAATGTTGAATTTACCCCTACGTTTCTTGCCATCTATCTAGAAACCCTTTATTGAATTATTTATAAAGACACAAAAAAAGGAGGGGTAACCCCTCCTTTAAAAAAATATAAACCGTAAATCAGTCGAGGCTGACGTTTAGAGTTACCTTAATTTGGTCACCGTTGTTCTGAACGTTGTATGGACCATTTGTGAATCTTTCTGCGAAGAAGATGCTGCTGTATAGAGTTACATTTCCTACACCATCAAGTGCTGGTGAAAGTGTGAATGTATCTACATCAGGTGTTTCAAATACAGTGTATGTACTTGATGTGGTAGTTGTATTACCTGTACCTGCTGCAATGTAGATAACATCACCTGGCTCAAGACCGTGTGCAGTACCGATTACTTTGCTGGAACCGAAGGTTACTTCGTCACCAGTTGCAACCTGAATGTTATTTGCAAGAGCATTGCTTAGATATACAATGCCATTTTTCTCATCAATACCAGTGACAGTTGTATCAGCAGGAAGTGCATTAGTTTCACCACCAGCATTGGTGTGAGTAACACCCATACCAAGTGTGATGTCTTCGGTGATGCTCTTATAGAAAGTAGTTACACCAGAAGCAGCACCTGAAAGTGCTTTACTTAGATAAACTTGAACACCATTTACACCAACAACTCTTGTTTCAGCAGCAATACCTGTACCAACCACTCTTTGGTTTGGCATAATACCAGTTGAATCAGAAACAACAAGTTCAAAGTTACTTGCTGTACCAACACCTGTTGGTTCCCACTTGAACTGATTGAGTGTAATGAATTCTTGTGCAATAACACCAGTTGTTAAAGTCTTAGCAACACCAGTATTTACTAATGCAGTTGCTGCAGAATCAACACCATGAAGTGTTAGTGGAAGATTATTTGCTCTTGCGAGGTAGTAACCATACTGCTGGTTAGCAGGACCAGTGAAGGTAAATGTCTGCTCTGGATATGAAGCAGTTGTTGTTCCTACACCAAAGTCAAGTGACTGGTTGGAGAAGTTACCAGTGTTAGGAACTGAAAGAACAAGTACATTACCGTCAATGGCACAAACGGTAGCATTTGAACCAACATTACCACCACTTACGTAGTGTCCTACTGCAATGTTGAGTGTTGATGCAACAGTAATTGTATATTCTCCAGCAGTACCACTACCAGTGGTATTTACGATTGGAGTTGTAATTGTTCTTACATTCCAACGTGTGCCGTCGAGAAGAATACCATACTGACTAGTATAGTCTTGATCCCATCTGTTATTAACTAATGATGGGTAACCATTATTTGGTGCGGTTCCATAACCAATGGTTCCAGACTCATTATATGGTTCAAAGTAAGCTGCCTGAGTTGGGACATCACCCTCTGCAGGTGTAGTATTACTAGTGTACAACTTGAGAATCAAGTTTCTAGGGATATCTTGATTGGTGTTTACAAGATATCGTAGAGTCTGTAGTTCACCACTATCTGGGACTAAAAGTGCCATTTACCTGTCTCCGTTATTTTATGAAACAAAATTTTTTTTCCTATTGTTATTTATAATCTAAAAATATTTAGACTTTCATCTTCAAAACTACGGTACACCTACTTATTCCAGAGCAACTGAGTACACTAAATCTGAGCACATCATTTATATTGATTACAGGCAACCAAGTTGTTAATTCAATATCTTTGTTTTTATTTCCATTTATTAGAGTTGGATATTCAGATCCAACTATTGAAACAAAATTTGATGGATAATCATCATAAGTTGTTTTTTCAATATCTATTGCAATGTTTCCAGTTTGTTCTGATAAAATTGACCACGATTCAATCTTTCCACCAATATCTAATGGTAAATATCCTTTGTCACCGGGAGTGATATCAATGCTACCATTATCAATCATAAAAACAATATTTCTTGTAGCATCAGCTGCAGTAGCAAGTGCAACTGCAGAATATGATTGTCCTGCAGTTGGTGGTGATAGAAATGTAATTGTACTACCAGATATCTGATAATCAACTACTGGTGTTAAAAGAACACCGTTTAGAGATATTACTAATTGCTGCTCATTAACTGGAAAGTATTCTTCACCATTTGCATATAATGTAAAATTAGTCTGATTTCCATCAAATTGTACAGTAATATCATCAAGAATTATATTACTGTATTGTATCTGCTTAAATGGAACTTCATAATTTAAGTCAACAGTAAACCTATCTTGTGAAGTTAGTCTTACATCATAATTTGTCATATACTAACTCCTGGTGTTACTAACACACTACCTTGAACAACTCTTGTCGAAAAATCATTTGGAGATGTTATCACTACATCATATAAGTATCTACCACCTTCTATCACTGAAGTATCTGTTTTTGCCATAGAAACCTTTATTTGACCACCAATCCTATTTGGAAAGGTTAGAGAAAATGGATATGAAGTTGATGAGTATGTGCTTTTCTTGACTAAACCTTTTCCTGTATATCCAGTCAAATTCAATTTAGTCCCATTATCATTGTATATGGTAAATGTACTTTGGAAATCTGTTCCCTGTTCAAGAACTAAATTGATTACTTTAGCTGACATCAGAAAAATAGATTAATAACCTTTATTTATTTATCGTTTCAATTAAAGTCTTCAATGCACTTTTAATTTCCTCAATATCATTTTTCATTTTACTCAACTCTTGTTTTTCTAGAGATTTGTTATTTTTCATTTTTATATACTCATTATATTGCACATCATTACAGTTTATCACCGCATTAGTTTTTTCATCTCTATAAAAACCTATATTATCCTTTATTGGAATCATAACGTTGCAATTACTCTTAAGTCTCTAATATTTGGAACAAATGATTGATTTGTTCCTGCCATAATAATTTTAATTTGGAATCCATTAAATAATGGTAAGTTTTCTGCAGTGTATTCATAACTTCTAAAATCATCTAAGGAAGTTGATGCAGGAACAAATGCATCTGATTGTCCATCATTATCTTTAGGGTCAATTACATTACCATTTTCATCAAGATTTTTAAATCCAGGGAATAATTCATACAATTGCTGATCATCTGGTGTATCGGGTCTTAGTATTCTATACATGACGATTAATTCATTTGAAGAATCCCTATACGCATCAAAGTAAACTTTTAAACTATCAGAACCCCTTTCTAATCTAATAACTTTTGATATGTATATTGCAGATGATGGGTCATCATATAAACTATTAACTCTAGAATCTGTTTTATAGTTAGATACTGGACTGTCGATTCTATTCATGGTCGTTATCATATCAATTCTATCAAGATCTATAACTGGTGACAACTTACTATCACTAGTAGATAGATTTAATTCTAATGTGAATGATTTATTTCCAAGATAATCATCTAAGTATTCAAGTTCATTTACACTTGATGCAATTATACTTGGTGTTGATAGATAATTATTTGAATTCAATGAAATTGATTGAAATTCTTTACTTACATAAGTATCTTCATTTCCATTGATACTTTGACCAGAGAATGTTCTTACTTTTGCAGAGATAGATGTTTTTTCTGGAATCATAGTTTGTATATTTGGTTTGATTGAATCAAACTGAATATTCTGTGTTGCTTTTGGTCCAGATATTGTGTTTGAACCCGAAGCAGAATCATCTAAATCATATGTTCCACCCGATTTGGTATCATTGAAAAATAATTTAGGACTAATAAACTTTCTATCTGTGCCATTAGATTCAGTATTAAGTTTAACATAGTAACTATCTAAACTGATTGGATACTTATTAACATCAACATCCGCAAATGAATGTGTTCTATTAATTCTTCTTAAAGAGATACCATTAAATTCATATTTAAATACTGGTGACCCAACATTATGGTAAGGAATAACCATAGGGAGAAGAAAATCCTCTTGCCCATCAGTAATCCCTCTTGTTATTCCAGTTAATGTATTTGTGTTGAGTTCATATGAAGTATATTTAATAATTTCACCATTGATTTTAATATATCCAGGATTTGTTGGTGAAACTTCTAAGTTTTCAAAACTTGTGAATATACCAACAGAATTTACTTGAATACTATTTGTCGATGCCTGATTATAGTCAACAATGAGTTTTTCTGGTGCGATGTCAGGCTCAATTCCAGTAATTGTTACCTTATTCTGCTGTGAATACATTCCATGATTATTGTGATTTACCTTAAAATACAATCCATCAGTAAGTATTTCGGAGTAATTAACGTAACCATCTGAAATAGTTGATATTCCTCCACCAGAATTTATGTAAGATATTTCATTTGAAACACCAGATGTATTTACTTCATCTTGAACTTTATCAATAATTAGTGAGTTAAATGCCGAAATAACCCCAACACCATTTGGAATAGATAAGACCAAGTTTTTACCAAAACCACCTGTTTCTGAAGGTGAAACAGTTAAAGTATCACCTTTAGCATATCCTGTTCCTCCAATAGAAACAGTAGCAGCAACAGCAACATTATTCTCAATAGTTAGGTCAACCTTTGCTCCAGAACCTCTTCCTGATAATGTTAAGAGTGGGGCATCAGAATATGTTGCATTTGAAGTATATGCTGCACCAGCATTTGTAATACTTAAGACACTACCAATACCAATAGAACCAACAACACTTTCAAGTTTTCCATAGAAATTGTCATAACCACTTTGTCGTATTGTAATTCCTGGTACTAGATTTGTAATATCAGAGCTACTTAAACTCAATGCAAGTCCTACTAAAACTTTTTTAGCAGATGCTACTATTGGATTAGGTCTCAACGATGCTACTTGTCTATTTCCAATTCCAAGTTTTGGGTTATATAATCTAAAAGATCCACTACTTGAATTAAAATCTGCTCTGTATAGAGTAAACTTCAAGTCTTCCAATTGTGATTGTTCCCATGTAGCACCATTCTGTGATTTGAATAAAGAACCTAATGTTGGTTGTTGCGAAACAAGAATTTTTTCAGAATCTGCATTATTTACTGTTGAAATATCAACTTCAGTCATTCTAGAAATCCAAACATTATATTCTGCTGAATCTGATATTAAAACTAATGCATAGTCCTTTATTCCACCCAAGAATAATGGAGATGGGAATGTAAATGTTGTTGCAGCAGAAGCATCTTCGGAAATATTGATATCACTTGGAGACAATGTAACTTCACTAAATGGTAGTACTTCTTGTGTAGGTACACCTAAAGAACTTGTTCTTAGTTGTAACGTTACAGGTATATCTGAGGTATCTTTTGATTGGAAGAATACATCACACTTGGTGATAAAGATTCCAATTTTATCAGTAACTTGGAATGTTTGTGCGAGTGGATCTCTCCATCTTGTTGGAATTGGTGGATCGGCAGGAACTCTAACAATTTCAGTTACAATAATGGTACTTTCAACAATTTCTGTGCGAACAGTATTGGTGTTAACTAGAGTATTAGTACGGTCTACACTAAAGTCATTTGTTAATGATCTATTTTGTGGTGTAGCCGCAACTCTTTCAATATCAGCTTCTCTGATACTTAATGTCAATGATTCTACATTATCAATTGTTCCACTTGATGTGAAATTAGTTTCAGCAGAACTTTCTGAAACTCCTGGTTGTAATGAATTCGTTGAACTTGTTGATAATGTAAGTGTTTTTGTTCCTGTTTCAAATGTTGGGTTTGATAATATAGTTGGGTCTGGGAAGAATAATGATGCAATTAATGTTCCAGATTTATCAGTAATAAGTCTTATATCTGATACTTCTGCAATTGCATTACTTGTTTCTCCAATTAATTGCATACCAATAGAAATACATCCAAAGAAATTTGAATCTGCTTGATTTTCTAAACTTGCAGTATCAACATTCAAAATTGTAGTTGTTGATGAATACGATGAAGAAAGTTGATTTCCTGAATTGTATGGGTTTTCTGCATAAACTTCTTCTGGGGAATTATATGGACCATACTTATGATTTTGTTTTGCTAGTCTGAATACAATTCCTTTATTATTTAAAATAGAAACAGGCATTTGTCCAATAACAGTCTCACCCTCAATAAATGTACCACTGACCATGTTTATTTCAAGTAGTTTTGGAACTACAAAATCATTCATGGAAATATTATCAAAGAATGAATAGAATCTTGTAGAAGGTTTTAATCTACGAGAAATCATCTCAACGTTTCTAGAACGCATAAATCCAACAATTGATCTTGAAATAATCTTATCTCCAATAGAAACATTATTGAATCTTTCACTAACTTGCCATTGAATTCCTGTTCTGGATTGATTTGTTGATTGTCTGAAAGTGTCTGTTATAAATTGTGTTGTTGTGGTTGTTGATGTGTCAACATTATTACCAGAAGATGAATTTACCTCTGTACTAGTTCCTGTTAATTCAGAATTTAGATTTGTAACTCCAGTCCAATTAGTTTCCCAAGAATTCCAATTTATAGGAGATAATCCAGTATTTGTGTCTGCACCCAATTGTGCTATAGCATTTTTATATGTTCCTTCAACATCTTCGGTTCTAGTTGTTAATCTTGTTTCAATCCAAGTATCAGTAGATGGATTCAATTCAATTGAACCAATCCATACTGGGATATTAAATGGATTTACGTTTACTGCTCTGGTTGCAAATTGATTCTTAGTGTATATCTCATCATTGTAGTTTAACATGACCAAATCACCAACTCTCTTAAGATTGTTGGTTCCCAAATCTGTTGCGTGTCTTAAATCAATATTTGGGTTTGATGATTGTCCAATACCAATAATAGCTTCTGAACCAAGAATTAGTCCAGTAGAAGTGGTATAATGTGTTGGTCTTACTACACCAATTGCAGTATCTGTACTTGCTTTATAAGATGGATTTGAAATATCACCACCAAAACCACTTTTAAAATTATCAACAAAGAAACCACATTTGAACTTATCTAGACCAGTTCTTGGATTTCTTATAAGTAAGTTTTTGGTGTCAGTTTCTAATAAAGACAGTGAACTGTAATATTCCACATTAGAAAGTCTATCCTCCAATCTAGAGATATCTTTCATTCTATATCTCTTATGTGAAGAAAGAGATGTTTTTATTGTTTTTGTATCATAAACATATGGTGGATAGTAAATTGTTGCTATCTCTAATGAAGAATCAATAACATTTGGTGCCTTTGGTGTTAATGATGGGACACCCTGATTTAATACAAAAGCACCATCCTTTGTTAAAAATAACTTATCAATTCTAGCAAGATAGTAATTGTAAGATATATTTAAATTCTTATCTTTTGCAAATACATAATTAGATGAATTTGCCGATAATGAGAATAATCTTGAATCATATTCAAATGGTGATTTTGTAGCAGAAGATGCATCAAATAATGAAACTCTTGGTCTAAAATCAATGATATCTGTATTTCTTACTCCATCGATTACTGGAATATTCTTACTATATCTATCACTATCATAAGAGTCAACTGATACAAAGTCACCATCATCGGATGAGTTAATTGAATACTGATTGTATACAATTTTAATTTTTTTAGTTGGAGAAGATATTTCAGACTTTCTAATTATTCTTGAGTAATCGTAATATTCGGATCTTTGTCCATTATCAAAAATGAAACTATTTTTGATATTTTTATCACCAAGAACTACTGAAAATACTACTCCACTAATGTTAGTCTCATCAGAAATAATAGTTTCATTTAGTGAAAATCTGTTTTCATTAATATATACAACATCAATTGTGTTTACACTATCACTACCGACAAAGTTTGCAACAGCACCACTAGTTTGACCTACGAGTCTTTCACCCTTTAATAAGTTATTAACACTAGAGTTAAGTGATGTTAATGTTACTTTTGGTAAATTTGGATCTGAAGTAGTAGATGATTCATAAATTCCCAAAATTCTCTCAACATCAGGAACATTTAGAGAAATTATTTTATCTTGTACTCTTAATCCATAATATTCACTATATGATAATCCATCGTCAAGAGTCGTGTTTCCGATACCAGAAGCAGGTGATGATGAACCATTAATAACTAAGGTATTGCATCGGTTGTATAATTTTCTTTTTACCGTAGTATTAACTTTTCTATATGAAACAGTAAGTATTGCTGAACCATTACCAGACAAATTACTTAAACTTACAGTTCTTCCTGATAGTTGTATTTTTTGATTAGATAATGATTCAATTGCTCCATTAGATATAAAAGTTAAGTTATAATCCTCTTCATCAAATGGTTCTAAAGTTAAACTAGTATCAGTTTCTAGTGTTGCACTATATGCATTTGCAGAAACTGTAATTGGATATGACTTTTTAATTACTGATTGGGCATTACTCAAATCAACAGAAGAAATATTTTTATGCTTTAATTTTGTGTATAAAAATGCGTTTGATGTATTTAATATTTCTAATGTTACTTTTCTAAAGTCATTAGTTACTATGCTTGTTCCTGGAAGTGTACCATCATTGATACCAGAAGTAGTTCCAACTGCTTGAATCTTTACTATATCTGCCGTTTTATCAATTTCCGTAACTTTGTTAAAAGTTGGAACACTATTCCCTTCTTTTGTGTATGAAACAATACTACCGACATAAAGTCCTTCATAGAATGAACTCGATGAAGTTGTAACTGTACTTACACCAGCAGATTCACCAGTTATAGTGAACTGTGCTGAAATATCTGCTAAATTAACTTTATTAGAAAGAACTGGATCAGCAGTAAAGCTTCCAAGACTACTTCCAGAATTATCAGTTCTTAATTGATGAACATCACTAAGACTATAGTCTCTTACGTTACTAATAACTCTTCCATCATCAACCCCATCAATTATTATTGCTTCTTCATCTTTAAAATTACCAGATACTTGATATAAAGTAAGTACATTACCATCTACAACATCTGATACCAAATATCCACTAGCTGAACTATTTTTTCCTTCAATGAAAGTTGAAGATGGTTTTGATAAACTGGTATTAAGTGTTATTGTTGTATATGTTTGAATATCATAGAGTGAACACTCATACTGAGTTGTTGCATTAATGTATTCTGCATTTTTTAATTTCAGATTATATAATCTAGCAACACCAATTTTATTACCAGATGCAGAACCTGGAGTTACTGTTCTACTATCATACAATTCTACTATTGAGGTATTGTCAAATCCAACAGGAATAGAACCGTAAACATTATTGATAATTATCTGTCTACCAACACTGAAAGGAACAGAATCATTTTCTGCTTTTTCAGTATCTCTTGGTTTTCTGAAATCTATAATTGAACTGCTTATGGTTTCAACTGAATAACCCTTTACATATGCTTTTCCTGGTGAAATTTGCAAACACCCTAAATCATCACTTGGAATATTTCCTTGTTTTGTTTCCTGATTTTCAAGATATATTCCATTATTTCCAACTCTATTATTTAAAGACTCTTTAATAGAGATGTTATATGGTTTTATATAATAATCTCCAGATTCTTCATAAGTCCTTTTTGCTAATTCATCTCTAATTAAATTATAATCAGTCTCTTTAACAAACTTCTGTAAACCACCATTTTCTAATCTTAAAAGTTCAACAAAATTTTCATCATTAAAATTATCAATTTCTTTTTTTATTAATGTAACACTTACTTCTAATCTATCTGCTCCAGGGGCAGAGAAATTAGAAAATCCCTGGGCATTATCATATAAATCATTATAATTATTTGAAGCAACTGCTAATTCTTCGTTAATTAGTAAACCAACTCTATAACTTGGTGAGTTAGAGTATTGATCTAAAATAACAGTTTCTGGATTGACAGTTACAAAAAATCCTCTAATAAAGTATACACCAGACTCAATTTTTACTGCAGAACCAACGGATGTTGAACCAGAAATGATAGTTGTTGCAAAAGTTGTATCTTCTCTTAAAGACGATACCCCATAAGCAACATTTTCTTCAACAATTAAGTTTTCCCCATCGAGAAAAGTACTTGTTGAAAAGTTTGTATTGCTAGAACCTTGATATTTAATGTATAGTGTATAATTACCTCTTTCTGAAGTTACGTTACTAATGAAGTTTTCTACTTTTGCAGTAACACCACTTACTTCTCCTCTAATTTTTTTACCAACCATCGCATTGACATACAATGAGACAGGTATACCTAAATGCGTTTCATCAATCTCAACACAAGTATAGTTGGAATCATATGATATTTGACCAGGCACAACCATAGCACCTTCTTTGAAAAAGTGCTGACCAAATTTTTCAATTTGATTTTGTAAGATAGATTGTAAAGTTGTTAATTCTCTTGCCTGTATTGGAGTAGCAGGCTTGAACAATACTCTCTGATAATTGTTATCAGATTCAAAGTCATCAAAATATGGAGAAATATTTAAATTTGTATTTTGTGGCATTTTTTTTTTAGAACTCCAATATGATTTTAATATCTTCTTTTTGATTAGCCGATCTTGGGATTGGTTGCCTGTTATCGACGTAGATTATGTCACCTGATTTTTTGTTAAACTCTGCAGAAGAAATCCCAGAAACAAAAGTACTACCTAACTGATATGTCCTATTATTTATTACGGTACTGACACCAGTAAAATTAGTATCAACTGATAATGATGCATTTGAATTACTGCAATTAACTATAAGACTTCCCCCAGCAACTGGTGAGGAACTAAACTTACTGAGTCGATAATTAACACCATCAGTTGCCAATCCAACTGGTTGATAGTATTTTAATACTCCAGTTACAGAATCCCAAGATGCTACAAAACCAACAGCAGTTTGTCCAGTACCGATAGTTTGGGTAATTTGCGAATCTACTGGGTAAGTTTCATTATTTGCCGTTGCAATTCCAGACAATTTCAACGAGTCTAGAGCACTAACTTCATTTAAAGATAATTTTTCTGTTGTACTTCCAAATACTGTTGGATTTTTAATTATTCCAACTCTAGCAAAATCGTTTCCTAAGATTACATCTGGATTTGTTTCATCTGTAGCATATCTAGAGTATACTAAAACTCGATATGCACCCAATTCTTTGTATATATCAAAACCATGTCCACCTTTTGGTGGAATTATTACACTAAATTCAGCAATAGTACCATTATTTGTTAAGTCTAAAGATACACCAGGTGCTCCTGGTTGAAATTTTATAATTCCCTTAGTATAACCAGAACCACCATCTGTTACGAATACTTCAGAAACTTTACCAAAGGAATCTACGGTGACAGTTGCCTTTCCACCTTCACCATCACCTAATATCGGAATATTAGTAAAGGACTTGGAAATAGGTTGATAACCAATACCTCTGTTTGCAATAGTAATTACCTCTATCTTTCCATCAATAGCATTATTTTTTGTTGATATTGTTTCTCCCACATTTCCCCAATTTTCTGGTACAGGAATAAACTCAATAGAATCAAATTTTACAATCTCAGATGGTTTAATTGTAAAAAGATACTTCCAAATATATCCATCACCAGAAGTTCCTGCTGGTCTTGGCTCTAAGTCAACGAACTCTGGTTGATCAAATGATGGTCTTCCTGTTGGGTTCTCTGGGTCACTGCCATTTTGAAGACAAACATAAACTCTGAAATCTTCGTTTATAACATAAAAATTAGATTCATATAAACTTGGTTGATTTGTTATTGGAGTTTTGTTGTAGATTGTATAATCATGACGGTACATTTCATAAGTAGTTCCAGATGTCCACTCAACTTTTCTAATCATCCTCCTTACATCTTGGTTTGTCACTTTTTTCATGGAAAGAATAGTTTCTTTAATTCTATTCTGTTCTTCTATTCCATCTGTAGGTGAATATCCAAGACCCCAAGAGGCTGTCCCACCAGCTAGAGGGTTTAAACTATTGGGTTGACCAATAAAAGTATAATATGTATTAGAAGTATTACCAACCGAAACAAAACTTTGTATAAAAGTTTCGGCATTCATTACTCTAAAATTTTCAGTGATAATAGCAGGCATTTTTATACTACAATACTTTTTTCTTTATTTATTGCTATTTTATAGTACGGGTTCTATACACTTGTGGTGCAGTAGATAAACCAACAGTACCATTATCCGTATTTACAACAAATTCCTTTGGTGTAAATGCTCTTCTGTTCTGATAATCATATATTTTACCCCAAGAGTATCTTCCATGAATTCCATTAGTATTTGCACTGGTATCTACAAATGCTGTTATAGGTTGCTCTGCATAATCTGAACCATATGCAAACATGCACCTTACTGTGACAATCCCAACACCACTTTGTGGTGGAGAAACACGTTCTGCTCTGTATATGCCATTAATAGAACCACCAGATTGTGCAGTTCCAACTTTAGATTCTGGGTAATTATTTAATCCCCCAGAATATGTAGTAATTCCCGTTAATGCTTGTCCTACAACTGTATTGCTCTCAGTTATAACAAAATAATCACCCACTTGAAGTTCACTAAAGTTTACACCATAGGTGTTTAGTGATGAATAACCAATACCTAGAGTAGTATTATCATATCTCTCAGATTCTAACTCGAAATTAATAAAGGAATTTCCAACAGAAACATTTTTAATAAGTCCAAAGTCGCCAACAACTTTTATTGACCTGATTTGCTCAGAAAGAATTGTATCGGATTCAATTATGACTGGAGGTGTAATATTATACTGGTAACCAAATCCAGGATTTGTAATTGTAACTGAAGATACGGAACCATTTGTTACTGAAGAAATTCCTGTTGCTCTATTGAAGATTGGTTCAGCATAGATAGCAGTTCCTGCTGTACCTACAGCAATAAATCTACCTTCATCTGCGATTATAGGAACATTTGGATCTCTCTGCTCTACTGGTGGAGGTGTGGGTATAAATCTCAAATCATTTAATTGATACAACGAATTTGTCTCTCTGAACACCCAGGTTTCTAAATTCATTGAGTAATATAATTGACCAGAGTCATTTAAAGCAACAAATAAACCATATTCATATCTTATCTTAGTAAAATTGAAGGATATATTTGGAGTAATTTTTATCCAATTAGTAGACCCGTTATCAGATCTTAATATTGTACCTTGATTTCCTACAGCAACAAAAGTAGTTCCAGTCCATATTACAGATTTTAAATCTCTTGTTGATGGAATGCCAAAAGATTGAGACCAAATGTTACCATCATTTGAGTATGCTATATTTGCTCCTTCTCCAACTGCTACAATCATAGTTGAATTAAATGCTACACTATTGAGATTACCTAAAGTTGGTGGTGTCTTTTCATAGAAAGTTGTTGTCCCAATTCCTACTCCTTTGAATACACCACGATTATCACCAACAGCAATCCATGTATCTTTTTGTGGGTGATAAATTATCTCATTGAGTGTATCATCATAGTTACTTAAGGATAAAGTTGGAATAGGTGAACCAATAAAGAATGTTTCTTTGAACTTAGTCAATTCACTCCAGGCCATTGAAGTGCTACCAATACCAGAACCTCTAACCATAGTTCCAGTGCTTCCAACTGCAATAAAGTTATCTTGTGGTGCAAATGTAATAGAGTTAAAATCTATAACATCAGTACTTCCATATCCAATAGTACTTTCTTGCCAATTTGTTCCATCTGTTGAAATTCCCAATAGATTACTAGATCCAACTGCAACTATTGGAGAAGAAATTAAGACACTTGTGAAGTTAAAGATACTTGAGATGCCAGATGCACCATTCCAGTTATAAATTGGGTCTTTTTTATTAATAAATGCAGATGAAATTGCTACAGTTGGATTTACTATGGTGTCAAAACCAGATCCACCATCAACAATTGTTAATGATTCTATTGAAGATGTTGTTGAAACTGTTGATTGAACTATTGCTGGTTCTATTTCTCCGTCATCAACAATTTTTATATTTCTCAAACTTTCCTGTAATTTATCAACATCAGTAAACAATGGGAAAGCATTATTTACGTAAATTTCAATATCATCTTCTTCAACTGATTTAATTAGTCTAGTAATTGGAGCAACTCTAGAACGTAAACTTGGTCTTGCTTTAGAATACAAGACACCATTAATAATTTTATCTTGTGTTTGCTTTTCCCATCTTAGTGGTCGTTCTTTAGTTGGATCGGTATTAATTCCAAGACTATCATAAGTAAATGTATCTAATGTATCTGTAGAAATAATCTTCTTAACAACTCTCTCAAACTGTTCTCTATCAATTGGGTCAAATTTATTTTCACCAATCTGAACAACATCACCCTCTTTGATTGTTTCTGGTGGATCTATCTGAATTACATCTAAATCAGAACCTCTGAAGAATAATATAGTGCATTTGGAATTTCTTAAAGGTGCCTCTTTAAATATAATTCTAGAACCATTCCAAATGTATGAATAATATGGTTGCTGTAATACATCATTAATGAAAACAAATAAATTGTTTTCCATTTTCATATCAGATTCTTTTTTAGTCTTTAAACTTAAGATTTTAGTTTCGTTTCCTTCAGTAACTGTTAAAGTGAATTTTCTTTTTCTTCCGTTGAATAATCTTGAGACATCATCAAATTGTATAAACTGACCTGGATAGAAACCACTAAACTTATCCGTCATTGATTCATCAACAACTACTTCAAATTCAGTGAAAGGTGTATTTGTTATTGTTCCACCAAAGTCATAGGTGTGTGCAATAGTTGAAATTCCAGCATTTAATACAATAGTGGTCCCTTCTGTTCCTTCTAGTGCCGTGAATACATCGAATGTATCACCAACAGTGTTGTAACTTGCTCCTGGATATGGGAAAACAGTTGAAGTAATACCTATTGTTGCAGTTCCATTGTAACTATAGACAGAAATAGAATCATCTGAAGACCTGACAAAAGTATGAGGTGCTTGTATATCTTGTCTTACTGAATATGGAATTCCAGCAATAAAAGTATGATTTGACTGTGGTTCATGCTTAATAGCATTTGTAGTTGCACTTATGAATGTATGGTTGCTAGTGTCTGTTCCACCAGTACCAACATACATTGTAAATGTTCCATCCTGTCTCTTAATTCCATCAGTAGTTGCACTTATGAATGTATGAATTCCTGTATAGCTTGATTGACCAACAATAATATCAAAAGTGTCAGTGGTTACGTTAGAAATTTCCAACCATCTTCCACTCGGATAATCATAATTTGGTCTTGGATAATATTTCCACTGAGAATGTCCATCTAAATCGCAAGAATATCTCAATGAATTATCTTCAATTAATACATAATCACCATTACTAAATCCATGACCAGCAACTTCTAGTGTAACAACTCCAGTTACTGCATTGTAAGGTGCATCAGTTGCAGTGTGTGTAGTTACACCTACACTTGTAATTTTTATAGAACGTCCTGCATAAGGATCACTTCCAGGACGTGGGTAAGTATGTTGTGTAGAATTACCATCTAAATCACAAGTAAATGTGAATGAATTGTCATCCAAAACGACATTTCTTCCTACACCTAACCCGTGTTGACCTACAGTGACAGTTAAATTACCAGTAGATGGATTATAGTTTGCATCTGTTGGGGTGTAATATTTGTTTGGTCCAGAAACACCAACATTTAAAGTAATTGTTGTTGGTGTATAATCTTTAACTGGGATTGATCTTGCTGCATATGGGTCAATTCCAGGACGTGGATATGACTTAACAGACTGATTATTGTCCATATCACAAGTAAATGATAAAGAATTTGGTCTTAATACAATTCCTTCACCTTTTGTAAATGGATGTTCCCCAATTGTTAAGACTACATCACCAGAAATTGGATTGTAAGTTGCATCAGATGGGGTAAAATATCTTGTTGGATTTCTTGCTATTGAATTAGTTAATGCACTAATAAATGTATGTGTAGATTGTGGAGTATATTCAATTGCATTTAATGAAGCACTAACAAAAGTATGTTCACTAGTATCTGTTCCACCATTACCTACATTGATTGTAAATGTTCCATCTTGCCTTTCGAGACTGTAAGGATGGGCATTCACAAATGTATGATTACCTGTATATGTTGATGGTCCTACATTAATTTCAAAAGTATCAGTTGTTGAATTACTGATAATCATCCATCTACCACTTGGGAAATCATAATTTGGTCTTGGGTATGCCTTAATTGCTGTATTTCCATCAAGATCACATGTAAACAGTAGTGAATTATCATCTACTTTTACATAATCACTATTACTAAATCCGTGATTTGGAACAGTGAAAGAAACAACACCTGCAGTTGCATTATAAACCGCATTAGTTACTGTATGAGTTGTTAATCCGACATTTGTAATTGGAATTGACTTTCCTGCAAATGGATCAATACCAGGACGTGGATAATTATGTTGTGTTCCATGTCCATCTAACGCACATGTAAATGTAAACGAATTATCCGCAAGAACTACATTTCTACCAACACCTAATCCATGTTGTCCTACAGTAACAGTTAAGTCACCTGTTACTGGATTATAATCAGCATCAGAAGGTGTGTAATATCTGTCTGTTCCTGCAGTTCCAACATTTACTGTTATTGTTGTTCCTGCAACTCCTGTAACTTCGATTCCTTTGTTTGCATATGGATCAATATTAGGACGTGGATAAGTTTTTTGTGCTTGATTTGAATCCATATCACAAGTAAATGTCAGAGCATTATCTTGTATAAAGATAGTATCACCTATCGAGACATTGTGATTTCCTAATGTGAGAGTAATATCTCCAGTATTTGTATTGTATGAAGATTCTGTTGGTGTATAGAAATCTCCTGCACCAGCAGCACCAACATAAACAGTGAATGTATCTGTAGTTACTCCTGTTACTTGGAGTAATCTTCCTATTGCAAAGTGATCACTTTCTGGTAAATAATGCTCAGTGGCATTATTATCCATCGAACATGTGAATGCAAATCCACCCTCCAACAGTTGAATTCTATTATTAGTGGTTACTGTATGACCAACAGAAGTGACTGTAAATTCACCACTTAATGGGTCATAATAAGCATCCGTTGGTGTTACATTTTGAATAAAACTTCCTGGATCATAAAGATGAGTTATGGTAGAGACACCCGCATTGAAAACGATAGTTGTCCCTGATGTACCTGCTATGGATCTGAATACATTATATGTTCCACCAAGAGTATTTGGACTACTTTGTGGATATGTATTACCAAAGGTGTTAATCCCTGCTGGATATGGGAAAACAGTGGAAGTAATACCAGTATAATCGGATATACACGTTAAATTAATTTCCTCCAACTGAACGTAGTCACCCTCTGGTAATCCATGAGGTATTTCAGTTGTTATAGTGCAAATACCAGCAGATGGTTCATAATTGAAGCTGTTGATTGTAAATGTTGTAAATCCTGTCCAAGATTCGCAAGTCATTGCAACTCCCGACAACCTTAGATAGTCATCAGGTATTAACCCATGTGCAGTATCTGTGAATACTGTGGTAAGACCTGTAGTATTTTCATAAGAAAGGTCTATAATGTTTACTGTGGATATACCTGTACTTGGTAGTAATTCTGTTATTGGGAACTTTAATCTATCCCCAATCTTATAATATATTCCAGGTTCTTCCATTTCAAACCCAATAATATCTCCTCTATTTCCAACCACAACAGATGCTCTTGCACCAATTCCCTCACCTGGTGGTGATGTTGCATATTCAAGTTCTATATCACTATAATTAATAGGAATATCGACTTTTAATACTGGTTCCACATAACCAGTTCCAGATTCAATTACATCAATAGAGGTAACAACTCCACCTGTACCAATATTTGCAACTAATGATGCTCCACTACCAACCTGTGATATAACTTCAACTGCTGGTGCTGTTCTATACCCACTACCAAATTGTTGTATATCAATACTAACAATAGATCCACCTGCTCCAACTACTATTGTTCCACCTGCTCCAACAAGTCTCTGATATCCCAATCCAGTATTATTGGTTGTTCTTGAAATTTTTCCAGCACCGGGAGTTCCTGTTAAAAATTTGATTCTATTTCCTTTTTCTAATTGAAGTCTATCGTTATCAATATCAAAATCTGTTCCTGAAATCTGTGGTACATTATTGATGAGAACTAATGGATTTAAGTTTACATCAATACCACCAACTAAAACTGCCGATGTATCAGTAAAAATACCAACCAGTGGTTGAGTATTGCTTTCTAGGAAAAACTCTGTTGATGATGCCCCAACAAACTTGGTACTAATATCATCAAATATAACGTTTTTGTCATTTGGTTGATTTCCATAATCAACCTGTCTTGAGAACATTCTTCCATTAAAGGATGAGTTGATTTCTAGTCCTTCCGGTCCAATTGGTCCAAAAGGTGCAGATTTAAAATGAATCTCACCCTTAATAATATTAAAGTCTCCTCTAAGGACGGTAACTGCTGCTCCAACCGTGTGGTAACCAACTTCCGAACCCATTGTACCCCTAACAACTTCAACCGTGTTAGGACCATTTAATTCAACATCCTTAATATTAAAATATTCAGAATCAACTTGAATTGTATCTAACGAAGATATTGAGGTAATTCCACTTAAATGTATGGTTGTTGTTTGAATACCAATTGGTTGTGTTAATGTCCTATTTAAATCTTTTCTGTATAGAGGACTCTGAATAATATTATCAATTAAAATAATTGAACTTGCATTTGGGTTCTCAAAATTAAATGAATGTGTACCAATACCATAACTTCTTAGTGTTATGAATGGAGAAACCGTTGATAACCCAGTAACTCTAAATCCATTATCATCAGTCTTCTGGATATAAGAGACTGGTGGTAATGTATTCGCACCCAAAACTTCTGGAGATAACTTCAAATCATCTCCTGGTGTAGAACCACCAATGAAAGTTCCAGATACACCAATAATACTTGTTAATGCATAACCAGAACCACCATTAGTGACTTCTATTTCATCAATATCACCTAATTGGTCTCTTGTAAGAGTTAAAATTACACCAGAACCAATTCCTGATATTGTTTCACAAGGAACTCCAACATAACTATTGTTTGCTTCGGAACCAACTCTTGTATTAGTTGTATTTGATACTGTAAATGATATATCATTTGCTGGAGTATTACCACCAAAATATGTTCCAGATATTGAAACTTGATCTCCAATTGAATATTTTTGACCACCAGACCTTAATACTAATGAAGTTGATATTGCATCACCAGTAAAGGAATCATAAACAATGAATGCATTGAATTTTGCGTCAGTGCCAAGACCAGTTGTGAAGTAAGATGGGAATGGATTGAAGAATCCCCAAAATCTATTTTGTTGCCCAGAATAATTTGGTGTTATTGGAGCAGTTACTCCAGAATATCCAGATTGATCAATAGTACGATTATACCCATTCTCAAAAATAGCACTTCCTTTTCCTGAAGTAACATGCATAACAACATGAGACTCAGTTGATGCAACTGAGACATAAGGATTGTTATTTGAATCGAATTTAGTTACTTTTAGTGAACTTTCAACATATTCTGTAGTAACAATTCCAACTTTTGTATCTGATGTTCCCTCAACTGGAAAATATCCTCTTCCAGAATTTAATATGGCAATTTGAGTAATCTTACCATTAGCAATAATTGGATAAAAAGAACCCTCCTCAAGTGGATCTTTAGTTCCTAATATTTCAATTTTAGGAGGGTCTGTACTCGCATATCCAGTACCACCATCAAGTATCGTAAATGATGTAACACGATATTCAGCATCAAAATTTGGTGTAAATACTGCACCTGAACCTGGAATTACTCTAGTTGCCATTTCTTATTACTTATTACTTGTTGTAAACACCACGAGGGAATACTAAACCTGTTAGAGGTCTTCTACCTGTTAAGTATCCTGGAACTGCTTCTGTGACACCAAACTGTGTTGCCACACCAATACTAACTGTACCTTCTGATTCTACTGAGTCTCTTACATATAATTTATTCGCATTAGAGAAGACATCATAATCAGTAAAACACCTATCTTTATATGCACGTATATATGCAACTTTTCCATATAGGTGTTCGTCATTATCTAAAGAGTCTCCAATTGTAGTTGCTAGACCCTCAGTTGTGTATAGTGTCCTATCTCTGTTTGCGACCTGTACACCATTGACATATAGTCTTAAAGTCACTGTATCATAAGTAACAGCAATGTGATTCCATGAATTTGCCACTAATTCAGTCGAATATGATAATGTCTGTAGACTAGACCTTGATGATGTAGTTTGATACCGGAACTGTACTCTATTATCAGTATCTCGTATCATAAGACTATAGTTCATTGGACTTGTTCCATCACCAGGATCTTGTGCAAGAATTACTCCAAAACTATCACTAGGTGAATCACCAGACCAATAAAGCAAGGTTTCGATGGTAAACTTCCCGTCAGTTAAATTTAACCTTTTGTTTGGATAATATGGAATAGTTCTAGAGTTTTCATATATTTCTTGAGATGTTAATCCTCTTCCAGTGTAAACTCTTACAAGAGGAATACTTCCTTCAAACGATTGGCCAGCAGATGCAGAGTATCTTCCAATTTCTAGATAGTCACGTCTCATTAAAACATTACTAGAAAATGATGTGTTTCCTAACGAATGCTTTACACCATCAAGATATAATTCAACTGTAGAACCTCTTCTAGTGAATGCAATGTGATGCCAACGATTTAAATCAAGGGGAGTTGGATGAGTTAATGTAAATGCAGTATTGTTCATTTGAACAAAAACTTGTTTTGAACTGTTAACTGCTAAAAGGAAATTATTTCTATTTCCATCATCTAATTCAGACCAACATGAAATTAACCCAGATGGATATGTTGCATCTGGAGTTCCTGTCATGTAAACAATAGTTTCAAATGCAAAATCACCAAGTAAATCAAAGTCAGGATCTATTGGAATTCTTGCATATCCATTATCGGTAAAAATCATTTGGGAATTTGTGAAAGCATAATTCCCAATCAGTGTCGCATTATTTTCACGTCCACTTATATCTGTCCAAGTATTACCAGCACCACCATAAGAAGAAGAATTAGTAGAATCTAAATGCAAAACTAACCCTTCTTCAACAATTGAAGTTGTTGAAGTTTCAATTCCACTTGATGTATTTCCATTAAAAACTAAGGTTGATATAAAATCAACCTCTTCACGAACAATATTGGACAAATTAAAATCAGTTTTTGATGAACCTTGGTCAGGAATAAAAGTTACACCTGAACCAATTGTTCCATATCTCCCATCAATATTAAGTACAACATTATCTAAGATCGCACCATCAAAACTTACTTGTTCATCTTGCATCTTAGTGGTTAATCCTGCTGCAACTGCACCATTTAACCCAGCAAAACTAAAGTCTGACATTATACACTCCTTCCACAGAACAGAATACCATATGTTCCACCAGTTTGACGGTATGAACCAGTAATAACTGTATATTGCTCAGAACCACTAATTGTAATTGTATCTCCCTGCTGAATGTTTACACCTGATACATTGTAGTAAAAATCAATTAAAACAAAATCATCAGGTAGGTAATATGGAACAGGCATGAGTCTTGCACTTAATGGTATTCCTTTAATTACAGCATTAAAATCTAAGTCATTTGATAATCTATTAATATTGTATCCACTTTGATTTGTATATGATCTACCTCTTGACGTTGAATCTCTATAATAAATTTTCGCAGTTCCAATGTTTATATTTTCATTATCAGTATTTGTACTATAAACTGTATCTATCCAACTATCATGATAGTGTGAGCTTGGACTATTACTGTTGCTATCATCTACTGTAGAATATCCAAATTCTGCACTTCTTTTTGCTGGATATGATTTAGTAATACCGCTGTACTGCTGAGAAGTTCCATTTAAAAATGTTCTAAATGTAAGTGATGCATAATTATCATCAGAACTTGGTATTATATGAGTAAGTCCACTCAAAAATTGGTGATCATAATCCCAGATTGTTGATTCAAAATTATGGAAAAAGAATGTACTAAATGTTCTATCTCTTAGTTTAGTTGCCGATTGTGTTGGTTGAGTGTATGAAAAAACTGCAAATCTTGGGTCAATACTAGACTTAAAGATATTTAAATCCAATTGACGATTAGTTGAACCACCAGTATCGATTTTATATGCTGTGCTAGTTCTACTTCCTTGACTAATGTACTCAAATCCAGACAGATTAGTTTCTGGTGATGAATAATCATTGAATATATCATAATTTGATATATCAGCATTTGCTAGTCCTGCTAATCTAAACTTTCTTCCATGTCCAGAACCATATGACTCTGAATACAAATCACTACTATTAAAACTAGCTGGGAAGAATCCAGAACCAGCCCAAGTAGTTATAAAACGATTTGAGTCTACCATACCAAAGACACGGTATGTATCTCCGAATTTTTTATTATCCTGGACAACTTGTCTCCAACAAGCCCAAGGATAACTACCCGTAGTGTCTTTTGCATAGTAAGTTGAAGGTGAACCATAACTAAAAGTAGTAATACCAGAAGTAGCTGGTTGAACTACAATGTTTGGAACATATATTGGGTAACTACTGTCGTTATCAACAACATGGTATAATCCCCTCTGTCCAGGTAGAGGTTTAAATCTAGTTAAACCACCACTGTTGGAACTTGAGTTGTTATTTCCTATAACATTATGAATTAAACCTTCATAGCTATTTACTTTATAATCATTATAATTGGTCAATCTATGGGTGTTTGTAAAGTGTGCCCCACTTTGAATAATATTAACTTCATAACTACTACTTGACATATAATTTTCAAGAGTAAGTGTATCACCCTCTTTAATTGTTATAGTCGCATTATTACCTGTAACAAATCCGTTCCTGTCCGTTCCTTCTGCTTCATAAATTCCAGTAAGAGTGATACCAATCCCAATACCACCTGTAACTTCACCAGCAATTGTAAGTCTTACTGTAATATCTGCAGCACCATCTGCAGAACCACCAATATCTTCTGCTGATAACGTTACTGTATCACCTGCAGCATAATTTTTACCTGGTCTATTTACAGCAACATATCCAACTTCTCCATTACCTCTTGCTACAAAAAATGATGCACCTGTTCCAATACCAGTTGTTGCGATTGGATAAACATCTTCATAATAATAAATGGTTTGATCTGTAATACTTCCACCACCAGTAAATGAGGTAACACCACAGACTAATCCACTAAGACTATCACCATGCCATCCCATCCATGATATTCCATCTTCTAACTGTGTCAGAACATCTTCTTTAGTATATGATGCTAAATCTTGAGAATTTATCGTAACTCTATGTGTAGAAATTGCCATTTGTTAATTAAGCCTCCAGTGGGAGAATTGTTAAGTTTGCTGTAATAGTTTGAGTTGAACCAGAAAGATTTTTAATTGATGCATATATTGTAGTATCAACTGGATCCATTAGATTGCCACCCATTGTGAATGGGGAAACTATTTGTTCTGTAGAAATTCCAGTAGTTACAACTTCAGCAATCACCCCACTGCCAGGTGTTGGGTCATTCCCAAGACCTCTATTAATATCATTTGCTCTTGATGTACTATCAGTATATAGTCGTATCCAACCTGCTGTAGATAACCCAATATGCATTAATGCATAAGATTTGTGTCCTATTATATCTATATTACCAATACTCTCATCTGTAATGGAAGTAGTTGCACCAGATACAACCACTCTTGAACCACCAGAACCACCTGATGCAGTGATTGTGGCAATACCTCCACTAATTTCAACCGATAATCCTGTTCCCAAATCAATTGTGGTAGCAGATCCAACAGGGAATCCATTACTTTCAAGTGCAATACCAGTACCTGATGCCACAATGCCAGTCAATGAAGAACCATCAAGTGCTGGTAGAGCACCAGTTAATTGTCCTGCTGGTAAATTAGTTAAATTTGCACCAGATGCTGCTGGTAATGTTGCTGGGAATCTAGTATCAGGAATAGTTCCTGAA
>ERZ891134.693-NODE-693-length-26261-cov-8.701328_pt1 | contig 26261 bp, 16 predicted proteins | sample MGYA00520888_ERZ891134 | MGnify/ENA primary metagenome ERZ891134 (study PRJEB32303, sample SAMEA104408692) | aquatic metagenome | biome: Brackish water; feature: Coastal; material: water | place: Baltic Sea | collected 2014-10-23 | depth 10 m ... | reverse complement strand
CCAACAAAGTTAAGCCCTGAGGCTCGCCTCGCCATGCTGGCAGAGGCTTATGCGGATGTGTGGGCACAGGTCATGGCCCTTGGAGTGGACGGTCGCCAGTGGGATTTGAAAGGCCGGGCGTACTTGAAAGACGTCTACAGGGACAACGGCCAAAGGATTGTCTGTAAGAAATCGGCGCAGATGGGCTTTACCGTCGCTTTTCTGGTCCAGACGCTACACCGCGTTTTGATCTGGAAGTGGAACGGTTTGTACTTGCTGCCTACCAAGGTTGGTGTGATTCCGTTCGTGCAGGGACGTATCAACCCCATCATCGACTCAAACCCAGCTATCGATGCCAGATTCTCGTCTGTCGACTCGATCACTCACAAGCGAACTGACTCAAACAACCTCTACTTCCGTGGTAGCACCGTGGCCACCGACCTGCGAGAGATCCCGGTTGACTTCGAAATCTGGGACGAGCGCGACAAGATGGCTAGCAACAATCTTCACTTGGCGCTTACCCGTATGGACGGCTCACATCACAAGCATCTGGCCACGTTGTCTACGCCGACCGCTGAGGACTACGGGGTAGACGCAGAGTACAAGGATTCGGACCAGCGCCAATGGACGCTGCGTTGTCTGTTCTGCAACCACGCTCAGTTCCTGGATTGGGAAGAAAACGTTGTGATCGGGGACACAGTTACGATCGATGAGTGCAAGGCCACGACTTACGTTCAATGTCAACATTGCCACAAGCCCTGGACCCACGCCCAAATCATGGAGATGGCGGAGGAAGGCTTTTGGGACCCGCAACAGCCGGGCCGCGCCGTCCACGGCTATTACATCAACCAACTCGTATCGCCCACCCGAACGATCGATGAACTTGCCGAGATTTGGTACAAAGGTGAGATTCGAGGCGACATTGACGCTTCTCGAGAGCTTTGGAATTCGGCTCTTGGTCTGGCTTGGGCCGCCCCCGGTGACCGGCTAACGGTTGAGAATCTCAATGACGCCATGGACGGGTTTGAGATGCCGCGTCTGCACGGCATCTCGCGTAACGCTCCGGTAGCTATCGGGGTGGACGTCGGTCGAGACCTTCACGTAGTGGCGATGCAGGGCTTTGCAGAAGAGAAGCGTCGAGTTGTCGATATCCGAATTGAAAATTGGCCGTCGCTGACCGAATTGTTCTTGGAGCTTAACGAGCGCGGAATCGCATGGCAATGCGTAATGGATGCTAACCCCGAGAAGGCGCTGGCCGAGAATCTGGCCGCGCGTTTCCCCCAGCTCTGGCTTGCTTTTTATCGCGATCCAAAACTCATGTCACAGGTAGCAGAGTGGAGGCCCGCTGAGCCTCTGAAGGGTAAGGGACACAACGTTGTGATGGTGGACAGGACTATGGCGATTGACATGTCGCACGCCATGATCCGCAAGCGTCAAATCGTGTTGCCGAAGGGGGCCAATCAAATGGTCAACCCTGGTAAGGAGCACGGCGATTTCTACAGTCAAATGATTGCTCAGACCGCTATTACTGAGCCGGACGGGGTAGGCAATCCTCGCCGTGTCTACGTCCAGCCGGGTGGCAGAGCCGACCACTACGATCATGCACTCACATACTGTACTGTTGCCACTACGCTTCAGCCGGGTTATAACAACCCTGTACCGGAGTACCTCGGATTGCAAGACAATCCCATCTCTGCTAATATTTTAGATGAAACTGCTGGTTTGTTCACTCGAGACGACGACGGCATGGACTTCGATAATGTCTACTTTGACTTCTAGGCCGGAGGATTTGTTAAAATATGCCTTGTAGTAAGTGTCCTGCCGCTAAGCTTATCGCGGGTGTTGTACCTCAAATGCATGGCTCATTTTGCACCATCGAAGAGGGCTTTATCCCGTATACGGAATCGTCCTACATCAATTTCTGCATTGGCGAGTACTCGAAATGCACAACTTGGCGCGCTCACCAGCAGAAGTATTGGCGGGACAAGGAGACTTACGTTAAGCAGCGTCGCGCCGAGATGATCCAATCGGATGAGGCTGCGGATGCCGTCGTTGCTGGAGAGGCTAACCTAGAGGACATGTTAGATTAATGGGTTTTTTAGACTTTTTAGGAATTAATCAAGAATCGTCGGAGCCTCTTCAAGAGGGTCAGATCAGCGTACCACAGGAAGAATACGATGGTCTAAAGGAGGCCGCTGCCGACGCCAAGATGCTGAAGCGCGAGATGGAAGATGCTGGGTGGATGATACTCAATCAGGGCCTTGGAGACAATAACTACGACTTGAAGCCTGAAGATCGCGAGAAGATGTTCAAGCGTGTCTTGCGCTACTACCTAGAAGACCCGCTTGTTCTGCGTTCGGTTGAGATGCAGCCGACTTACGTGTTCGGTCGCGGCTTGCCCCGCCCAGAGTCGAACAACGCCGAAGTTCAGAGGGCGCTAGACTCGTTCTGGGACGACCCAGACAACAAGCTCGCGATGACGACGTTCCAGGCGCAGTACGATCGTGCTATCGAGCTTCAGCTCCAGGCCAACATCTACTTTGTTATCTTCGAAACCGAAGAGGGAGTCAAGGTAGGGACACTTCCACACGAGGAAGTAACTGAGATCGTGTCCGACCCAGAGAACCGTCTGCGCCCGGTGTGGTTCAAGCGCGAGTTCTATGAGAAGGAATACAACTTCAAGACGAATCAGTACGAGCCGAAGGACAAGCCGACGACGCTGTGGTATCAACACTGGAAGCACAACTCTCCGCGCGGGTTCCGTCCTCCCGGCAATATGGTCGCCAAGGGCCGCATCTTCCATATCAAGACTGGTTCAACCGGCGAAATGGCCTTCGGCGTTCCGCAAGTTAGCCGTATTCTTGACTGGTCAAAGGCTCACAATGAGTGGATGCGAGCCAGAGTGGCTATCGCCAAGGCTGCTGCCAACTTCGCCTGGGAACGCAAGGTCAAGGGCAACCCCAGCCAAGTCATGGCCATGGCCCGCAATTGGGCAACTGGCAATACTGCCGGTGTGCCCGGAACAGACTCTCCGGTAAGTGCACCTCGATACGCTTCGATGCTGACGACCAACGAGGGCGTCGAATACGAGTTTAAGGGCGGCAATAGCACCGGAGCAAGTGACGCTTCCAGCGACCAAAAGATGTTCCGTTCGCAGATTTCTGCCGGAACAGGGCTTCCCCAGCACTTCCTCGGGGATGAGGGATCGGCCAACCTCGCTGTAGCAACAGCGATGAATGAGCCAGTTATTCGCATGATGGAGTTCTTCCAGGAGCTTTGGGAGGATGTGTACCGCCAGATTATCGATCACCACCTTGAGATTCTAGGCGTCGGCACCAACAAGGGTCTTGAAGTCGAGCTGCACATGCCCGACCCGAACGCTGACATGCCAGACGCACAGATGTCATTCAATGAGGTGGACTTTGGCGATGGCGATTTGGGCATTATGGACCGGTACAACGCAGACAAGATCACTGTGCGCGGTGGGACTATCGTAGACCCGATGCAGGCACATGCTGACTTTGCGAACAAGCCGGTCTACAAATTGTCCTTCCCGCCAATTCTGTCACGCGATATCTCGTCGATGATGGGCATGGTTATCGACGCTGTTACCGGCCTTGACCCGGCTGGTGACAATACCGAGCTTACCCGTTGGGCCTTCAAGGAGATCTTGAAGACGATGGGCGAGGTCGATCCGGACAAGGTTATGAATGAGGTCTTCCCGACCAACAACATGGCCGACGTCGCTGCGACTGTTCAAGGCCGGAATGCTATGCAGGACAAGCCTGCACCCGGTGTTCCTAATATGGAAACAGTAGGTCCTGCGGAGATGGGACTTGCGCCTGAGATGATGCCTGCTTCATTTGATTCGCCGATGTTGCCCTCCCCAGCTATTCCGACTGGTGGCGGACCAACGCCGAAGCCAAATGGGCTTGGAAATTCAATGGATGGTGCGCAGAATGGCGCTCGCATGGGAGCATCACTTCAGGAATCTGATCCTGAGGGCGATGCCGCTAAGATTTGGGAAGAACTGGAAGATGAACTTCTCGATCTAGCGGGCAGGGATGGCAGCGAATAACGTAGCTGAAGCGGCAGTAATGGCGTGGCTTGTAGACGGTTTTGAACCGCCAGCGGCAGCGCATTCAACAAGTGTACAAGACTTAGCTCGTGCTATTGCTATTATCTGGCCAGAGTACGTTCGCAAGATCAGGCGAGCGTCTGAGTCTGTAATCGACAATAACATGCAGCGCATTACGGATCCCGACATCCGGCGCATGCATATCGAGCGCGAGTATCAATTTGAAGACTTGTCTTACACGCGTGCAATTTCTCGTATGTCGTCAGATTTGCGAATTGCGAAGGTGTTTAATGATAAAAATCTCGAGCAGCGCATTCAGGAGATCGTCCAAAGAGAAAAGAATTACAACAAGCTGCGGCTCAGAGCGACGGTACGACGCACGGCTCGTATCGCTGAGCACTTTGAAATGAGGTCAGATGATCCTCGCAACGATTGGGAGGGTGGAGCTTTGTGGCTCATGGACCCGACCAAGAAAGAACATACGCTGGATTGTCTTGCCATGGAAGGCGAGACGTGGGCGTGGAGTGTTCTTCGTTGGATCAACCCTGCTAACCGTCACGCTGGCTGTGGATGTAAGCTTGTTCCGGACGATTCCTCACCTCGCATCACGCGACCCCCGAACGCGCCGCAAGGTTTCGATATGGGTGCGATCCAACCATCTAAAGCAAAGACAATGCATTCTGCGCTTGCAACCGACAATAATACAAATACCTGGAATAGCCTTTGGCCCTTCTAATGTGATAGGATTTATGTATGAGTACTAATGGTGACATGCCTATGAATCCTGATGCTATGCCTACTGAGGAGGTAGACATGGCTGCTCAGGAAACTGCGCCAATGACTGAAGTTCCAGCAACGCCTGGCGGTGAGCCTGCGCCTACCATGGCCGAGGATAACCCCGCCATGGCCGAACAGATCAAGGACAGGGCGTACGCCGCAAGCAGGTACGGCGAAATGCCGGAAGAGGACTCGATTACAGGCGACATTGGTGCACAGAGTGCTGCCGCCGCTCGTCAAGAGCGTGCTCGTCTAATGCCCGAGTATCTACAGCATTACTTTGTTGAGGACCTTCCCCCGATCAACCCCGACGATCCCTGGAACCAAGGGATCTACATGCGCTACCGAATTAATCAGTGGCGCTACGTCAACGGAATGGACCCGGTAGAGTAGGAGGATATTTATGAGTAAGATGACCCAAATCGAGGCCGGATACGTTGACGAGTCAGACCTATCTGACGAGGTCTGTCGTATGTGCATCTCATTCCTAGGTCGAGAGTGCGAGATCGTAGAGGGGCCGATTAACCCGGTAGGCACGTGCTCACATTTTGAGCACGATCCTAGCGTCGGCTAATTGAGTGGAAGAACCAAGTAGGAACACTACTCGCGCTCGCGAAGGTCGTGCGGATGGTCGTCTAAAGCACGACCCTTTTAATCATCCTCGCGACCGTCGCGGGTACTTCCGAGACAACAACAAGAAACTAGAGAACCTTCCTGAGGACCAAAAGATCGATCTTTTTTCTTTTGTGTCTAAAGACAAGTTGCCTCACGTCAGCAACGCTTACATTCAGCGCGTCGGCGAGGGCAGCAACAAGTCTACCAAAGTTGTGATGAACATTAACGGCCAAAGTATGGTTCATTATTACACGGGTCCTTTTAATGGACCTGACTTGCTAAAGTATGTGTCTCAATTTCAGCCGGGCAACCTTGACAAGGAAGAAGTCGCCATCACTGTAGACTCTCGTAGTAAAATTGATTCTATGGTTATTGAGAAGGCATACGGCTTCAGCACAGAATCGGGCTTGCCTGTGGCCGGGAATCCACGCGCTGAGCATTGGGTATTGTTTTACTGGGACGATGATTTCTATTCAGAAAAGCTAACGAATGACCAACTAGACTTTTTTGTTAACAACAAAGCGGCTATCGCGCACAAATCAGCGCCTGGGTCAGATCCAGACATCAACTACTTTAAGACGCGGAAAGACGCTGTTGATCGTTTAACCATGTTGCAAAGTGAGCACAATCGTGTCGCCTGAGGATCTAGATCAGCTAGAAGAGGGGCTAGGTAGAGCGCTAAGGCGCGGTGCCAGGGCGGCTGGTCGAGGTGCTCGAAAAGCAACTCGTGGAGCTAGCGGCAAGGTTCCTTGGAACAAGGGCCGCAAAAACTTTAATTGGAAAGAATGGCAGCACGCCCGTGGTCGTGACGGAAGATTCATCGACATGCCCGGCAAGCTTGTTAAGTCGCTTGTCAACATGCGTCACGGTGAATGGCGTGAGTTACATGAACTTGTCGAATTAGTTAATGGTGTTCGCGGCGAAGGCGTCGTTAAGAAGGCTCTCGTATTTAGAACCCACGATAAGCGTGACTCGTTCTGGGAATTTCGCTGGGTCAATAAAGAAGGTCATGCAACCGGCATAAAGATCAACGTTAAAGATCTTCTCGACGAGAACGGCAATAATGACCCGGACCAATTTTTAGATAAGCTTATTCACCTTATCGCTGATCTTCGGCCCGAGGAAATGGAAGATTGGCTGGCAGAGGGCCGTGTTCTATGTGCGTGCGGTTGCAGAAATTACGTGCTCAATGGCAGGATTCTGCCCGGACACGATGCTCGAAATCGAGCTTGGACTGCTGTTCCGGACAAGGATAAACCAGCAAAGAAAAAGAGAGGACTAGCGACCATTCTGGGTACGCGGACCGAGAGTTCGAAGTTGGTCCCAGAACCGAAAGCGCCAAAGGAGCTAAAAGACGGGGAAGAGCCGAAGTGGTCGCGGCAGCAGCGCTGGCGCGGTTTTGACGCTAATGGAAACCCTATTCCCGAAGACACATGGGGCGAAGTTTTTAGAGCCGAGCGACACCGCTGGGCTACTATCTTTGGAATTGGTCGCGACAGTGATGTAAACAGTGGCAAAAGGCGCAAGAAACAAAAAGAGAAGTATGAGAAAGAAGTCGACAGATGGGTGAAAACTGCTACTCGCGATTACGAAAAGCGAACGGGTAGACAGCCCACTATTGTCGAGTTGTTTAATGCTAGTTGGCGAAAGAGAAATAACGTTAGCGACCCTCCTGCCCCAGACATTACAGATTCGTTTATTGACGACGATGCTGACCTTAATGACAAGTGGGGGCGTACTCCGCGCAAAGTAACGCGAGATGCTCAAAAGTTAGCCAAAGAAACTGGACGAGTCCAATTTGTGTATATCGACCCCACCAAGGTCGATGTTAGCCCTACCCCTGATGGCACACCTGACAATGTGCAGTGGTCCGGTGACGAGCGCATTTACGTTACTTCAGACAGGCTGCATTGGGATGACGATAAGGGTCTGGGGGACGACGGCGAGTGGACCGTCAATGGCGATGGGAGTTTGCGGCCGAATTTGAACAGTCCTCGGATGGCTGGCGGTATGCTCCTTATTCGTCAAATTGTGGGGCCGGATGGACAAGTATACGAGATCAACGCGCGAAAGGGTCTAAATCAGAAAAATCTTGGTGAAGAATTTGTTGATGTGTCGGTACAAGAACTCAAAGATGCTTTTGATGTTCAAGAAACCGCTTACATCGCTGAGAAATTGTCTCAACTCAGGATCGACGCTGCTAATTTCAGAGGTTTTCAGAATGCCGAGGATGGTCTTTACATTGATCCCAGAACTGACGAGATGGCCAGGAAGATCATTGACCACATTAATGCGAAAGCTGTTGTAAAGATAGAAGATTACGATGATTACAACCAGGAATACAACCCTCTAGGTGTTCGACTAAACAAACTTACTTCTATTGTTGGTGATTTAAAGACTGCTACTGTTGGCAAAAAAGTTACTTCAGTTGCTTCGACGGTTAGAGATGCCAAGGAAAATGCGAACCCAAAGATCGCTAAAGGACAACTTACTAGAGAAGTATTCGACAGACTACAAAAAGAGCTAGTTAACGACATCGTGCGAGGCCGTGGGGTTCCAGACGACACCCGACCGTTCCGGCTTCTAATGGATCTTGTACAAATGTTAAACAAAGTAGACCCTAGGCGAAAGAATCGCGATTACTATGGTCCAATTGACCTACAAAGCCCTAATAGGTGGACAGATGCCGATCTTTCTAAGCCTGAAGAACTGCCCGTCGGCACAAATAAGCGCGAACGCAGCATGTACACCAGATGGATTATTTCGGCAGACGGCCGATTTGCTGCAGGCAAAAATTCTAGCGGTCTTTATGACGTCTTCTTTCGTAGTGACAGCAGAAGCCGCTGGACAAAGTCTAACGTTACGGAAGATGTGAGAGGAGATAATATCTATCGTGTGGCTGCTGAGATGGTCGTTAAAGACGACATCAAGCGGCTCAAAAGTAAAATGAACAAGTATTGGGAAGTCAAACTTGGGCAAAGCAGAGAACCGGCTGCACAGCGCAAAATTGAAGTAGCTTATGATGAATTCTGGGGTAAACTTGAAAACGACATGATGAAAAGAGTTCGGGAGCTTAAGCGGGTAGGCTTGTTCCCGCAGCCGGGCGGCCACCGCAGTGTTAACACCACCAGCGTGGTCCGTGAAGGTGATCCAGAATTCCCTGGCGACAAAGTCCCGGATGTTCTGCCGGACTCAGTACCTTCAACTCCAAAGACCGACGATTCTGTAACTGATCCTAGTGTTCGGGGCGAAAAGACGCCAGACGGAGATACTGTGTATCCGTATGAATCTCCGTTTGATAGGTGGGTCGTAGGAAGTTCCGATAAGGAAGACACTCCTGAAGTCAAGCTCGATGAGGTTAAGTCCGATGAGCCTGATGGGCCTAAATACACTCATTTTTATAAGAGAGATAGCGGTGGCGATGGATACAGGTACTATGACCGCCAGGAAGTCGTTGAAGGCCCCGATGGCCCAGAACTTCTGGTTCGTTTGTACGAATACAACGATGCTACTGGCGAAGAAAGAGAGTTAGACTTCGGTGGTGTTCCGTTGACCGACGAAATTCGTCGCTTTAGGAACGGAGATCAGAAGGCTCTGTTGCCGGTTAGAGCAGAATTTAGAAAAATCGTTAATCAAGAGATTGATTTAAGAAACGGTAAGCTTACGCCTGATCCGGGCAATAATGAGATGGACAGAGAAGATTTAAGTGACGTCGTAGCACGACGTGAATCCTCTGGAGCTGGCCGGAGAGAGGTGTTTGATGAGGCTGTCGATGATATTGATGAGATTCATAAGGACCGGGACGAAGCCGAATTTGAAGACATTGGGGACGCAGTAGTAGACCAAATCGCTGTACGAGCACAAGCTCGAGAAGAATTAAGAAGGATGGCCGCTGACCCGGACCATATATGGGGCGGTGCTGCTGACCTTGAAGAATTGGCTAGCGAAACTGAAATCAGAGACGTAGACCTTTTCGAGTATGACAGGCCAAAGGAAGTAAGAACCAACGCTTTTGGAATTCAGGAAGGTGTAGAAATTTGGGTAACGCCAGCAGGCGACACTTACCGTCTGGATTACGATACTAACAAGGACAAATATCGCTTATGGCACGAACCCGATGGCGGTGATGTCGAGGACGTATTACTCCTGGATGGTGAGATTGCCGCTAATAGGCATTCTATGCACTCTCACAATATGGAAATTACTAACATTATTGAGGCTCACCATAAGGGCGACTTTGATCCAGATAACAATCGCTTTCCTGGAGAAGATTCTGACTTGGATCTTGATGCGCTTGCAACTGGTGGCCCGTCAAGATACGACATAGAAGATCCAAAAGAAGGCAAAGATGTGGTGTTTAGAAGTGACGAGCGTGACGATTTCTTTTATCGTCAGTTCGGCGCTGAGCCTAATGACGACGGCGAAGTAGACATTAGTCTTGTTTATGTCGATAAAGATGGCAAAGAGTCTGTTGTAGAAACTTACGGCGCTGTCAGACCTGCAGAGTTTGATGAAGTTGACGCTCGAATGCGCGAGGACGCTGCCAATAAGGCCGATGAGATTCAGGGTGCTGGTCAGTGGCAGGGCAATTTGGATGGCGCGGCTATTCATCGTATGCGAGACATAGAGGGCAACGAATGGCGAATTGGCTTCTATGATGAAAGTTACGACAACGATGGGCTTCCGTTTCGCCGTGGTGAATTGGTAAAGGTAACACCTGACGGAAGAAAAGAAGTCGTAGATGAATTCATCGTTTCTACGGGTTCGGACTACGCTCGCGATAGGCAAAATTTGGAACATGCCGTCGGTGAATTGGGCAAGTCGGCCCTAAAGGCTCAGCTTATGAGTAGGCTTGAAGCTACTCGTGAGGAAATAGAAGACATTCTGGGCAGAGACAAGCCTTTCCGTGGTCGCGCACCATACGAAAACGGCGACTTGCTTTACGCAACGCCGGACGGATGGAAGTACGCTATGCGGGTCGGTGGCAACAAAGACGTAAACGGCAAAAAGCACTCTCTGTACGCTACGTTTAGGCTTGCGCCAAACGGCGAGGGTGATTATGACATTGAATTGGTGGGTCGGCGCATCGACTATCAAGAAGGAGAAGACCGAGACGCGTTTATTCGCAGGATGTTTGGTCCTGATGTTGAGGTTGAGCCTTACGGTCGTCCTGCTGACGCAGCGCCAGACTCGCCGCGCGTTAGAACTGATGGGCAGCAAGACAAAATGCATAAACGAGCCATGGAAGAAGTCGCCCAGCTCCTGGATGTGCAAGAAAGGGGCGGGATTGTTGAGTCAACCCATTTGTATGAAAACGAAAAAGGCGACATCTGGACTGTTCGCGGCAAGGATGTAATTGATCCTGATGGTAAGATCACAAACTGGGGTCCAGATAAGCTGAACGACAACCCTAAAGTTGGCGAGCTTGTAGAGTTCTGGAACAACGACCGTGGCTTTATTGATAAAGACATGGCCGACTTGCACAAAAAGAAGCAGCGTGAAGCCAAGAAGGAAGTTATAAAAACTGTCGGTGAGAAGCCGAGCTTCAAGCCCAAATCTGTTCCAGCCAAGAAGGTCACTGTAACCAACCCTGTTGACGCTGGCTGGGAAAAGAAAGGTGATAATTTCTACACTAAGGGCCAGTACAGGCTGCACAAGCGAGGCTCGAATTGGGTGGTCGTGCGCAAGGGCGAAAACGACCCGGTAGTGGGTGGGCCTACTATGACCAAGGCCATAGAAAAGTTTGATGCTCTTGATCTAGATGACAAGGATTTGCCGGACAACGATTCGCGCCGAAACGGTGATTCTCCCGACATTCCGGACAACGAAGAAGACCTAAAGGCCGCTTTAGATGCCGATAATTTGCCTCTTGTAGATGTCGTTGGCGACGCTATTCCTCTTGAGAAGCAAGAAGCTCATCCAGAGTTCAATTCTTGGGATGCTTGGCAAAAAGTCAAGGACGCTAATGGAAGTGTGGAAGAAGCAAGAGAAGGTGCACGAGGATTGTATGTGTGGTATGACGCCAAGGATGACGGCAGTGGCCGTGGTATCGCCAGAGGATGGGATGTGGGCCAAGATATTCCTGATGAAGACGGTATTCATCCTGTTGCGCTTGTTCCACCGTACAGCAAGGACCGGGGCCAGGCGGTTGACGTAAGGCCAGTTCAATTCCCAGGTGAAGATAAGTTATTTGCCGACACTTACCCTAAAGAGTGGATTGACCCGGATACCGGTAAGGCTGAGATCGACGTTGGCCGCGTTCTTGAAGAGGGTGACGACTTCGGCGTTAAGTTCAATCTGCCTGGCAACGCAGACAAAATCTCTGATCAGCTTGCAGAGTGGAACCGTAAGGCAAAAGCGATTGAAGATGAGCGTCGAGGGGTGGCTGACGCTCTTGATCCAGAGGGAGAGTTGCGCCGGGAAATTTCTGGCGAGAGAGCCTTAAAGTCGACGATTGCCAGAGAAGATGCGGCAAGCAGCGCTGTCGTTCACACGAAGTCTGGCAAAGAATTTTTCACCGCAGATTCCTATGACGACTGGAGAAGCTGGAGTCCGTCGAATGATGGGGATGCTTGGACAGGTCCGAATTTTGATGGCATCTCAGATTACAGCGTCAGCTATCAACGTCTGGGAGGTGAAACGGTTTCTAGCCCGAATGCTCCAAAAGCCAAGTACACTCTACGACTGATCGATAGAAACGGCAATCAGAAAAGTATGTCAATGTTTGATGACAAGCCTTCGCACGAATGGATGCAGCAGCAATTAGACTGGCACGGAAAGGGCCTGCCATCTCCGCACAAGTACGACATCGGCGAGATTGCCTCAGTGGGCAACAATCCAAAATATGGAGAAGGTGTAAGCGCGGTTAATCATATTGATATGTTTGACCCTGACCAAAATATGCCATACCCCGTCTTTGGTGCTATCGACTCTCGGACAGGTATACCCGTGCAAACAGGCTGGACACGAGCGTATAAAGCTGGCTCAACGTTGGAAGAAGCAAAGGCCACGCTTGAGCAAGATGGGTGGGTTCTTGAGCCGAAGTTCAATGTTCGCAACCCTGACGATCCCGAAAGATACACAGATGCGTACCGATTGGTTAAGAAGTATGGCCCGGACGTAGAAACTCTTCAAGAAATGAGTGACGACGCTCGTCATGCTATTGGAAACTTGCTAGGTAATGAGCCTCACCCCGTGTTTCCCGGCAAGGTGTCTGTCGTTGATGGTTTGTTTGACAACATTGTGTTTAAGGAAACCGACCAAGGCTGGGTTGCACTATACAATCTTCATTACAATCTAGACCGTCAATCTCTTCCTCCGCATCATATCGCAGGTGAGATGCGACCTAGATGGAAGCCGAACAACACAAACAGTCCAGCAGCGATAGATTACCAATTGAACATGCGTGGGTTAAGAAATGCGGACTATCACATGGGTACTCCGGAAGCACCGACTGGCGATAGTCACAGAAAGACGAGTCTGCGCAGGGTTGTCGCTCACGAAATGTCTCACTTGCACAGCCAAGGAAGAGAAGGCGACTATAACCGGTATAACACTTCAGCTCTAGATGAAGGAGGAATTGAAGAGGGTTTGGTCGAAGTTCTGCAGGCTCTTGTACAGCCAGAACTTGCAAAACGTCGGGGTGACGTAGCTGATTATCCGTACAGTTCGGTTGATGAACATATCCGCCAATTAGGCGACGTAGGGTCTTCATCAAACCCAGGCTTAAGAAGCCCGTACTATCAAAAGATTCAGCTTATGGAGTGGGCGCGTCATTTGGCAGGAGATATGGATCGAGAGGCGTTTTATCGAGAACTTGCGAATTCGACTCCTGGCTCTCGTAGCGAGAGAATGCTAGAATTGATTGTTAGTGCTGGCAAAACGAACAACCTCTCGAGAGACGAAATCTTAGACCGGGCGAGAAAATTACAGCGCTTGATCGATGACAAGAGAGGCATCACTAGACTGGATACTGCTGCTTCTCAGGAGCACGCCATGAGGCTTTGGGATGTCGCTGCTCAGCGTTGGCGCGACAATGACGACGAACTCGAAAGTATTCGTCAGGCTGCTAATACGATAGCTGCGATGGCGACGTATGGAGGTTAAGGCATGTCGATGACAGACAAAGACAGAGAGGACTTGGAGCGAGCTAAATTTCGCGCTCAGTTTTTCCAGCCTGAGTATGACGCTGATTGGTACAGCTGGTGGAACGATTTTAAGGACAACGACCCGCGCTATTGGTCAAAAGATATGGCCGAGATTTTTCATGAGTGGCGTTTCCCTAAAGTTCATTTTGGCGGGCTTACAAGAGCTGTTCCTCTTGACGAGTACATTTGGCCAACCGAGAAAGAGAGGACTGATTGGTACAAAAAGGTCATGGGTGAAGCAGCTCCAGCGGGACCCAACTCATCTGATCAGAAAGCAAACAAACTTTTCGCGTTTGAAAATTAGGCGAGACTACACGTTTGTAATTAGATTTGCTATACTAAAAGCATGAGAGAAGAACTTCTCGAGGGTCGTAAGCCTTGGAACTACGGCCGCAAGCTGTTAAATTGGAAGCCCGAATTGCACCCAAGAGGGCGTGACGGGCGTTTCGTCAACGTATTTAAAAAACTACTGAATATGAGCGTGGGCGACCACCGCGATCTTAGCGATGTTATCAAGGACGCTCCAAACATCCAGGAGGCTACGGCCTGGCGCACCCGTGACGGGTGGGAATTAAGAACACGCGCTACTGATGGGACTTACGGAACGAAGATTAATCTTGCAGACCTTAAAGACAACGATTCAGTCTTCGACGACGTATTGCAGATGGTTAACGGTCTTCAAGGCTTCCCGGAGTCTCCTTTTTGTCCGTGCGGCTGCGGCAATAAGTCGCCTAACGGTGGTATGTTGCCCGGACACAGAGAGCGTGTTCGTTCCAGGCTAAACGCTGACAGCTCACAGGGCGACCGACAGGCGACTCAAGCTCTGCTTAGTATGCCTCCTGAATGGTACGATGACGAGCCTATGGCACCTGAAGCGCCAAGCTTTAAAATGCTTGGGAATTCGTCGCCAGATAAAGATTTAGATAAGGGCCTTGCGCCACACGAAATGGATATGCTGAAGCATGCGTTGTGGGTGCTTTATGCTCGCGATAGCGATATGACAGATAAAGATCTAGAGTGGTATGATTATAATCCAGACGATAACGATTACACGGCAGAAGCATTTGATGATAAACACGATAAGGAAGACGTCTATTTAGAAATCGGTCGTATTCAAGGACTCGTAGATGACGATATCGACTCTTGGGGTCTTGCTGGTGACGCGAAAGAACAACTGCGCCACTTTGGTGTAGATCTAGACGAGATTCCTGAGTTGTTTGATAAGTCAGTCGAACCCGGCGGCGTGGATGATGACATTGACGAGCATCTAGATGCTCTATTCTTTAATTCATATAGGCAAGCAATTGAGAAGTACAACAAATTATTAGAGGGAGTGTGGGCTGCTGGACGTGAACGGGATACAGCCAGATTTAATAAAAGCCAAAACAAGAAAAGAATTCTTAAAACATTAGATCTAGAAGAATTTATCTATTTAGCAAATATGGCCTCCAAAACTGTGAGTGGTGATCTTGAACCGGGTCCGGTACAAAAATTAGACGAACTTCAAGACAAAGTAAGTAGTATTGTCGGTCGTGCCCGGCGCGACCAACAGACTCGATCAATCGAGGTAACAGATACTCCTGATCCAGAAGAATCAGATCTGATGAAGGCTATTGCTAGGCGTGAGAGCGAAGCTATAGATCGCGAGCGCGTTGAGGAAGAAAGAAGATCAAAGCGTATTTTTGACATCTTAGAGCGCTGGGCCGTGCTAGATGATTCAGACGAACCAAATAATAAAGAACGAACCCGCTCGGAGTCGATGAACGCGGCGGACCCATTTCATGAGGCATACGCCGATTTAATGCGGCGGGCAGGAGTTCGCGACCTCTGGAGGGCTTCTCCGGAAGAGATCGAAATTGCTGAGAGTCGCATTCGTCGTGGCCATCTGGGACCTATGGAGGGTCACGGTCCCAGGCCCTACATCGCTGAAGAAGAAATTGTTGAGGACCTTCGCCGCCGAAATGCAGAACTAAAGAAACTTGAAGAGCAATTAGACGAAATCTTGGGCGACATGCAGCGCAGGGATGACGACTCCGACCCTGACGACCCCGACCAACGACGTCCACTACCTGACGCCGAATGGAAAGAACGTCTAGTTCGCGACCGGCAGCGTGCACAGGAAGAAAAAGAAATCGCCGCGCGGCGTGAACAGGAAAAAGCAGAAAGCGAAGAGCATGCTCAAAAGATGCAAGATAAGTGGCCAGAGTTGTGGCTACCGGCTGGCGACTCTGACGGTTCTGATGCGCCACAGTTCCCAGGAGACGATGACGACGTCTATGGGGAATTTGATGATCAATCCATGAATGCTGGTACTCTGGAATACTTGTTCTTCGACCCAGATAAGGACGACCCCGCAGAGTGGCTAAAAGATAAAATTGCTTCTTCAAACGCAGAAAACTACAGAGCACTTAAAGAAGCGTTTGAAAATCTTCCTGATTTAACCGATTACGATGAAGTAAAACGGCTATCGGCAATGATTAGCGAAATCTCTGAGGACTGGCGCATGCGAGAGTGGGCGCTGGAAACGGCAATTAAAAACAATCCGTCCGTAAGAGAATTTACGGATTACCGCGCGGCTCAGAATGCGCTGCTAGCGAATTTAGTCATACATGCGAGAAGCCTTGGCTTCTCTGTTATTCTGGATAATGTGATGCCGTTCGACAGCGCTACAGTCGCTCGTGATTTCCGCGAGTTTTTTGGGCCAGAGTATGGTTCTGTTTTAATGTCTACAAAATTAAAAACATTGATTAGAGGTCCTTATAGTTCAGCTAACATCACGAAATTTCTTGGAACGGTTTTTTCAGAAGACAAGATCCGTAAAGCTCTTGATGGCGGCGACGAGAAGTTGGCAGAACTTAAAGAAGCCATTGACAAATTAGAACCTAAAACGTTGCTAGACCAGTTCCGGGCTTCAATCCTGATCAGAAAACACGCTGATCTGCAGACGGATCTACATTACGCCAAAGAGAATATCGACGAGATTGTTCTAAATGAGCCTGTGGGCGCCGCTCGTAAAGGCGAATTGGCAGAAGCTTTGACATCCCGCGCCAAAAATGTAAATCCATTCCCAAAGAACCCGAAATGTCCGTGCGGATGTGGGAGCACTACGTCTAAGCTCGGCAAGATGCTACCTGGACACGATTTGCGCAAAGAACAAGACCAATCGTTGTTTAAGGGTGCCTATGAGGGCGAGCCTGCAGCGCTTGATTACGTAATGAGGACTGCTAAGGGAAGAGAGCAGTTTAGGGTGTACTCTAGAATTCGCTACGCGAGAGAAGGGGGACCTGAACTCAGAGTTGACGGCGATGACAAATTTTCTGAGCAAGAACTAGAATATGACCCAAGCCGCATTCCCCCAGGCATTTCACGGGATTGGGAGCATGCTCCGCTCTTGGACCCAGGTCCAGGAACTCTAGAACAACAAATTTACCGCTTAAGTGTTCGGCGAGACAGAGCAGACAACATTACAGAGAGAGGACTGTTAAACGCTGTTATTTCACGCCTAAATGGTAACTCAGATTCAAGTTATTACATGCGGCCCAGCAAACTGTGGGCCGGGGATCTTGAGAATATGGCTATTGGTCATCAACTTGAAGAATGGCTTCGCTCTAAAGGTTATGACTTTGTGCCCGGTTCGATCGCATTAAGCGATGAGCCAATTGCATTGTTTATTGACAAAGGACCAAATGGATACGAATTTTACCAAGACTTTGACATGCCAGGACCAGAGTTGCGTCATTTGGGAAATGGTCATTTTATTCATGGAGATGAATTTAAATCTATTATAAACGACATTATGACGAATAACGGAGAGGGTTCGTTTATTCATCGTATTAACAATGTAGATATGGACGAGGAAATCAGAAAAGTCAAAAATTGGCTGGATGGTGTCGGTGAAGAAGTCTCGGCAGATCCAGACGTTCACTACGATGCCTATAAGCGTGAATATAAGCAAAAATTTATTGAGAATTTTATAGCGGGCAGGCTGTCTCGTTCGCAGATGAACAAACTCCTCTCGGACAATACTTTAAACGAACTGGCTTCGGTTATCATTCCTTCCGATTCTCCACTGTTTACCCAGTTTCCCGAAGATCTCAAGAAGTGGGAGGATGGCCGGTCTTCGTATCGTATTCCTAATGAGGAAAGACTTTTGTGGGTCTACCAATGGCTTAAAGATAACGATCTAGATTGGATGTATAAAGACATGCTAGACGGTGCACACAGTAAGCCCGTCAATGCGACAGATAGAGACAATTCTTTAAATGGCGATCCTACAGCGATTCCAGCACAGCGGCTCTTAGATCTAGGGTTTGATTCTCCAGCATTGCGCTGGCTGGCTGTCAACGATGACAAATATGACTATATGCCAGCCGAATTGAAAAGGCAGAGGGGCCGCTCGCCCAGCATCAGCCCCATGGAATCTTTTACTTCAACTCAGGTGCTTGATAATATCATAAGTCGCGATGAACTTTCCATAATTGCAAATCCGGCTACAACGATGATGGACTTGGGACTGTGGGATGATCTGGATCGCTTTATGGACCCCGACCTCAAGCCGTCAATAGTCGAAGCTTTAGGAGCAGCGGAAGTAGAAAATTTCGTGCCTCGTGGGGACAATGCTCTTCCTGTTCCACGAATTAGAACGGAAACCGGTGCGTATCAAGCAGCGACGGCGCGAATAAATAGGTCAAACGTATCAGCATCGGTTATTAGAGATACAGATACCGAAGTAGAGATTCAGCCATCTGCGGCCCGAGCAGGACAAATCGCAAGAGATGCCGAGACTAGAGGTGCTCCCGTGCCGTACTTTATGTCGGGCACAGGGCTTCAGCGTAGTAGTTTCTCCATCCAGAGTATTCTAAAGGATGACCCTCGCTCAATGAGCAGTGTCGCGCCGGGCGAGGGCATTGTGGGCAGGGCTAAGCTTGATGATGGCTTTGAATTGGCCGAGGAAGTTGAGGAGCGGCTGCGCGAGTTGGGGGCCGTTGTCGGTCCTTCTTCGCTTGGATTCGAGACAGGCAGTCCGTCCGATGAAGAAAAACTTAAATATCTAAATAGCGGCTCCGCCCGAAGATCTAACTTAGGCTTTCAAGAAATTACGGATGCTCTAAGTCTCTCTGTTTGGATCGATATGGGTGATGGTAAGTACGTAGAATACTTTCCACAGGTTACTGACTCACGTAGAGCAGGTGCGTCCCACGGTAATTCGGGGTCTGGAGATAGTGTCTTAGACCGCATAGGTTCTGTAGATCGTATTCCTGAATTTGAACTCTCTCCCGAAGTAGGAGGTGAGCTTGATAATGAGCAAATGGGTCTAGGATTTGGCTACGTTCCTTGGGGATTCCGAGGTCAATTTTTATTTGAAGGCATGAGTGGTGAAGAGATTGAAGACTTCTTCAAGAAGCTATTTCCGGGATCTACGCGCACCAATCAAGTAGCTCGCAATTTGATCATGCGTGGTGCTAAATCTGGAAATTCAACCTCTTTACAAAGCGGATTCGCAGACGGCACAGTTGAGCCAAAATTCGAAGATGTTGGTGTTGTTCATAAACTGTCTCCATTTCAGGGTGACTCTCTTGAGGGCGCACTTAGTTTGTTTAATTCTTGGGGCCTTTTGTCTCAGCAAGAACGCTTTATGCTGCGCAGGGAGACGCCCGCCGCAAGACGAGACCGAAAGGGTCTGCTCAAGCCCGCTAATCTCGATAAGGAGACTGGTGGCTGGATTCGTGGCGGTGAGTCTCCAGCTGGCGATTACGCTTCTGGCATCGATGGCTACGTGTTTACCAATTTTGGAAAGACCGGCGTAGAATACGTTCGTCCTGGCGGTATTCGATTTGTTATCGATCCCAGGCAAATGCTCCGGGATGACATCATCGTTTCTCCAAGAGACTACGGTGCTCAAGATAACAGGCTCTCTCTGTACAGCGAATTCATGTTGGAGAAGGACGGATCCTTCGGGCACAGCATCGATCCAGCAAAACTAGTTCGAATGGCTAAAACCGCAACGGATGCTGGAGAGGCATACGTTTTAGATCCTTCCGAAATGACTCGTGAAGCAGAGATTAATATTCCTGGAGCTGTCGGCTGGAGAGACGTTAAAGCTATCGTAATCGAAGACACTAAATTGAATAGTATAGCTGCGGAACTAGGTCTTAGGCCAAAACGGAACGATGAAGATCCTGTGTCGCGAGAAGATAGAGAGAAGTTCAACGCTCTTATGGCCCGAATCAGAGAGGTTGCGCCAGATGCTGAAATCGTCTGGCAGAAACAAGATGAGCATGCTGGCATGGTAACAGCGAACCAGGTTAGGTCTGCCAATCAAAACGCTGGTTTTACAAGTCCTGTTGAAGTTAAACCAGGAACAGTAATAGACAAGGGCATGATGGGAAAGGAAACTACTCTTACTGTTCCTGAATTACGGCCTTTTACTCGTACATTAGGAATCCCAGACGATACCAAGCTTTCGGATCTCGGTATTAAAACGGATCACGACGAGTTTACAACTGGCGAAATGAACGCTTTGGCTTCGATCATTGCCAAAAAGTCCTCGACAAGAATTTTTGACAACGACGGCAATCGCGTTCTAGACAAAGTCGCACTTGTGCCTGAGGAGATGGTGGGCAAGAAGTTGGGCGACTACGACCTTAGTGATATCGATTTGACTAGGTTTGACAACCCAAACGGAACGTTGCCTATTATTTGGCGGATTGTGCCTAAATTCCCAGAAGGCACGCTCTCCAAAAAGTTTCGGGACAACTGGATCGACATGATTATAAGCGAGGATGTGATGTATAATGAAGCTTTTGATAAAGACAGCTGGTTTTGGAAGCTGACAAATCAAGAGCGCAGAGATCTCTTGTCGTCGTTGCCGTTTATCGGTCCAGACGGAATTGCTCTAGGCTCAGGAGACTGACATCGTAACTTCACAAGAAGTGCTGGATTTCTATAAGCAGTTAGAGTGGCCTATTGTCCACCAGAGGGAGGATGAATCGTTCTTTTGGTTGATGGATGATGTCGAACTGCTTGAATGCACGACCTACGGCGAGGACCCTTTTGTGTCTATTCAATACGATGACAGCACACTCCGTCTAAAAGTTGCTGAATTAACTGATGATGGCATCCGCACGGACACGGGCGTTTTGGTAAAGTTGATGACACTCGCTGAAGCTGAAAAGATGGTAGAAGAGAAAAGGGCTGAATCCGAGGTCGAGCAAGAAACCGAAGAAGGAGATCCTAACACGGACGAAGACTAGTGTGATACCATTAGCGTCAATCTAGAAGGAGTATTAATGTCGTCTGTTATTGAAATTGATGCGGATATCGAAATTCGCAAGATGCTAAAGCGCCGCTGGGATTCTAGTCCTGTGCAACACTACTCGCCTAACGCAGACGAGCCGCTTTTGTTTTGGGGCGGCGAGTTCTCGAATTTCGTTGGTCCTTCGATGCTAATGATTCACCCGTGGACCGGACAGCCAGAAGAGTATCTGACTGTTGAGCATTACTTCCAGGCTAACAAGGCCATTGATTTGCATTCACACGAATCGGTGCGCCAAGCTCCTGATCCAGGCACGGCTAAGTTCATTGGTAATTCGATCAAGCTTCGTGGTGACTGGGAGCAGGTCAAGTACAGCGTCATGCTTGAAGCTCTGTGGGTCAAGTTCACCGCTTCTGATGCTTGGGAGAGGGTGCTCGATTCGACAGGTGAACGTTACATCGCCGAAGAGTCTCCGACCGACGCCATCTGGGGCATCTACGACGCTGACGCCGACGATTACACAGGGATGAACCTGCTGGGCCTAGCGCTCATGGAAGTCAGGGGCTGGTCGCGCGATCGCGGATGACTTAGTCATTTTCGCGGTTTCCGTTGATACGGATCAACTCAAGCTTACCCAAGCTGAGCGGGTCGGTTTATCGGTTATGTCCACTTCTATCGTTGTTGGAAAATGCGTTTGTGGACAGTCTTGGGAAATCAGCTTTAACGAAGGCACACCCATGCCTGGGATTCAGCACCAAGAAGACTGTCCTGCTGTGAGCGATGATACTAGATCGGGTGTTTGGAAGATCATATCCCAAGTCATTCTGCAAACTTTAGATCGTGAAATTGAGGATTAGAAGGAGGCGACGGCGAGTGCCCCAAATCATCACATGCAGAGATTTAGAGTCCTTGCTCAAGAAGCAAGTGTATTGCTGTTCGGACTGTCACAGTAACCACCACGGCAATCATTGTGCGATGCGGGAGTACAAGTTCGAACACCCAGGTGTCGAGAGTATTCAAGTCTGCTGTGTTACGTATTTTTACTTGGTCGGTATGAACAAAGACGACTTAAGTGCGATGCTTGATCTGATTCTGCAACGCAAGTTCATTGAGAGCGCCCGCCGGAAGCGTCCGCCCATCGATGGGACATTGGCCGGAAGTTAAAAAGTTCTCCCGCGAGCGAACCACGCGCACGCGTCATATTACACGTTAGGAGGCGAGTCAAATTGATAGAGCTGCACACACATCTCGGAGGCGCGGTAAGCCCGCACGTTCAGTGGGAAATCGCGAGGCAACAGGGCATCGCTCTTCCTTGGCCCACTTTCCTTGAATTCGAGAAGGCGACATGCGCAGTCACAGGTGTTGCGGGGCTTGAAGAGCTAAACAAGCTATATCATTGGTCGGAGCTTATCCAGTCTTCCACCGAAGCTGTCGAACGTTCTGTGTATGCAGCAGCCAGCCACATGTACCGTTCGCAAGGCATTGATCACATCGAGATTCGCTGGAACCCGTCCAAGCGAAACCGGGGCGGCGAGAGAGACTTGGACGCGATTATCCTGGCAGCAACCCACGGTCTGGACCGGGTGATGTCTGACTACCCGATCAATGCTGGATTGATCGTCATGGCCGACCGGCGCTCGACTTTCGATCTAAATGAGATCGTGGTCGAGAAGGCTATCAAGTTCAAGGACCGAGGCATCATCGGGATCGATATCGGCGGACCCCGTTATTCTCATGGCACCCGTTACGAATACGCTGCACGCTTCGGTCCGCTCGTGGAGCTGGCCAGAGAGGCAAATCTTGGCGTTACTGCTCACGTGGGCGAGGAATACTTGGACGACGCGGATCTAGAAAGCGTGTCGGCTCAGGAGATGGAGGAAGTATTGTCTCTCGGAGTAGACCGGATCGGCCACGGCATCGTCGCGGCTGCTCACCCCGGCATCATGCGCGAACTCGTGGATCGCGACGTTCTGCTGGAGGTATGTCCAAGCAGCAATATCGCGACCGGAATGGCTTCCGCCGCTCGTCTTTCCTGGGTCTTTGACCAGCTACACCAGCACGCAGTGAAGTTTGCAATTTGCACCGATGGTGCGCAGATGTACAAAACATCTCTTGAAGGCGAGAACAACCTTGTATCTAAGCTAGTGTCGTGGTATGATGATAATGCTCAGGCTCAGACACAGACCTGGGCACACCAAGCGTCATTCTTAGCTGATAAGGTGGACACAGATGCCTGAGACACTCACTTGTTTAAATTGTGGTCAGTCAAAGCATTACCCGGACGACTACTTCTGGGGAAATGACAAGACTTGTAAAACCTGCTCTAATCGAGCGGCGCAGATCGCGGATCTTCGGCACGAAGTCGAAGAGATTACGCGGTGGCGTGCGCAGCTTGAGGTGCGGCTTCGCAAGGTTCGAAACCGCCTAAGCGATCTTGAGGCTGTGGAAGCCGCTGGGGGCCAATACGCACGTGGCGTGCAGGTCGTCCATGAGACCATTTGGACAAGCGGACCGAATATTCCTGGATCAATGTGAGAGGATCATTCGATTTCATTACCGCGATCCTTGGGCTTTCATTCCTGTTATTGGCCGGAGTTGGAGCGTACACTGTGTGGTGCTGGGTGTTCAATCTGACAACAAAGCCAGGGAAGGACTCTGAGGAAGAAGAATAAAGCCTTCAGGTGTTTCCGGCGGCGGCATGTGTTCCGGCGTCGTTCCCAGCGCCAATTTCGGCAGTATCACAGATAGACTATTACTACAGCCCTACAGGGCGTGATATTACTGTTGCAGTCTGAGAAAGGCGAGGTATGAGACGGTTTTATTGTAAGAAGCACGGCAAAATTACTCTCAAGAAAGCCGCAAAGAACGAAAACTGCATGTATTGCCGTTCGTTCGCCCGCAAGTGGGTGTCGGCCAAGAGGCCGGGTGAGAGCTGAGATGCCGTCAGCAACAGCAGGCACGAAGAAGTGCAGCACATGCCATGAGCGCAAGCCGCTCTCGTCGTTCAACCGGCGCAAGGACGCTAAGGACGGCTACAACTGTGTCTGTAAAGCCTGCCGTAACAAGCGCGACCGCAACACGCGGCGGGCATCATCCCGCAAGGGCGGTTCATATATTACGGTGACAGATGCGGTCACACCAGAGCTGCGTGCGCGTCTGCGTCCTTCTCAGTGGACTGCTGACGAATGGTATGAGTATGATCGAGCGCTAGCCTTCGCTAACGACTGTTGTGAGATCTGCCGCGACGACTCTCCTGGCACCAGAAATGACGTTTTTCAGTATCTCCGAGATAGCAAGACCTTCAAGATGGAGATCATTCTGTGCGAGAAATGTTACAGAGATTACGTAAACAACCGCGAGAAGTGGTGCGACAATGCTCACGCTTGGGAGATGGCTCTCAGGGGTTGGGATCCGTACTTGTCTGATGCGGACGCTCAAAAGCGTGCCGAGCGAGAATCGGATCTGAAAGAGTGTAACCTCTGTCACGAGAATAAGCCGAGATCGATGTTTAACAATTCTAAGCGGTTTGAAGACAATCTACGGCCCGAATGCTCTAGCTGCACCAAGGAGCATTACAGTGCTCGCGATGTCTTGCAGGACGACGGTACGACCGTTAGCGTCAAAGTTTGCAATCAATGCGAGACAGAGAAGGAAGCTACAAAATTCTCTGATGAGCGTCACAGTTCCGATGGTTATCGGCACCAATGCAAAGCGTGCCACCGCGCTAACGCGCAGCAGTCCGTTGATCTCAGATACGCTAAGGCCAAGATGACCGTTGAGGGCAAAGAGCAGAAGTGTACTGGTTGCGATTTGACGCTTCCTGTTGAGATGTTTTCTAAAGACAGGACAACGGGCAGTGGTCGGAGGGCCAAGTGTAAAGTGTGCATCAACGACCTGCGCCGTGCACGGCGTGCCCGCCAACACGAAATTGCGGTGAATTAGTGATCTGTTAAACACTGAGATGTTGATTGCTCAGATTGCCGATCGTAAAACTATAATGTGGTGTACACATTTTAGGGGGTACGATCGTGAAGTTTGGTAAGATTGCTGTTGCTGCTGTTGCTGGTTTGACGCTGGGCGCTGCTCCCGCATACGCAGCGAACCCCGCGCCGACCGTCGATGTGGAGGCCTACGAGAACGAGGTGGCTTCGTCGGGCCTTAGTTCGCCCGTGCAGGTGGGTGGTCGGTTCTATGCCATCAGCAACGGGAAACTCACCCGGTACGACTGGACGACCGGCGAGTGGGCCGTTGTGACCTCGTCGCCGCGCAACGACCTCCGCGACATTGCAACGGACGGGACAACCCTTGTCGCCCTGACGACGGGGGATGAAACGCTGTACCTGTCAGGCGGCGCGTGGTTGGCGGCTAACAGCCGGAACTTTGACATGAACGCCAGCAAGGGAGTCGCCAGCGGGCAGGGCTTCGTCGCGCTCACCGGGTACAAGGGCTATCCGCTCGTCTCCATCGACGGCGGCCAGAACTATCGAGGGGTGGACACACTCGGCGGCAACGTCAACACTGACTGGCAGTCCCCGGTTCAGGCGGTCGCGCCCGACTACGGCTGCGGCATCCAATGGGTGTACGGCCCCCACACCTACTACGGCCAATGGGACCTCGTTACTTCGCGAGGCTGGACGAAGGACAAGCAGGCCACCCTGACGACGGACCGAGATGGTGACTTCAACGTAGCCAACCTCGGGAACGAGACTTGGACGCTGGCGAAGAACGGGTCATTCGCTCGCTATTGGGACGACTGCAACCCGGACGGGGCGCGGGGAGCGACACCGGCCAACAACCAGTTCCTACTCGCAGCCCCCGGCCTGGGCGGCGTCTATGAGATCAGCGACGACAACCTGTACCAGCGCGTCGGCACCGAGCGCACTGCCGCGCTTGCGTCCGTCCCCGACCCCACCGGGATGGTGGACGAGGGGAACGTAGTGCTGCTGACATCTGGGACAGGCCGCAGTTGGTTCCTCGCGGGCAAACTGCCGGACGTCGGTTGGACCCCGACAACGGACAAGGACGCCGGGGTGGGCAACGCCATCCCCGACCTGCCGCCGCTTGTGCCGCCGCCTGATGTCCCTGCGGTGATTGACGAGGGGAACTCAGTAATCATGCCGGACCTCGGCGTGACGCCGAAGAACGAGAACGGCCAGCCAGTGATGGTGGCATCTGCCCCGTGGAAGCCGAACGCCACCGGTTGGTGTGAGTGGCGCGGCAACAAGGTGGCGTGCGTGTCCGAGATGGACGCCCTGCCCGAGGCCGACGATCTCTACACGCTCCGCGCCAACCTGTCCGGCACCAGCAAGGTGCAGCAGGGCGCTTGCAGGTGGACGACCACCAAGCCCCAATGCCGCGTCTGGCTTACGCAGCCTGGCAAGTGGCGCTTGACGTGGAGCGGCAGCAACGC
>ERZ891134.691-NODE-691-length-26296-cov-6.562440_pt1 | contig 26296 bp, 25 predicted proteins | sample MGYA00520888_ERZ891134 | MGnify/ENA primary metagenome ERZ891134 (study PRJEB32303, sample SAMEA104408692) | aquatic metagenome | biome: Brackish water; feature: Coastal; material: water | place: Baltic Sea | collected 2014-10-23 | depth 10 m ... | reverse complement strand
TTCGTCAAGGCAACGACATCGGCACCCAGTACCGCAGTGCGATCTTCTACACCACTCAAGCGCAGCGCGAACTCGCCGAGGTGACACGGGATGCGTACGCAGAGGTCATCAAAGATCGCGGGTTTCCCGACATCACTACGGAAATCGCACCGGCCAGCAACTTCACCTACTTCCTGGCCGAGGATTACCACCAGCAGTACCTGCACAAGGTGCCGCACGGGTATCGCTGCCACGCCAACACCGGCCTGGCACTGCCAGCGCCCGCCAACTGACGACACCTGTAGGGAAACGCATGCTTGATAAGGCCATCGGCAACACCGGCAACATTGCATCTAGCGATGTGGAGTTCGTCATCGCACCAGTCACCTCGACCGGCGGGGCACGGGAATTCCGGCAGAGCATGGTGCCCCACCCACTCGTCCACCAGGAACTGCCGCACGAGCCCCACTTCGGCATCTACAACGGCCGCCTTCGCTCCATCAGCTACGCCCAGAGTGACGCCAACGACATCTACTGGCGGCTGCGTCGCTCGGTCATGTTGTCGCACACCGGGGAACTGCCAACGGAAATTCGCGGCCCGGAAGCCGAGGCCATGCTCGATCGGGTTTTCACCCGCAGCGTTGGCAAAGTTCGCGTTGGTCGCTGCAGTTACCAGATCGCCTGCTATCCCAATGGAGGCGTCGTCATGGACGGTGTCTTGATCCGTCTTGCGCAGGATCGTTTCTGGTACGTGCAAAGTGACGGTGAGTTCTACGGATGGCTGCGCGCGCAAGCCACTGGGTTCGACGTCGAGGTCTTCTACCCGGACGTATGGGTCTCTCAAGTGCAGGGGCCGCGGTCTCTGGAAGTCCTCGCCGCCGTGGCAGACGAAGGCCTACCAGAGCCGTTCAAATACTTTGATGCCGCGCACATCACCATCGGTGGGGAACCGGTCCTGGTAACGCGCACCGGATTCACCAGCGAACTCGGATGGGAGTTCTACCTCGAGCCAGACGTCGATATCCAGGCCATCGGGCAGCGCATCTGGGACGCCGGCCGCAGTTACGACATGGACACCACTCCGGCCGAGGTGACGAACGCCCGGCGCATCGAAGGCGGGCTACTGTTCGCCGGCACCGACTTCGACGACACGATGTCGCCCTTCGAGGCCGGATTCGAAGGACTCGTCGACTTCGAAAAGGGCGACTTCATCGGACGCGCCGCACTCGAAGTGGCCGACCGACGCTGCCGGACCTGGGGCCTGACCTGCCCGCACAGCGCGCCTCGCCACGGTCGCTCGCTGACCCTGGCGGGAAGAGAAGTCGGTCGGGTAACCAGCAGTGCGTGGTCCCCCACACTGCAGTGCGGCGCTGCGATCATCCGACTCGACGACCCAGATCTTGGCCCGGATGCCGAACTCGAGGTCATGTGTGCCGACGGTGTCGTGCGGACCGGGACGGTCTGCGAGTTGCCGCTGTTTGACAAGGCCGGGGACATTCCCCGAGGGCGGGCTACGGACACTCCCGAGTTTCCGGGGGTGATCGGATGACCGCGGCAACGCTGGCATCGGCAGTGCGGGGCTTCTCGATCGAGTCTGTCCCCCAAGACGCCGACCGCATTGAGGACTTCCGCGACCACGTCCCGATGGGTACTCGGGTGTACATCGCTTGGCCCCCCAAGGCGACACCAGAAGCGATGATCAGCGCTGCACGCAAACTCCACGAGCAGGACATGGTGCCCGTGCCGCACATCGCGGCTCGCCGCGTTCCCTCGGAAGAGTTCCTGCGCGAATTCGTCGGAGATCTCGTCAACCACGCGAAGGTTCGTGAAGTACTGGTCATCGGTGGCGATCCAGCCACCCCCGAGGGGCCCTACGCAGATACCGCGTCCCTGCTGCGCAGCGGGGTGCTCAGCGAACTCGGCATCGAGAAGGTTGGCGTGGCAGCGCATCCGGAGGGCCATCCAGTGATGAGTGAGGCCGTCTCCCGTGAGGTCCTCACACACAACTTGGCAGCGGCGCGGGAAGGTGGCTTGTCGGTCGAGGCGGTATCCCAATTCGTGCTTGACCCACAGGCCATCGATTCCTGGCACGGTGAGGTTTACACCTCACTCGCCGAGGGTGCCCCGCTTTTGATCGGGATTCCAGGCCTAGTTAGTGGTACCCGTTTGCTGAAGATCGCCAACGCTTGCGGAATCGGCGAGAGCATCGGGCTACTGCGCAAGAACGGCTTACGCATCGCGAAGACAGCTATCGGAAACTCCAGCACCCAAAACTTGGTGGAAGGGCTAGCGCCACTAGCGAATCGTGCAGACGATGTCGGTGGTTTTCACTTCTACACCTTCGGGAACTTTGAGCAGACTGCGGCGTGGGCGTGCGAGGTAGCCGGCACCCCTGCCGCCGCAGCCGGATAGCCAACTAATTCTCGGAAATACGGCTGCGCAGAAGATGCTTTTGCATCTTTCCGGTGGATGTCCGCGGAATGGATTCGAAGACGAAATGTCGCGGAATCTTGTAGGCAGCCAAATTGTCACGGCAATGCTGTGTCAATTCCTCTTCGGTCACACTCGCATCCGGCGCTAGTTCCACGAAGGCGCAGGGTGTCTCGCCCCACTTTTCATGTGGCATGGCGACAACGGCAACACCAGCCACCGCCGGATGACGGTAGAGCGCATCTTCGACTTCGATTGATGAGATGTTCTCCCCGCCGGAGATGATGATGTCCTTAGATCGGTCTTTCAGTTCGATATAGCCATCGGGGTGCATGACACCTAGGTCACCGGAATGGAACCAGCCACCCGCGAATGCCGCCTCGGTTGCTTCCGGGTTGCGGAAATAGCCCTTCATCACCACGTTCCCACGAAACATGACCTCGCCAAGGGTCTCGCCGTCGCGGGGAACCGGCTCGAATGTCTCGGGGTCAAGCACCTGCAGTTGCTCGAGTGGCAGGTAGCGCACGCCTTGGCGCGCTTTGCGGATCGTGCGGGTCTCGAGTTCAAGGGAGTCCCACTCCTCGTGCCACTCGTTCACCACGGCCGGCCCGTAGGTCTCGGTCAGTCCATACAACTGAGTGACGTTGAATCCGGATTGCTCCATTCCCGCCAGAATCTTCCGCGGTGGCGGAGCCGCAGCGGTGAAGAACTCCACTGTGCGCGGGAGGCCTCGGCGTTCACTTTCTGGTGTCGAGACGAGGAGGGCCATCACCGGCGGCGCACCGCACAGATGCGTCACGTCATGGTCGGCCAAGGCTTGCCAGATCGCATCGGCTCGCACCTCTCGCAGGCATACGTGGGTGCCGAATAGCACAGACAGTGTCCACGGGAAACACCAACCGTTGCAGTGGAACATCGGCAACGTCCACAAATAGGTCGCATGCCGCGGCATCGTGGCGATCAGCGCGTTGCCTTGAGCCAATAGGTAGGCCCCCCTGTGGTGTGTCACCACTCCTTTGGGATTGCCCGTAGTTCCGGATGTATAGCTGATCGCGATGGCGTCCCATTCATCCTGCGGCATCAACCAGTCGAAGTCTGGGTCACCCTGGGAAATGAATGCTTCATAGTCCACCCACCGATCAGCATGGCCTATCGGTTCGGCAGCCTCGGCTGCAAAGTCCCACTCGGGATCGTCGTAGGACACCAGTGCAGGCGTTACTTCACACAATTCCAGGGCTGCTTCGGCTAGCGGGAGAAAGGCCCTATCGACGATTAGCATGCGCGAATCACAGTGATCGAGTTGGAAGGCAATGGTGGCGGCATCTAGCCTGGTGTTGATCGCATGCAGCACCGCGCCACTCATCGGTACACCGTGGTGGGCCTCCAACATCGCCGGCACATTCGGTAGCAGCACCGAGACTGCATCACCACGACCGATGCCCTGCTGCGCGATAGCGGACGCCAACTGACGGGATCGGCGATAGAACATGGCGTAAGACGTGGTGCTGGAGCCATTGATGATCGCCGTGTGATCGGGCATGACGTCTGCTGCCCGTGCCAAGAAGACCAGCGGAGTCAGCGGCTGGAAGTTTGCTTCGCGTCTTTCCAACCCATCGTTGAAGGGATCGGCCATCAGCTAATCGACAAACGATCGATTACTGATCGCGCCACTGAGGTTCGCGCTTTTCCACGAACGCATCGATGCCCTCGCGCGCATCCTGCTTGAGCATGTTGTCGACCATCACCTCAGAGGCATAGGCGTATGCCTCATCAAGTGGCATCTCGCGCTGCCGGTAGAAGGCCTGTTTGCCGGTAGCCACAGTCATGCTGGACTTTCCGGCAATCGTGCGCGCCATACCCATCGTGAATTCGCTCAAGCCTTCAGCCGGCACCACCTTGTTAATCAAGCCGATTCGGGCGGCGTCCTCGGCACTGAGCATTTCCCCGGTGAGCAACATCTCCATTGCGGCTTTGTTGGACACGTTGCGCGACAGCGCCACCATCGGGGTGGAACAGAACAAACCGATATGTACGCCGGGTGTGGCAAAACGCGCCGTCGGGGCCGCGTAAGCAAGGTCGCAACTCGCGACCAATTGGCATCCGGCAGCCGTTGCCACTCCGGACACTTCGGCAATCACTGGCTTCGGGTTGTTGACGATCGCCTGCATGACGTTCGCGCATCGACTCATCAGATCTTCGAAAAAGGCCCTCCCAGAATCTGCGTGCTCACGCGCCCGGGTTATCTCCTTCAGGTCGTGACCGGCGCTGAAGGCTGGGCCGTTGGCGGCGAGCACCAGCACCCGGACCTGTGCATCACTAGCGGCCCGATCGAGTATCTCCTGGAGCTCACCGAGCATTCGCTCGGACAACGCATTGCGCCGCGCACTGTCATCCAGCGTTATCCGCAGCACGCCCGAGGCATCCAGACGTTCCTGGATGATTTCATCGACGCCTACCTCACTTACGGACATGTTTCCACCCTAGAACGTTTCACCACGGCTCACGCAAGGATTCGTCCCCGAAAATGGAGGAACAACTAGTCGGCTAGGTAGCCGAGGAGATCCTGCCGCGTGAGAACCCCTAGCGGGCGGCCGTCCTCGATCACCACCACGCCATCGCTCGCGGCTAGCGAGTCGATTGCAACTTGGACAGCCTCCCCCGCCCCGACGATCGGCAGCGGAACCGACATGTGGGTGTCCACGGGATCGGAGAGCTTGGCTTTGCCGGAGAACAACGCATCGAGCAGGTCCTTCTCCACCACCGCGCCCACCACCTCGGCTGCCATCACCGGAGGCTCAGCGCGCACGACGGGCATCTGGGAGACCCCGTACTCACGCAAGATGGCGATCGAATCTGCCACAGATTCGGTGGGATGGGTATGCACGAGCGCAGGGATCTCCTCGGACTTGGCACGCAACACATCGCCCACGGTTCGATCCCCGCTCGGCGGTAGGAAACCGTAAGAGGCAAGCCAGTCGTCGTTGAAGACCTTGCTGAGATACCCACGGCCAGAATCGGGGAGCAAAACGACAACGACATCATCCGGGCCGGCTTGGCTTGCCACGCGAAGAGCGGCAACGGTGGCCATCCCGCACGACCCACCGACCAACAGCCCCTCTTCTCGAGCGAGGCGACGGGTCATCTCGAAGGAGTCCGCATCCGAGACGGCAATCACCTCATCGCAGATGCCTTGATCGTAGGTAGTGGGCCAGAAGTCCTCGCCCACTCCTTCGACGAGGTACGGGCGCCCCGTCCCACCGGAGTAGACCGAACCTTCCGGATCGGCTCCGATGATGCGCACTTTGCCGTCGCTGACTTCCTTCAAGTACTTACCGGTGCCGCTGATCGTCCCGCCGGTTCCCACACCCGCCACGAAGTGGGTGATGCGGCCTTCAGTCTGGTCCCAGATCTCCGGACCGGTGACCTCGTAGTGCGATCGAGGGTTGTTCGGATTGGAGTACTGGTCGGGCTTCCAGCCACCGGGGGTCTCACGTGCAAGGCGATCGCTCACCGAGTAGTACGACCGTGGATCTTCCGGATCGACGGCGGTGGGGCAGACCACCACTTCGGCTCCGTAGGCACGCAAGACATTGCGCTTGTCCTCACTGACCTTGTCCGGGCATACGAAGATGCATGAGTAGCCGCGTTGTTGGGCGACCATCGCCAGGCCTACGCCCGTGTTCCCACTCGTCGGCTCGACGATCGTGCCGCCGGGTTTGAGCAAACCCTGCTCTTCGGCGGCGTCGATCATCCGCATGGCGATGCGGTCCTTCACCGAGCCACCGGGGTTCACGTACTCCACCTTCGCAAGGACGAGTGGCCCAGATTCAGGCACGATTCCCTGCGTCACCTTGCTCAACTTGACGAGAGGTGTGTTACCGATGAGGTCGGTGATCGATTCCACGTAGCGCACCCCCCAACTCTAGGCGTTCTACGCTTACGTGCGTGCGGCAACCTCGTGAGCAGATCGACATCGAAACGAACCGGATAGTCGATCGCCTGAATGGCCTGCCGATGAATCGAGTGAACGAAGCGCTGCAGGATTCCGTGCGCGCTGCGGCCCAGCAAGTCGTCGACATACACGCCGATCCCACCCGTCCAGGCTCTGCCAGCGTGCCCGTCGTCGGAGCGTCAGCGCTCGGTGCACAGATTGCGGTCGTAGTCCACGACTATCTGGAAACGCCAACGGCGGCGTCCGATGACGCCGCCGTTGCCGAAGTCTTGACCGAACTACGTCGGTCGTTGCCTTAGTTACGCGCTCTGGCTAATTGCGGCCCGACAGGATCGCGAAGAGCCGCAGGAACTCCAGGTAGATCCACACCAAGGTGACGAGCAGGCCGAAGGCCATCCGCCAGGATTCCCGCTCTGGCAGCCCCATTGCAACGCCCTGCTTGATGGCCTCGAAGTCCAGCGCCAAGAAGAAGGACGCGATACCAACACCTGCCAATGAGATCAGGATGCCAATGCCATCGACCCCATAGAAGCCCCAGCCGCCACCGACGCCCATGAAACTGGCGACCAGCGATGCCATCGCCAACACCAGGTAGGAGACCGCAGCAACCATCAAGACTTGAGTGAAGCGCTTTGTGACCTTGATGATGCCGGTCAGGTAAAGGGTGAGCATGACGCCGAAGGTCGTCATCGTTGCGACGACTGCCTGTAGAACGATCCCCTCCCAGCCGTTAACGACGGCGTAGGAGTTGTACCAATTGCTGATGCCACCGAGCATCAAGCCCTCGACAACCGCGAACACGATCATCAGCGCTGGGGAAACGGTCTTCTTCAGCGCGTTGACGAAACCCAGGATGAGGGCACCGATGAAGACCGGCAGCATCAGTTCCGCGGCGGCGGTGATCAGATTCCAGCCGACGAACGCGAACGCGACCACCAGGCCGAACATGATCGCGGACTTGACGACCACGTCGTTCAGCGTGACGCGGACGCCACCGCCTGCGGTTACCGTCTGGAAGGCGGTGTCGTCGTTCGTGGGAGGCGCACCTGCCGGCTGGGTGGCCGGTTGGCTCGTGGACTGAGTAGGCGTGGCCGTGGGCGCCTCGCCGGAGGCCTGGGCGAACGCCGAGCGACCCTCGTTGTAGGCGAATCCCGGGGCGTCGGCCTTGTCGTAGCGCGACAGGACAGGATTGTTGGTCTGCATGGGCTAAAGGTAACTCACCTTCGGGAAAGCGCCAAGCGCTCCTCGCCCTAAGCGAACGCTGCTAATCGCCCGGACCGTACAACCCGAAGATCAGGTTGGGGTCCTCGGAGCCGAAAGTTCCCTCGAATTGAGAGCCGTTGCCGATCATCCGAGTGCGTTGGAGGAGGCTCTCGCCCAAAGCAAGTTGCTTTTCTTCCCACACTGCGAGCGCTCGCCTGACGTCCCCGGCCGCTTCTTGTAGTTCAGCTGCCAGGACCCAACCGTCCTCGGCAGCCTTGGCTGTCCCAGCGGCCGCATGAGGTCTCACCGCGAAGGCGGCGTCACCCAGGATGCAGATCCGACCGAAAGCCATACGCGGCACCTCAATATCGTGAACCGCTTGGATGAATGGCTCCTCAATTCCCGTCACCACTTCGGCAATCGGAGGGGCGAGATGCGCGGCGGCAAACTCCCGCATCTCGGCCACCAACTCGTCTTGCACCTGACCGGGAGGTAGCGAGACTGGCCTGCGCTTGCCGTCCCGATCTGTGAGCACGGCATCTAACTCATTCGGTGCCACGTTCCGGTACCAAACGATGTTCATGAGCCGCGATCCAGGCTCTACTGAGCCATCCACATTCGGGATCGGGTAGACGAGAATGTGACTTTCCGGAAGCACCTGGTACGTCAAGGCATCATGAAGTCGCGAGTAGGTAGTCGTCGATAAGGAGGCTTCCGGGATGACGCCTCTCCATGCGATGTACCCCGCGTACCGTGGGGATACCTCCGGAAGCAACTGCGCCCGGGCACGCGAAGTGATCCCGTCTGCGCAGACGACTAGATCATGGGTGAACTCTCGCCCGTCGGCGAGCACAACCCTCGCTTCATCCGTATCGCTGGAGATATCAAAGACATCCGCCCCCAAGTGGTACGAATCCGGTTGCGCCGCTTCGAACCCCTCCAGGAGTACCCGATAGATGGCATTCCACGAAGAGAATAAGTAGGGCTGCTCGATCTCGGCCTCAACAACCCCCTCCCGGTCCAAGAAGCGAATCACTTGAGTGCTGGAGGAGAATCGTTTCGCCGGAACCCGCAGCCGCTCAACCGGATAGCGCCAAGTGGATCGCAGAACGGCGATTCCAGCTCCCCTGGCCTGCAACTCGGATGCCGAGCGCTCATAGATCCGCACCCGGCATCCGAGATCACGAAGCAAAAGTCCGACGGTTAGTCCACCCAGCGAGCCCCCCACAACCCCGACGGATGGCATCCCGGATCTATCGCCGGACATAGTCACCGACGACTTACGGTTGACCGAAGGTTGCGACGCTGTCAACCTGCATCAAGAACAGGATCCGGCGTTCATTCAAGCTTGGGTCGCGCAAACCGTACGGGGGCTCGTTACCCGTGTATTTAGTCCAGATTCGATCGAGTTGCTCGGTCACTCCTGGACCCTCTTCCGGATCATCTTCGTGGATCTCCTTGAAGGCGGTCGCTTTGATGCTGATCCAGTGGTAAGCGTTCTTCGGGTTGATCAGCAGGAAGCTCGCCTGAGGATTTGCGCGTAGCCATTCCACCTTCTTGCGGTGCTCAGCAAGGTTCAAGAACACGACGTTTCCGGAATAGTCGAACCAAACAGGCGTGAGGTTGGGGCGACCTGTTGAGCCCATCACTGCAACAGTCGCCGTCGTCGGCTCGTCTATCAATTGCTTGTAGATGGGATCAAGATCGTCCAACGAGTTGACCGCATCGCGATCACCGATTGTGAATTGCCCCGGTTGCAGCCCGGAGGCTACGTCCAGGAACTTCGCCACCTTGATAGTCATTGCTTACCTCCACGGAGTTGAAAGGGATGCTTTAGGCAGATTAGGTGGTGGGGCGTGCCAGCTCAATCGATTCCCAGGAATTGGGAATGCGAGCGTGGGCCCCGCCTTATCATCAAGTGGCTCGCCAAGCGGGTCGTCGAAGACTGTGAGGAGAGTCGTGAGGGGTCCGCTGTCCGACGTGAGAGTTGTCGACCTCACCCAAGTCCTCTCCGGCCCCTACGCCACGATGTTGCTTGCTGACATGGGTGCAGACGTCATCAAAATCGAGCCCCCCACCGGCGATGTCTCGCGTGCCTGGGGTCCTCATCTCGACGACCCTGTCCGGGCTGAGTCCTACGGGGGCTACTTCGCGAGTATCAACCGAAATAAGCGCAGTGTGGTCTTAGATCTTCACACAGAACGCGGGATCAACGATCTCCACCAGCTCTTGGCGACCGCAGATGTCCTAGTTGAAAACTTCCGGATCGGGGTCATGGATCGAATGAACCTCGACTACGAATCACTTCATGCCCGCTATCCACGCCTGGTCTACGCCAGCATTCGTGGCTTCGGCGATCCGCGCACCGGTGAGAGCCCCTACTCCGATTGGCCGGCCTTTGACATCATCGCCCAAGCCATGGGCGGGATCCTGGGCGTCACCGGTTCGAGCCCGGACGATGTCACGAAAGTCGGCCCCGGTGTCGGGGATATCTTTCCAGCCGCGCTATCCGTGTGCGGGATCTTGGCCGCCTTGCACGAAGCCCGTGGAACCGGTGAAGGCCAGTTGGTAGACGTCGCGATGTACGACGCCGTCCTGTCGCTCACCGAACGCATCGTCTATCAGCACTCGATAACCGGGGAGAGTCCGCGGGCTCAGGGCAACACCCATCCGATTCTGTGCCCCTACGGCCTCACGCGGACCGCCGATGGGTTCCTCGCAATCGCAACACCCACAGACCATCACTGGACAGCGTTGTGCGAGGCCATGGATCGATCGGACCTGCGAGACGATCCGGATCTGCTCATAAACGAGGGGCGTCAGCGCAACTCCGCTCGCGTGTACCGCGAACTCGAGGAGTGGTCCAGTTCCCTCACTACCGCCGAGGCGCTGGCGCGCTTGCACGGCAAGGTGCCCTGCGCCCCCGTGCACTTAGCGGAGGACATCGCCACCGATCCCCACGTGAAGGCACGGAACATGATCCACACTGTGGATCATCCGTCCGGGAGCACCGTGGATATCGCCGGGGCCCCGGTCAAGTTTTCTCGACACCACAATCCTTCACTTCGACGCGCTCCACTACTCGGTGAACACACCGGAGAGATTTTCGGACAGGAAGACTGACTAATCCACAGGGAGGAAAACATGGCAGCACGGGTGATCAAGGAAGAGACGTTCGACGAAGCCGACTATCAGGAGGAATTGGCGGAAGCCCCCCAGAACCTTGATGTCGGAACGAGGTTGTGGTTCGAAAACGATTCGGTACGCGTGTGGGAGGTTCGTCTGCAGCCGGGGGAACGCGGCCCATTTCATTCGCACACCCGCCGCTACTTCTGGACCGTCGTGTCCGGCGGGATCGGTCGCCAGCGCAGCCAGGACGGCAGCATGATCACCCGCGAATACAGCGTCGGGGACACCAACTTCTCAGAGCATTCAGCCGACGATCCGTGGATCCACGATTTCGAGAATGCCGGAGACACCGAAATGCACTTCATCACAGTGGAGTTGCTGGACTGAGAATGTCTGACACCTCGCAAGCAGCACACAAGTGGGCGCGGGCGCTCGCAACTAGCGGCATCACTCGCATCTTCGGCGTGCCTGGCGGTGGCCCGAACCTCATGATGGTCGGCGCCGCCGCGGAACTGGGCATTGAGTTCACCTTGATGCATGCCGAGACGCCCGCCTGCATCACCGCGGGGGTCTACGGACGCGCGACCGGAACCTGCGGAGTCGTCATCGTGACCCGGGGTCCGGGTCTGACCAGCGCGGTGAACGGGATTGCCTCGGCAACCCTGGATCGACTCCCCCTCGCAGTCTTCTCCGACACGGTCGCTTTTGACCAGGCCGATCGGATAGCCCACCAACGGCTAGACCAGCCAGGGGTAACGAGTTCGATCACGAAATGGTCCGGCGTTCTCGGGAACACTGACACCGAAGAGTGCGCTGGCGCTGCAATCACCTTGGCAATGGCGCAACCCCTTGGAGCCGTCCATCTCGACTTCGATCCGTCACACCCAGGAACTGACACGCCGGCGCAACCAGCGTCCGATGATGCGGGGACCGTCTTCCCACCCGAACTCATCTCGTCTGCGCAACGCCCGGTGATCATCGTGGGAACTCGAGTCGACACCTCGTATCCGGAACTTGCCCAGGCACTGAGCCGATGCCAAGCGCCGATTTTGACTACGTACCACGCGAAGGGCTCGGTTGACGAAACAGCCCATCCGTCCTTCGTGGGCATGTTCACCGGTGTGGCTGCCGATCATGCCCTGCTCGAATCCGCTGATCTCATCGTCTGCATCGGCGTCGACACAGTCGAGCCGATGCCCGGCGATTGGCCGCATGGAAGCAAGACGGTGCTGATCAATCCAGAAGCAATGGAGACGTCTTACTTCGCTGCAGACACCGTGGTCACCGGCTCGCTCGACCGCTTAGGTGCGCAAACCCTAGATGTGCTTGCAGCGCCGTGGGATTGGGATTCGATTTCGACTCCGCGCAAGGACCTGCAGGAACTTGCCGAAACTGATTGCCTCACGCCCTTGACCGCGGTGGTCGACAGCAACGCTGTTCTTCCCGATGCCGCGATCTGCATCGATGCCGGGGCGCACATGTTGGCAGTGATGCAGTTGTGGCCTATCGACGCGCCAGCCAAGTGCGCGATCTCCAACGGCCTAGCGACTATGGGATTCGCGCTCCCGGCCGCCATCGGTCTGGCTCTGGCGCACCCGAGCGAACGCATCGTTTGCCATGTGGGTGACGGCGGATTGATGATGTGCCTTGGTGAATTGGAAACCATCGCTCGCCTCGGTCTCAACGTGACCCTTCTCGTCTACAACGATTCGTCCCTATCGCTGATCAAGCTCAAGCAGCGGGACAATCAGGGCGGCGACAACGCCGTGGACTACTCGACCGTCGATTTCGCGGCGATCGCCGCGGCCATGGGGATTGCGTCGTCCGTCGTGAGCACGCGCGAAGATCTGCGTTCGCAGCTAGCGCTCGATCACGATGGTCCCGTCCTCATCGACATGCGCCTGGACTATCGCGACTATCCACCGATCATGCGGGCCGCGCGCGGATAGTTCGCCAATGAGGCGTACCGTCATTGCGTGACTGAGCAACAGCCCTACCAAGTCATCCGAGACTCCGGCGGCTATGAACTGAGGCGGTACCCGGCGTGCGCGATCGCCGAAGTGGAGGTCGAAGGGGACTTCGAGCAAGCCGGGAATATGGCATTTCGGCCATTGGTGGAATACATCGGAGGGGCGAATCGCTCGAGCGAATCCGTCGCGATGACGGCGCCGGTTGTACAAAGCCGAAAACTCGCGATGACCGCGCCGGTTATCCAGGCCACTGGCGAGTCTGCACAGCAGTACGTCGTTGCCTTCGTTCTTCCCGCATCGGTGAGCCTGGCAACAGCCCCCACGCCCACGGATCCACGGGTTCGGGTACGAGAGATGCAACCGAGCCTGACGGCGGTAGCTCGGTACTCGGGTCGCTGGTCGCAGGCGGCCTACGATCGGCATCTCATCGACCTGCAGGCGGCACTCGCGGCCGACGGGCTGGCGCCGATCGGTCCACCGCGCTTTGCCCGGTTCGATCCCCCATTTAAGCCATGGTTCCTGCGGCGCAACGAAGTTCATCTCGACGTTCGGGAAGCCAACTAAGTGGTGCCCTCGATGGGATTCGAACCCATACTGTGCCGGGTTTAAGCCGGGTGTCTCTACCAGTTGGACTACGAGGGCCATAGCCAAGACGACACCATGATTCCGCACCCGCTCATCCCCGGCAGACAGCGACCTCCCCTACCCTGGCTGGCATGCGTGGCTCCGTGAGCTTGTGGGTCTGGATCCTCATCGTGGCGGTCGGCCTGGGCTCCGTGGCAGCCGGATTCGGAGCCGGACGGCTCTGGCAGGACAGGGATGCCTCACCGCAGGTCGCACGTTGGGTACTCGCGCACTCAGCGGACACCGCGCAGTTGACCCCAGCCTCGGAAGGTCTTTTCACCCTGACCATGTCCCCCGCCGATCCGCAGGTACTCGCGGTTCGCGAGGATCAACCGAGCGCAAGTGAGTTGCTGCCAGCACTGCGCCTAGAAAGCGAATGGACGCAAATGTTCGGTGATGACTCCATTAACGTCACCTTGCTCATCCACGACGCGTCGACCAACCCCGATCCTGACGCTGCCACGGCCAACCGAATCGAACTACGCGCCGCCGAGCCGGTGGTCGACGGAGACATGGTCACTTACCCCGTCGAGGTGCTCAGTCCGAGCTTCATTGCAGAAGACGCCACGCTGCGGGCATTCACCGAAGTGACCTTGGTGTTCCCCTTCGCTGAACGTGCGGTCACAATCCCCTGAAAATGTCATCCAGCATCTTTGGGGTGAGCCGTCCAGTGAAAGTGTTCTGTTGGCTCGGGTGGTAACTGCCACGAACCTGAATCGAACGCGGCTTAGTCAACTCAAAAGTGGCACCGTGGCCGAATTTTGGGCGGGGCTTGGGAACATCGCACCCGGCATGGTTGAGCGCATCGAGTGTGGCTGCCCATGCGATGCCGCCGAGCGCCACGACCGATTCCACGCTGGGCAATACGAGTTCGGCTTCCCAGCGCAACCAGCTTCGACACGTGTTTCGCTCGTCGGTACTTGGCTTGTTGTCTGGTGGCGCGCAGTGCACAGCGGCGGTGATGCGCACCTGGTCGAGACGTTGACCGTCGTTGCGATCTGTGGATTCGGGCCTGCTCGCAAGCCCTGTTCGGTGAAGTGACCCGTAAAGCCAATCGCCGCTTCGGTCACCGGTGAACATGCGTCCCGTTCGGTTCGCACCGTGCGCGCCCGGTGCCAAGCCAACGATCCAGATTCGTGGTTGATCGCTACCGAAACCCGGAACCGGCCCGCCCCAATACTCATCATCGCGATAGGCGGCGCGCTTATCGTGCGCAACCTTCGCGCACCAGTCGATCAGCCGCGGACACTGTCGACATTCAATGATGCGGGCGTCGAGTTCAGCGATGTTCCTGACGGCAGCTATATGGTCAGCGAAGTCGGGCGTCAAGGAAATCAATGCTCCGTTGCCACGCCATCTGGGCGTGCTCGGCGTGGAACACCTCGGGTCGGTCGTCGTTGAAGAAGGCGTGCTCACTGCCCGGGTAATCAAAAATCGATACCTCCCCACCGGCGGTACGGATCGCATCGGCGCACTCAGCGATGCGCGGACCGGCATGCGCTTCATCCGACTCGGCCTTATGGATCAGCGCCGCTTTGCCTGCGTACTGCTGCCAATCCGGGTGGTAATCCGGCCACGGCATTGCCGGATAGAAGGCGATGGCCGATGAGATGGGCCCGATAGTGGGGGCAAGCAAGGACAGGCCACCGCCCATGCAAAAGCCGATCGATCCGACGCTGTCCCCCATCACTTCATCGCGGGAGAGCAGATATTCCGCACCCGCAGAGATGTCAGCCGCGACGGCAGCAACCTGCATTCCCATCATGAGCTTCTTGGCCTCATCGGGTTCGCTTGTCTCAACCCCGCGATAGTGATCGACGGCCATCGCCACGAATCCAGCCGCTGCCAGACGCTCGACCACGGTGCGGATGTGGGGAACAAGCCCCCACCATTCCTGGATGACAAGTACGCCAGGACCGCTGCCAGAATCCGGGAGCGCGAGATATCCCTCGACCGGCGCGCCCTGGACGTCCATGGCGACAACACTCATGCACTTCTCCTTGCCAACTGCCGGCGATACCAACGCGCGCTGTCCTTAGGAGTGCGGGTGCCAGTTGCCGGATCTACCCTGACCAAGCCGAACTTCTTCGTCCAGCCAGACGACCACTCCAGATTGTCCAACAAGCTCCAAGCGTTGTAGCCACGTACGTCGATTCCATCAGCGCGCGCCTGCAGGACTGTGGAGATGTGGTCATGAAAATAGCGCGTTCGGATCGGGTCATGGATGCCGTCGTCGTCGGTGTTCTCTTCCACCGCAGCACCGTTCTCGCACACATAGATCGGCACCCCGGGAAGGGCCTGACTGATCTGCTCGAGGGCCATCGTGATTCCGTCGGGCACGATCTCCCAGCCCATGTCGGTGAACGGCGGCCGTGGCGCGAAGGCATGCGGCGGAGCTCCGGGAAACATGGAGGCGTCCTGGCCGATCGCCGCGGAGCCGGCATCATCGATAGAGACCACACGATTGATGGAGTAGTAGTTCTCTCCAACCCAATCGATAGGTGTTGCGATCACCGGGAGGTCTTCCTGCCGCACGAAGGACCAATCGGTGAGGTTGCTGCAGTTGTCCAGCAGATCCTGTGGAATCCCGCGCCCACCAAGCAGATCCAGCCACAACCTGTTCTGGATCCCGTCTACATGGTGGGTCGCATCGGCCATCGCTGGATCGTCGGTCACCGTCGGGATGATGTTGATGATGATGCCCAGATTGCGGGCCTGGTGTGCGCGCAACCGTTCGATCGCCCAACCATGGCCGAGCATCAAGTGATAGGCCGCTGAGAGAGCTGCGCCACCATCGGTGGCACCGGGGGCGAAATAACCGGCTGCGTATCCGAGGAAAGCCGGACACCAAGGCTCATTCAGCGTGGCCCAACGTTCGATGCGATCGCTGTAACGGGTAGCCAATACATCCGCGTAATCCGCGAAGGCTTCCGCCGTCGCGCGGTTGGTCCAGCCGCCAGCCTGCTCAAGCTCAGAAGGGGTATCCCAGTGAAACAAGGTGGCAAACGGACGAATACCGCGCTCGAGCAAACCGTCGATGAGGCGGTCGTAGAAGTCCAGGCCCGCAGCACTCGGTGCACCCACTGCGCCGGGGATTACCCGCGCCCAACTGAAGGTGAAGCTGTAGGCATCGACGCCGAGCCAGGTCAGCAGATCCAAGTCTTCATCGAGCCGGTGCACGTGATCGCATGCTGGGTCACCGGTAGCACCGTCGACGATCTTGCCCGGGGTGTCAGCGAAGTCATCCCAATTGCAGCGGCCGCGGCCCGCAAGATCGCCCTCAATCTGCCAGGCGGAGGTGGCCACCCCCATCTCGAAGCCCGGTGGGATGTCCAGATCTGGAATCGCGGTGGCGTCGTCGTTGTTCATCGTGATCCTCTCCTTCCTAGTCGTTTCCCCCGGATTCCGGGGAAAACGCGCTGAATCGGGGCGATTCTGGGGGAAGTGAAGCGTTTTCCCCGGAATCCGGGGGAAACGTGTTGGTGGGGGTGGTTAGCCCTTGACGGAGCCGGCGAGCAGGCCACGGACGAAGTACCGCTGCAGGGCGAAGAACACGATTAGCGGCACGACGATAGCGATGAACGCGCCGGCGGTGATCAGATGCAACTGCGCCCCGTAGGTGCCCTTGACGTTCGCGAGATACGCCGTGACCGGAGCTACGTCGGGTGTACCTCCGGCGAACGTCAGCGCCACCAGAAGGTCGTTCCACACCCACAGGAACTGGAAGATCGCGAACGAAGCGATCGCGGGAACCGACAGTGGCAACACGATTTTGCGGAAGATCAGGAAATGACTCGCACCATCAACGCGCGCCGCTTCCATCAAATCGCGAGGCAACTGGGCGATGAAGTTGTGTATGAGGAATATCGCCAGCGGTAAGGCGAACATCGTGTGCGCGATCCACAGCGGGATGTAGGTGCCCGCCAGCAGTGACTGCTCCGACCCTGGCCGGTTGAGGTCCGGGAATATCGGAATCGGACCCAGACTCCAACCGAGGTTGAACATCTGCAACAAGGGCAGCAACGCCATCTGCAACGGCACCACCTGCAAAGCAAAGATCCCGAAGAAGACGGCAGTGGACCACTTGAACCGCACCCACGCGAGCGCATAGGCAGCCATGCACGCGAGTGTGAGCGGGAAGATCGCTGCGGGAATAGCGATGGCGAAAGAATTGAAGAAGTACGGGGTGATTCCGTTGGGGATGGTGTCGCCACCGGTGATCACCTCGGCGTAGTTGCTGAAGGTGACAGCCGGATTGGCGAAGAACGTCCACCATCCAGAGTTCTGCGCATCCGCCGCCGGCCGTAGTGACGTAATCAGTAGACCCAACGTTGGGACGGTCCACAGGAAAGTGATGACAACGACAACAAACGATGCCCAGGGACTACTCAACTTGCGGCGTGCCGCCTGCGGGATGGTTTCTGGCTTTTCCTCGAGTGAATCGACGTCAGGAAGACGCGGCATCTCATGTGCTTCGACACTCATCGCGTGGCCCGGTCCTTCCTGAGTTGAACGACGTTAAAGACGATGAGCGGAATAACAGCAACGAAGAGCACGACCGCCAGCGCACTTCCTCGTCCGATATCGAATTGAACGAATGCCTGGGCATACATTTCGTTCGCAACGATCTGCGTGCCGTAGTTGCCGTTGGTCATGACGCGGACGATGTCGAAGATCTTGAGCACCGCGAACATGATGGTGGTGACCACGACGATCAACGTGCCACGAATCATCGGGATAGTGACCTTGGAGAAGAGCTTCCACCCGTTGGCACCGTCTAGTTCGGCGGCTTCGACCACATCGGAGGGAATCGCCTTGATCGCTGCCGACAAGACCACCATCGCAAAACCGACCTGGATCCACACCATGATGACCATGAGTAGGTAGTTGTTGAATGGCTGCCACAACAGCCACTTCGGTGGGTCATCGACTCCGAGCCACATCACGATTTGACTCAGCAGACCAACCTGCGGCTTGTCCGGAGCGCGGTATTCGTAGATCAGGCTCCAGATAATCGACGCCCCGACGAACGAGATCGCCATTGGCATGAAGATGAAGGACTTCGCGACCGCTTCCCGGCGCATCCGATCGAGCAGCAGCGCGAGCGTCAATCCAAGGGCCGTGGCCGCAATCGGGGTGATGACGATCCACAGGATCGAGTTGACGATGATGTCGAACTGCGAATCGAAGATCCATTGATAGTTCGCCCACCCGATGAACTCATTTCCCGAAGCATCCTGGGTACTGGCGAAAATGGTTCGCACTGCCGGAACGATCAGTCCCATGATCAGCAGTAGCGCTGCTGGACCTAAGAAAATCAGGATCGCCGCTGGCCGGCTCAGGCGCCCGCGGAACCGCGAGCCGAGGAAGAACAACAGGGCGATGAGGGCGCCAAAAATCACGATGCCCAGGAAGCCAGACCAGAGTTTTTCCAGTCCGGTCAGCAGTTCTTCCACCTGCCTGCCCTCCTCCGCCGCGTATTTATCCAGGTCACGTACCTGGGCCTCGAAACGCCGACTGCCGGGGCCTTGGACGGTACTCCCGTCAGGCCCCGGCAGTCAGCGGTTCACGAAACTGTGATCGTCATCCGATTAGGACGCCGGCCACGCTGCGTCGATATCGGCGAGGACTTCATTCGTTGGCTTGTCCTCGGCGAACCACGCGGTCATCTGTGTCCACATCTCACCGGCACCGACTGCGGCCGGCATCAGATCCGAGGCATCGAAACGGAATATGCCGTTCGGATCGGTGAGGAACTCAGCGGACAGCTGATCGATGGAGTCAGCCGCGTAGGTGTCCAGCGGCACGCCGCTGTTGGCGGACACCCAGGTACCTAGGGCTGCCTTGCTGGTGTGGAAGTCCGGGCTGGCCATGTAGGTCTGAACTGCCTGGACCTCGGGACGGTCTGCGAAGGCCGCCACGAACTCGCCACCACCGACAACCGGCTGCGGGAACTCCGAGCTGATTTCCGGCAGGTAGAACGCGTAGGCGGTGCCATCTGGGCCGACCGTTGCGTTCTCATCGAAGTTCTGCCAGAAGTTGGCGTAGAACGACGCCTGCTGCAGCATGCCGCACTCACCGGCCGGGATGCCGGCACCGGCATCCTGGAACGCAGTCAGGGCGATTGTCTGCACGTCACCGTAACCACCGTTGACGTACTCGGGGTTCTTCATCCAACCCGCGATGGTGTCCATCGCAGCCTCGACCTCAGGTGACTCAAAGAGCAACTCGTGGCTCACCCACTGGTCGTAGACGTCGCCGCCGTACAGCCGCAGCATGACCTGCTCCAGCCAGTCGGTAGCGGGCCAGCCAGTCGCGCCGCCGGACTCAAGACCACCGCACCACGGCTTGATGCCGTCGGCGACCATCTGATCGGACAGTGCCCAGAGCTCATCCCACGTGGTGGGGACTTCGTAGCCGTTCTCGGCGAAGACCTGCGGTGAATACCACACGAAGGACTTCATGTTCGAGCCCAGCGGAGCGGCGTAGAAGGTGCCGTCGACCGTGCCGTAGCCCTTCCAAGCAGGGTTCCAGTACTCATCGACGAGGGCTTCGGTTGACGCCGGAGCCGCAACAGGACCACCGTCGGCAACGAGCCGCTCGAGTAGACCGGGCTGCGGAATCCAGGCGATGTCAGGAGCGTTGCCACCGGCGATTCGAGTTGGCAACTGCGCCTCGAACTGGTCGCTGGCCTCGTACACGATGTCGATGCCGGTGCACTCTTCGAACTGTGCCCAGGCTTCCTCGAACAATTGCTGCTCCGGAGGCAAAATCGAGGTGAAGACGTTGACCGTGGTTCCCTCGTTGCCCATGTAGTCGGCGTATGCCTCACAGCCCGCCGCCATGTCGCCGCCGGCGTCTTCCTCGCCTTCCTCGCCGCCGGAGTCTTCCGCGGCAGTTTCTTCAGCCGCGGTCTCCTCGGCAGTGCTATCGCTCGCGGAATCATCGCTGCCCCCGCACGCGGCGAGCAGCATGCCAGCTGCCAGCCCACCCGCGAGGAGCGTCATCCCACGGCGCCGCTTGATTGCGGTCATGGATTCTCCTTGCCTGACGTGACGCCCAGGGAGGTCCTCGGCGCGTAAACGTGTTCATAGTCCTCCGCGACCCCGCCGCAAGCAACCTGTAAAAGTGCAACAAGGCCATGTAACGCATCACGATTTGATATCTAGACAACGATTTGGCTATCGCCAGGACCCCTGACCTGGGGCGGGAAGGTCCTGGTCTCTTGCCGCAAAGTGTGCCAACGCTTGCATCGCAGTCACTACGATGAAACGGAAAACCGAATATCGACAACCATCGCTCTTACTTCGGACCGTCCGGCACGTTCCTGCCGGTGAGAGGAATCATCATGAGTCAGCCTGTGCGCTTTGACGACGTATCGCTCGTCTATCCCGGGACCACCGATCCGGCGGTATCCCACTTAAACCTCGACATCGGCGAAGGCGAGTTCCTCGTACTCGTCGGCCCCTCTGGCTGTGGCAAGTCCACCTCGCTTCGCATGCTCGCCGGCCTAGAACCCATCAGTGCCGGTCACATCTACATCGGTGATCGCGACGTCACGAACGTGGCCGCCAAGGATCGCGACATCGCGATGGTCTTCCAGAACTATGCGCTATACCCGCACATGTCGGTGGCCGAGAACATGGCCTTCGCGCTGAAGATCCAGAAAGTCTCCAAAGACGACATCGATCGACGCGTGAAAGAGGCTGCCGCGCTGCTCGATCTCACGGAATACCTAGAGCGCAAACCCAAAGCACTATCCGGTGGCCAGCGCCAACGGGTTGCCATGGGTCGGGCCATCGTCCGCGAGCCGCAAGTGTTCTTAATGGACGAGCCGCTTTCAAACCTCGACGCCAAACTCCGCGTGCAAACTCGCACGCAGATTGCTGCCTTACAGCGTCGACTGGGCACCACCACGGTTTACGTCACGCACGATCAGGTTGAAGCAATGACCATGGGTGATCGAGTCGCGGTGCTCAAGGACGGAGTTCTGCAACAAGCGGACTCACCGCGAGCGCTCTACGACGAACCGACCAATGCTTTCGTGGCCACATTCATCGGCTCACCATCGATGAACATCGTCCCGGTCACCGTCAGCGACGGTGGAGTGATGATGGGTGATCTCCACGTGCCCATTGAGCGTTCCCTACTCGATCAGGTTCGCGGCGGTACCGCACAGCTGGGTGTGCGCCCGGAGGATCTGCATCTATCCGAAGCTGGCGCGTCGATGACCGTCACGCTGGTGGAGGAACTCGGTGCTGACACCTTCGTCTACGGCGACATGGCGACCGCGAACGGCCAGAGCGTCTCACTCGTAGCACGCGACCGTTCCCACTCCGCACCTCGGATGGGCGACAAGGTGCACGTCACACCCGAGCGCACGTACCTGTTCCAAAACGACGGAGATTCCGAGCGGATTTTCTGACCGTCAAGGGCGCTGCTCGCACCGTAAAGCTCAGGTCTGCAGCCACACCGTGGTGTCCGGACCGATCCGAAGACCGTCGTGGCCGGTCTCGATCGGTCCGGATGCCAAGAGCACCAAACCGATCGTGGGTGAAGTGATCCATCCGCTACCGGTGTTCGCAACGACGACGACATCGGCTCCGCGCTGGAAGGCCAGGACGGAAGGGTCATCGGTGTCAAGGAATGCGAACTCGCCGCTCGACAAACCCGGGTGCGAGTGACGCAACGCCAACGACGTTCGGTACAGATTCAACGTGCTGAGCGGGTCGATGTCCTCGGCTTCGATGGTCGAGTTCGCCCATCCTTCAGGTTGCGGAAGCCACAGTGTGGCGTCGAATCGATCGGTGAAGCCATACGGAGGTTCGGTGCCAAACCACGGCAACGGCACCCGTCCACCGTCACGGCCTTTTTGCTCTCCGGCCGATCGGAACCACACAGGGTCTTGCCGCGCACTGTCCGGAATCAGCACATCAGATAGCCCAAGCTCCTCTCCTTGATAGACGTAGGTGGAGCCGGGAAGCGCATGGGCAACCAGAGCGAGTGCGCGGGCCCTGGCCAAACCAGCCGCACCGTCGCCGAGCCGGGTGACCACTCGCGGGGAGTCGTGGTTGCTGAGCGCCCACGTTGGTGGAGCACCCACTACGGAGACCGCCTCGATGGCTCGCTCAATCACTGTGCCCATGACCGCGGCATCCCACGGCACCACAAGAAAATCGAATCCGAAAATCTGATGAAGTGTGTCCCGAGAGACGTACCGCGACGCTCGTTCCGGAGGCACCCACGCCTCGACCACAGCCATCTTGTCGCTGCCGTAGGAGTCAAGCAGCGAGCGCCACTCGCGGTAGATGTCGTGCACCTCATCTCGGTCGAACAAAGCCGAGTTCGCCAAGCCCGCTCTCCGCTCCATCGCTTCCTGCGATGAGGGGTCTAGATCGAAACGCAACGATTGGGTCATCCCGATGGGATCGATGAGATCGGGGTAGGTCATGTCCTTAGCTAGGCCAAGGGCGACATCCACGCGGAAACCGTCAACGCCGAGGTCTAGCCAAAACTTCAACGTGTTCAACGCATCGGCGCGAACTTCGTCGTTATCCCAATTCAAGTCCGGTTGTGTGGAATCGAAGAGGTGCAAATACCACTGACCCCAATTGCCGTCGACATCCTTCATCCGGGTCCAAGCCGCTCCACCAAAAATCGACTCCCAATTATTAGGTGGCAGATCACCATTTTCACCGCGTCCCTCAAGGAAGTGGAAGCGGCGCCGCTGCGCCGAACCCGGCGGTGAATCAAGGGCTTCAAGGAACCACGGGTGGCTTGCCGATACGTGGTTGGGGACGATATCGACGATCACCCTCAGTCCATGTTCGTGCGCCTGCTCGACGAGTTCGGCGAAGTCCTCCAGGCTGCCGAACATGGGATCCACGGCTCGCGGATCGGCGACGTCGTAGCCGGCATCGTTCTGCGGCGAGGGATAGAACGGGGACAGCCAGATTGCATCCACCCCCAGCGAGGCGAGGTATGGCAACCCCTCGATTACTCCGCGTAGGTCGCCAAGACCGTCGCTGTTCCCATCGCGGAACGAGCGCGGGTACACCTGATAGACGGCAGCGCGCTGCCACCAACTATGCGAGTGCAGATCCTGCGTGATGATCTCCGTGGGCACCCTTTCAGTCACGGCCTGGGCCCGTGGAACCACGAACAACGAGCTTGGTCGGCACCCGAATGGGTTCAGTGGTCGGCTCCCCGCCACGAATCTGTGCAAGTAGCGCTTCGGCTGCGATGCGTCCGAGTTCACTCACCGGCTGCACCACAGTTGTGAGGTCCAAGTGCTCGGACATGTCGTGTCCGTCGACTCCCACCACGGAGACGTCAACCCCGGGCTTTAGTCCGTGCGCCCGCAATGCCCGCAGCGCGCCAAACGCCATTTCATCGCTCAGCGCGAAGACGGCACTCGGCGGCTTGGGTTGGGTTAGCAGTGCGGTCATCGCGGTTTCGCCTCCCTCGATCGTGAAGTACCCGTAGGACTCGAGCATCGGATCAACGGCCAAGCCTGCCTCGGACATCGCTTTCGCAAAGCCGGCTTCTCGGTCAAACTCCGCAGTGAACGGCGCCTCGGACGGTGACCCACCGATGATGCCGATCCGGGTGTGGCCCAGGTTGATCAGGTGTTGGGTGGCCAGCCGGGCAGCTGCGATGTCATCGATCGTGACACTCGGCATCCCATGAACAGTCAACCCGATCATCGATGTGGGCATGTCGAGGTCAAGCAACTCCCGCAATTGCGGATCGGCGGGCGGAACGGCAATTACCAGGATTCCGTCCACGCGACGGCGCAGCCGGGGTGCAACCGGTGAGCGGTTGGAGGGAGTGTTGTGGTCACCGATACAGGTCAACAACAGATCCATATCCGCTTCTTGCAGCACGTCCTCAACCCCGGAGAGCACCGTTGAGAAGAACCACCGCGCCACGTAAGGAGTCACCACGGCGATGGAACCGGTTCGACCCGAAGCCAGCCGCGATGCGCTTGGGGAGATGACGTAGTCCAATTCCGATGCCACCTGCTGGATCCGACCCCGCGTGCGTTCGTCGACGTTTGGCAGCCCACGCAACGCGCGTGAAACCGTTGCTGTGGACACCCCAGCGGCTTCCGCGACGTCGCGGATGGTGATAGCCATGCCCCCTCCTTGTCTTGCCGTGTCACGGATGGTAGGGCGACTCCCTCTACAGGGCACAAGCGATTACATGAAAAAGGTCAGTGAGATTTAACGCATTCTCGCAGCGAGGGTGTAAACGATGCCATCGAGCAAATCGGTTTCCCCGGCCACCACCGAATCGACAGGTAGCCGCCGTAGGAGCTGTCGCAAGACCAATGCCCCGCCGGCGATCACGTCTACCCGGCCAGGGTGCATGACTGGCTCCGCGGCCCGCTCCTTGTGGGTCTGAGTCAACAGGGCGGTCGTCACCGCCTCGACTTGCGCCATCGTGGTGGTCGAACCGTGGATGGCGGTGGAGTCGTAGGCCGGTAGCCCATGGGCGAGGGCCGCCACTGTCGTCACCGACCCAGCCAGCCCAACAAAGCAGGCCACCTCACCCACGGGTACCTCCGCAAGCGCATCGTCGAGTGCATGATCAATTGTCGCGACGGTCGCAGCCACCTCTGCTGCAGTTGGTGGATCGCCGTGTAGATGCCGTTCGGTCATACGTACACAACCGATGTCCATGCTGTACCGAAAAGAGATATCGCCTGAGACCGCGCTACCGAGCACCAGTTCGGTCGATCCCCCACCGATGTCGGCCACTAGCAGGGGTGAAGACAACGAGGATCCCAAACCGCGCACCGCCCCGAGGAAGGACAACTCCGCCTCCTCGGCACCACTAATGACCTCCGGTGTCACCCCAAGTCGAAGACGCACGCCATCTCGGAAGACATCGGCGTTCCGGGCATCTCGGGAAGCCGACGTTGCGACCATGCGAAGGGACTGAACGTCGCATTGCTTGATCTCGGCTGCATACTCATCGACCGCAGCGAAAGTGCGCTCAAGGGCCGCTGGCGCGAACTCGCCAGTCGCATCTATGCCCTCACCTAGGCGGACCGTCTTCATCTGGCGATTGATTTCAACTAACCGGTTATCGACCACCTCGGCTATGAGCAGGCGAATCGCGTTCGTCCCACAATCAATCGCGGCGAATCGGGTCACAGTTTCTGCCCCGGTTCTGGTGACCGCTCTTGCGTGCGCTCTTGTGCGCACGGCCGCGCATCCCACCACTCGCCAACCTCGTCCAACACTTCCTCGCCCAAGGGATTCACGCCTGGTCCGCTTGCCAGCGACTGTCCGGCCAATACGTGCAAACACTTCACTCGCTGTGGCATCCCGCCGGCGCTGATTCCCTCGATCTCCGGAACATCACCGAGAGTCGATCGTTCGGCGAGGTACCGGTCGTGGGCCGCTCGATATTGCTCGCGCAACGCGTCATCGACACCGAGTCGGTGCTCCATTTCGCGCATCACCCCACTGCCCTCAAGGGCACCGATTGCGCTTGCTAGCCGCGGACAAGTGACGTAATGCGTGGTGGGAAATGGTGTGCCGTCATCTAACCGCGGTGCCGTGGTAACTACACACGGGTCACCGCATGGGCACCGTGCTGCTACCCCAACAACACCACGAGGTTCTCTCCCGAGTTGCCAGGCGATTGCGGTCAGATCCGCAGCCTCGGGTTCATCTCCCACGCGGTAGACCCTAGAAGGCACCCCTGCGGTCAGCCACGACCCTGCCTGGAAGCTTCCAGTACTTAACTGTCACGCGCAGCGATTGGTGGACCATCAGCCTCTTGCAGCGATTCCCACACAACGCTGTGCCAACCTCGAGGTGTGCTGGCGGCAGCTTCGGACAGCACGCTCTCGGCCGGTTGGCCATCGTCGGAGATGCTCACGTATCCAATCTCCCCGGGAAGAACGAACTGAAGCCGAGCGCGCGCTTGGGTTGCGATGAATGCCGGATCCGACCAGCGATTCAGTTGTGTCTCCAACTCCGCGATGCGTTCGCTC
>ERZ891134.689-NODE-689-length-26306-cov-8.243381_pt1 | contig 26306 bp, 41 predicted proteins | sample MGYA00520888_ERZ891134 | MGnify/ENA primary metagenome ERZ891134 (study PRJEB32303, sample SAMEA104408692) | aquatic metagenome | biome: Brackish water; feature: Coastal; material: water | place: Baltic Sea | collected 2014-10-23 | depth 10 m ... | reverse complement strand
TTTCAAATGTACCAACACCATCCATGTTACTTGCCATAATAGGAGTACCACGATAATGTCGTTCTTGTTTTTGTACAACTGGATAACCATCTGGCAACACGTCAGTTGCTACATATGGTTTGTAGTTTCGAAAAGTAAATCCACGTTCTAGGTCAACTTCTTTTCTACTTCCTAGTGTGCTACGTTTAGGACGAATAAGAACATCCTTGTAGTCAAGTTTCATATCTTCTTCAATCCTCATTTGTTTTCTCTCCAAAATTAAAAGACATGCTTATCCTGTCTGTATTAGATTGATTTCCTTGTACACTGTGTTTTAGCCATCCTGGAAATATATAAAGGCCACCTGTCTTGCCTGCATAAGTTGCTCTTGTAGAATTAAAATAATTAGGTTTTTCTATGTAGAGCGGTAAATGATATTCCGCATTATCTGATCTTTCAAATTGTATGTTACCTTGCATTTTAGTAGCTTCTACATAATACACTCCGCTAAGTACAGCGTCAGCATGTGTATGCAATTCATTATAACTACCGGGCGGATTTATATTAAGCCATATATTTTTTAGTTCTAATTCAGGTAATGATACTTGTCGTGCAATTCCTTTGACCTCTTGGTTCAAATGATCTACTAATTTATCTACTTGAGCATTTGCTCCTTTGCGGATATCATCACTTTGATATCCTCCATAATTAGTTACCCTACGGCCTACGTCGTTTTTCTGACGATCATAGGCCCAATGTTTCAGTTCATAATTATCTACCATGTGAATCACAGCAGACCAAATAACTTGCGGGAACCATAGTTCCGTATGCATTGCCATTTTAGTAACCTCGTTCTTGTTTCTCTTTTGCCTGCTTTTTTAACCAACGAGCTCTGCCGGCCGCTTTTGCCTTGCGTCTTTTCTCACTAGGCTTAGTATACTCTCTGCCTTCTTTGTAATCCTGCAAAATGTTTTCTTCAGCAATTTTCTTTTTAAAAATTCTAATTGCTTTATTAACATCATTGTTTCTTACAGTAACAGTCAATCCTTGAGGACCATCTTCTTTACCGTGTCTAAAGTTTCTCACTAACATCACCTCCTATCCATGTGTTAAGAAATTCAAAATTATATATTCTATTTGAACTTAGCTTATTATAGTACAGATGTTCACCTTTTGTCAACCAAAAAGTTGAACTAAAACTAATAAAGTATGATACTAATTTGCTCAATTCAGGTGGAATATTGTCTAATTCTAAAAATGTTCGGTCACAGAACTTGTGTACACTGAGCAACCAATCAATGTCTTTGTCTTCTGTATATAAGTAAACATTAAAATGTTGATCCGACTGTGCTAGGAAAGATTGCACTGCTTGTCTAGATTCTTCGGAAGGATAGATTAATAAAATACTTTTACTCTGGTTAAAAATTTTATCCGGTGGAGTAATTAGTGTAATGTCAGACATATTATTTTTTAATTCTTTGCCAAATTGATGTATCGTTTTGTTCTGCGTTCTGTATATATCCTTGCGGCTCAATAACTTCAGTTAGAGTTGGTTTGGTTATTCTTCCGCTGTGCCTCTTATCTGCTTCCCGTCCTGTTTCATTAGATACGATCTCTTTTTTTTTGAATCTGGTAAATGTTTTTCCCAAGGAAGTTCATCTATTTTGCCTGATAGGTACCAATCTTTATATGCCTTGATGTTGTCGTCTGGGTTGTCTGCTTTCCACTGTTGCTTTGCATTTTTCCAATCTAGGTCATCATCCAGAGCATCTAATTCTTCTTCAGTTAGCTTTTTTGATTCTTCCGAAGACTCTTCTTTTTTTTCGACTATCTCTGTAGGATCGTCTGACTCTAATGCTTCTTGAACAGTTTCTACTTCTTCATAAAGCTCTTGCCACTCTTTAGTCTGATCTACTTTTTCCTCCTCTTTAGGCGGCGCAGGATCATCAATATTATAGCCAGGGTTGTCAATTATTGCTTTAGCTCTTGCTTGCTCGTATTCTTCTCTCTCGAGCCGAAGACGTTCACCGTCTTCATCTTCTCTCTTAGCATGTCGCCATTCGAAGGTATACTGTGATGCGATAAGAAGCAATACTGCTAATGGATCAAAAACAAATATAATAGTTATAATTACCCAACGTACTGCTTCTTCTAATAAATTCTTATCTGCTTGCTCGCCGTAAACAAATTCAGCAATATATTTAATAGGACCTACTTCAGCTTCTAGTTTACGGTATTCGGATTCTAATTCTATTCTCTTATCGTTGATTAATTCTATCTCATTCGACGCTGTTCGAACACGTTCTTCTTGTTCGTCTATAGCCGTTTGGATGTCGTCTGCATTATCTGTTTTTGCTAGTTGTGAGCGTAATCTTTCGATTAGGTTTTGCGATTGTTGTACTTGTTTCTCTGCACTTTCACGTAGTCTTTGAATCTCATCTCTTGCTGTTTGTATAACAGGTGATTCAGTTTGACGCACTTCGTCAATCTTGCCTAACATTGTAAGTTCACGTTCTTTGAGTGCAGGTATTTGTACTGTGCGAATGTCTTTAACTACATCTGCTAGTCTTGTACGTTCTGCATCTACAGTTGATGTAGCATCTTTACGTACTTGTGCTACTTCACCTTGTATTTGTGTGATTCTATCACGTTGTCCTTGTACCCACTTAGCGAGAGCAGTTCTAGTGTTACCACCAAACAGTCCATCGCTAGTAACACCTATAATGGCTTGCCCTGCACGAACTTGTCCTTGCTCTTTTGATTGTAACTGATTTGTGACACGTATAATTTCTTCTTCTAGTGCGGCTATCTGTGCTAGTAAAGGTTCAACTCCGCTTGAGTCTGAGTCTAAGTTTTCAATCTTATCTTCGTACTCTCTTGCACTAGTTTCTAAACGTAAGATCTCTGCGGTAATACTTGTTAATTGATCTTCATAGGGCTTAGTTCGATTAGCGTCTGTACCTCTAGCATCAGTAATAATTTTGTTCTGTTGTTCAATAGCAGGCTTGATACGATCAAATGCTTTGTCGATACGCTCTTGCTCTTTATCAATTTGTGATTGTATATTAGCATCACTACCTGAGCCACTAGTCTCTAGTGTTTTAATTTTATTCTCAGCACGTTCTATAATTTTTTGTAAACGTACAGTTTCTTTTTCAATTGTTTCAACTCGAGCTACTGTTTCTTCGCTTGCACTAGTTTGCTCGATATGTGCTTTTGATAAAAAGCCAAAGATGCCCATACTAGTGATGAGCATAAGAATAACTACTGCTAATGCTAGGTAGGTCCTAAGCCACCAGGCGGCTTGTTTCCAATAACGGTGTAACCAAACTGCGGTAACTAGTTTACCTATTTCTAATGCACCACCCATAATCATAATAGGTAATGCGGCCGCGGCAAATATGGCCACAAGGCCTGCGACTGAATAATAAATTGCTATACCGCTAATTGTTAGAGCGGTTATTAAAACTAATAATCCTAAGAACATACTGTATTTACCGGAGTTTTGCATATAATATAAGTACCCTTATTTAGAAATGAACTGCCATTTGCCGATATTAGGGTACCAACAGGCTGTGTCTTGTATATTTTTTGTCTTGCCTTTGTAATTTAGGCTTGTATGAAATGTTTGACAACTACCACTTCCGGCAGGATAGATGCGTACAACCTGCACAACGCCTGAAGCACTGTTGTCTGGACTATACCATTTACAATCTTCTCCTACGTTTAAAGTTTCAAGTGCAAAATAAACACATCGTTCATGTCTTTCTCTATCTTTAGCAGGAATTGTATAGGCATTTGCCTTACCTATATTAAATGCTACGTCGAACACAGACTTATTCGACTGAAAGTTATCTGCTGTTGTCATGTTGCCATAGTAAGGTGTTGTAGCACCGCAAGCACTAAGGCTAATAAGCGTAACTACCATCAACAGCCTGCCAACTACCGTCTGCAAACTGACATAAGAATCCTTGTACATTCTTTTCCCTTCCTTTGATAGAAACAATTTGTTGATAAGGTCTGCAATTTTTAGCAATACCTGTATCTTTTACAAAGTGTTCTACTCTTGGTTTATCTGAACAGTCAAGTGTAGTCTTACTATTGACCGTTTGGCCGTTTTCGATTTGAATCTTTTCGTCTGTATAGCAATACTGTGGACCAGCGGAAGCAAGTTCAACCTGCTTCCCTGAACACGCCGCTAATAGACTAACCGTTGTTAGAATTAGAAGCGATCTTAGCATTACGTTCATCCTTTGCTTGTTGCAATAGTCTGTCAAATACTTCAAGTGGCATCTTGATACGTACATATGTGTGTACTCTACCAGTTGCGCCTAACTCATATGCATACCTTTTAACTTCAAGATGCTCTCTAATTACAGTATCTTGAACACTGTGTTCTACAAACGTTCTAGTTACTCTAGTTTCGTTGCCAGTGTTACCTTTAATCTCAACAGTAGTGCTTGAGTTAACTTCACCGTTCAAACGTTCTGCGTAGCCTTTTACTGCAAATGCGTATGCTTGAGATTCACTTGCTTGTTCAAACTTACTCTCACCCATTCCACAGGAATAAGCAAAGTCTGTTTTCCAAAACAACCAACCTTCGGAACCAATCTGTTCACAGTCTTCATACCATGTTGGGTGTGCTTTTGTTTCGCGGATTTCAATTTCTTTCATACCACTACATGCACCTAGCATACCTAGCATTGCAACCGTAGTGACGATCTTAGTAAAGCCTTTCATATTAGCCTCCATAGCCTAGCCTTTTGTTTAATGTTACGTATATAATACTATCTTTAAGTATAAAAGTCAACCTGTTTTGGTAAACCTTTAGTTCCAACGATAAAAGATGTGTGTTGAAATACTACCAACAAGTTGAATCTTATTTGCCCACTTAGGTGAAACATAGTCAGCATGGTAGTGTGTAGCACCTTCTGTGATACCTCGCATCTTATCAGTGTGTACAATTTTGTACGCAATAATTTGTGCGGTACGCCAAGCATCATTATCTCGAATAGTATCAGCCTTGCCGTCACAGTACCAACTGAATTGGCAACGATTTTTAATCGGATGATAGATACGTTGGTCATCTGGTAAGTCTGCATGTTGACGAGTCTTCCAACTTTCTTTGATTGGACCTTCTCTAACAACTTCACAGATTGTGTTAGGATAACGTGTGTCGTTAACACGATTAAGAACTACATCAGCAACGGCATACTGCCCTGCTAATGGTTCTGATTTTGCTTCAAAATAAATGTTTTGTGCAAGACAATACAGTTCTGGTCTGTTTTCTTCTGTGTACAATTCTTCAATTTGTGGATTTTGAAAAGTAGATGCCGATGATGCGAACGCGGTAGCCGCTGTAAGTATCATGGCTGCTAAAATAGCTGTCTTCATAATATACCTCATAATTTATTTAGATTGATTTGGTACTACATTTAGTGTGTAGTTTAGTTTCTACGCATTTGTGCTATCTCAGTAGCTTGTTTAGATCCATTCTTATCATCGGCATCAGCAAATACAGGCACAAGATTTGACTTGTGCATCATAGCAATACCTACTAGTTTACGTTCGCCACTATAGGTCATCTGCTCTCGCTGAGTACCGTTGCTGCAAATTTTGTCGCTTGTAGGAACTGTGTTTCTGCTATTGCTTCTATAGTCTGGAATTGAATTTATCGGATCTGCTGTGCGTTTCTTATCAGCAAGTTGATCAGGATGAACTCCTTGTTTGCGGAGCCATTTGTCATGTTCTGCCTGCGCCTTAAGTTGTTTAGCGTTTGGCTTTTTCTTTTTACTATTATATCTTGTGGTCGTTAAGTATGGACCTACCATTTGCATTGTCATGTTGTGCGCCTTTCGTTTGCCTATTATTTGTATAATATAGCACGCCTAGGCGCAAAAGTCAACCTATTTTGGTAAATTATGCAAGAGCTCTTCTTTTCATAATTTTGTAAGTTGCCTGAGGTCTTCCCGGCATATCGTTTGAATTAGATTCAACAACTCTTACATCGAAACCAGCATCTCTTAGTTCTGTCAATCTAGCACCTGGAGACATAATGTCCAAGTTATCAGTTAGATCTTCTGTAGTAAAAGATTTACCGTTACCCCAGTAATTTTCTAGGATTTGTTGATTTTGTGTGCCTTCTTTAAAGAACTTTGTTCCTTTTGCTTTTGTTTTCATGTTTCTCCTTTTTGTTAACATTGTGTATATAATATACTCTATAGGAGAAAAGTCAACCTATTTTGGTAAACTACTGCATTTCTGCTACAGCAGCATCATAAACTGCTTTGCTCATAGTACCGTTTTCAAGCAATCTTGTTCTATTTGCCATGTGCTGTGCATCAACTTCGTCTTTTGATCCGCCAAAGTATGCTACAGCATGTCCCTCTTCGACAAGTATATCAGTGCATCTTCTGTTGTCATCAACGAGGAAGTCTCCGAGAATACGTCCGAACTTTCCTTTTTTGTCTTCTCCGCTTCGATCGATTTCTGTTTTAAGTACTTGGATCGACCCAATCGGTAGTAGTTCTTTAAGTCTGTCTTTGCTTGCGATTCCAAAGGCTTTCTCCACTTTATCACGAGTTCTTGATTCTGGTGTGTCTATACCCATCATGCGTACACGTTCTTTGTGCATCCACACGCCGAATCCTAGATCTATATCTACATCAACAGTATCACCGTCAACGACCCTTAGGATTTTACATTTATATTCGTACATTTTATTTCCCTCATTTATTCATCCAAGTTTAGTGCTTGGTCACCCCATTCTTCCATTACAAACTCTCCAAAGGCTGTTCCAAAGAGCCACATTAATGTTAGAATAATTACTCCTACACATATTATAAGTGCCCATACTAAAATTTGTAGTAATATATGCCTGCCCTCTGCCCAATGTGCTACTTTTTTTATTTTGTTCTTAAACCCGTCTAACAAATAAGTGCCTATTACCCAACGTGCTAATCTCATCACGATTAGGATAGGTGAACTTAACACGTCAAACAGTATTAAGAACAGGTCTACAGATAAATCTACAATATGGTCTATATTTAACCATTTGCGAAATCGTTGCCACATTAGTCATTCCGATCCTTTAGTATATCTTTCATGACTGTAGTTGCTGTGTTACTAAAACACCTTGGTGCTACACTGTGTATTATTAGAGCAGGCACTAACAGTTGTAATTTTATTGCTGTTTTCAGTGCTACTGCCATATGCTCTAATGGTTTTTGTTTTACTGATTCTAAATGTAACTTGCACTGTTTACTGAACATTGTCGCCGACCATTTCAAATAACGCAGGACCAAAACTACTTGCAGCCCAACCTAGTGCTACTATAGTAATAACACCATAGATTAACCATTTAATCTTAAAGTCGTCTACAGTCATCTTTAGTGCTACTAGTTCGTTACCCAATATTCGAACTGCTACTTCCATTTTACCTGTGTTATCTTCTTTTGACATTTATTTCCCCTGTCCTTTATACTTCTTATATGATCGTCTTTTACTTTTGTTCATCATACCAGTTGAGTGTCTTCCACTTCCAATTGATGTTTTCTTTTTCGTATATTCGTGTGCTTCTAGACTAGCGTTAAATTTAACTCTTGCCATAAACCTCCTTGGTTATGTATGTATTTATTTCATCAGATCAAAAAAAAGGGCCGCCAAAGCGACCCAGTTAATTTTAAAAAATTAAGTTATTTAGAACTTAATTGTAAGTCCAATTTCTGCTTGCATGTCGCCTGCATTATCAAAGTCAGCATCACGTGCTTCTACTACTGATAATTTCCAAGACGCTGTTTCAGACATTGCGTAAGATGCGCCTACTTCAATATATGATGAGTCGCGATCAAAATCGATAATATCTTTTTGTGTAGACTGCCATGCATATCCTAGTTCAGCATATGGTGTTAATGCACCAATCGCATGTGATACACCCACGTATGGTGATAGATCTAATGTACGTGTATCTGATGTAAAACTGTCACCAAAACTAAATTCAGCTGATGCTCCTGCATATAATGGAGTGGTTCCTACGCCTGTTGATTTGTCTGCTTTAATAGCATAGTTATCAACATCGCCGTTACGCTTCCATTTTGCTGTTGTATCTAATGATGCAATTTCTCCGCCTATTGCAAATTCAGTAGCACCTGTTTTAGGTGATTTAATACTAATAGAATAGTTGTCAGTTACTGCCGTTAGTTTCATAGCTGTGTTGTCAAAGTCGTCTGCAACTGCAGCCGTACTCAACATAGTTGCTAATGCAACTGTTGTTATTATTTTCTTCATTTAGGTAATTTTCCTTATTATATATAAAAAGTGCCGGAGACTTGCTCTGCGGCAAATTTATTTATCTAGTGATTTTTATAGTAAACTACAAAGTGAATTAAGTGGCCCGTTCTGTTGCCCGGTGGAACCATACCGCGAAGTTTACAGCCTAGGCTGCAAGTAGTTCACTATCCATAGACATGTCTAAAGATGTGAACGCTTCAGGTGCAAAATTATCGTTTGCGTTTGTAGTTTTTCTTGCGTTAACCGAGCTTGCGCCGGACAACTCCACTTACCTATTGACTACCTGTCGATCCTATTTCGGCCCCATCATAAACACTTGCCTAACTTAATCTCATCAACAAGTGTTTATGGTGGAGCCGCCGGGTACCGCCCCCGGGTCCAGTCTAGCGTTGAGTTTGCTTCAACATTGTATTATATTTATACTATAGTTTTAATGTATTGTCAACCATTTTCTGCATTTAATTTACTTTGCTCGTACTTCATCATTAGAGCATAGAGGTCGTCTGTCTTTTTAAGAATGCCGTTTGGTTGAACAACAAAGACGTCTCCAGGTTTATAAAGATGACTACCTTTGTAAGTACCATCTTTGTTTATGCCCATAACCTCTCCAGGCCAATCACCTTTGACAGTAAAATCATCGCCAAACTGTTCTATGGTATAATCAAGCCACATCATATAAAGTACTCCTTTTAACTGCGTACTTTATTATTTATGTGATGAAGAGTGCTATCCTATTCCCAACAACCCCCAACCATGATTAGCGATTGCGTTTGTTATGATAGCAAGGCAGGTTGCAATGTGTAACAGTATCCATAAGGTACGTACTATTGCAACCTGATCTGCTTTTGCTTTGTCATTGTAGGCTTTGGTGCCAATTGCTTTACACCAAATCTCCCACATTACATCGCGTTCTTTTTGTCTTGAATTTCTGCTCTACGTGATTTAGTTAATTTACCTAAGTCACCTAGTGCTTTTCTTGCTCTTGCGGCTGCGGCTTTTACATTTTTATCTTCAAATGTTTCTGCTTCTGCAAGGTAATTGTTGTACGCTTGTACAATTTCGTCATGTATTGTCATGTTATTCTCCTATTTAAATTATATTATATGATAAAAGTTGAGTAAAGTCAACCTTTTAATCGCCTACAAAGACATCAGCACTGCCAGTAGCAGGATCACCGCAAGTTGCTAAATCTCCTGCATTGCATACAGCAATTCCGCCAACAAAGACTGCATTAGAACCTGCTATCATAGTAGGACCGCCATGCTCACCTGGACCATGCCCTGCTACATCATCACCGTCTACAATTACTTCTTCGTTGTTGGCAAAGACAGTTGATTGGCTAGGAATTAAATCTCCTACAGCATTGTCATTATCTCGGCAAATTCCTGGCATTAGTTTATAGTAAGTCCTGTAGTTGTAGCAATGTATTGATTAGCAATATCAGTTTGTGTTTTAGATACACAGGTTACTGATGATGTACGCATCATAAATTTATTACCAGGATCTACGCTAAACATAAACGGTGCTAGTCCTAATCCTTTTTCTTGCATGATTAGAACCATTGGCTTTTTTAGTGTAAAGTATTCACTATCTTCTCCATCTAATCTTGCAACAATTTCTTCACCCGATGATAATTTTAAGCTGATAGTATCGCCTACTTTATATGGTGTTTCAATTAACATTATATTGTATGTCCTGTTCCGGTGTAGTTTGTATCTTCAATGTAACTAAGCATTTGTTCGTATCCTCCTACCTTTTTCCCGCCAATAATAATTTGTGGGAAAGTTCTTGCGGTTGGAAACTCTTCAAAGACTTGTTCTCTTGTAAAGTCTTTGCCTAGTTCTTTGTATTCGTATTTGTATTGTCTTGATTCACATAGTGCTTTAGCCTTCATGCAACTTGGACATGCAGGCTTACCCCATATTGTTATCATAAACTAAATCCTTTCAATGAGTCGTTGTTTACATCTTGTTTAATGCCACCAATGATATAACTTTCGACTTCAGTCTCTTGAGGTGCAACTTGCAATCCTGAGCTTGACAGCCAATGTTGTGTCCATGGTAGCGGGTTAGTATTCACTGGTTGATCAAATATAGCTTGCAAACCCAGTGCCTTGAGTCTACGGTTTGCAATGTATTCTACATATTGATGTAACAGTTTATCATTAAGTCCAATCATTGATCCGTCTTTGAACAAGTAGTTTGCCCAATCTTTTTCTTCAGCAACACACTCACGCCAAAGAGCATAAACTTCTTGTTCGCACTCTTTAGCAATACTTGCCATCTCCGGATCGTCTTTTCCTTGTGTCCACAACTTTATTATGTGTGTGCTTAGTGCTAGATGTTGTGCTTCGTCACGTGCAATTAATGAAATAATCTTTGCAGAGCCTTCCATTAACTTGAGTTCGCCAAAGCCAAACGTACAAGCAAAACTTACATAAAAACGTAAGCCTTCAAGAATGTTAACAGTCTGCATTGCAAGATACAACTTCTTCTTAACGTCTCGCATGTTACCTTCATTGCGATGAGTGTAGGCATCTGCCGCTTCAGTAAATGCATCGTAGTGTTTGGTTACACTTTCTGCACGGGCAATAATCTTTTCGTCATCTAAAATAGTATCAAATACTTCTGACGGGTCAGCATACACATTCTTCATAATATGTGTGTAGCTACGTGAGTGGATTGTTTCAAAGAAGTCCCAAGTAACAATACAGCCTTCTAGTTCAGGAAGTGAAACGTGCGGCAAAAATGCTAGACACGGACCACGTCCTTGGACACTGTCAAGAAGTGTTTGGTATTTTAAATTGCTTGTAAAAATATGCTTTTGTTCTGGTCGGAAATTAGCAAAGTCAGCTCTATCTTTTTGTAGACTTACTTCTTCAGGTCGCCAAAAATAACCAAGCATTGTTTGGTTAAGTTTATCAAACACAGGAAACTTAAACGTGTCGTAACGCTGTGTGTTTTGGTCTGCTCCAAAAAACATATTCTGTTTAGTGAAGTCTACTTTTTCTTTGTTAAAAACTGTTTTTGCCATGTCTCTCTTTCCTTAGCTATTTGTATAGTGTAACACCATTGTTGCCCTATGTCAACTATATATTGCATGCCTCGCACTCTTCTTCGTCACCAATTTGTAATGTAGCAGGCTGTGTTTCTGCAACATTATCATGCCAACCTAAAGAATGTGCTGGTTCATCGTCGTCTGTTTTATAATCGTATGTATTCTGGTAGTAACTAGTTTTCCAACCATACTTATAGGTATTTAACAAGTCTTGCATCATTATACTCATTGGCACTTCATTGTTCTCAAAGTGTGTTGGATTGTAACTCCAATTACCACTAATTGCTTGATCAAAAAACTTTTGCATTACTGCAACCACGTTGATGTAACCTTCGTTGCTAGGCATGTCCCACAGCAAGGTGTAGTGCGCCTTAAGGCTTTGATATTGTGGCACAATCTGTTTAAGAGGCCCTTTCTTTGACTTCTTAACGGACAAGTAGCCTCTAGGAGGTTCGATTCCATTTGTTGCGTTCGACACAACGGAACTGCTTTCCGATGGCATCTGTGCGGACAAAGTGCTGTGCCTAAGCCCGTGTTCCTTGATATCCTTGCGTAAAGTATTCCAATCATAGTTTAGCTTCACTTTTACAATATCGTCAACATCAGTCTTATATGTATCAATAGGAAGGATGCCGTCTGAGTATTTAGTACGGTCAAAGTATTCACAAGCACCACGTTCTTGTGCAAGTTTATTAGATGCTTTTAACAAATAATATTGGAATGCTTCTGATAAATCATGTACTAGTTTCCAGGCTGTTTTGTCTTCGTACTTTACATGATTCTTTGCTAGATAATGTGCTAGTCCAATGTAACCTACACCTAAACTACGTCTTGCCTTTGTGCTAATCTCTGCGGCTTTAATAGGATATTTTTGATAGTCTATAATTTCTTCTAAAGCTCTTACTGCTAGTTCGCATAGTTCTTCTAGATCATCAATATCTTTCAGTATACCTACATTAATAGCACTAAGGATACACAATGCAATTTCACCTTCTTCGTCATCAATGTGCTCTAATGGCTTAGTTGGTAGTGTAATTTCTTGACACAAGTTACTCATGTAAACTGTGTCTTTGAATGAACTGTGTGTATTACAATGATCAACATTCATAATATAGATACGTCCTGTTTCTGCACGTTCTTTTATTAATGCACTAAACAGTTCCATCGCCGTAATGGTCTTTTTCTTAATACTTGTAGCACGTTCATACTTTTCGTATAGTTCTTTAAATGTATCTGCATCGCCAAAGTATGCTTCATACAATCCTGGCACATCGTGTGGCGAGAAAAGAGTTATGTCGCCGCCAGCTAACAATCGTTCATACATAGTTTTGTTTAACTGTATGCTATAATCTAACTTACGTACTCTGTTATCTTCTGTACCTTTGTTGTTCTTTAGTACAAGGATGTCTTCAATTTCTTGATGCCAAAACGGGAAGTGTGTAGTAGCACTACCGCCACGTACACCATTTTGTGTACAACAACGGACTGTTGCTTCAAACTTTTTTAGGAACGGGATTATTCCTGTGTGTGCAACTTCTCCTCCTCGGATTTTTGCATTGACTCCTCGGATACGTCCTGCGTTAATACCGATACCAGCTCTTTGAGCTGTGTATCTACCGATGGACATGTCCGACGCAAAGATCGAATCGAGCGTGTCGTCACTGTCAACAAGCACACAAGAGGCAAACTGCCTAACTGGAGTACGCACTCCGGCCATGACCGGCGTTGGGATATTGATTTTAAATAGTGAGGTCGCATCGTAGTATCTCCTTACATAATATAATCTGTCCTCTTTAGGATAGTTAGCAAACAGCGTTGCAGCTATCATCATATACATATACTGTGGTGTTTCAAAAAGGCTTCCGGTGCTTCTATCTTGAACAAGGTACTTGTCAACCACTTGACGAAGTCCAGCATAGGTAAAATTCTCATCGCGTTTGTGATGAATGTATGAATCTAATCTAGCAAGTTCTTCATCATTGTAAGAATCTAAAATTGCTGCATCATAGATACCTCGTTTAATGTTAAGCTCAATCATTTCCTTTAGTGGAATAATCTTATCATATCCGCCAAATACTTGTTTATATACTGCGTATGATAATAATCTTGCCGCGGCATATTGATAATTAGGTGCATCTAAATCTATGAGATCGTTGGCACTTTTAATTAATATTTCTTGTATTTCATCTGTACTCATGTTGTCATAAAATTGAATATTTGCATTCATTTCAATTAGACTACTACTAACACCAGCTAGTCCTTCACACGCAAATTCTACTACCTTATGAATTTTTTCTATATTAAGTTCTTCTTTTTGACCCGTGCGTTTGACAATATTGATGTTAATTCCGTTTGACATTTTTACCTCTTTCTAATTTTATATTTAGTGTAGCTTAGACATAGCATACTGTTTTTCGACAGCTATTTTATCTAAACTTTTGTTTTGTTTTTTAACATCATTCCCGTTTTGTTCAACAGTAACAACATCACTTCCTATTTGCAGCACGTACATTGTTTTTGATTTTTCAATGTTTGTACCAATATATATCTCAAACTCCTTACCAGTAAAACGTTTAGTTAACTGTAAAGAATAGCACACCCCTAGTAGTATGCAAAAATTACAATATTGATTTTCAGCAACTAATTCCCAAGGTGTAGGCCAAGTCTTCTGGTCCCAAGGATCGGTGTTTATACTAACCCTAGGAGCACTATCGTAATAGTCTATAGCTTCTTGGACTGGATCTTTGCTTGTTTCTAAAACTTCGCGAAAACTACTCCAGGAGGCCAATCTATCTTCATACTTTTTAAAGTTGAACATTTAGATTATGTTACTTTGTTTTACTCTTATAGTGAATTTCATTTCTGCTATCAAATTTGTACTAGTTATTGTAACAGAAATAGTTTCGTTTGTCAAGTCCGCATTTTCATCAATTACAGTTGCAGAGAAACTAATATCATCTTCATAAGCAGAATCTCCGCTGTAATTATATTCATCGATGACGCTGACTGTTGGGGTACCAAAGTTTTCTTGAGTGATACTAAGGGTACCGCTTCTCACTGCTTCAAAATTTGTAGCAGTAATTAAGTAGTCTATATCAAATGACTGGTGTTCGTTGCCTGGTAATTTAAAAGTTTTTATATTTGAACCTTGGGTTATATTAATTACACTATGATATCCCTGTGTGTATATACTGTTACCTTCTACTTCTGGAATATAAGCAACATTGTTAATAAACTCCTGTGAATAAGACAAAGCTGCTGTTCTTGCAAAAAAGTCATCTACACTATCGTTCTTGTTTTTGTTAAATTTTATAACACTGGTTTGAGGCTGTCCTTCTGTGCCTGCTTCATTACCACACAATGAAAACTTGTTTGCTTGGCTTAAATTGTTTTCACCTTGTTCGATATAGATCGCTTGTTTGTTTATGTTATCAAAAGAGCAGTTTGATAACACATTCTTTGATGGACCTGTGGATTTTCCTGATGTTCCTAACACCATGCCTTTGCCAAATGTAACTCCGTATCCTAATGTATCAAATGTGCATTTGTCAAATGTATTATTATTAATATCCCATACAGATTCAACAGCATAACTAAACCCTGTAACTTTTACATTTTGGAATATATTATTTTTTGTTTCAACACTTCCACTAAGACTAGACATTTGTATTCCAATATTGGCATCAACTAAACTATCTGATTGTGTCCATGCTCCAGTTACATCTATATTTAAAAAGTAACTGTCGACACAACTTTGTAAATCTAAACCTTTGTTGGATGCTGTAGTGTTTAGTGTTAAGTTTTCAATACGTAAATTCTTTGATTGGGTAACACTAGTAGGAGCATAATTAGGCGATCCCGGTGTACTTGAACTTGTGACTGTATCAAATATAGGTCCAGCACCAGAGTTTCTTATAATAGTCTTGTCTCTTCCTGCACCGATTATATTTGCCTGTGGCGGTATGTGTATTGTACTTGTAATACTATAAATGCCTGGCTCTATATATAGCACAACTCTGCTTGACTCATTTGCTTTGGTTGCATCATTTAGGAACAATTGATCAATTGCACGTTGTAATCCTACTGTTGCATTATCACTTGCAATACCAGTAAGTCCAAAAGATCTTATACTTACAATATCATCTAATCTTGCTTGTAGTGTTCTTTCTATAGGACTTGAACTCGAAGTACCAGTCTGTAGATATCCGTCATCTACTCTATATGTGTATTGATCAGCAAGGCTAAAAATATCATCAAATTGTGTTAATATCTTTGTGTTACCAACTGACGGAGCTCCTTCAGCAACTGAGCCGTTACCTATGTACAGTTCACGACTGTCAATTGCCCAACCCAACTCTCCACTAGAAAGTTGTGGTAAACCTGCGCCTGCATTTTTTTGTCCTCTTCGGACTTGTATACGCGATATCTGTACGACTGCCACTAGTTTCTCCTACTTCATTTAATGTATTTAGTCACATATTGAAGACAATTGCCAATCGGCCTTTGTTACCTGTATGATTTGGTAAAACTTCATGTTCTAACCAAGCCGGCCATAAATAGCACCAACCCTGTTTGGCCGGTAAATCAATAAATTCATAGTCTAAGTCATTTAATTTGGGATAAGAAACGAAGTTTCTAAAAGGTCTTGGATCATGAAACCTTATATCAGCACTGCCTGCCGGTGTATCAAGATATAGTATACCACTGACTTTGCTATTAGGATGTACATGTATTGGATGAGAATCATTTTCAAATAGTTCGCTTACAAAGACTTCTAATTTAAAGTCAATTTCATGTACATTATAACCTAAACTTTTAAAAAAAGACCGTCCTTGATCTAAAGCCCACTCGTTGAAATTCTGTAACTTTTCATTGCTTTCAATAGGTGTACCATAGGTGCAATTATACCCCCAAATGTTAGTTTGATTGTTTTTATCATTTACAATATTTCTAGCAATAGGTTTTATTGTGTTCGCAAGAATAGGATCATGTATTTTTGCAATTGGTGTACTAAAATAATTTTCTAAATTATGCATGTTTCTCATAGTAGGTGTAGACTCTTTCGTACCATTCATGTTTCCATTCATCATATTCGTGTGGCCAAAGATCAAACTGTTGATAGGTTTCACCACCTAGTATCATTCCGTCATCTCCGCGACTACACATAAAAACATGCCCTTCACGTATTGCAGTACCGTAGACTGCATTGTGTGCTTCGGCATAAGCTACCATCTGCAGGTAATAATCTATAACCCACTCGGGCTTCTTTGGTTTGTTGGTTTGCTTAAAATCCATAATGCAGGGGTTACCTTTATACTGACCAACTAGGTCAGTGGTTCCTGCATATAACTGTGGAACATATAGTTGTACTTCGCTACCCCATATCTCATCTACGTCAACCATTGCATTATCTCGTATAACCTCGGCCATACGATGTGCTTTTTTTGCAAATGGGTTACTTCCGGGTATGGGCCACTCACCAAACTCTACATAGTCTTCAAGGTATTTGTGCATCCGGGTGCCAACACCCGCCGCTTCAGTGACAACTTCTTGTGCTTTCTTTTCACCTACCCTCTTACGCCAAGCAATAAGATGTGTCTTATCTTTAGTAGCGTCGAGAATAGTTGTGACAGAGGCTACAGCACTTCCGTCGGGGGTAAGGTATTTTCTTTTACCCTCTATCTGGGTTCTCTTTATAGGTTGGTAATCATATTTGTTGTTAATTAGACTCATCAGTATCCTCATATTCATCCCATCTGTCCATAAACGGATCAGACATATAATATGGATCAACTGTAGAGTTTGGATCATCTTCAGCAGTAATAGTTTTTACTTCTGGAACATAATGTTTTACCATATTCTCAACACCCATTTTTAATGTAATAGTGCTGCTTGCACAGCCGCTACATGCTCCTCCAAGTATAAGACTTAAATGTCCGTTATCATAATCTACAAAATCAATTACACCACCGTGTTGAGCTACTCCTGGTGCTACATTAGTCTCAAGAATGTGTTTTATATGTTCTATTATTTCTTCTTTGCTTCTATCTTCAGTCATAAGGTTTCTCCTAGTGTTAAGTATAACACCTTAGTTATTGCTTGTCAAGTATTAAATGCTGGCGCCAACGTCTGTTGCGTTTTTGGCCATTTGTGATACTTTGTCGCCTTCAGCATCTTGTTGAGGGGTATCACCTTTGCTAACAGCTTGTGCAGTCTTAGGTTCAATACCCTTTTCGTTAAAATTAGTTACCATTGTTTTAACTCTTGCATCAGTATCGTACGCAGCTTTGAATGTGCCATAATCAAACTGCTCACCACCTACATTTTGCATAAGTTTGTTAAGGTCAAGATTCTTTGAACCTTGTCTTACGTCTTCTTTGGTAGGTTTAGAAAAATGCAAGTAAACAGATTGTCCTGCTTGATCGGCGCTGTTAATAACAGTCCTCAAAACTTGTACGAGTTTACTTGCTGTGTTAGGTTCTTGTTCGAGTATGATGTCAGACACTCTCATGTCTAATCCTTACTTCTTTGTTGAAAGAATTGTACCTAGTCTGCGACTAGTTTCTATCATTTTCTTTTTTGCTATTATGCTTTCGCGCTTTTCACGGCCTGCTTCTGCTTCTCCACCAGCTGCTGGTTCTGCGGCAGCAAAATCGTCTGCGGCTGCATCTGCATCAACTGTTGGCTCCATCTCAGCATCTGCTGCTGGTTCAGCGTCCATTGGTTCTTCTTCACCACCCATAGGAATTGCGCCACCTTCACCAGTCATTTGTGCAACACCAGCTGTTAATGCTGCTCTTGTTGCTTCAAGTGCTGTGTATAAACTTTCAAGTCCTGGTTTTACTGTACCTATAAATGTTTCTGACTGTGCTTGACCCATTTCATCACGTATTGCATCGCCTAGCTCTAACATTGACTCAGCTTGCATTTCTGCTGTGTCTTCCATCCAACCTGTAACTCTGTCAACCATGTCCTTAGAAGCCATAACAATTTCTGCTTTGTCTTCTTCACCTTCTAGTAGTGATGTAAAATAATTATCTATAATAGCTTTTCCTTCATCAATGTACTTGCTTTCGGGAGTCTTCTTCTTAGCAATAGCAGCCTGTAATCCTGCTGGTAATTTTTTTTGTTTTGCACTTAGACCTTTTGCTGGCTTGTCGCCTTTTTTGCTAGTGTCTTTCTTTCCTTTAAGGAAAGCTGGCTTATCGTCTGACTTGTCATTTGGCGTCCCGTTATCATCCATAGGCATCTTGTTCTTTTCTGCTACTACTTCAGCTTCAATGACTGCTTGATTAAGAACGTCTAGGAAGAGTTTGTTCTTTTGATATTTTTCGTCATGCACTGAATCGAAACTTTCGTTTGTCTCGTATTGACTAAGTGTTGTTCTTAGTTTATTCCGAGCATCTTCTAATTGCTCCAAAGTAAATGCTTCAAGATTGATTTTCTTACCGAATCTCTTAGCAAGGCTTTCATTCAATGAAGCCGCTGTCACTGGTTTATTAATTTCTCTAATGTTCATCAGTCTCTTCCTAATGTTTATTGTGTTATAGTTATTTAGCCATTTAACCTAGAATATACTGCATCAGTCTGGCTTTAGCATCGTGTGTGTATGTTAGAGCTATATCTAGTCTTGATTCAGCTACACTACGCTTTAACTCGTCTTTTGACTTTTCTATTGTGTTTTTGTAAAATAAACTATCCACATGGTGTTTGCTTAATAAATTATCTAATTTTGCAATTTCAGAAATTTTAAATGTCCTATTATGGACGCAACAATATACATGGGCTACTGCGGCTGATTTGCTATAGTAACTAGTTACTTGCTTATTTTCTTTAGTATCATAGATCAGATAACCATGCCATGCTTTACGGATAACATAATGCTTAATCCTAATGCTATTACCTTTTTGATAAGGAATTACACTTAGATCTACACTGTTAACTAATTCTTCTAATTGCGATAGTATTTGTTCATCAATCATTTCTCATAACCAAATAAAGATCCTTATTGCGTACTTTACTTACTAAACTTTTCTTAACCATATTATCAATTATGACTTGTTCTCTTTCAGTATATGAGCTAAGAGGAAGCGGATTCGCGTCCATTTTGCCCAACAATTCTATTTCTTCATTGGTTTTGTATATTTCAAATGATTGTATTAATTCATTTATCTTCATTACATTGGAGTTTTCATTACTACTTTAGCACCAGGTTGAATTCCTTTGTCAACCTCGCCATTACTTGATGTATCAATTACAAATCTTTTACCGCTTGCATCACTAGGGTCTTTTTGAATTACTCCGGGTTTTTTTGGATCTCTTGGAACTTTAGTTTCAATGCCAGTTTTAGGATCTTTAAGGGTTACTTGTTTGTCATCAGCTGACATAACATCTAGTTCGTTCTCTAATAATTCATGCATCTTCATTTAAATTTCTTCCTTCCAAACGGGGAACTTTTAGGTTTATTTAATCTAGTTAATCGTACTGCCGCAGGATTTGCCCTACGTGCTATTGCACTTTTAACTTTCATTGTTCCGCCTCTTTTAGCTTTAGTTTGTTTTAGTCCTACACTCTTTTTAATATTAATAGGAGCATTACAAGCCGCCGGACTTGCTCTGACTTGTCCTTTTCTTGCTCCATATTGACATCTAAACTTTCTAGTTTGTTTGCCTCCGCTTCTACTCCAAACTCTTGTTGCACCTGCTTCTAAGATTTCACTAACAATCATCTTGAACTCCTATTCATTTGTGCAACTCTTTTAGATGTTGGATTAGTTCTTTTTGTACGTCTTGCTTTACGTGCCATTCTGCTTCCTAAACGTGCCTTTGTTTTCTTCAACATAATACGCTTTTTTATATCTGGTGCGGCAAAACATTGGCTAGGCTGTTTTACTACTCTACCTTTACGTTTGCCAGACATGCAACGATACTTACGCACAACCTTTGAACCTGACTTGGCCCATACTTGCCTTTCGTTAATAAAGTCTTGTAAATCGTTTATTATACTTTCGTATGTAAAACTTTCAAACTCACTTCTTTCCGGCATTTCAATACCAAGACGTTTCATTTCTGGTGCTACATATTTATTAATGTTTCTGTCGCTCATTTCATCATAGAAGTGATCAAACAAATCAGTGCCATATTCTTTTTTATATTCTTTTGCAACAAAATCATATTGATCTTTATCTTCAATCTTCTTAAGTTGCCTATTTAATTTATTCTTTGATGTACCAATACCAGTACCGCCCTTCATTGAAAGATAAAGTTGTTCGGCTGTGCTTGCTAATACTATCTTTTGGCGATCAGTAAGTTTAGGTTCGTCTTTTTTAGCATCAGCGTTTCTTCTTTTAACTTCTGCATCTCCATCGCCTCTACCTACTGGTGTTAAGTTGCCATCTGAATCTTTTTTATATTGATTAGGTGCAGCACCTACTACTTCTCCGCCACCGTCACCTTTATTTGGATTGTTGTCTTGGCCGCTACCTTTTTTGTTTTTTGGTTTGTAAACAAATTTAGTAGCTTCTCCTGCCATTAATGCAGTCTTTAATTGAATTAACATGTTTGCAGCTTCTAGTTCATCACCTTCTATTCCATCTAGGTCTGCTAGGTCATCTTTGCTGTATAGTTTTTCTAAACGTCTACCAACAATTTTTTGTAGTATTGGTTTAGTACTTTGCTTTTCTATTGTTATTACTAGTTTCTCTAAGTTGCTAGTAGATAAATCTCCACCTAATGCTTCTACTGCTTGTGCTACTTCTTGAGTCATGCCCATTACCACAGGCTTCTCAGTTGGTGGTGCAGTATCCACTGCCGCAGCAAAATCTTTTATTTCATCATCAGTTTTTTTAAGTTGTGGTGGAGGAGAAAGTTTTACTTCTTTATCGGTCCTACTGTTGCCCTGTCCACTATCACCAACGTTGTTATCACCACTTGGTGCTTGCGGTCCGTCTGTGCTTACATTAGGCCCTTTGCCTGGCTTAGTTGCGTCATCGCTGCCTTTTTGTCCTGCTGCCATTGCATTACCGCCTGCACTTGGATCAGCTTCTATTTTCTTTATTTCATCTTGTATTATTTTTATTGCTTTGCTAGGATCTGTAAATGCACTCATCATCTGTTCGTCTTGTGCTTTGCGAACCATGGCTTCAAACTTTTGCTTGTCTGTTGCTTTATCTCTGAATTTCTCTGGTATTACATAAGCGTAAGAACTTTGTACAAATTTTCTTAGTGCTTCTTCTGGATCCATTTTTACTTTGTCGATTGCTAACAGCTCACCAGCTAGGGCGGCCCTTACTTTCGGATCTTGTAATTCCGTATCTGTTACAGTTGCTATTATAGCTTTTGCTCTATCTGCTCGCTCACCTGGACCTGCAACATTATTAAAGTTTGCACTACCAGCGGCAACTATCTGTGCAATTTGATTTGCATCTGCATCGTTATCCCTTGCTTTTTTAAGAGCATCATTGACTACTGCAACAACCTTTTCGTCTGTGTTAGCGCCTTTGAAGTCTGCTATAGGTATTTGATTTCCACGCGGATCTTTTGCATCTGGATCTTTTTTTACAGGAATGTTGGCTGGGCCTTTTCCTCTGCCAGTTGAAATGACATTGCCGTCTTTATCGTAAACTTTGTAGCGTGTACCTTGTCCTGAACCTGTTATAACTTTATAAGCACCTTCACCTTTCTGTGCTACTGGCTTTTCTTTGTTCTTATCTAAATAGGCTTGTCTCTCACCTGGTTTTTCGACTGATGCACCCCTGCCACTACCAACAGCATTAGCCATTGCTTTTAGTGTGTTGGGTCCTGGATCACCGTCAACTTTTAGTCCTTTAGACTTTTGAAAGTCTCTTACTGCTTTTGCTGTGCCTGGACCAAACCATCCATCAGGTTTTGCTTTGAAACCTAATTGTGTAAGGGCAGTTTGTATAGTTTTAAGCTCAGGGCTGTTTATAGCACCTTGCTTAACTTTGCTCCACATGCTTCCATCAGACTGTATCTTTGCGATTGCGGCGTTTATAGCGGCATCTAATTGTGCTTCGGTGACGTGATATGTAAGTTCTCTTAACAGCATGATACTGTTATTTAGTTGTTTTAGGTGAAGTTGATAAGTAGAACGACGATAGTGGAAAGTAGGCCTGCAACAATAGTACCTGTTGCTCCTATGACCACTTTGATCATAGACTTGTTACCTTGTTGTATATCAAGATGCACATGATGTAGTTTTTTCTCAACTGCTGTCAAGCGGCTTTCGAGGGTTTCATATCTTTGTTGACAAAGGTCAACATGTGCTTCTAAGTTCTTTTTTTCTAAGGCAGTTGCCATAATATTTCTCTCTGTTGCGTTAGTGCAAGGGATCTGTTAATACCTAAATGAGATGTTATGTTTGCCTTATTGTAATTATTTATCATTGAGTACCTATTTAGTTATCAGATAGTTTAAAAATAATATTACAATCTGCCTTGTGTTTAGTCCTAAATGCACTGTTGGTTATACTTGCTGTGTCTTTTAATCTTGTAATAATAGGAACAAGATCAAAATCGTTTACCAGCGTGTCTAAGGTTACAGCACCTTCTTGGTCGTATGTAAATTCAAATACCCAGTATCTTTGTTTGTCTTGGATACTTGATCCAAACCCAAACTCACTTACATCACCTACAAAGGTGTTACAACTAATTGGTTTAAGTTGAACCCTTAGACCAATTGTTTGTAATACAGTAAGATAATTAGCTTGCTGTTGTCTACTCAAACTATCATCATGCTTTCTTGCATTAGTTTCAGTTATATCAATTACTGTTGTCATAGTCACACGCATGACTATATTTACAGAGATAAAAAAAGGGCCCAGTGAAAACTGAGCCCTTTAGTATTAAGTTAATTAAAACTTATGCTGCGTTAAACGCATCCAAGTCACGAATAAGAACAACTTGTGCTGATAAATCAATACCGTCTACTGTTCCTAATGCTTGATGTCTACGTGTCAAAGACGCTGCATCTGAATGATGTCCGTCGATGATTGCAAAGATTTTACCAGCTGTACCTGTTGATATATACATTAATGGTGAAAACTCACGTACAATTGCTTCAATTGCTCCGCCGATTCCGTCTTTTGCTGCTAATGATGCACCAGCGTCGATTTCGATTGCTGTGATTTGTGCTGTGCTGTACTGCTCATCATGGTCGTAGCCTGATCCTGCGCCTGCTACTGGGTTTACTCTTGTGAAAACTGCCATTTTTTTTCTCCTGTTCTAAATAGCACTCTCCGCTCCGGAGAGTTTCAAAGAAACGTTTGTCGTTTCCCTACTTTGTATTTAGTCTATAGTGAAAAATAACCTACTTTAAGGTCTTTTTGGCTCGATTTTGGATGGATCTAAACATACTTATGTATGCAGGGCCTGCTCTAACTATATCATCCAATGCTTTTACTGCTGGTCGCATAGCCCTTACCATATTACCTGGTATAGGTTTACCTTCTGCCATTAGTTGTAAAAAGCCTTTAACTAACATAATGTTTTCAGGTCCTACAAGATATCTATAGAATACATAATCTCTACTTGCGGCACTCATATCTGGCATACTAATTGTAGGCTCGTTATCTTTTACCCAGTTGCTTTCTAGATCACGTTGACTTGCAAATTTTTCTAAGTCGTCTATTATATCACTGCTTCTTAGTTTAGCTCTAGTTGCATACAAAAGTTGTGTTACAATAACTCTCCTTTTGTCATTAGTCAGTTGGCTCCAATTAGTTACGTTGCGTCTAATTGTTTTATAGTCTGTGTTTGTTACGTTAAGTATGTTCTCTAGTCTTACAAATAACTGTGTAGCATTAGGTGTTGATCCACTGCTTACAGATCTTAGATATGCTTTCAAACCATCTAACGGGAGAGTCGTTGATTGTCTTGAACGCATTGCAGCTCCAGGATCTTTTAGTTTGCCTAATGCACGTTCGTCACCAGTAACAAAGTATATGAAGTTATACAAGTCTGTACTATTCATTTTGAAACGTTCGTACTTTACGTCAAGAGTTTTACGAGCATAATCACGTACAACATTTGTAGCATTTGGAAAGTTTTTTAATAGTTCTAGTATTAGTAGAGTAAGGTATAGTCTTTCACAACAGTCTGCATATGTCAAAACTTTTACGCTTTGATCATTACGTGTCATTCTTGCTTCTTCAAGTTGCTGTAAAAAATCTAATTGCATATTACATATACTTCTTCATAAACACCTGTGCCATTTTGTCTGGATGCACATCTAAGAAGTCATGTAGGCTATTACTCATTTGTATATCTTTTGTAAATTGTAATTTTAGTTGCGGCTTCATACCTTCTGCTGTAAGAAGTCTACGTAAATTAACTGCTTGCCGTGCTGTAACGTTTAATTCCTTGCCGTCATCAGTTTTTACTGATGTAATTGGGGCATCACCTGTACGTGTATCTAACACTGCTCCAAGTTGGTCAAAGATTGAAGTTTTTTCAAACCCTTTACCTATATCCTTTTCATCATTATCTAGCTCAGCACCGTGTCCGCTAAGGCCTAGGTCGTCTAGTGTTCCTTCTTTAACAATATCTTTCATTTTCATTTGTTCTCTCCTAACGTTTGATTGATCTGTTTGCTTTAGTAAAGTATCCTCTGGATACTAATTTAATATCACCCTTAGGGTGTGTCATTACATAACCTTCGCCGCCATCGCCGTGTGCTGAACTATCAACAGGACCGTGGTCTCCAATGTGTGCCTTTACATCTGCTTCATGCGAGTCAAATTGGTTTATAATTTTGTCTTTTAATTGCATAATACCTGCTACTGTATTCCACATTGCATTATATCCAGCACTCTTTTGTCCTACGTATTCAGCAATACGCTGTTGCTTAACTCCACTAGTCTTACTAGTCTTAAGCCAATTCATAAATCCTTGTGCATAATCTGTTACACCTGAGTCAACAGTACTATTTAGATATGTGTAAAATATTTTAGGTAAGTCAGTCATTTTTAATTGTATAAGTTCTTGTTTGTTAAGCAACGAATCAATTGCTTGGGCATCTTTTGCCACAGTTGCTTTTAATGTGTTAATATCGTCGTCGTCAATTGTTGCTGGTTTAGAAACTGTTACACTAGGAAATATAAAAACTTCAGTACCAAGCATTGCTAAATTTTGTGGAACTGGAGATTGATTGCCTTCTTCGTCTAATAATCTGTGTACCACAACACCAGTTTTTGATTGTGCTATACGTTTTCCTATGTCACTTTGTGTAGCAACTTCGTAGGTAACAATATTAGGTGTAAAGATATATTTGCCGTTTCTTATTTCAGGTGTGTTATAATATAACAAATCACCCATTAAGTAACCTCTAAAGTCTTTAGGTGTTGCTTTTTCATACTCATCAAATATATCTTTCATATTGTTTGCAAATTCTATGCGGTCTGGTTTATCTTTGTTGGCTCCACCACCTCTGTTGAGCAAATGTCCTGCAAGGTCTTTTCCACTTTTTGCTCGTTCAACTCCGCCCTTTTTGACAAAGCCGGATTTGTCTGTAAGTATAAACTCTCCATTTTCATTGCGACCAAAAACGATAGCAGGAGATCCGTCCCATTTGATAGTAACATCTGTGTGTCCTCCTTGCTCAAGTCTCTTTAATGATTCTATAGCACGTATTGCTCCTCGAGAACCTTCATCGAATATTATATCTTCAGCATGATCAATACGAGCACCTTCTGTGATCATTGTTTTATTAATTTTTTTAAATTCGTAGAATCGCATTAACAGATCATCCTAGTACTGTTAAGGGTAAGTCCACTTAGCTCTTTAATTCTTTGTAGTTGTTTGTCTTCGAGTGTTTGTACTGCTTCAGGAAGTTTCTTACCTTCTTTTTCTAACTGGTATTCGAACTGAGAAATTAGTTCTTCGTAGTTTGGTTCATTCTTTCTTAAGAACGCAATCATACTTTCTACTGTATGAGTGTCCTCTTCAGTTGCACCTTTACCTAATA
>ERZ891134.687-NODE-687-length-26335-cov-10.183942_pt1 | contig 26335 bp, 20 predicted proteins | sample MGYA00520888_ERZ891134 | MGnify/ENA primary metagenome ERZ891134 (study PRJEB32303, sample SAMEA104408692) | aquatic metagenome | biome: Brackish water; feature: Coastal; material: water | place: Baltic Sea | collected 2014-10-23 | depth 10 m ... | reverse complement strand
CGGCTGACTTCGGGGTATTCAGGTTCCAAGATGAAGAGGCCTTCCTCCATGTCGGAGGCCAGAATCCGGCCACTGGGCAAATAGGGATAGGCGCCCCAATTGCCAAAATAGCCCCCACCCGTAAAGGGCGACGTATCATAGTAGCCTACCAATACAGGCAGTTCGGGGAATTCCGTATCCAAAGCATGGACACCAAAGGTGTAATACGAAGTCACCACCTGGTTGCCTGCCACGTGGGCATTGTGTGGAATGAGTGACGTATTAGGCTGCACTTGGTGGCGCCAGAGTTCGTCGACATTGCTCAAGTCCGAAATATCGTAGCCCGTGATGTAGCCATTGGCCACCTCGTCGGTCGTGTAAATCGTGTTACCATCATCGCTGAGCCAACAATTGTGGGCAAAATTGCTGGGAGTCGCCCAACTGGTGACCGCCTGGGGGTTGGATTTGAGTGTGACATTGACGACCACTACGCCAGAATACAAGGCGGCCCCGTATAACGTGTCGTGGCGGGCCACCCCATCGTGGAAGTAGTGCCCATCGTACAGACCTACGGTGACGGGATTCCAAGGATCTGTGGCCACATCAATCAGGATGGCACCTCCCGCTCCGACATTGCTTCCAAACGCGTAGAGAATACCGTTCTCGTCCACAAAAAGGTTGTGCGCACGGGCTAGGGTATCCACTTGGCCATTGGCGCGGGGAACCGGAAGCTTGAGGAATTTCCAGCGGTTCTGGGCCAAACTGTCCATGTCGATAATAAGCAAACCGTTGTAAGGGGGATTGGCGCCGGAAGGCACATCGTGCACCACGTATGCATAGTGGTCCCACGTTTTGATATCGCGCCACAGGCTGTTGGTCCCGGGCACCCAAAGAGCATTACTGGGGCTAGAAGGGGTGGTTACGTCAACCACTAAGGTCCCTTTGCGGTTGCCAATGATGGCGTATTCGGTCCCGGATGCACTGTCTGCATAACCCCAAATATCCGCGCAATCCGGATCTGCCCCTGAGATGCCCCACTGTGAAACAGGGTAATGCAGCAAGGCGCGCATATTCAAGCTGTCATTGCTAGGCTGGGCGAGCGCTGTGAATCCACACAGCACCGCGGCTACCAAAAGGGTCTTTTTCATCCTTAGAATTTTAACGTGAACTGACCGTCCTCCTCTTGATCCACGTCGTCCTCGACTTCAGGCGTCGGGCTAACAGGGGGCTCGGGGCTGCGGGGCTCAGTGGTCAAATCTACCACTTCCAAGGTGATGCTCGGCGCAGGGGGCGGCACAGGAATTTCTTCCGCTGTAACGGCGGTGGGCCTTGCATCCTCCATGGAGGACTCCAAGACGGTGGGATGCGGATCAGGAGCTTTTTCGAAGTGCTCCTCTGCGGGGGACGTAGCGGCTTCTACACGCGGCTGGGAGGAAGCTCCCATCGGTTTATCCGACTCTTCCCCTGGCCCTTCAGCCGGCTCTGGGCTCAATTCCGTCGGTTCTTCGGACATGGTCCAGGCTTCGCGATGGATGAGCACATTTTTTACGGGCCACGCGGACAGCTGATTTCCCGCTGCTTTCCAGCCTTTTACGGCTATAAACTCCTGGAGATGCACTGTTTCGGCCTCTTTTTCTTTTCCCTTTACTTTCCGGAAATGAACGGAGACCTCAACATGATCTGCCGCGCTGAGGACCAAGACTTCGGACTGTGCGTGGTCTGAAATCAAATAATCCCACTGATCATTTTTGGGCTCCAAAATGCAGCGTTTGGCCATGTGTTTCTCCCGTTCCCCATCATAGTAGACCAAGGCATAGGGGGCCTCTGATTCCCATTTGGCTAGGAAATAGGGGGCTTCATCGAAATGCGTCGTCAGCTCGGGGATAAAAATCCGGTAGCGTCCACTTTTCTCTACTTGGAGCAAGCGATCCTCTCCACGGAAAGCGCCTAAAAGGCGACCCCGCTCCTGATCGTTGATTTTGAGTACGGCGTCATCAAACCAAAGTTTGCGCGCAGCGAGGGTGCTGACTCCTTCGGATTTGAGCTCCACTCTTTTGATCGAATTTTTGGTCACCGTATTCCCGCGGGCGCTCCGTGAACGCACCGACAATTCGGCAAAATCCAAATCCCATTTGAGCTTCTTTAAATTGGGAATAGTACGCAAGTGTACGGTGACCGTTTCCGCTTCACCATTGGGATTGACGGACAAATAGAGCACTTGAGAACCCTTAGAGCCCTGTGTTAAATCATACTCCTTATCTCGGGTCACCCCTGTCATGGCAAAGCGCTTGACAAAGCCGGCACCCTTGGATCCATCGCGGTAGATCAGATTGTAGACGGTCCGGTCATCGCCTTTTTGGTAGACCCCGAGGTACAAAATGTCCTTGCCGACGAATTTCTTCGAATCCACCTTCGTCACTACCAAGGTGCCATCCTTCCGAATGACTAGAATGTCATCCAGGTCAGAACAATCGCACACAAACTCGTCGCGCTTCAAGCCGGTACCCATAAAACCCTCTTCGCGGTTTACGTACAACTTGGCATTGGCCATGGCCACTTTGGCTGCCACGACCGTATCGAAGCTTCGAATCTCCGTTTTGCGCTCACGTCCAGCAGCATATTTCTTCTTCAAGTTCTTGAAGTACTCGATGGTGTATTCAACCAGGTTCTCGAGGTGGTTTTTCACCTCAGCAATCTTCCCTTCCAACGAGGCCAAATGGTCGTCCGCCTTGTTGGAGTCAAACTTGGAAATTCGTTTGATCTTGATCTCCGTCAGTCGTGCGATGTCTTCTTCTGTGATTTCTCGAAGCAAATGACCAATGTGGGGCTTTAAGCCCTCCCAAATGTTCTCCAACACTTGCTCCCAGGTTTCCGCTTCTTCGATATCGCGGTAAATCCGCTGTTCGATGAAGATCTTTTCCAAGCTAGCAAAATGCCATTGCTCTTTAAGCTCGTTGAGTTGAATGTTTAGGTCCGCCCGGAGTAGGTCCACCGTGTGTTCCGTGGAGCGCTTGAGCAGTTCCGAAACGCCGGTGAACAGCGGCTTGTCGTCCTCAATCACACAGCACAATGGGCTGATGGCCGTCTCGCAGGACGTAAAGGCATACAAGGCGTCTACGGTTTGATCTGGGGAAACGCCTGGGACCAAGTGAAGGACAATTTCGACGTGCTCCGCCGTGTTGTCTTCGATCTTTTTGATTTTGATTTTACCCTTGTCGTTGGCCTTGATGATGGAATCAATCAAGCTCGTGGTGGTCGTTCCGAAGGGTAGTTCCGTGATCACCAGGGTCTTTTTGTCGTCCACCGTGATTTTGGCTCGGACGCGAATTCGGCCTCCGCGCTCTCCGTCGTTGTACTGGGAAAAATCTGCGATGCCCCCGGTGGGGAAATCCGGCAGAATCTCCACTTTCTTCCCACGCAGGTGGGCCACCGAAGCGTCAATGAGTTCCACGAAGTTGTGCGGAAGGACTTTGGTGCTCAAGCCCACCGCAATGCCTTCGACCCCTTGAGCCAGTAAGAGCGGGAATTTGACTGGCAATGCCACGGGTTCGCGACCGCGGCCATCATAGCTCGCCTGCCACTCGGTGATTTTCGGGTTAAAGCCGACCTCCAGCGCAAATTTGCTCAACCGCGCTTCGATGTATCGCGGTGCCGCGGCGCTGTCCCCCGTGTAAATGTTTCCCCAGTTTCCTTGGGTATCGATCAGTAGATTTTTCTGCCCGAGCTGTACCAGGGCATCGCCAATGGAGGCATCCCCGTGAGGGTGGTACTTCATCGTCTGCCCGATCACATTGGCCACTTTGTGAAAGCGGCCATCGTCCATTTCCTTCAGTGCATGCATCAGGCGGCGCTGGACGGGCTTCAGCCCATCCATCAGGGCGGGCACGGCGCGCTCTAAAATGACATAGGAGGCGTAATCCAAGAAGTACTCGCGGTACATTCCCCGAACGCGGGATTCCACCGGGCGCATCTCCTCCCCCGTTTCCGATCCCACGACCAATCCCATTTCGGGATCTTCCGGCATCCGATCATCCATGGTCTACGAGGTCTTTTTCCACCTTCAGGTGGTCAATAATGAATTCCTGGCGCTCTGGGGTATTCTTGCCCATGTAGTACTCCAGCAAGGCGTCAATTTGTTCTTTTCCGAGCATGACGGGCTCCAAGCGAATGTTCTCGCCGATGAACATCTTGAATTCCCCCGGAGAGATTTCGCCCAAGCCCTTAAAGCGCGTAATCTCAGGGCGAACCCCCAATTCGGCCATGGCCGCCTGCTTCTCGGATTCGTCGTAGCAATAAATCGTCTTCTGTTTGTTCCGTACGCGGAAGAGCGGTGTTTGAAGAATGTACAAATGGCCTTCGCGGACGAGCTCGGGGAAAAACTGCAAAAAGAAGGTGATCAAGAGCAAGCGAATGTGCATGCCATCGACGTCAGCATCGGTGGCTACCACCACATTGTTGTAGCGCAGCTCTTCTAGGCCGTCTTCAATGTTCAGGGCCGCCTGCAAGAGGTTGAACTCTTCGTTTTCGTAGACTACTTTTTTGGTCAGGCCGTAACAGTTCAGGGGCTTGCCCTTTAGGCTGAAAACCGCCTGAGTCTGCACGTCGCGGGAAGCTGTAATGGAACCGGATGCCGAATCGCCCTCCGTAATGAAGAGCGTGGTTTCCAAGCGCCGTTCGTGCTTGATGTCGTTGTAATGCACCTTGCAATCGCGCAATTTGCGGTTGTGCAAATTGGCTTTTTTAGCCCGTTCGCGGGCCAGCTTTTGGATTCCAGAAAGCTCTTTTCGCTCGCGTTCGGCGCGGAGAATTTTGCGCTGGATCGCTTCGGCGACAGCCGGGTTGCGGTGAAGGAAATTGTCCAGTTCCGTCTGCAGGAAGTTGGCGATGAACGTGCGCACCGTGGGCCCTTCTGGACCCATGTCGTTGCTTCCCAATTTGGTCTTGGTTTGGGACTCAAAGACCGGTTCGATAACCTTGATCGAAATCGCCCCGATCACACTTTGCCGGATATCCGCCGCTTCGTACTGCTTCCCAAAGTGCTGACGCACGGTAGCGACTAAGGCCTCACGAAACGCACTTTGGTGGGTGCCGCCTTGGGTCGTGTGCTGCCCATTGACAAAACTGTAGTATTGCTCACTCTGGGAACGTTCCGCATGGGTCAACGCCACCTCGATATCTTCCCCGCGAAGGTGAATGATCTCGTGCATGACCTCGCCGGACAGATTGTTCGCGAGAAGGTCTTTCAAGCCATTTTCGGAATAGAACTTCTCTCCGTTGAGGGTGATGGTCAAGCCGGGATTCAGGTACACATAGTTCCAAACTAGCCGCTCCACATACTCCATCTGAAAGCGGTAGTTCACGAAAATGCTGGGATCGGGGACAAAGACCACCTTGGTGCCTTTGCGGGCCGTGCTTTCGACGATGCCCGTTTCCTCCGTCAAAATCCCCCGCTCAAATTGGGCTGATTTGGTTTGTCCATCGCGGAAGGCCTGAACGGAAAATGCCGAGGATAACGCATTGACTGCCTTGGTTCCCACCCCGTTCAATCCTACGGATTTCTTAAAAGCCTTGGAATCATACTTGGCGCCCGTGTTCATTTTGGACACGACATCGACGACTTTACCGAGAGGGATGCCGCGGCCATAGTCCCGGACGGTGACGACCCCGTCGCGCACATCAATTTCGATGTGCTTTCCACCGCCCATGACAAACTCGTCTATCGAGTTGTCGACGACCTCTTTAACCAGGATGTAAATGCCATCATCGGCCGAGGATCCATCCCCCAATTTTCCGATGTACATGCCTGGGCGGAGCCGGATGTGCTCCTGCCATTCAAGGCTTCGAATATTGTCTTCGGTGTATTGGGTCGTTTCAGCCATGGGGAATGTGCGAATCTACACATTACCTCTCTGAATTCATGGCCAAAAACGTCGGTTTTATTCCACTCTAGAGGGAAGTTTTTAACAATTTTTCCCTTTGAGGGCGCGGGTTTAGACGTTAAAGCGGAAATGCATCACGTCCCCATCCTTTACGCGGTACTCCTTGCCTTCGACACGCATCTTTCCTGCCTCTTTCACCGCAGCTTCTGATTTATAATGCACATAGTCTTGGTAGGCAATGACCTCGGCACGAATAAATCCCTTTTCAAAGTCACTGTGAATGACTCCAGCCGCTTGGGGTGCGGTAAATCCTTCTTGGATGGTCCAAGCCCGTACCTCTTTCACTCCTGCGGTAAAGTAGGTCTGTAAATGAAGCAAACGGTATGCGGCTCGAATCACGCGATTGACCCCTGGCTCTTCCAAGCCCAAATCGTCCAAAAACATTTGACGTTCCTCGTAGCTCTCCAGTTCGATGATGTCGGATTCGGTCGCTACGGCCAAATGCATCACACCTGCCCCTTCTTCTGCCGCCATGGCCGTCACTTGACGGACGTAATCGTTGCCCTCTTTGGCCGCTGTTTCATCTACGTTGCATACGTAGAGCACCGGCTTGTCTGTCAACAATTGGTAATCGGAAATCCACGCCGACTCTTCGTCCGTTCGCTCAAAGGCACGGACCGATTTGCCTTGTTCCAGATGCTTTTTGAGACGATCCGCCATTTCGACTTCTCGGACGGCATCCTTGGCCCCCGTCTTGGCGGCCTTTCGAACCTTGTCGATACGCTTTTCCAGGGACTCCAGGTCCTTGAGCTGCAATTCAAAATCAATCGTCTCCTTGTCGCGCAATGGATTGATGCTGCCGTCGACGTGAACAATGTTGGGGTTGTCAAAACAGCGCAACACATGCAAAATCGCATGGCACTCCCGAATGTTGCCCAAGAACATGTTGCCCAAGCCCTCGCCTTGGCTCGCACCCTTCACCAAACCGGCGATGTCGACAATTTCTACCGTGGCCGGCACGACGCGCTCCGGATCGACAATGGCTTCCAGCGCTTGGAGGCGTGGATCTGGGACATTCACCGTCCCAATGTTGGGCTCAATGGTGCAAAAAGGGAAATTGGCCGCTTGGGCTTTGGCATTGCTCAAGCAATTGAACAACGTGGATTTGCCCACATTGGGAAGACCGACGATACCGCACTTCATATTCCTGGAATTTCGGGCAAAGGTAGTCCCTGAAAGACCTTACTTTTGTGGAAGGTAAATCCTTAACCCTCTTCGCATGGCCCCTTCCATCCACGACCTTCCCTCCCAAGTACGCCGCGACATTTTGCGCATGGTGCATGCCGTGCAATCTGGACATCCAGGGGGATCGATGGGGTGTACGGAGTTTTTTGTAGCCCTCTACTTTGACGTTTTGCGTCATACGCCTTCTCCGTTCAACATGGATGGCCAAGGTGAGGACCTCTTTTTCTTATCCAATGGCCACATCAGCCCCGTTTTTTACTCGGTTTTGGCGCGTAGTGGCTATTTCTCCGTGGACGAACTGAATACATTCCGAAAACTCGACTCCCGCCTCCAAGGCCACCCCACTACGCACGAAGGACTGCCCGGGGTGCGCATTGCCTCAGGCTCCTTGGGTCAAGGCCTTAGTGTCGCTGTGGGGGCTGCCCAAGCCAAGAAATTGGCGGGGGACGACCGCCTCGTTTTTACGTTGCACGGCGACGGAGAATTGCAGGAAGGCCAAATTTGGGAAGCCGCGCTCTACGCTGGGGCCAAAAAGGTCGACAACCTCATTAGCACCATCGACGCAAACGGTCAGCAGATTGACGGCTCCACCGACGAAGTTATGCCGATGGGAGACATTGGCAGCAAGTTTGCCGCATTTGGCTGGGATGTCATGCACATCCGTCAAGGCAATGACCTCGACGCCGTCCGTCAAGGATTGCGCGAAGCCATCGCAAAGACCGGCCAAGGCAAGCCCATCTGTATCGTGATGCACACCTCGATGGGCCATGGGGTCGACTTCATGGCAGGCACCCACAAATGGCATGGCATCGCCCCAAGTGATGAGCAACTCGCCTCCGCCCTCGCCCAATTGCCCGAAACCCTCGGAGACTACCCCGCCTAATGCGCTGGAGGAAACTTGCCCTTTGGCTCTTGCTCTGTCCACTGGGGCTCACCGCCCAAGTGGATTTGAACGAGTCTGAAGTTTCCACGACCCGCATTCTTTTTGTCTTGGATGCCTCCAATTCCATGTACGGACGATGGGACGAAGGAACCAAAATGGAGATTGCCCAACGGCTTATGTCCAGCATGCTGGATAGCCTATCCCAGGTGCCCAATCCCCAATTCCAGCTGGCCCTACGGGTCTATGGCCACCAAAAACCTGTTCCCCCGCAAGATTGCAACGACACCAAATTGGAGGTCGGATTTGCCTACAACAATTTGGGTCGAATCAAACAGGTGATACGCAGTCTTCGCCCGATGGGCACGACCCCTATTGCCCGCTCCATCCTTCGCGCAGACAATGATTTCCCCAAAGACTGCCCCACAGGCCACTGCCGCGATATCATTCTTTTGATTACCGATGGCGTCGAAGCCTGCGACGAAGATCCCTGCGAAGCCTCGGCTATCCTTCAGAAAAAAGGGCGCGTGCTCAAGCCATTTGTCATTGGAGTCGGCTTGGACAAGGACCTCATCAAGACCTTTGATTGCGTAGGCACGTACTACGATGCGAGCGATGAAAAAACCTTCAAAAAGGCCTTGGGGGTGATCGTCACGCAAGCCTTAGACAATACCACGGGCCAAATCAACTTGGTGGATCAATTTGGGAAGAATTCAGGGACCAATTTGCCCATCTTGTTGCGCAATTCGGCGAGTAAACTCGTAGATCGCAGCATCATTCACACAATGAACTACCACAACCAGCCTGACACCTTGCTGGTAGATCCCATTGTCAGCTACGAAGGCACCGTATACTCTATCCCCCCGCGCCCCATCCGCGAGACAGCCATGTATGCGGGCAAACACAACCACATGGCGGCCGATGTAGTCCAAGGCGGACTCAAGCTGACCATGCCCGGGCTCAAGCTCTCGCAAATGCCCCCCGTGGCAGTGGTTCGCGCCCCCGAAAATCCCGCAGACATTCTTCACGTCCAACCGTTCAATACCACGGTGACCTATATCGCAGGCTCCTACGACTTGGACATCCTGACCCTCCCGCGCATTCGCCAGCGCGTGACCCTGAAGCCTGGAACGACTCAGGAGATCACCATTCCTCCGGCTGGAGAAGTGACCATTCAACTCAAATCCTCCGGGTATGGAGCCATTTTCGTGGTAGATGGTTCCGATTGGACCTGGGTGGCCCCCTTGGATGAGCTTCAGACCCGCCAGCAGTTCTCCTTGCAGCCCGGCACCTATAAAGTCATCTATCGGCCGCGAACCGCGCAGCAAACAACCTATTCCAAAACACAAACATTCACCGTCTCACCAGGTAGTTCCACCCTGGTTCGAATCCTTTAATTTTCACCCATGCATCTTTACAAAAACTCAGGTAGTCAAGACACCCGCTCCGGATTTGGCGCAGGACTTCTCGAACTCGGTCGCACCAACCCCCACGTGGTCGCCCTCTGTGCAGATCTGACGGGATCCCTCAAAATGGACGCCTTTGCGTCCGAATTCCCTGAGCGCTTCTTTCAGACGGGTATTGCAGAGGCCCACATGATTGGCATGGCTGCCGGATTGACCATCGGAGGGAAGATTCCCTACACGGGGACCTTTGCCAACTTCTCGACCGGTCGGGTGTATGATCAGATTCGTCAGAGTGTCGCCTATTCAGGGAAGAACGTCAAAATTTGCGCCTCCCATGCGGGACTAACTCTGGGAGAAGATGGGGCCACCCACCAAATTCTCGAGGACATCGGCCTCATGAAAATGCTCCCGGGCATGACCGTGATCTCTCCATGTGACTACAACCAAACCAAGGCGGCAACCATCGCCATTGCCGAACACGACGGCCCGGTATACTTGCGTTTTGGTCGACCCAAAGTGGCCAACTTTACCCCCGCAGACAAGCCCTTCGTCATCGGCCAAGCCGATGTCCTCAATGAAGGCACGGACGTCACCATTTGCGCCAACGGCCACCTCGTTTGGGAGGCTTTAGAAGCTGCGAACGCCCTGGAAGCGGAAGGCATCCGCGCGGAAGTCATCAATTTCGCGACCATCAAGCCATTGGATTTGGACACCTTGCTGGCCTCTGTCCGCAAAACCGGCCGCGTTGTGACGGCTGAAGAGCACCAGCGTCACGGCGGACTGGGTGACTCCATCGCTCAGGCCTTGGCCATGCACCGCCCTACCCCCATGGAAATGGTCGCCGTAAACGACTCCTTCGGCGAAAGCGGCACCCCGGCCCAATTGCTAACGAAGTATGGCCTGGACGCCGCCAACATTGTGGCGGCCGCCAAGCGCGTTCTTACCCGTTAAACCTTCCGCCTGACGCGGCATCTAAATTCCATGTCCACGCATGCGGAAGCCGCCATCCACGAAGCTTGGTCGTCGCATGCCTACGACCGGGCTTTTTCGTTGATGGCCCAGCACTATGCCTCGGACTTTTATCGGACCGCCTTGCGCATCGTCCTGGACCATGCCACCGCCCAAGATGTCGTCCAGGACGCCTCGGTTAAAATGTGGCGCGCCCTTCCGAAATTTAAAGGGGACAGCAAGTTCAGTACTTGGGCCTACCGCATCGTAGTGAATGAAGCCCTAGGAGCGTTGCGCAAGTCGAAAAATATCCTCCGCAGCCTAGAGGGCGTGGATATCGGGGTTCCGGATAGTCCACACTTCGAGGCGGACCGTCTTCTCGCAGACTTGTACCGCGCCCTGGCCAACCTGCCCGAACGTCAGCGCCTCACCTTTCAGTTGCGCTATTTTGACGACAAACCCTATTCCGAAATCTCCGAAATCCTGGGCACCAGTGTCGGCGGGCTCAAAGCCAATTACCACCATGCCGTTGAGCGCATAAAAATGGAAATGCGCGAATTAAACCCTGATTATGACTTTGAATCCAATGAATAAGATGAACAAGTACGACGGTATACATGTCCCGCCCGAGGCGCACCAGGACCTGGTAGCCCGCATGATGACGGCGTTGGACCTGCCCCAACAGGGAGCCGTTCCATCTTCACGTAGTCGGATACGCGCCATATCGTTGTGGGCTGCTTCGGTAGCTGCACTTTTGGCTGTGGGACTCTTTTTATTCTCCGATGGATCCCCGACCGAATCCGAAGTGTGGGTCACCGAGGACCTAGCTTGGGAAGTCTTCCAAGCAGGGGAACTGGAGCTCAGCGTGGATGAAGCCGCCGCATTGCTCGATGAATCAGAACTCAATCAACTTTTAGCCGATCTAACCTACTAAATGATGACCAGAATTATTTTCCTCTCCCTCCTAACCCTTTGGAGTGTCCTGCCCGCCATCGCCCAAGGCCCACCCACCGATGTCCGCGAACGCGTCGAAGCCGCCAAAGTGGGTTTCATCACCCGTGAAGTCGAGCTGAGCCCAGACGAGGCGAAAGTTTTTTGGCCTGTCTACGAGGCATTCCAAACTGAATTACGCAGCGTTGAAAAAGACCCCATGGACCGCAAACCAGGGGAGGTTATCACCGACGACATGGAGGCCTTAAGGCTGCTAAAAGCCATGGAAGCCACTGCTGAAAAGCGGGAAGCCATTCGTAAAAAATACCAGAAGAAGTTCTTGGAAATCCTCCCTGCCCACAAGGTGCTCGCCTACTACCGCGCGGAGCGCGAATTTCAGCGACGCTTGAACGAGCGGCTTCGCGAGGGACGTTCCGAAGGCGATCGTTCGGTCGGCCCTCCTACCAGATCAGGTGGCCGACGGCCCGGCGGGCCAGGTCCGCAGCGCGGATTCTAGCTTCAAGGCGTTACCATTTCAATCGCCCCGTCGGTGCAAACCCTCGGGGCTTTCCTACCTTTGGGCCATGGATCTCCGGCAACTTTTTTTGCGTCACATCGCCCCCACGACAGAATCCCCCTTGGCTTTGGCTTTTAGCCGGGCGGAAGGGGTATTTCTCTACGACGCGGAAGGCCGTGCATACATGGATTTCATCTCGGGTATTGGCGTTTCCAACATTGGCCATGGTCATCCCGAGGTCATCGCTGCCGTCCAAAAACAAGCTGCGGACTACATGCACCTGATGGTCTACGGAGAATACATTCAACAGCCTCAAGTCGGCTATGCTCAGGCCCTCTGCGCCACCCTCCATCCTTCATTGGACTGCGTGTATTGGGGAAATTCCGGGGCGGAGGCCATCGAGGGCGCCTTTAAATTGGCCAAGCGCTGGACCGGTCGCACAGAAATCTGTTCATTTCAAGGCAGCTACCACGGTTCCACCCAAGGCGCATTGTCAGCCATGGGCGATGAAACCTTTAAACGGGCCTATCGACCCTTGCTTCCCGACCACCGTATCCTGCCCTGGGCAGATGCCTCCGCCTTGGAACGCATTACTTCACGTACCGCCGCGGTCGTGGTCGAAATCATTCAGGCCGAATCGGGATACAAGCCAGTTCCTCCCGCCTATCTATCCGCCCTCCAAGACCGCTGTCGCGCCGTAGGCGCCCTGCTCATTGTCGATGAAATTCAAACAGGATTCGGTCGGTCGGGGCATCTCTTTGCGCACCAAGGGGTGGGAATCACTCCGGACATCCTATGCCTCGGTAAAGCCCTAGGTGGCGGAATGCCCTTAGGCGCCTTTATTGCCTCTCGTGAAAAAATGCAGAGCCTCGCCCAAAATCCCATGCTCGGGCATCTCACCACCTTTGGTGGGCATCCAGTTAGTTGTGCAGCAGGATGGGCGGCTTTCCGTGTTTTGCAACGTGAAGGGTGGATCGACCACGTGGCTTCCAAGGAAGCGCTCCTGCGCCGCGAACTCTCGCACCTCAGTGAAAAGGGTAGGCTTTCTGGTCAAGGACTCCTTCTGGCCCTTCCCCTTGGGGATTTTGACCGCGTGCTTTCCGTGCAGCAAGCCCTCATTCAACAAGGCCTCCTCACGGATTGGTTTTTATTCGAGAATCAAGCCCTTCGCTTGGCACCGCCCTTGTCTATTTCTGAAGAAGAACTTCAGCAAGCTTGCCGCGCCATTCGCCACGCCATACCTTCATAGCCATGAGTGCAGAACGTCCTTCCTCCAATAAGCAGAAACTGGTCAAAGGCTTGATCTTCTTGTCCATTGCTTTCCCCTTCCTCTTTGCGGGTCCCGCCTTTTACTATTGGATCGGTGCGCCGGCCTTGCGGGAAGGCGCCTGGGGCTGGACCGCGTTCATTGTTGTCATGATGTTTTCAGCGGCCGCCTTTGCAGTGCGCGGCATTGCCATGATTTTGGACGGATTTTTCGACCACGAATAAGGGTAACGGGCCCCCTGCTCGGCACCAACCCGCTTGCCCTATTGGATGCCATAAAAAAAGCCGCCCCTTCGGGCGGCTTTCTTCGTTTTATGCTTGTCCCGTTGGACCCCCAAACTGAATGGGGACATGCGGTTGCTCTGTTTCCGTGATGGCTCCATGGCTCGCTTCAAAGCGCTGCACATTTTCTTCCATCGCGCGAATCAAGCGCTTGGCATGTTGGGGAGTCAGAATGACCCGTGCCTTCACGCGCGCCTTGGGTAGTCCGGGCATCAATTGAATGAAGTCCAGAACAAACTCTGAGGGCGAGTGATTGATGACCGCCAAATTGCTGTAGATACCCTCCGCCATTTCAGGCGAAAGCTCAATCTGCAATTGGTTTTCGGGCTCTGTGCTCATATCCGATTATTCCGCCGATTCAACATCCACGGCTTGGCTCGACATCATTTGCTCGTATTCGTCCTTGCTGCCTACTACAGACGTGTAGTAGCGCTTGAGGCCTGTTCCGGCAGGGATGCGGTGACCCACGATGACGTTTTCCTTCAAACCATCCAAGGTGTCGACCTTCGCAGCGATGGCTGCTTCGTTCAATACTTTGGTGGTCTCCTGGAACGACGCCGCAGATACCCATGACTTTGTTTGCAATGATGCACGCGTGATACCCTGCAAGATGAGCTTGGCCGTCGCAGACTGTGCGTCACGTGCTTGAACCAAGGCCTTGTCGGCACGCTTCAACAGAGAATTCTCATCGCGCAAGCGGCGAGAAGAAATCATCATACCTGGCTTCAGTGTTTCGCTGTCGCCGGCATCTTCCACCACCTTCTTATCGAAGATGCGGTCGTTTTCGTTGATGAAGTCAATGGTGTGCTCCAAGTGGCCTTCCAAGAAGGACGTGTCGCCCCCATCCACAATCTCCACTTTGCGCATCATCTGACGAACAATCACTTCAAAGTGCTTGTCGTTGATCTTCACGCCCTGAAGACGGTAAACTTCTTGAATTTCATTCACGAGGTACTCCTGAACCGCCGTCGGACCTTGAATGGCCAAAATATCGGCAGGGGTAATCGCTCCATCGCTCAAGGGGGATCCAGCCCGAACAAAATCGTTTTCTTGTACCAAGATTTGCTTGGACAAGTTGATCAAGTACTTGCGCTGCTCACCGGTACGGCTTTCGATCATGATTTCACGGTTACCGCGCTTGATCTTACCGTAGGACACGGTGCCATCAATCTCGGCCACGACAGCTGGGTTCGATGGGTTACGTGCTTCAAACAATTCTGTCACACGGGGAAGACCACCGGTGATGTCACCAGACTTCGCTCCCTTACGTGGGATCTTAACCAACACCTTACCAGACTTGATGTCCTCGCCTTCGTCAACCATCAGGTGTGCGCCAACAGGCAGGGTGTAATGCTTGATTTCGTTCCCTTTCTTGTCCACAACTTGAAGCATGGGAACCAGTTTCTTGTTGCGGCTTTCAGAGATGACTTTGTCTTGGAAACCAGTTTGCTCGTCGATTTCGACCTTGTACGTCACACCTTGAACGATGTCCATGTACGCAATCTTACCTGTATGCTCGGAGATGATGACCGCATTATAGGGGTCCCACGTACAAATCACGTCGCCTTTCTTCACTTTGGATCCACCCTTCACAAGGAGGGTTGAACCGTAAGGAATATTGGCAGTCATGACTGCAATGCCGGTCTTGGCATCAACCACGCGCATTTCGCCCGTACGTCCGATGACAATTTCCGCTTTCTCACCGTCCGCTCCTTCGCTGGCGACCGTACGAACCTCCTCGTATTCGAGGATGCCATCGAATTTGGCCATCAAGCTGCTGATTTCCGAAACGTTACCGGCCGTACCACCCACGTGGAAGGTACGAAGCGTCAACTGTGTTCCAGGCTCACCAATGGATTGGGCGGCGAGAACACCTACAGCTTCACCCGTTTGCACGCCTTTGGCTGTGGCCAAATTGCGGCCGTAGCATTTCGCACAGATACCGCGCTTGCTTTCACAAGTCAAGGGTGAACGAACTTCTACCGATTCAATAGGGCTCTCTTCAATCTTGTCCGCAATGATGTCAGAGATCATCTCACCCGTACGTACATACACTTCAGCGGTCAAAGGATTGATTACGTTGGCCAAGGATACTCGGCCTGCAATGCGCTCCTTCAATGTTTCAACGACTTCTTCGTTCTTGCGCAAAGCCTGGATTTCCAGACCGCGAAGCGTTCCACAGTCGTCTTCATTCACGATCACGTCTTGAGCGACGTCGTGGAGACGACGGGTCAAGTAACCCGCGTCAGCCGTCTTCAAGGCCGTATCCGCCAGACCCTTACGGGCACCGTGCGTAGAAATGAAGTACTCCAAGATGGAGAGTCCCTCTTTAAAGTTCGATATAATTGGGTTTTCAATGATCTCACCACCCGATGAACCGGACTTCTGAGGCTTGGCCATCAAACCACGCATACCGGAGAGCTGACGAATCTGCTCTTTCGATCCACGGGCTCCTGAATCCAACATCATGTAGATGGGGTTGAATCCTTGGCGGTCATTGATCAATTGGTTCATCGCAGCTTGAGTCAAACGCGCGTTCGCGTTGGTCCAAACGTCAATGACCTGGTTGTATCGTTCGTTGTTCGTGATCAGACCCATGTTGTAGTTCATCAAAATGCCCTCCACTTCTGTGTTGGCATCTGTAATGAGGCTGGTCTTGATCTCAGGAACCTGAATGTCACCCAAAGAGAAGGACAATCCACCGCGGAAGGCGTTGGAGTAACCCAAATCTTTCATGTCATCTAAGAACTTCGCAGTACGGGGTACGTCCGTGCGGGTCAAGATGCGCGCAATGATGTCACGCAATGCCTTCTTCGTCAACAATTCGTTGATGAAGCCGACCTCCTTGGGAACCACTTGGTTGAAAAGGACGCGGCCGACGCTGGTTTCAATCACTTTGTAAACCAATTCTCCATTGTCGCCGTCCACGAGGGTACGCACTTTCACAATGGCGTTGAGGTCTACGCGCTTTTCATTGTATGCAATGTTCACTTCCTCCGCGGAGTAGAAGGTCATGCCTTCGCCCTTGACGGGATCTCCGGGTAGGTTGCGCTTGGCCTTGGTCATGTAGTACAGACCCAAGACCATGTCTTGTGAAGGGACCGTGATAGGTGATCCGTTGGCCGGATTCAAGATATTGTGCGAGGCCAACATCAAGATTTGGGCTTCCAAGATTGCGGCAGGGCCCAAGGGCAAGTGCACAGCCATTTGGTCACCGTCAAAATCCGCGTTGAAGGCCGTACAGGTCAAGGGGTGCAGCTGAATAGCCTTACCCTCGATCATCTTGGGCTGGAAGGACTGGATACCCAGGCGGTGAAGCGTCGGAGCACGGTTCAGAAGAACGGGGTGGCCCTTCATCACGTTTTCCAAGATATCCCACACAACCGCTTCGCGCTTGTCGATGATTTTCTTCGCAGACTTCACCGTTTTCACGATTCCGCGCTCAATCAACTTGCGAACGATAAACGGCTTGTAGAGCTCAGCAGCCATGTCCTTGGGAAGACCACACTCGTGGAGCTTCAAGTCAGGTCCGATAACGATGACCGAACGTGCCGAATAGTCCACACGCTTACCCAAGAGGTTTTGGCGGAAACGACCCTGCTTGCCCTTCAAGCTATCGCTCAAGGACTTCAAGGGACGGTTGCTTTCCGTCTTGACCGCACTGGCTTTGCGGGTATTGTCAAACAAGCTGTCGACCGACTCTTGAAGCATGCGCTTTTCGTTGCGCAAAATCACTTCAGGTGCCTTGATCTCCAACAAACGCTTCAAACGGTTGTTGCGGATGATCACACGGCGGTAGAGATCGTTCAAATCCGAGGTCGCGAAACGTCCACCATCCAAGGGCACCAAGGGGCGCAATTCGGGCGGGATAACGGGGACCACCTTGATGATCATCCACTCGGGCTTGTTCTCCAAGCGCACATTGGCGTCGCGCATGGCTTCCACCACTTGTAGACGCTTCAATGCCTCTTGCTTACGTTGTTGAGAGGTCTCACGGTTCGCGCGGTCGCGCAAATCGTACGACATGGCATCCAAGTCCAAACGCTGAAGCAACATCAACATAGCCTCCGCGCCCATTTTGGCGATGAACTTGTTGGGATCGTTGTCATCCAGGTATTGGTTCTCCATGGGCAAGCGGTCTTGGGCGTCGAGGTACTCCTCTTCGGTCAAGAACTGCATGTGCTCAAAAGGATTGCCTTCATTATCGACCGCCTCACCCGTCTGAATGACGATATAGCGCTCGTAATAAATGATCATGTCCAATTTCTTGGTGGGAATACCCAAAAGGTATCCCAACTTGTTGGGCAAGGAACGGAAGTACCAGATGTGCGCTACAGGCACCACCAAGTTGATGTGGCCAATGCGCTCACGGCGTACTTTCTTCTCCGTCACTTCCACACCACAACGGTCACACACGATGCCCTTGTAGCGGATGCGCTTGTATTTACCGCAAGCACATTCGAAATCCTTCACAGGACCGAAAATACGCTCACAGAACAAGCCATCGCGCTCGGGTTTGTGGGTGCGATAGTTGATCGTTTCGGGCTTCAGCACTTCACCGCTGGAGCGCTCCAAAAGGAATTCAGGAGAAGCCAGTCCAATGGTGATGGAGTTGAAGCTGCCTGAGGTTTGCTGTTCGATTTTTCGCATGGTATTCTAAATGAGGTTCCCGAAGGGTCGGATTAGTCTAAGGATACTTTCAAGCCAAGGCCTTGCAACTCATGGAGCAAGACATTGAAGGATTCAGGAATACCTGGTTCAGGCATCCGGTCGCCCTTCACAATGGCTTCGTAGGTCTTCGCACGTCCAACGACGTCATCCGACTTCACCGTCAAGATTTCACGCAGGATGTTGGAGGCGCCAAACGCTTCCAAAGCCCAAACTTCCATCTCACCAAAACGCTGTCCACCAAACTGTGCCTTACCACCCAGCGGCTGCTGTGTGATCAGAGAGTAGGGTCCAATAGAACGTGCGTGCATCTTATCGTCCACCATGTGGCCGAGTTTTAACATATAGATGACCCCTACCGTCGCCTTTTGGTCAAACGCCTCGCCGGAACCGCCATCATACAATTGCGTGTGTCCGAACATGGGGATGCCTGCGGCTTCCGTGTGCTGGGTGATTTCATCCAAGGTTGCTCCGTCGAAAATCGGCGTTGAGAATTTCTGACCCGTCTTCAGACCAGCCCAACCCAACACGGTCTCATAGATCTGACCGATGTTCATACGAGAAGGTACACCAAGCGGGTTCAAGACGATATCCACGGGAGTTCCGTCCTCCAAGAAAGGCATGTCTTCCTGACGTACAATCTTGGCAACGATACCCTTGTTTCCGTGGCGACCTGCCATCTTATCACCTACTTTCAGCTTGCGCTTTTTAGCGATGATCACTTTGGCCATCTTCACGATACCTGCAGGCAATTCGTCTCCTACGCTGATCGTGAATTTGCGTCGGCGGTGTACACCGGCGACATCGCTCACCTTGATCTTGTAGTTGTGGAGCAGATTGTCGATGAGTTTATTCTTCTCATCGTCCGTGGTCCAGGTTCCGCCCGTCAGGTGCGTGTAGTCTTCTACCGCATTTAGCACTTTCAAGGTGAACTTGGTGCCTTTGGGGATCACCTCTTCGTTCAAGTCGTTGGTCACGCCTTGGGCGGTCTTGCCGCTGACTAATTTGGCCAACTTCTCAATAAAGGTGGTGCGGATCTCCTCCAACTGGGTGGCGAATTCCAAATCCAACGCTTCCAATTCCTCCTTGTCGCGGACACGCTGGCGCTTGTCCTTCATGCTGCGGCTGAAGAGCTTTTTGTCGATCACCACTCCACTCAAAGAGGGAGAAGCCTTCAAGGAAGCGTCTTTCACGTCACCCGCTTTGTCACCAAAGATGGCACGCAAGAGTTTCTCTTCTGGAGAAGGATCGCTTTCCCCTTTCGGCGTGATTTTACCAATGAGGATGTCGCCCGGATTGACTTCAGCTCCGACACGGATAATACCGTTTTCGTCCAAGTCTTTCGTCGCTTCTTCACTCACGTTGGGGATATCGGCGGTCAATTCCTCCATGCCCAACTTGGTGTCGCGCACGTCGAGTGTGTATTCGTCGATGTGGATGGAGGTAAAGATGTCTTCGCGGACAACGCGCTCGTTGATCACGATCGCATCCTCGAAGTTGTACCCCTTCCAAGGCATAAAGGCCACCAATAAGTTGCGGCCCAAAGCCAATTCACCGCCTTGTGTGGCATAACCCTCACAAAGAACCTGGCCCAAGTCCACGCGCTCTCCCGCCGAAACAATCGGCTTCAAGTTGATCGTGGTGCTTTGGTTGGTCTTCAAGAATTTGGTCAATGGGTAGGACTTTGTGGCCGGCTCGAAGCTGACCAATTCTTCGTCCTCCGTGCGATCGTATTCGATCACAATTTCATTGGCGTCCACGTAGCGAACCGTACCAGGCCCTTCCGCATTCACCAAAACGCGCGAGTCGTGGGCCACTTGACGTTCCAATCCGGTTCCCACAATCGGGGCCTCGGGGCGGAGCAAGGGCACCGCCTGGCGCATCATGTTTGATCCCATCAACGCACGGTTGGCGTCGTCGTGCTCCAAGAACGGAATCAAAGAAGCCGAAATCGAAGCGATCTGGTTGGGGGCTACGTCCATCAAATCGACTTTCGCGGGCTCTACAACGGGGAAATCGCCCTCGTCGCGTGCTTTGATTCGATCGTTGACAAACGTGCCATTTTGGTTCAATGGGGCATTCGCCTGGGCAATGACTTTCGCTTCCTCTTCCTCGGCAGAGAGGTACAAGGGAGCGGAGCTCAATTTCACTTGACCGTCCTCTACTTCGCGGTAGGGTGTTTCGATGAAGCCCATGCTGTTCACCTTCGCGTAGACACAGAGAGAAGAAATCAAACCGATGTTGGGTCCTTCTGGCGTTTCAATGGGGCAAAGGCGTCCGTAGTGAGTGTAGTGGACGTCACGAACTTCGAAGCCGGCGCGTTCGCGGCTCAAACCACCGGGTCCGAGAGCGGACAGACGGCGCTTGTGCGTGATTTCAGACAAGGGGTTTGTCTGGTCCATGAATTGGCTCAGCTGATTTGTTCCAAAGAAGGAATTGATCACTGAACTCAAGGTCTTGGCGTTGATCAGGTCGATTGGCGTGAATACCTCGTTGTCGCGCACGTTCATTCGCTCACGGATGGTACGAGCCATGCGGGCTAAGCCCACACCAAATTGATTGGCCATTTGCTCACCTACCGTTCGAACACGGCGGTTAGACAAGTGGTCGATGTCGTCGATCTCGGCCTTTGAGTTGATCAACTCAATCAAATACTTGATGATCGAGATGATGTCCTGCTTGGTCAATACCTGCTTCTCCTTCTCAATTTCGAGATTGAGTTTCTTGTTCAAGCGGTACCGACCTACTTCACCCAAGCTATAGCGCTGCTCGGAGAAGAAAAGTTTGTCAATGATGCCCCGCGCGGTCTCCTCATCCGGTGGTTCAGCATTGCGCAGTTGACGGTAGATGTGCTCCACGGCCTCGATTTCCGAGTTCGTGGGGTCCTTCTGCAACGTATTGTAAATGATGGAGTATTCTCCCTCAATAATATCTGCTTTATGCAACAAAATCGTCGCAACTTCCGCCTCCAAGATCATGTCGACATGCTCCTTCTCCAGGATGGTGTCGCGATCGAGGATCACCTCGTTGCGTTCGATGGATACTACTTCTCCGGTATCTTCATCCACGAAGTCTTCGATCCAGCTCTTCAAGACACGCGCCGCCAATTTACGGCCGACTGTGCGCTTGAGGCCTGCCTTTGAAACTTTCACTTCTTCGGCTAGGTCAAAAATCTCCAAGATGTCCTTGTCGCGTTCGTATCCGATCGCGCGGAAAAGAGTGGTTACGGGCAACTTCTTTTTCCGGTCGATGTACGCGTACATGACGTTGTTGATGTCCGTAGCAAATTCAATCCAGCTACCCTTGAAGGGGATGACACGTGCCGAGTACAACTTGGTGCCGTTCGCGTGGAAGCTTTGGCCAAAGAAGACACCGGGCGAACGGTGCAGCTGAGAAACAATTACACGCTCGGCTCCGTTCACAATGAACGTACCGCGTGGGGTCATGTAGGGAATGGTTCCCAAGTACACATCCTGGACGATGGTTTCAAAGTCCTCGTGTTCGGGGTCCGTACAGTAAAGCTTGAGACGTGCCTTGAGAGGTACGCTGTAGGTCAGCCCGCGCTCGATGCATTCCATCTCGCTGTAACGGGGGGGATCTACGAAATAATCAATGAATTCCAGTACAAACTGGTTGCGGGAATCCGTAATGGGGAAGTTTTCATTGAAGGTCTTAAACAAGCCTTCATTCGACCGATTTTCCGGTTTGGTATCGATCTGAAAAAAATCCCGGAACGACTTGATTTGGATATCAAGAAAATCCGGGCAATCCGCCTGTGCGAAGGTTGAGGAGAAATTGATTCGCGATTGAACGTGCGCCATGGAGCTCGACAGATTGATGAATATGATTTGAAATACGAAAAGGTTTAGGCCTTGAAACAGCGTTTCAAGGGCCTAAACCTGAGTGGTTGACAGGGCTCTTACTTGAGCTCTACTTCAGCACCAGCCTCTTCAAGTTGCTTCTTGAGGGCTTCTGCTTCGTCTTTGCTAACGCCTTCCTTGATAGGAGCAGGAGCAGCATCAACGGCGTCCTTCGCTTCTTTCAAGCCAAGTCCAGTCAATTCTTTAACGACCTTCACGACGGCCAACTTAGAAGCGCCAGCGCTCTTAAGGATTACGTCGAAAGAAGATTTCTCTTCAGCAGCATCTTCGCCACCGCCAGCAGCGGGAGCAGCTACAGCTACAGCCGCAGCAGCGGGCTCGATGCCGTATTCTTCTTTGAGGTAGTTTGCGAGTTCATTAACTTCTTTCACGGTCAGGTTGACCAAAGAGTCTCCGAGGTTTTTGATATCAGCCATTTTGGTTGAGTTTGAGATTTCTAATTAAAATGCACGTAGTTGGAAGCGTGAGTGCGTACAGGGGTTAGGAATTGCGCTCTTCCAGCGCCTTGATCAAACCAGCGATGGTTTGACCACTGCCAGCCTGGAGGCCCGAAACAACATTCTTGATTGGGCTCTGCAACAACAGGATAACGTCCCCAATCAATTCGTTCTTCGACTTCAAGCTAGTCAATGCATCAAGCTGAGTGTCGCCAATGAAAATGGCTTCCTCGACATAGGCTCCCTTCAAGATGGGCTTGGGGCCCTTCTTGCGGAATTCCTTGATCAATTTAGCGGGGGCATTGCCTGCCTCAGCCATCATGATGCTTGAGTTGCCCTTGAGGACGTCCGAGAGCTCACCAAAATCCTTGGTGGAGCGCTCCATGGCCTTCTTCAAGAGGGCGTTCTTGACCACGGTCATTTTGATGTCGGCTTTGTGGCAGGCACGACGCAAGTTGCTCGTGTTTTCTGCATCCAATCCGGCAATGTCCGTGATGTACACCGTTGCGGTAGATTCTAGCGCAGCGGTGAGATCTTCGATGAGTTGATTCTTTTCTTCGCGGGTCATAGGACTATCGCATTAGGCGTTTTTCGCTTCAACGGGAACACCAGGGCCCATGGTAGGGCTCAATGTGATGCTCTTGATATAGGTACCCTTGGCAGAGGTAGGCTTCAAACGAACCAAAGTCTTGATGACTTCATCCGCATTTTCCTTGATTGCCTCGGCTGTGAAAGACACCTTGCCGATTCCGGCGTGTACGATGCCATAACGGTCCACCTTAAAGTCAATTTTACCAGCCTTCACTTCTGCAACCGCTTTGGCTACATCCATGGTGACCGTACCAGACTTGGGGTTGGGCATCAATCCACGGGGGCCGAGAACACGGCCCAAGGGACCGAGTTTGCCCATCGCAGCGGGAACGGTGATGATGACATCGATGTCCGTCCATCCGCCCTTGATTTTATCCAAGTACTCGTCCATACCGACGAAGTCTGCACCCGCTTCTTTCGCTTCAGCCTCCTTATCAGGAGTTACCAAGGCCAAAACACGGATGGACTTACCTGTACCGTTTGGAAGGCTAACCACACCGCGAACCATTTGATTGGCTTTACGGGGATCTACGCCCAAACGGACTGCCAAGTCGACAGATCCATCAAATTTGGTGGTGCTCACTTCTTTGACCAAGGCAGACGCCTCATCCAAAGAATACAATTTGCCGGGAACAATTTTATCCTCAGCGGCCTTTTGCTTTTTTGTCAATTTTGCCATGATTCTGAGGATTAATTGTTGCTCGGTTTCGTTCCGGTTACGGTTAAGCCCATGCTTCGAGCCGTTCCCGCGACCATTGACATCGCCGAGTCCATTGTGAAGCAATTCAGGTCTACCATTTTATCTTCAGCAATCGCTTGAACTTGAGCCCAAGTAACCTTACCGACTTTCTCGCGGTTAGGTACTCCGGATCCGCTCTTAAGCTTCGCCGCTTCCAATAATTGAACAGCCACTGGGGGTTGCTTTACGATGAAATCAAAAGACTTATCTGTGTATACCGTAATAACAACGGGCAACAGCTTGCCTTGCTTTTCCTGCGTACGTGCATTGAACTGCTTGCAGAATTCCATGATGTTGACACCCTTCGCACCCAAGGCAGGACCTACGGGAGGTGAAGGGTTTGCGGCACCACCACGAACTTGCAGCTTGATCATCGCACTGATTTCTTTCGCCATATTCTGTTGTTCGTATTTGCTTTATTTGACAGCTTGTTGTGTTCGTTCGCAGTTGGAAGCTCTGCTTCAGAACGGACGGGAGCTCACACCGTTTTAACTTTCTTTTTCGACTTGCATGAAGCTGAGCTCAAGCGGCGTGCGGCGGCCAAAAATTTTGACCATCACTTCCAGCTTGCGCTTGTCTTCGTGAATTTTTTCAATAGCGCCAACGAAATCGCGGAAAGGACCGTCGATAACCTTGACTGATTCGCCCAAAACGAAGGGAATCGAAACCTGCTCGGCCGATTCCGCCAATTCGTCGACCTTGCCCAACATGCGATTGACTTCGCTGAGACGCAAGGGAGTGGGTTCGCCGCCTTTGGTCTCACCCAAGAAACCAATGACGCCGGGGATATTTTTGAGGGTGTGAACCAACTCACCAGTCAACACGGCTTCAACCATGATGTAACCTGGGAAGAAATTGCGCTCCTTAAGCACTTTCTTTCCGTTGCGGATTTGGTACACTTTTTCGGTTGGAATCAATACTTGACCCAACAAGTCAGACATGCCCGTACGGGCCATCTCCGTCTCAATGTAATGCTTGGTCTTGGTTTCCTGGCCACTAATAGCCCGAACCACATACCATTTCATTCCTTCGTTTACACTCATCAGATTACGCAAAGAGGGTATATACGAAGTCAAACACTTGGGTAATCACTTTGTCCATGGCAAAAATGGCCAAAGCAAAAACCAACGAACCCGCAATCACCACAAGGGTGCTCTTTTGCAAGCTGATCCATGTAGGCCAAGTCACGCGGTGCATGAACTCGGAGTAGGAGTCTTTGAGATATTGACGAATAGTTTCCATGGGATTCCCTAGGTTAAACGTTGATTGCACGGGTGGAGAGATTCGAACTCCCATCAATGGTTTTGGAGACCACTATTCTACCCTTGAACTACACCCGTAGATGGAAAAAGGCATCCCGGAAAATCCGGGATACCTTACTTCCTTCTTTGATGTACAATTACCCGATGATCTCGGTAACTTGACCAGCACCTACGGTGCGACCACCTTCGCGGATGGCGAAGCGGAGACCCTTGCTAACAGCAACGGGAGCGATCAAGTTTACGTCGATAGACAAGTTGTCACCAGGCATAACCATCTCAACTCCAGCGGGGAGCATGATTTCGCCCGTAACGTCTGTCGTACGGAGGTAGAACTGGGGACGGTACTTGTTGTGGAAAGGAGTGTGGCGACCACCTTCTTCCTTCTTCAAGATGTAGACCTCAGCCTTGAATTTGCTAGCAGGCTTCTGTGAACCTGGCTTGCAGATTACCATACCGCGGCGGATGTCCGCCTTGTCGATACCGCGCAACAACAGACCTACGTTGTCACCTGCTTCACCGCGATCCAAGATCTTACGGAACATTTCAACACCTGTAACGGTAGAAGTCAACTTCTCGTCACCGAAACCGATGATATCCACTGAGTCACCAGTCAAGGCAACACCCGTTTCGATTCGACCGGTAGCAACCGTTCCACGACCCGTGATGGTGAATACGTCTTCGATAGGCATCAAGAAAGGCTTGTCGATTTCGCGCTCTGGCTCCTCGATCCACGCATCAACAGAGTTCATCAACTCCATGATGGTGTCTACCCACTTCTGCTCACCGTTCAAACCACCGAGGGCCGAACCTTGGATCACAGGCGTGTTGTCGCCGTCATACTTGTAGAAAGTCAACAAGTCACGGATTTCCATTTCAACCAACTCGAGGAGTTCCTCGTCGTCGACCATGTCCACTTTGTTCATGAACACCACGATACGGGGTACACCAACCTGGCGAGCCAAAAGGATGTGCTCGCGGGTCTGAGGCATAGGACCGTCCGTAGAAGCCACAACCAAGATTGCGCCGTCCATTTGGGCAGCACCCGTTACCATGTTCTTTACATAGTCAGCGTGACCAGGGCAATCCACGTGAGCATAGTGGCGGGCAGCCGTTTCATACTCTACGTGAGCTGTGTTGATCGTGATACCACGCTCTTTTTCTTCAGGAGCTGCGTCGATAGAATCGAAGCTACGCGCCTTAGAAAGACCTGCATTCGCCAATACCGTAGTGATGGCGGCCGTCAGGGTTGTTTTACCGTGGTCAACGTGACCGATGGTACCGATATTCAAGTGCGGCTTGTTCCGCACGAAATTCTCCTTTGCCATTTGTTTTAAGATTAAGTGATTGAACCCAAAGAAAGAAGTCGTTGATTGAGCCAATGAGGGGAATTGAACCCCTGACCTTTTCCTTACCAAGGAAACGCTC